>Ga0207416_1001699_pt1 | contig 27315 bp, 29 predicted proteins | sample PaiPotPPM11metaG_FD_184107 | JGI IMG/M metagenome (GOLD analysis project Ga0207416, IMG submission 184107) | Iron sulfur acid spring bacterial and archeal communities from Banff, Canada, to study Microbial Dark Matter (Phase II) - Paint Pots PPM... ... | reverse complement strand
TGCACGAATCAGCGGCTCAACGGCCGCCCGATCGCCAACATTTCCAAGTGCCACGGCTGCGTTGCGTCGTAACATCCAGACCCTGGCGCGGCGGATTGCCGATCCCCGAAATGCTGCCAGGTACTCATCATGTGTCAGCTCGAGAAGCCAGAGGAGATCTACCGACGCGCGTGCACCGGTGCTAAAAAGGGGGTTGCTTCTCTGCCATTCAGATCTTCGCTCTACGACCGGCTCCGCGACCGCATCAGAATCGCTTAGTGCGCTCTGTGCCACGTACCGTCGAGCCTCTCGAGCCCAGCCTCGCCGTTCCGCCGGACTCCTGAGGTACGGTCGCATGGTGGGGGGACAGATGTCCTGGCAGACGTCACATCCAAAGACCCAGCCTCCTACGGCCTCACGCAGAGCCCGAGGGATCGCGCCGCGATGCTCGATCGTCAGGTACGAGATGCACTTCCGGCTGTCGATCGTATAGTCGCCGCCCAGGGCGCCGGTGGGGCAGCCGACGACGCACAGCTTGCATGCCCCGCAGTCCCGCTGGAGTGGCGGGTCGGGTTCCAGCCATAGACTCGTCACGATCTCGCCGAGCAATACGAATGACCCAAATCGCTCGGTAAGAATATTGGTGTTTCGACCGTACCACCCCAAGCCCGAGCGCGCCGCGAGCGCCTTGTCCATGAGTGGTCCGGTGTCGACGTACCACCGATGTTCTCCGCCCAGATCGGTGCCGAGAGTCTCCGCCATCCGTCGAAGTTTTTCCTCGATGACCAGATGATAATCTCTGCCCCAGGCGTATCGAGCGATTTTTCCACTGTTTGCACCCGTGGTCGGTCGTGCCCCCGCCCAATACGCCAGCCCGAGGCATACCACCGAGCGGGCTTGCGGCAAGACGGCGCTCGGATCCGAGGATCGAACGGCATGCTCGGGTGTAATCCAACGCATCTCGCCGTGCCGCCCCTGTTCGATCCAATCAAGGTATCGTGTTCGCTCGGCATGAAGCTGTGTCGCCTCGGTGATGCGCACCAGGTCGAAACCGAGCTCACGTCCCAACCGCTTGACCTTCTGCGCCGGACGCACGTCGTCGGCTTTCTTCATAGGAGAGAGCGCACGCGCAGGCTAGCCCGCCTGAGACGCCACAGGGGCACCCGCTTGCTCCAGCAGCAGGCTCAGCTGCTTGGCGTTTCGGACGCCATAATCGGCATAACAATTGTTCATGAGCGCATGGACCTCCCGCGTCTCGGCCGCCAAATGTTCGATCTTCGGCACCCACTCCTTCAGCTCCGGCTCGCTATAGAGATACCGGAACCGCTCAGCCACGCCCACTCCCCGCTTGTCCCAGGTGTCCTGCCTTCTCCCGTGAAATCGAACTACCGCGAGATCTGCGGTGGCTTCTGCGATCGGCGGGATGCTGGCGCTGGTCCCTTGCGGCTCGTCAACGCAGGTGTAGGCAATTTGCCTCTCTCGCAGAAAGTCGAGCGTACGATCGGCATTCTTCTCGTTCATCCAGCTCGGTTGACGAAATTCGACGGCGATTGGATAGTCCGGCACCTGCTCGCGTATCCGGTTGATGTATTGCAAGTTGTCCCGGCTGAAGTAGAACCATTTGGGGAACTGCAAGAAGACCGCGCCCAGCTTGCCGGCGCTGTGCACGGGCATGAGCGCTCGGCGGTACATGTCCCAGAGCTCGTCAACCATCGGGTCCGGGAGATCTTTGCTGTAGACGTTGGTTTTCTCTCGCAAGCCCGAAGGGAGCTCCTCGCGAATCCGTTTGGGCAGCGCCTTGAGCGGTGTTTGATGCCCCGTGAAGAGCCGGAAGGCCTTGAAGTCAAAAGTAAAATGGTCTGGTGTTCGATCGGCCCACAACGCCGCGGTTCGCTCGGCCGGCATGCTGTAATACGTACTGTCCACCTCGACGAGAGGGAACTGGGACGCATAATACCGAAGTCGCTCTTCGGGTGTGTCTGCCTCAGGCGGATACCAGGTTGTCTCCAAGAGCGTGGGGTCTGTCCAGGACGCAGTCCCTGTCAAAATGGTACCCAACGTATCCCTCCGTCAACCTGTCTCATTCCCGGACCTGACTTCTACTCTTTCTTTTTTGAGGCCTCGATCACCTTTTGTGCCTCGTGGGGTGGCACCTGCTCGTAGTTCAGCAGCGACATACTGAACGTGCCTCGCCCTTGCGTGATCGATCTCAGCGCCGTTGCGTAGTGTCTCATCTCTGCCAGAGGGGCATGGGCCTGCACTCGCTGCAGACCATTCCCTATCGGCTCCATCCCGAGTACTCGGGCACGTTTCGAGTTCAAGTCGCCGATGACGTCCCCCATATAGCTCTCAGGCACCACAACTTCCACGTTCATAACCGGCTCGAGCAGGATCGGATTCGCCTTGATGATGCCCTCCTTGAAGGCGAGAGAGCCGGCAATCTTGAAGGCCATTTCAGACGAGTCGACGTCGTGGTACTTGCCGTCGTAGAGCCTGGCCCGCACGTTGATGACGGGATAACCCGCCAGGGGCCCATGCTGCATCGCCTCGTGGATTCCCTTCTCCACGGCAGGAATGTACTGTTTCGGAACGGAGCCACCCACGATCTTGTTCACGAACTCAAAGTCAGAATCCGGATTGGGCTCAAATTCGACCCACACGTCGCCGAACTGGCCACGACCGCCCGTCTGCTTCTTGTGTCGGCCTTCCGCCTTTGCGCTACCCGTAATGGTCTCGCGATACGGCACTTTTGGCTCGCCCAGCTCGATATCGACGCCAAATTTCCGCTTGAGACGCTCCACCGTTATGTGAAGATGCGATTCGCCCACACCGGACAGAATCGTTTCACCCGTTTCCTGATCGCGCTGGACCAGCAACGTCGGATCCTCCTCCACAATTCGCTGCAGGGCCTGACCGAGTTTGTCCAGGTCCGCCTTGCTTCTTGCCTCCACCGATGCCGAGAACGACGGAGCCGGGAAGGTTATCGGCTCCAACGTGATGGGTTTCTCCTTCGTGGTCAGCGTGTCGCCCGTTTTGGTGTCATGGAGCTTGGCTACAGCGCCGATATCGCCGGCCGCAATTTGTGCCACGGTCTCCTGCTGCTTTCCGCGTACCACCAGCACCGGCCCTATGTGCTCGTCGTGACTCCGGTTGGCGTTGTACACGTGTGAGTCGTTACGAAGGCTGCCACTGTAAACCCTGAAATAGCTGAGCCTGCCAACATACGGATCGGCAATAGTCTTGAACACCAACGCCGCGAGCTGACCGTTGGGGCTTGCCCCGGCTTGCAGCGGACTTGGCATGAATTTGACGATGGCATCTAGTAAGCGGTCCACGCCGACATTGCCGGTAGCCGAACCCAGCAACACGGGGACGATGGAGCCGGTACTGCACGCTGACTGCAGCGCCTTCGTCAGCTCTTCGTCTGTGATCTCCTCTTCCTCCAGGTACTTGGTCATGAGATCGTCGTCGGTCTCACAGACTGCTTCGACCAGCTGCTGGCGATACTCGTCGACGGCTGCCCGAAGGTCGTCCGGCACCGCGGTGGACTGCGGCTTGCCATCCTTGTACGCGTATGCCTTCTGGCTCAGAACGTCCACCAGGCCGTTAAAGGCATGTTCCTTTCCAATTGGGACCTGGAACGGAGCGACCTTGGTGCCGTATCGCTCCCGTAGCTGGCTGATTACGGCTCCGAAGTCCGCATTCTCTCGCTCCAGCTTGTTGACAAAGAGTATGCGTGGAAGATTGCGCTCGTCTGCCATCTGCCATGCGGTCTCCGTCCCTACTTGCAATCCATCGACTGCTGAGACCAGGATTAACGCAGCATCGGCCACGCGAAGTCCCTCTTTCACCTCTCCAATGAAGTCGGCGTAGCCGGGCGTATCGATCAGGTTGATTTTGAAGCCGTCCAGCTCCACCGGAGCAAGGCTGGTGTTGATCGAGATGTGGTGCTTGACCTCATCCGGATCCCAGTCGGAAACCGTATTTCCCTCCTCGACCTTGCCAAGGCGCGTGGTACACCCGGCATCAAACAAAACGGCCTCTACCAGGGAGGTCTTCCCACTACCCTGGTGAGAGGCCAGCGCAACATTTCGGATCCGGTCTGTCGGGTACTCCTTCATTCGTGCTCCTCACTAGCCGTCCCGAGGTTTGCTTCACGATCCGGGGCGTCACTCTCAGTGCCGTGATTATAGTCCGTGGGCCGCACGCACCCAAGTGTCGTCCCATCTCTTTGACCAATTCATGCCCGTACCTTCAGCCGCTTTGGGAGGCGATGCGATTGGCTTCCCAATCTCATTGGCCGTAGCAATCCAGGGTGGACCCACACTATAATCCCCCGGCGGCGTCACGGGCGCTGTACTGCCATGAAGGGTAGCTCATGCCTGTTACTGCCATAGTCGGCGCACAGTGGGGCGACGAAGGCAAAGGCAAAATCACCGATATTCTTGCCCAGGACGCAGACCTTGTGATGCGGTACGGCGGCGGGGGCAATGCAGGCCACACCGTGGTTAACAGCTACGGCGAGTTTCGACTGCACCTCGTGCCCTCCGGCATTTTCAATCGCGCCGCCGTGGCCCTCGTCGGAACGGGCACGGTGGTCGACTTTGATTTCTTGGCGGAGGAGCTCGCGCAGCTCGCTTCGGCCGGCGTGTCCACCTCAGGCCTACGAGTCTCGAGCCGCGCCCACGTAGTAATGCCCTACCACCTCATGCTCGACCGGTTAGGCGACGAGGCACGCGGCTCCCAGGCTATCGGCACCACGCGGCGGGGAGTCGGCCCTGCCTATGTCGACAAGGCCGACCGCGTCGGGATCCAGACCGGTGACCTGCTGGACGAGGCCACACTGGAACGCAAGCTGGGTCTGGTCCTCCCTCAGAAGAATCGACTGCTGACCGAGCTCTACGGGCAGCCGGCACTTCATCAGGACGATCTGCTTCAGCGAGCCCGGATCTGGCGCAAGCACTATGGGGATTTGATCGTCGACCAGGTCCCGCTCGTCCACGAAGCGCTTCAGAGCGACCAGAGAATACTACTGGAAGGCCAGCTTGGGGCAATGCGTGATCTCGATTGGGGAACCTATCCGTACGTCACATCTTCCACCACTATCGCCGGAGGCGGCGGTGTGGGCGGCGGTGTCCCACCTGCTTGCATTGGCCGTGTGGTAGGCGTAGTCAAGGCTTACACGAGCGCGGTCGGGGCTGGACCACTTCCAACGGAGCTTCGCGGTGAGGCTGCTGAAGAGCTCCGGCGCCGTGGCGCGGAATTCGGCGCCACGACCGGCCGACCCCGCAGGGTTGGCTGGTTCGACGCCGTGGCGGTGCGATATGCCTGCATGCTCAATCGGTTCACCGGAATCGCCGTTACAAAGTTGGACGTTCTCGACGGTATGCCGTCGCTTCGCATCTGCACGGCATATCGGCTCGGGCAGGAACGATATGTCACGGTGCCGCGAACCGCCACGCTCGAGCGTGTCGAGCCTGACTACGAAGAGCTTCCAGGTTGGTCTCAGCCAACCTCGCAGGCGAAGACCTGGGACGACTTGCCGATGGCTGCCCGCGACTATCTGCGGCGCATTGAATCGCTGGCCGATGCCCCTGTAACCATTGTCTCCGTGGGACGCGGTCGCGACGAGACCATACTTCTCCCGGACACCGACCGCCACTAGCCAGGCTCGTGGTACAACGAGACGTGCAATGTGTCTATAACCGCGACGTGGCGGAAGAATTAGCGATGCGCCTCGGGACCTGCGCCGCCCTGGTTGGCGGAGGCGGAAAGACGACCACCATGCTTTCGGTGGCGCGATGCCTCCGGACCGTAGGTCGGAAGGTGCTCATCACTACTACGACCAGAATCTGGCCGCCTGAGGATGTGCCTCTCGTCTGCGGCAGGGACGCTCCCTCGCTGAGACAGGATGTGGAACGTCACTTCCGTACCACGGGCACAGTTGCGCTCGGGGACCATGTTGGACCTGACGGCAAGTTGTACGGTGTGGCTCCGGCGCTCGCCTGCGATCTGCTCCGGACGGGTGTCGCGGATCTCATGCTTTGCGAAGCCGATGGCTCAGCCGGCCGATCGCTCAAAGCGTATCGCCCTGGAGAGCCTGCAATCCCTACCTGTGCATCACTCGTGCTCGTCGTGGCAGGCATCGATGCAGTAGGAAAACCGGCCACCCCGGATGTCGTTCATCGATTGGAGCTCTTCTGCCGACTCTTCGACCTTCCGCCCGCGTCCCGATTGGAGCCTTCCTCGGTAGCGCAGGCGATGGCCGAGCTGGCCCGCCCTGCCCCTCCAGCCTCTCGTGTCGTCTACGTCCTCAATAAGGTCGACGATGATACAGCTCGGTCCTCCGCCGAGGCCGTCAGAGCCGAGTTGGAAAATCGAGATCCGCGCGTCGAAGTGCTGTTTCTCAGCCGTGGGAGGGTCGTGGCTCACTATCCGTCGCAGCAATGTGGGGCTCGCCTCTCTCCCCACTGATCATGGACCCGCTCACACTCCCGTCAGTGCTCGGACTGGCGACGGAAGCACAGCAGAGAGGAGAGGGTGCAGTCGTCGTAACAGTGGTGGCGGACCGATCCTCCAAGAGGCTCTCGCCGGGAACGCGGCTCTTCGTTCACGAGGCGGGCACATCTCTTGGAAAGATTGATGCCGATCTCGACCCCATCCTCACTTCCGACGCACAGCAAAGCCTCCTGGAGCGGCGGTCGCGCTTACGTTCGTATCGCTTCACGGCCGGTGGGGTTGAAAGCGTGAGAACCCAGGGAGGCGACGTCGACGTATTCTTTGAAGTCTTGAGCCGTCCTCCCCGACTGGTGGTAGCGGGAGCCGGCCACATTGCAGCTCCGCTCGCTCGGATCGCCAAGCTACTCGATTACCGCGTGACCGTGCTGGACGACCGGCCCGAGTACGCGAACCGCGAACGTTTTCCACATGCAGACGACATACTTGTTGGACCATACCGGGAGACGCTGGCCAGGGTCGCTCTCGACTCCGACACGTACATTGTCTTGGTCACGCGTGGACACGTGCATGACCAGGCCTGCCTCGAGGAAGTGATCGAGGCGCAGGTAGCGTACATCGGAATGATCGGAAGCAAACGGCGCGTGCGCACCGTCATGCAACATGCGAAGGAGAACGGCTACGACGTTGCAAAGCTGCACCATGTGCACGCGCCCATCGGTCTCGACATTGGCGCTCATACGCCGGCCGAGATCGCCGTCGCGATCATGGCGGAGATAATAAACGTCCGACGAGGAGGACGCGCCGCTTCGCTGGCACTGGGAGAGCGACTCAATGTTTGACCGCATGGTGGTGGTTCGAGGTGGAGGAGACCTGGGATCGGGCGTTGCCCTTCGTCTTTGGCGTATCGGTTTCTCTGTCGTCGTGCTGGAATCGCCCAATCCCGTTGCCGTGCGTCGCTCTGTTGCTTTCGCCGAGGCGGTTTACGATGGCCGCGCTTCGGTGGAGGAGGCCCAGAGCTGTCTGGTCTCCTCAACGGACGAGGTTCTCGCCATTCTCGGGCGGCGGCAGGTGCCCGTTCTCGTCGACCCACAGGCGACTGCCCTTGGGGCCCTGGCTCCGTGCGCCCTCGTCGACGCCATAATGGCGAAACGCAACACCGGCACGAGCATCGAGATGGCTCCGGTGGTAATTGGTCTCGGACCCGGATTCGATGCGGGATCAGATGTCCATGCGGTGGTGGAGACAAATCGTGGACCTAACCTCGGTCGAGTCATTTGGCTCGGATCGGCCGAGCCCGATACCGGCGATCCGGCTCCGGTGTCCGGCCATGGCGTGAGCAGAGTCTTGCGCGCTCCCACCGCCGGCCGGTTAGATGTGGTGCGGTCGATTGGAGATATCGTGGAAGAAGGAGACGTGCTGGCAACGGTGAACGGCACGCCGTTGCGGGCAGCCTTCCGGGGTCTGATCCGAGGCATGGCTCGGGAAGGACTCGTGGTAGAAAACGGCATGAAGATTGGCGATCTTGATCCGCGCATCGATCCGAACCTGTGTCGTGTCGTCTCGGACAAAGCGCTTGCAGTGGCCGGTGGCGTGCTCGAGGCGATCATCATGTTGATGCCGAAGGCATTGCCATGACGGAGTTCTACGAGGAAATGAAGCGTCTCGTGGCGGGCGGACAGCAGGCCGCCGTGGCGACTATTGTGCGGACCAAGGGTTCGACACCGCGAGAGGTCGGGGCACGAATGATAATCCGACGTGATGGAAACACGTATGGAACTGTAGGCGGAGGCTGCGGCGAGGCAGACGTCTGGAGCGAAGCCATGCAGGTGCTCCAGACCGGTACCCCGAAGCTCATCGAAGTGGATCTGCTGCACGATCATGATGCCGAGGGTGGCCGCGCCTGTGGTGGCTTGATGTACGTCTTCATCGAGCCTCTCTGGCGGTAAACAGCTCTGCGGCCGGACGGGCGGGTCGGAGCGAATCCAAGGCATGCATTGGTGACGAGCATGTGCGAGTCGAGCTAACCTTGAGAGAGTGTTATATCTGAGGCGTCTACCCAGTCCACCGATAATCTCCGCAGCATTCTCCGGCTTCATTGTGGGAGTGCTAATCACGCTCGTTGTAACCTCGGCGTTTGGTTCTGGCTCAACGCCCACCACCGTCAAAGCAACCCTTACGCCGGCGACGCCCTTCCCTGAGGCCCAGCTCAAGGATCGCATCACTCGCCTCGTCGTCCGACAGCTCGGACTCGGCTATCCCAATGGCAAGGTGCCGCGGCTGGTGAACGTGACGCTGCATGCGGTCGCCCCGCAAAATGCGGCACCCAACCAGACGACCGGCCGCCTGTTTCACTACGACTCCGTGGACATCGAATTTCGTCTGGTAGATCATCCCCTGGGCAGGGCCTGGCGGCTTCGCGCCGCGCAGGGAGATATCTTCAAGGTCCTTCGAGCCCTCTACACCAATTCGCTGGGCGTCTATGACGTGAAGATGGTCGGTGTGTTCCCGCTTCAGGCAGGAAAGACCGTAAAAGTACAGAATGCCCTGGTCGTGCGGATGAGCCACAAGACGGCGGAAACCATTCCCTGGAAGCGCTGGGGACGAGAGAGTGAAGGACGCCTCTGGTCGATTCTGACTTACCGCTATCTCGATCCGCGGTTCGCCTGACTTACCATAATGTCAATGTCGGTGGAAAAAAATCCACAGGTAGGGGGAGTTTTCCACAGCAGGAGGGATGTTGTCCACAATGGTCATTCATTCCCATACAACATGCTCCGAACGGCAAGCACCTCATTCCGGAGCTGGTGATCCTCCTGGACGGCCGCGCTGATTTTGTCCCAGCCATGCATAACGGTCGTATGATCGCGGCCTCCGAGCAGCTGACCGATCTGCTCGAGCGAAGCGCTGGTCTCCTCTCTGACCAGATACATCGCGATCTGGCGCGGGACAACGATTGACTTGTCCCGGCTCTTGCCGGTCATGTCTTCCATCGAGATGCCCGCATATTTGGCGACGCAGGCGATGATCGACTGCGGAGTCAGCTGAGCGCGGCGCGGCCCGCTGAGACTGTCGAGAGCCGCCGCCGCCAGATCCACACTAAGCTGACGTTCATTGAGCGACGCGTAGGCGATGATGCGATTGAGGCTTCCTTCGAGCTCTCGTATGTTGCTCGGCACGCGCCGTGCCAGATATTGGATTACATCAGTGGGCACAGGAAGCTCTTGCCTCTCCGCCTTGGAGCGCAGGATTGCGATGCGGGTTTCGAGGTCGGGTGGCTGAATGTCGGCGATGAGTCCCCACTCGAAACGCGAACGGAGTCGTTCCTCCAAAGGATTTAGAGCCTTGGGAGGACTGTCGCAGGAGATAACGATCTGCTTTCCATTGTCGTGAAGCGCATTGAACGTGTGGAAGAACTCTTCCTGCGTGCTCTCCTTGCCGGCGATGAATTGAATATCATCGATGAGCAGTACATCCACTTGCCGGTACTGACTCCGGAACTCTTCGCTTCTGCTCTCCCGGATAGCTTTGATCATCTCGTTCATGAAGTGCTCAGAGGTGGTGTACACCACTCTGAAGTCCGGGTAGTCGTGCACCGCCGCGTGCCCGACGGCGTGAAGTAAGTGGGTCTTTCCGAGCCCGACCCCTCCATAGATGAAGAGCGGATTGTAGGTCTGGGCCGGCCGCTCGGCCACCGCCCGCGCAGCCGCATGCGCAAACCGATTGCTTCCACCGACGATGAACTCGTCGAACGTGTAGCGCGGATTGAAGCCGTTGCGGGATCCATCAAAGAAAGAGCCGGATGAAGACCCAATGGTGCGGCCCCGACGCCGGCCGTTGGTTCGGTCCGCAAGTTCGCTCATCACCCGAAACCGAACCTCCAGGCCTGGCCCGCCGACCTCCGTCAGCGTCTTCCGGATCACTGCCGATAGACGCTGTTCGAGCCACTCGCGGCTATATGTAGTCGGTACCCCGACCCACAGCACACCTTCCGATAGCTCAATCCCTCGCGTCGGGCGCAGCCACGTGTCGAAATTCGCCGGCTGCATGGTGTGCTGCAAATGCGCAAGGACAGACCGCCAAACAGTCTGCGCTTCCAACTACGTCTCCCCGTGACCTGAGCGCTTCGCGGAACTCCCTCTGTGGCGCAATCGTACCAAACCAGAGAGGGCGGGACAACGACAACTTTTGTGTCAAATTCCGACATTTCTTGGGCATCACCACGACATCTTGGCGCCACCTGATTTGTATCCCAGCATCTAGTACTTGCCGACTTTTACATTGTGGCAATATTCGAGACTGTGAAGTTTTTCGCGCAGAATTATTCACACTCTCGGATCGATGAAGGAGGCGCGTCACACAGAGCCGCTGCGCAAGCGCTCAAGAAGCTGCGACAAGTCCGGCGGCAATGGCGACGTAAACGCCAGCTCTTGCCCACCGCTTGGCGACCGAAAGCGCAGATGGTAGGCGTGAAGGAACTGTCGACGTAAACCCGGAATTTGCCGTCCATGGTAGGTTAGATCGCCTGCCACTGGGTGCCCTATGCCAAGCAAGTGCACGCGTATCTGATGCGTGCGCCCGGTATGCAATTTCGCCTCGAGCAGCGTGAAGCCTGGCAGATACTCCAACACACGGTACGACGTCTCCGCCGGACGCGCTGCGACTCCCCCCAGCGCCATACGCTTGCGATTGCTCGCGTCACGGCCAATCGATGCTCGGATCGTAGCCTCCGAAGGCTCCACCCGACCGGTTGCCAGTGCCAGATAGAGCCGTTCTGCACTCCGTGATGAGATCTGCTTCTGAAGCGACAGCTGAGCCTCCGGGGTAAGCGCTATCACCATGAGACCGGATGTGTCCTTATCGAGACGGTGTACGATGCCCGGACGATCGTGCTGACCGACATCGCGCGCCTCTGGAAACGCTGCGGTGAGGGCGTTGGCAAGCGTACCCCCGGTGTGCCCCGCTGCAGGATGAACCACCATTCCCGCCGGTTTGTCCAGGACAGCAAGCTCGTGGTCTCGATACACGATTTTGAGCGGGATGCTCTCAGGCTGCGCTCTCAACGACGACGGCAACACCGGACGCACCTCGATCCGGTCTCCGAGACTGACCCGCCGCGAGGACTTGCTGGTCTCGCCATTGACCAGCACATCTCCCTGCTGCAGAAGCTTCTGAACCAGGGAGCGGGAGATCGAAGGCAGATGGGAGGTGACCACCACGTCCAGCCTCCTGTCTGCATCCTCGGGGCCCACGCTAAAGATCTCTCTGTTCATGCGGTGTGTTCGACTACTGGCTGGAAGAGCGCATGCACGACGAGCAAGCCGACTCCGACCACGATGGCGCTATCGGCCAGATTAAAGACCGGCCACCATCGCAAGTCGATAAAATCGACGACATACCCGAGTCGGATCCTGTCGATCAAATTGCCCAGCGCGCCCCCGAGGATGAGCCCAAGCGCAGCGCGAACTATGATCGGGCTGTCTGCGATGCGGCGATAGTACAGCAAGATTCCGGCGCTCACGAGAGCTGCAACCAGCGCGAAAAATACTCCTCCGGTTTTGAACACTCCAAACGCAGCGCCGGTATTCCACGTGTAGTCGAGGCGCACCGCTCCACCGAGGAGCTCGACTGTCCGACCACCCTTGAGGGTCGCCGTCACGATTCCCTTGACGCCCTGATCGAGCGCCACGACGGCCAGCGCCAAGCCGATGAGCAAGCCATAGCGCGCCAGCGTGTGAGCAGGTATAAGGTCTCCTGCTTTCCTGTCGCGAATCATGTGTTCGTGGGCTCCAACATCAGAGGAAGTAACGTTCTGCCTCCTCGCGCGCACCTATATCTGGACGTCGTTCCGCACGCCGGCCTCGCACTTTCCGGCTCTCGAGCTGCCGGTACAATGAGGCCACATTTCGTCTCAGAGCGAGAGGTGCGACGTGCGTCTGGCAATGCTCGGCCCCATCTCATGGCGAACGCCGCCGCGCAACTATGGCGCTTGGGAGAGCGTCGTAAGCAACCTGACCGAGGGTCTGGTGTCTCGTGGATTTGATGTGACACTTTTTGCGACGAGCGATTCCATAACTGATGCGCGGCTGCAAGCGGTTGCGCCTCGTCCCTACTCCGACGACGAAACGCTTGATCCCAAGGTCTGGGAATTCCTTCACATTAGCAACGCACTCGAACAGGCGGCCGAGTTTGACCTGATTCACAACCACTATGACTTCATGCCCCTAACATTCTCGCGCCTCGTTCAGACTCCCATGCTGACCACCATTCACGGATTTTCCCTCGAACAGTTCCGTCTGGTGTATCGCAAGTATCGCGAGACCCATTTCGTCTCGATTAGCGATGCCGACCGCGATCCGTATCTGCCGTACGTCGCCACCGTCTACAACGGCATCCGGCTCGAGGATTTCACCTTCAATCCTACCCCCGGCGAATATCTCGTTTTTGTGGGCCGCATCCACCCGGACAAGGGGGTCCATCTCGCGATCGAGGTGGCCGAGCGCACCGGTAGCCGGCTCATCATTGCAGGCATCATACAGGATCAGCAGTATTTCGACGATCAGATCGCACCGCACTTGGGTCAACGCATTGAATTCGTTGGCCCCGTAGGACCCGTCGATAGGGATCGCCTCTTTCGCGATGCACGGGCGAGCCTCCATCTCACCACGATTCCCGAGCGGTTCGGGCTCGCCATGGCAGAGTCCATGGCTACAGGAACCCCGGTCATCGGCATCGACCTTGGATCGGTTCGAGAGGTCGTGGAGGACGGTGTCACTGGCTTCGTGGTCGCCGACGTCGACGCGGCGCTGCGAGCCGTGGAGCACATTTCGAAGCTTGACCGATACGCTTGCAGGCGGCGAGTCGAAGAACGATTCTCAGTGGCCGCGATGGTGGATGGTTACGTCGGGGCTTACCGCGCCATTTTCGGCGACCAAGTGATGTCCACCTGGCCGTGAGCCGCCCAGAGTGCCGCGCCCGCCCGGTCACCTCTGCCCGCCACGCGGCATGGTCTGTGGGATGTGCAAGCGGGCACGGCGGGTACCGGGGCTTTGCACACAAATGGTTAGAAAACACACTTCACGTCTGTTGTAGGCTGGAAAAGCGCCGGTGCAGAGATGCACACTAAGCCCGGGAACTGCGCGCTGCGCACGGCGCCTGACCATTCCAGTGCGTGAAGGACAATGGTGGATTCCATCCTTTTCAACCAGAAGCGTGTCTTGCCTTGTTCCGCCTACCTCCAGGGAGAGTATGGCTACGAGGGCATTTACCTTGGGGTTCCTGTCAAGCTCGGTGCGCGCGGCATGGAGGAGATCGTCCAGATCACACTGTCGGAATCCGAAAGACGGGCTCTGGACAAGTCTGCCGAGAGCGTCCGCGAGCTGCTTCGTGTGATGGAGCCGGCGCGTTGACTTGTTCGCTCCTGGGCAGGTTCTTGGTAGGATGATGCAATTGGCGCGGTGAGGCTGCAGGAAATGAGCGATCAGCATGTTTGAAGATAGGGCCCGATTTCGGCGCCACAAAGGAGCCTGTCCCTACTATCGTGAAAACTGGGTGCATGGCGAGCAACGAACTGCCGACGGCGAAATCTTGCTCTACGAGGTGTACTGCCTCAAGGGTTGGCCACCAGAGTCCAAGGAGGAACAGGAGTGCTGCATGAGCAGCACGAGACGCTGTTGGCGTAATCAGGAAGATCACGACATCAGCCCCGAGGAGAGCGCCGCGCTGCGCGCCGCGCGCGGTGCCTAACTCTGCATGAGCTCCGCGATTCGCGCGGCGAGGTTTCGCAAGCGTCTTCGTAGATCCAGGAGCTGCGCATCCTCGACTGCCGTTTCTGCCTGGCATGCACGCTGCTCCTCGATGTCGGCCACGAGATTGATGAGCTCTGCCGACAGCTGCCAATATTCCTGAAGTCGATTCGGCGACACCTCGGTTTCATTGGCAAGAAGCTCCATGGCGCGTGCTTCCTGTAACAGCGTGTCGATTTCAGAACGAGTTTGCCGTGGCATCGGTTTTCATTCACACAGTCTTGATCTCATCTTGCGTCGTCCACAGGAAGACGAGCAATGCCCAATGCCCTGCGTGCTGGCTTTCTCGTATAATGTGCTGCGCTCCGGCTCCGGGCCGGAGCTTTTTGTGGGCAACGGCGTACGGAGAGGAGTAGGACTGACACAGCCGTGATGCGAGCACTGATCAGCGTCTACGACAAAACTGGGATCCTGGACTTTGCCACGGGACTACGTGAGCTCGGCGTCTCGATGGTGGCAACGGATGGAACCTACGAATTCTTAAAAGAAAATGGAATCGAGGTCACCCCGGTCTCCGCGGTCACGAACTATCCCGAAATTCTGGGAGGTCGGGTGAAAACGCTGCATCCGTCGATCTTTGGCGGCGTGCTGGCGGATCGCAGCAATCCCGAGCATAACGCTACCTTGGAAGCTCAGGGGATTGAGCCGATCGATCTCGTCGTGGTCAATCTCTACCCGTTTGTAGATGTGATGTCACGCTCAGCGGATGCCGGCGCCTCTGCGATCGAGTACATCGACGTGGGTGGTCCTTCGCTCATTCGCGCCGGCGCCAAGAACTTCGAGCATGTGACCGTCGTGGTCGATCCGGAAGACTATGAGGATGTCTTGGCCGAGCTCTATCGCTACCGTGCCACCAAAGACAAAACACGAAAGGCGCTGGCCGGAAAGGCGTTTGCACATATCGCGGCCTACGATGCGTACGTCACATCGTATTTTTATCGGGACCAGGAGGACACCTTCCCCGAATCGCTGAGCGTCCCACTTTACAAGATCCAAGATCTGCGATACGGGGAGAATCTGCACCAGCGCGCCGCTCTGTATGGCGACACGCCTCGGTCGCGCGATCTGAGGCCGCCACGAAGCGTGGCTACCGCCGAACAGCTTCACGGCAAAGAACTCTCGTTTAACAACCTGCTCGATGTTGACGCTGCCTGGGCCATGGTGACAGACTTTGCAGCGCCCGCTGCGGCAATCGTGAAGCACACCAACCCTACCGGCATTGCGGCCGGGAAGGACCTGACAGAGGCGTATGAGCGTGCTCTTGCGGGCGATCCGGCCGCCGCTTACGGGGGCATCATCGGCGTCAACCGAACGCTCGATGCGGCAACCGCTGAAGAGATCGTCCGCATGTACTTCGAGGCGGTAATAGCGCCTGATTTTACTCCGGAGGCAGTGCAAATTTTGTCGCGCAAGAAAGCGATTCGGCTCCTGAGCGTCCGCGGCGGAGAAGGCGGTCCAGTGCAAGACGTCACCTGGATTCCGTACCACGATCTCGATTTCAAGCGCATCGCGGGCGGCTTCCTGGTGCAAACGCGTAACGTCGCGTCCGACCCCTCTGCGAGCATGCAAGTTGTTTCGAAGCGCCAGCCCACTCTGGAGGAGCTGACCGATCTTCACTTCGCCTGGCGTGCGGTAAAACATGTGAAGTCCAACGGCATCGTGCTCGTCAAGAAGCTGGCCCTGGTCGGCGTGGGAGCGGGTCAGATGAGCCGTGTGAATGCCGTCGATCTGGCGTGCCGAATGGCGGGCGATCGAGCGCGCGGCTCCGTCATGGCGTCCGATGCCTATTTCCCCTTCCCGGATGGTGTGGAGCGGGCGGTCGAGGCGGGTGTCACCGCTATCATTCAGCCGGGTGGCTCCATCCGAGACCGCGAGGCGATCGAGGCGGCCGATCATGGCGGCGTCGCCATGATCTTTACCGGACTTCGCCACTTCAAACACTGACAGAGGCTCTCAGCTCTGCCCCCGCTAGCGCCGGATCGCACGACCTTATCGCCTATTCCGCTGGGTGACGCCTGTACTCCGCTCCCGTGGCCGGCCATCAGGGCACGTGAATAACGCAGGCCAGACGCCTGTGCTTCACAGTCTCGCAGACATGGCATATAGTGAAATCGCAAGTTTGCAAGGAGGAGAAGCATGTACCAGCGAACCATTCTCAGGTCTTTGGCCGCCGTTGCGGTTGTCGGTGTAGTCGCGTCTAGCTTCGCCGCGAATCGGACCGCTCATGCAGCGAGCTCCGGGGCGAGGCATGTGCGAGCGGAGTCGGGATTGCACCTAATCAACCCCGGATTCCTCACCGTGGGGTCAGATACGACATATCCGCCAATGGAGTCAATTCTCAACGGTAACGCCGTCGGAGCGGATGTTGACCTTGGTAATGCGTTGGCGCGTGTCATGGGCCTAAAAGGGGCGAAGTTCGTCAGCAACGACTTCAATACCATCATTCCGTCGATGCTGATCCGGCACAAGTTCGACGTCATCATGTCGAGCATGAACGACAACCCCGAGCGACGAAAGAGCGTTCTGTTCGTGGATTACATGAGGTCGAGCCAGGCAATTCTCGTGCGCTCCAGCAGCTCAATCCACGGAAACAGCTATGCCGCCGTCTGCGGACATAGCATTGCCGTTGAGTCGGGCACCACGGAGCTGGATGGGCTCAACGCACAGAACAAAAAGTGCAGCATCAGTATCAAGGTGTTCACGCATGATACCGACGCGTATCAGGCTTTCAACTCGCGGCATACCGAAGCCTACACCGGCGATCTACCCGTTGTGGCGCTGTACGTCAAAAACAGTGGAGGAAACTTCCGCATGGCGGGCAAGCCGTTCGCCGCAGGCGAGGATTACGGCATCGCAATGCCGAGAAACGCGTTCAAGCTACGAAATGCCATCAGCCAGGCGTTGCGGAAGATACGTGCTAACGGTCAGTACACGAGAATTCTGAAGAAATGGGGCGTCAGCGGGGGATCCCTGTAGACGCTTGACCTGCGATTAGGGCGGCGGAGATGAGTGCCGGAAGGCGCTCATCCCTGCTTCCGCGGAGGATCAGCTACGGCCTTCGATTTTCACGTCTTCTGGACGTATCTCTTCGACCCGGCTATTCGAGACGGTGCCCGCATCACCGTCGAACTGTCGGTACTTTCCCAGGCGGCCGGCATCGTGCTGGGATTGTTCGCAGCGCTGGGACGCCTTTCCCGCCTGCGCCTTCCGATCTTTCGAGGAATAGCTTTTCTCTACATCTGGCTCTTTCGCGGCACGCCGCTCCTTGTCCAGCTGGCGTTCGTTTACTTTGCGGTGCCGCAAATGACCAACGGCCACGTCGTCCCGGGCGAGTTTCTCTCCGCCTTCATCGGTCTCAGCTTGAATGAGGGTGCGTACATGGCCGAAATCACCCGGGCGGGTATCATGTCAGTAGAGTCGGGGCAGCTGGAGGCGGCACAGTCACTGGGCATGACCCGTTGGCTCGCGATGCGGCGTATCGTCATCCCTCAGGCAATCCGCTTCATCATCCCGCCAACCGGGAATGAGTTTATCGCAATGCTCAAAAACTCCTCGTTGGCGTCAACCATTGCGGTCACAGACCTGTTCTATCACACCACTCAGATTTACTCGCGCAGCGGGCAATTCTTCGAGCTACTGACGGTTGCATCGGTATGGTACCTCGCCATGACAACCGTAGCGACGTTCGGCCAGACATTGCTGGAGCGACGCTTCGAGCGCGGCTTTTCGCGCACCATCCGGCAGCCCGGGCTCATGCAGCGAGCCATGTTGGGAGCCTTGAGACGCGGATGAGCGCTTCCGATACCCCCATGGTGGACGTGCAAGCGATCCATAAACACTTCGGTCAACTGCATGTTTTGCGCGGCATTACTATGCGGGTCTCCACAGGACATACCACCGTCGTCATTGGTCCGAGCGGATCCGGCAAAAGCACGCTGCTCCGCTGCATCAACCACCTGGAGACCATAGAGTCCGGCCGCGTTTATGTCGACGGCAAGCTGCTGGGCTATCGTGAAACCAAGAACGGAATCAAGAGTCTACCGGAACGCTTGGTGGCAAAGCAGCGGGCAGACATCGGCATGGTCTTTCAACGCTTCAATTTGTTCCCCCACATGACCGCGCTACAAAACATCATGGAGGCGCCACGTCACGTACGCAAATTACCCAAGTCCGTCTGTCGCGATGAAGCCCGAGGGCTCCTTGCGAAAGTGGGCCTGGCCCTCAAGGCGAACAGTTATCCGTCGGAGCTGTCGGGTGGCCAGCAGCAGCGAGTGGCGATCGCGCGGGCGCTGGCCATGCACCCCAAAGTCATAATGTTTGACGAGGCTACCTCCGCGCTGGATCCCGAGCTCGTGGGCGAAGTACTTCTCGTCATGGAGCAGCTGGCACATGAGGGCATGACTATGGTTGTGGTGACGCATGAGATGGGCTTCGCTCGTGAGGCGGCAGATGATGTCATCTTCATGGATGAGGGGGTCATCGTCGAAGAGGCCAAACCGGAGGAGATCTTCGACCATCCCAAACATGAGCGAACGCGCGCATTCCTGCGGGCCGTATTGGAACCGCGGTCTGTCGGCGATTCGCACCTGACGAACCTTAGGTAACGCAATGCAGATTCGACTTCGCCTTTTCGCGTCACACCGGGAAATAGCGGGCGAGAGTCAGCTCGACCTCGACGTCCCGGAACGCTCCACTCCGGAGGATCTCTTCCATCTCCTTGAAGAACGGAACCCGGCCATCTTGGCCCTCCGGCCCTACACCACCTTCGCCGTCAACCGCGAGGTCGTCGATCCCTCGACACCCCTGCGACACGGCGACGAGGTCGCCTTTCTGCAACCGGTGAGCGGAGGTTGATGTGATCGAGCTGCTTCACGAGCCCCTCTCGATTGACCGGTGTATTGAAGCGGCGCGCCGACCCGGCAGCGGAGGACTGGTTACCTTCGTTGGCTCGGTGCGGGACGTCTCCGAGGGCAGAAAAGTCCGCCAGCTGGAGTACGAGGCCTATGAGCCCATGGCGCTCGAAAAGCTGCGCCAGGTGATCGACGAAGCGGCCGGGCGATGGCCGGTGCAGGCCATGGCGATTCAACATCGACTGGGCACGCTCGCAATCGGCGAGGACGCCGTCATTATTGCGGTGTCCTGTCCGCATCGTGCCGAGGCGTTCGCTGCCTGCCAATACGCCATTGACCGGCTGAAGCAGGTTGTTCCGATCTGGAAAAAGGAATATGGCGAAGCCGGCGAGGTATGGGTCGGCGGCCCTACGCTTGAGACGGCGAGCTCCAACCGCGGTCTCTCGCCAGATTGATTACGTCTCGCAGCACCGTCAATGCGGTCGGTATCCCACCGACTTGCTGAACCGTGGCCGAAACCGTTCCGAGCGGATCGGTGTGGTAGACGATTCCCATTTCGGCGCCCTGCAGGCGCCCCAATACATCGGCCAGCGGCCGCCGTTCTGCGACGACCTGCGCGCTGACACCGCCGGCAGTCCTTCGCGCGCGGGCAATCAACTTAAGGGTTTGGCCCTCCTGCCGGGCATGACTGAGCATCTCAGGTGTGACATGACGAATGCCCTCGCGCTCGACATCCTGCAGGCTCAACTGTGCGCCCATCACGGCATTGGCAACAATAGCTGCCTTCGCCGCGGCGTCCCAGCCGTCCACGTCGAGAGTGGGATCGGTCTCCGCGATGCCGAGCTCCTGCGCCCGGCGCACGCTCTCCTCGTAGGTTGCACCGTCTGCCATCAGCGACAGGATGTAATTTGACGTTGCATTCAAGATGCCCTCGAAGCCCGAGATTTGTGCGCCCACCAGAACCCGATCCGCGAGCTCGAGCACGGGAAGGGGAGCGCCCACGGTTCCCGAAAAGAGGACCCGAGCGCCGCGGTCCATCGCGATCCGCATCAGATGACCGTAGTGCAACACCAGCACTCCTTTGCTGGCGAGCACGACATCCATCTTGAGTGCAAGCGCCTCCCGCACATAAGTCCACCCCGGCTCGGCATCTTCGAAGTTCGTGCTGGCAGCTTCCAGGAGTACGTGCGCCGCGGCTCGCTCGAGAAAGTGTGCTCCTTGTAAGCCCTGTACACCGTCGCGGGCGGCTGCCACCGTACCGTGACGTTTCTTGGCCTCCAGCAGGTTGAAGCCATCGAGCCCTTCGAGATTTACGGCCGCGCCGCCTTGGTCGGCTACTCCGGTGAGTACTAGCCGTACACCGTATTCCGTCCGGTAGCGCTCGCCCGCACCATGGAGCAGAGAGGCTACACCTTTGCCCACGTTGCCGAATCCGATCAAAGCCAGTCGCACGTCCATTGGTTATGCTCCTCCCTGCGTGGGAATCGATGTGGGTACGGGTACGTAGCGGAAGGCGGTGGCATACTGGCGCCTCCATTGCGCCGCGCTTTGCGCCGAGCGCACCGCCATATATGCATACCATCGAGCGGTCCCGGACAACCGCGACAGTAGCTGCTCGTCCTGCGGGGTAGTCGAGAGTGGATCTGCCCACGCTGCGTCTGCTAGCTGGGTCAGCGTCTTGCCCTCGAACCAATCCCATTGCAGAATACTCGCAGTCAGAGAGAAGTAGCCACGAACGGCACGCCCCCTAGCACCAACTTTCAGGCTCCGCACCCGGGACGCTGCCTGACCCGCACGAGTCATGAGGGATCGTGCGTCAGCCTTGAGGCCAACGGCAGTGGAGCGGACACTCGCGTCATCTCCCTTCTGCATGGATTGCGCCAGATGCTGAACATCGATTGAGACTCGCTTTGACTCGGATGTCAGAGCCTTGAATTCACCCCGGAGGGCATCGAACTTCTGCAAGTTGGAAGCTGTCGTCTGGCTGTGTCCGCAAGCGCCGAGCAGGAACATGAGCAACAAGAGAACGCCTGTGGCCTTCATGGCGCCGTCCGTATGACCAGTGGATCGCCTACCCGCAGACCCAAGACGCTGGCTGCGCTTGCATTTCGCGCTGCTACCTCGAGCATGCCGCTGCTTCCGATGAGGGCGACCAACTGGCCTTCCTGGTAATTGCTCGCGAGTCCATGCAGCTCGCGGTCCCCGATCTGCACCACTGCCCGCGGTGGAATCGTAGAGGCCGCTACATTTGAAATGGCGTTGCCGAACCGATCGATGTGAACGATCGACCCATAGATGCTTCCGTCCCGATGAGTCGGCGCATCATCCGCGCCCACCATGACCGAAGCTAGGTCAGGTCCGAGTGCACTGATTGTGGTTCCGAGCGCAAGGTGTGCGGTCGCCGGAGCAAAGATGTCCCGCCCATGAAAAGTCTGGCTGACGGGATGATGCCAGTACCGAGATTCCGTCAAAATCACCGCGGATCCCGCCAGAAGCCGGCCGGTGGCAGCGTCCACGGCGCCCTGATCTATCAGAGCTCGAGCAAAGATGCCATTATCCGGTCCGACAAACAGGCCACGAGGTGCGGTCACTGCCACCGGCCTGCGCTCCGTCCCCACGCCCGGATCGACCACGGCCAGGTGAATCGAGTCCGGCGGAAAATACCGGTACGAACACCACAAGAGGTAGGCGGCTTCTCGCACGTCTTGCGGCTCTACCTGATGTGAGATATCGACCAGCATCGCATCGGGCGCGATCGACAGGATGACGCCCTTCATGATGGCCACGTAAGCGTCTGCAAGTCCGAAATCTGTCGTCAGTGTGATAATGCGACGCGAGGCCATGAAGGGTATCATACCGCCTTTTCAGAACCTCCTGCAGGCAATCACCCGGCGAGCCGCGAATCCTACCCTTTTGCCTTGATCCCTGGAATCGCAGTGGCGTACACACCTGAGGGGAGCTAGTAGCATGCTATCCGGCAAACTGGTCAACCTTCGTGCCGTCGAACCTGCCGACTATCGCCTTTTGTGGCGCTGGTTGAATGATCCCGAGGTTATGTACTTTTGGGGTCGGCCGGGGAATACGGAATCACTTCCTGAGGTCATGGACCGGGAGCTGGCACAGTCAAAGCGGGGCGACACGCGCAAATACGTCGTGGAGACCAAAGACGCGGATCCTATCGGGCAGATCGATTACTACGACCTAAACTGGCAGTATCGGAACGCCTGGGTTTCGATCATGCTTGGCGAACGCGACTATTGGGGAGGCGGCTACGGCACCGACGCAATGCGAACCCTGCTGCGCTATCTCTTCGATCAGCTACGCTTGCACAGAGTCTCTCTCACCACCCACGAGACCAATGCCCGTGCAATACGCTCCTATCAGAAAAACGGGTTCGTCGCCGAGGGCACCCTGCGAGAGTGGCAATTTTTCAACGGGAACTGGGTTAACGGCGTTATCATGAGCGTCCTCGAGCAAGATTTCGCCCAGCTGAGCTCATAATCTCCACTCATTTAACGCGATTGCTTTGCATGTGAAGAAGCTCCAGGAGCCCCGAATGAAGCCTTTCAGTTGCTGCGGCGAGCACCGCCGATGTTGCCTCGCTATAGCGGCCTCCGTAAACGTCCGATGCGGAACCGCCTGCTTCCTGGACCAGCAGCATACCCGCTCCGAAGTCCCAGGTGTGGGCGAACCGGTGTAGCATCGCGTCGAACCGGCCGGCCGCTACGTAAGCGAGAGCCAGGGCAGCAGACCCGGTATTCCGTGTTCTCAAAATGTGCGGAGCGAGAACGTTCAGGTCGGCCAGGCCCTGGGGTGGCCCGTCGTCGAGCAGCTCCACGGTCAGGTGCAGTACGGCAGACGATGGTTCCGAGGCGCCGCTGCACCGGATAGGCTCCTCATTGAGCCAGGCGCCTAGTCCACGGGCGGCACGAAAGGTCTCGCCACGCGTGGGATCGTGCACTACCCCCAAGAGCGGCTCGTCACCCTGGAAGAGCGCCAGGCTCACACACCAGAACGGCACACCGCGAGAGTAGTTGAAGGTTCCATCCAGTGGGTCTAGGTACCATCGCCGATTCGCTCGCGCCTCGACCTCGCTCCCCTCTTCGGCCACGATGCCGTCCCCAGGAAAGGCGGCGCGCAACCGCTCGAGGATCAAGTCTTCGCTCGCTGTGTCGACCGCCGTAACCACGTCGTGCCGGCCCTTAGCCCGGGTCGACACGCGTTCGGTGCCATAGTACTCGAGCAATAACCGACCGGACTGCTGTGCGATCTCCACCGCAATCGCCAGCTCAGATTGAAGGCCCATCACCAGAACATACGTGATTTCACTCATACCCTCGAATAAGCGCTCATGTATACTTTTAGTGATTTCCGCGGCGGCGCGTGTTCCCCGACGGAATATTGCCGAGGAGGCTGCGCATTTGAATCTTCCCACCTTGCTGCCAAACAAAGCGCCTGCTATGGCCGACTTACTCCTGGCGCCAATCCGGGGAAAACCCGTCATGGCGTACTACTACGTGACGTACAAGTGCAACGCTCGCTGCGTCTTCTGCAATATCCCCGATGGACCGATGGATGTTCTGCCAGTCTCCAAGTACACGCCCACGGAGCAGACCATCGAGCACCTCGATATTCTTCGGGAGCTTGGGGTGCGATTGATCGACTTTACGGGTGGCGAGCCGCTCCTCCGCAAAGACATTGCCGTCCTTCTGCGTGCGGCCAAGGAGCGTGGGTTCCGTACCCAGATGACTACCAACTGCACGCTCTATCCGCGGCGCGCACAAGAGCTCAAGGGTCTCATTGACATTCTGTGCTTCTCCCTGTGTTCGCCCGGTCCGGAGCCCCACAACACGCTGCGCCGCGACAATTCTTACGACTATGTGATTCAGAGCATGGACATTGCCCGCCGGCTGGGCGAGCCGTATCAGATCATTTTTGTTCTGACCAACGACAACGCGGACCTCCTGCCCGGAATGATCGAGCTCTGTCGCGAGAAGCAGTGCATTCTCAAGGTGCAGCCCGAGTGGGAGTATTTCGGCAATGACGGCGTGGCTATTGAGAATCTTGTGAAGGCGAATGCCGTTGCGCGCGAGCACAACGTCTATGTGAATTGGGCAGAAACCCGCGTCTTCGCCCAGGGCGGTAACCGCTCGAGCGATCGCACCTGCCTGGCCTCGAACGCGGTCATTGCGATCTCGCCGGATGGATACATTCTGTACCCCTGCTACCACAAGATCGCCCAGCGCATTAAGTTTGACCGGAATATCATCGACTTCTTCGCTTCTGAGAAGTGGAAGCAGATGCAGGACAAAGCCGGCAAGTTCAAGTTCTGTGATACCTGCAGCAATCTCTGCTATATCCACCCCTCCTTCTATTACCAGCTGAATCGGAACACCGTACTCAGCGCGCTTGCCGACCTTCGATACATGAAGGAGCGACGGCGCATCGAGCGCCAGCGTCGGCAGACGCTGGCTGCCGACGTCGCATCGGAGTGAGAATCGGCCTCGTCACAGACTTTTACTTCCCGTGGATCGGCGGACCGGCAATCCTGATAAGAAATCTTGGCTTCGGGCTCACCGCACGTGGCCACACGGTACACCTGCTCGCGCCCAGTCCCGACGGTCCGTCTCGCGTTGAGCTCGATGGTCCTTTGCCGGTTGCACGCGTCCGAACGGTGCCCGTCCCATTTGGATACAAGGTCCGCACCACCCCACTGCCCGTGCGTGAGGCATTGGATTGGATGGATACCTTTCGGCCGGACGTAGTCCACATTCACCACCCCTTCCCACTGAGCGCCGCTGCGCTCTTTGCCGCCCGCAAGCGTGGCATCCCGGTTGTGGCGACTAACCACACCATTTCGGAGTGCTCACTCTTTGGCCTTCGCCACCTGCCCGTTGTGTACCCGCTGGCAGACGCCATCCTGGGCAGGTGGATTCTCCGAATTCTCGATCGATGCCAACGAGTTGCCGTCCCCTCTATCACCGCGGCCGATCTCCTTCAGGCGCGGGGTTTCCGGTCTGCGGTCACAGTCATTTCCAACGGCGTCGACACCGACCGTTTCTTACCCGGTGAGCCGAGTGCGACACTTCGCGATGCACTGAGATTCGATGCACGTCCCATCGTGCTCTACACCGGTCGGCTCGACGCAGAGAAACAGATGGAGGTCTGGCTCTCTGCTGCGGCTCGTCTCTCCAGCCGGTTGGATGTCCAGTTCGCGGTCGGAGGAGAGGGCGCCGACAGGCGCAAGCTAGAGAAAATGGCCTCCAGCCTCGGACTGGACGGGCGGCTGCGCTTCGTCGGCTATCTGCCGGATCAGGATCTTCCTGATCTCTATCGTCTCGCATCGGTCTATCTGATCACGTCACCGGTGGAATTGCAGAGCATCTCGACCCTCGAGGCAATGGCCAGCGGCCTACCCATCGTAGCGGTGCGGGCGGGCGCGTTGCCTGAGCTGGTGCACGACGGGCGCAATGGTTATGTTGTGGAACCCGGGGACTGGCGTGCTGTAGGGGTCCGATTGCAAGAAATACTCACGGATGCCTCAAAACGAGGCAAAATGGCAGGCGAGAGCCGCGCAATCGCTCGGCGACACGGGGCAACCGCTACCATCAACCGCTATGAGGAATTCCTAATGAGTGTGCTGAGCGACCGGCTAGGAGAAGAGGCAGGTGAGCGAGCCGCTTCCGCAAAACGATGAGGCGACCCAAGATCTAGCCGCGGTGACTTCCCAGGGCGGAGCCGCAGCCGCGGCGCCCGGGACCGGCTTTGGGGTCGTCTTCAGGAACCATTCGTTTCTCGCGCTCTGGACCGCCCAGGTCACGTCGCAGACAGCGCAAAACACGCTCTGGTTTGTGCTCATCGTCATGGTCTCAAACCAGACCGGACAGAGCACGCTCGGCGTTGGACTCACTATCATCCTGGTTCAGCTGCCCACTGTGCTATTCAGCGGAGTATCCGGGGTATTTGTCGATCTGGTCTCGAAGCGTATGATCCTGATCGGCACCAACGTGATCCGCGTCGCGGGGGTGGCTGGGTACCTGTTGTTTTATGTCTACTATCCGAACGTTGGAGGTCTGTACCTGGTCACGTTCCTGGTAGCCGTCGTGAGCCAGCCGTTCGCGCCGGCCGAAGGAGCGAGTCTTCCGCTGTTGGTGCGTGGCGAACAGCTGATCACCGCAAATTCGCTGTTCCAGACGACGTTCATGGTTTCGCAGGGAGCTGGATTCGCTCTAGGACCAATCTTCATCGGGCTGCTCGGCATTGAGACCACACTGTTTGTTCTCGCCGGCCTCTTCGCGGTGGCTGCGGTGTCGTTGGTCTTCTTGCCACCGGTGACTTCCCGGCGTAGCCGCACCGAACATCTCGCTATCGCCAAGCTCACCCACCGTATTTGGACGGATCTTGCGGAAGCCGTCAACTTCATACGGCAAGATCGACCGCTGGCGACCGCTTTGCTGCAGATTGCGCTGGCGCCCACACTGCTGCTCGTGCTAGCCGAGGTGGGCCCCAATTTCCTGCGCTACACCCTCGGCATCGGATCGACAGGCACGTCCTTGTTCTTCCTGCTGGCACCGGCAGGCGTCGGTTTGGCCGTGGGTCTGGTCATCCTCGGTCAATGGGGTTATCACTTGCGCAAGGACCGGTTGACGCTCATATCGCTCATCGTCCTCGGCCTGACTGTGATCGGGTTGGCTTCGGTCGGGGTTATCGGTACGTTCTGGCAGAAGTTGGGCACACCCGCGGGCGTCGGCTACACGTTGACTATGGTTCCCATCGTTGCACTGATGGGCGTCGCGGTGGCCTTCATCAACGCGCCCGTGCAGACCATTCTCCAGCAGCGAACCAAGCCTGAGCTACGCGGACGGGTTCTCGCAATGCAACAGACCCTCACAGCCGCCATGGCGATTCCGCCTCTCGTGCTTGTCGGCGGTATTGCTGCCCTGATCGGCACCCCAGCGACGCTCACCCTCATGGGCCTGTCCATTATCTCCGTGGGCCTTGTCCTCGTCTACTACGCCTGATCTCCCCCGGTTGACACGCGAACCGTAGGGGCGTATTGCATACGTCCGTGTCGCGCAAATCACCGCATCCACTGCGTCTACCAAAAGGCGCGTACCGCGTCGAACATGTCCTTGCCCATTTTCCGGAGTGGTCGGCCTTGACGAACCATCCGGAAGATCTCATTCCGTCGCTGCTTTTTTGGTACTTCGTCGACGGTCAAGAAG
>Ga0207416_1001697_pt1 | contig 27331 bp, 21 predicted proteins | sample PaiPotPPM11metaG_FD_184107 | JGI IMG/M metagenome (GOLD analysis project Ga0207416, IMG submission 184107) | Iron sulfur acid spring bacterial and archeal communities from Banff, Canada, to study Microbial Dark Matter (Phase II) - Paint Pots PPM... ... | reverse complement strand
CGTTCGCGCGGGCGTGGGTCGCGGGGCAGGCGCTGTCGCTGGACCAGGCCACCGACCTTGCCCTTGCTGAACTGGCGTTAATGTCGCCTGATCCGAGCCGATCGCCGGTTGCCGGCGCATAGCCGTCTGGTCTGGCCGTGCCGCACGAACCGTATGGCCTTGGCTTGCGTGGGCGTATGGCACCGAGCCGCCGTGCTCGGTGGATCGCACGCGATGCTTGTTGCCGGCTGCGGTCCGGCGCGCCCGTGGTCGCGGCCGCAGCCGCGGCCGGCTGTTCACGAACGGCCCCTACCGTACGGTTGGCAGCGTTCCCTGCGCCTCGCCTCGCGCACAGCGCGCGCTTGCGAGCCGCGCACATGATAGCTGCCGCCCTCGCGCGCTCGCCGGCCCAGCGCCACGCGCGGCGTCGCGCCCTAGCCCATCGCGCGATCGTAGACCTGAATCCGATGTCGGCAGCTGTCGACGACCAGCACGCGGCCGTTCGCGTCGGTTTCCACGGCGGTCGGCCCCCAGAAGCGTTTTTCCGGGGTGCCGTCGGCCATGATCTTGCGGCCCTCCATCAGATCGGCGTTCGCCGTGAGAAACTCGGCGCCCCAGGTGGACATCTCGGAGTCGCCAATCAACGCTGTCAGCGGATACCCCTCGGCGGTGAAGACCATCACCCGCTCATTCCCCCAGTCGGCAACGAAGACGTTGCCCTCGCCGTCTACCGAGACGTTGGCGGGCCGCCTGAGCTGGCCGTCGCCCGAGCCCGGCGCGCCGATCGTCATGAGGTAGTCGCCGCCGGGGGAGAACTTCTGTACCCGGTCGTTGCGCCAGTCCGCGACATAGACGTTCCCGACGGTATCAAGACCAACGCCCCAGGGCAGGTCGAACTCGCCCGGCCCGCTGCCCGCCGAGCCCCACGCGGACAGCGGCGTGCCGTCCGGGCTGAACTTCTGGATCCGGTTGTTGAGCTGATCGACGACGATCACGTTGTCGTCGGCGTCCACCGCCACGCCCGAGGGGCGGTTGAGCCGGCCGGGGCCGGAACCGAAGCCGCCCCACTTGCGGACGAAATTTCCGTCCCTGTCGAACACCTGCACGTCGTGCCGGTGCTCGTCGCTGATGTAGAAGTTGCCCTGACTGTCGCGGTCGATCGCCGTGGGCCAGGTGAGCTGACCGTCCGCTTCACCGAAGCCGGCAAACTGGCCGACGAACTCGGCGTCGATCGTGCAAATGCTGACTCGCACGGCACCCATCGGCGCTTGCGTTGCATTCGAACGGTTCAGCACGTAGAGCAGACCGCCCTCACCGAGGGTCATGTCGATCGGGTTGCTGAACCCCCTGCCGGTAAGCGCCAGCATGCCGATGGTGTGCGAGTAGGTGAAGGGGCGGCTGCGGACCATGACCATGACAACGCTCCTGCTGACGGGTAGGCGCCCGGCCACCGATCGCCGGCCAGCCGGGCGCAGTCTCTGAGCCGCAGGTGCGGCGGCTAAACGAAGGCGAACTGCTCGAAGCTGCCGTTGACGATCGGCTTCGCCTCGATCTGCAGCCAGCGCTCGAGGATCGAGCTGTAGGCCGAGCGGAAATCGTTGTTGGACTGGAGATTGCCGAGGGTCAGGTCGCTCTCCTTCAAGGACGGGTACTCGCCGTACATCCCGCCCTTGACCGGATCGCCGAGCACGAAGGCGACGCCGCCCGCGCCGTGGTCGGTGCCGGCCCCGTTGTCTTTGACGCGGCGGCTGAACTCCGACCACATCAGCAAGATCACGTCGTCGGCCGCGTCGTGTTCGCGCAGGTCGGCGAAGAAGGCCGAGACCGCCTCGGAAACCTCCTTCCAGAGCAGGGCGTGCGTCGGCAGCTCCGAGGCGTGCGTGTCGAAGCTGCCGTGCGATGTGTAGAAGACGCGCGTGCCGAGGCCCGCGAGCTTCACCTGCGCGATCCCCTTCAGATTCGCCGCGATCAGGCTGCTGGGATAGGAGACGGTCGAGTTGTACTGATCGAGCGCTGTGGCCAGGATGTCGGCACCCTTCTGCGCATCGAGCCCCGTCTGGCCCATGTAGCGCAGCACATCGTTCATCGGGTCGTCGACGTGGACCGGCTGCAGCGGCTTGACCTTCTGGTCGTCGTTGAAGCCGTCGTCGTACATCGAGGAGAAGACTTCGAGCGCGGAGTTGCGCTGGTCCACGCTGGCGAGGCTGGTAAGCAGGCCGTAGCCGTCGAGCTGCGCCACTGAGGCCACCGGCACACCGCTGAGCGCCAACGCCCGCGGCAGCCCCCGCCCGAAATTTACCGCGGAGAGCACGTTTTCGGCCTTCGGATCGATCTCGCGCACGACCTTGCCCAGCCAGCCATCCGTCGTCATCTTGTCGGGTTCGGCCGTGTACCAGATGTCCATTGAGCGAAAGTGCGAGTAGTTCGGGTTCGGATAGCCGATGCCGGCGATAACCGCCATCTTGCCCGCGTCCCAGAACGGCTTGATGGCGGCCATGCTTGGATGGAAGCCGAAGCGATCGTCGATCTTCAGCACGTCCGCTTCGGCGATGCGAACGGTCTTGCGATTGTCGTAGTACAGCCCATCGGCGTAGGGAATCACCGTGTTCAACGCGTCGTTGCCGCCCGTCAGTTGCAGCACGACAAGGGTCGGCGGCTTCGTGGTGCTCATTGCGCTCTCCTGACACTTTCCCGATTCACCGCTGGATCGCGGCATCGTTCGGGCGGCGGAGTTTGGCCACCGCCCCGTCTACGCGCTAGACGAGCTGGAACTCGCGGGTGGCGACGATTAGCTGCAGCAGCTCGGCGACCCGCTGCGCGGCCGCGGCATCGCCCCCGAACCGAAGGTTGCCGCCCTGGCGGGCGAACGTCAGCAGCGAGTCGCGGGTCTTCTCCGACACCTCGAGCGGCCCGATCAGTTCGAGGCTGGCGTCGACGAACGCCTCAGGCGAGAGTTCTCCCTTCGCCCGCAGGCGCGTGACAATCTTCTGTACGCCGGGCTTGCCGAGGTCGCCGACCTGGGCAGAGGCGAAGTTGATCCGCTCGACCAGAATGCCCGTGTCGATCCATTCTTTGCCGGTGTGCCAGCCTTCGACGCTGGGCGGATTCAGCAGGTCCTGGCCCATGTAGCGGCACTCGAGCGCGATGTCGCGAATGCCCCAGGCCGGGTACTGGAAGTCCTCGACGAGCCGCATGATGCCCACCACGTGCTCGGTCGGACTCTTGACCCTGGCGTAGCAGGCCCGCGGCGAGCGGAAGAAGTCGGACAGGAACAGGGCGCGCATCACCGCGCGGATGTCGTACTTCGAATTGACGTAGACGTCCGCCAGTTGCGCGATCGCCGCGTCGTCCGGCTTGTCCGACACGAAGAAGGTGTACAGGCGGCGGGCGATGAAGCGCGCGGCGGACGGCTGCCGCACGATGATGTCGATGATGTCCGCCCCGTCGAAATGGCCGCGCTCGCCCAGAAAGACCTTCTCACCGTAGTCGTGCAGGTCGGGGCGGAACTCGAACTCCCAGCGGAAGCGCCCGAAGGGCTGCGCGCCCGGAATCGGGTTCTTCATCGTCCAGCCGGTGAACGCGCGCGCACAGTTCTTGACGTCGTCCTCGCTGTAGTTGCCGATGCCAAGGGAAAACAACTCAAGCAGTTCGCGGCCGTAATTTTCGTTGTGAACGGCGGTCGTGTTCTCCTGGTTGTCGAGCCAGAAGATCATCGCGGGATTGCGCGACAGCTCGATCAGGATGGTGCGGAAGTCGTCGAGCGCATGCCTGCGCAGCATCGCGACCTGTGCGAGCATCGCCCCCGCGTGATTGGTCTTGGCGAAGCCCGTCGCGAAGAGGCCGTGCCAGAAGAGCGCCAGCTTCTCTTCGAGAGGGCGCCTGGTATTGATCATGCGATAGACCCAGTAGGCCTGGGCCGGCTCAAGCAGGCGCGCCTCTTTCATATCGACGTAGTAGCGGAAGATCAGGTCGTCATCGAGATCCGGCTGTGTCTCGGGGTGGAGCAGCTGCTCGACGGTTGCCTCGTAGCCCTTCGCCAGCGACGCCTCCAGCTCATCGCGCGTGGCGCCGAAGCCGGCGCGGCGGAACAGGTGCGCCATCAGCTCCAGGTCAGTGAGCGGCTTCACCTCGGGAGTACTGATGACCATAGCGACAACCTCCTTGCTCTACCCACAGGAGAGACGCAGCGGCGCCCGACGCGGCCCCAGATGCCGGCGCACGGGTGTAAGCCCCGCTCCCGCCGGAAGGCGGGCGGGGCACGACTATCGCGTGAGGATGGCGAGAGGCGTGCGAGGGGAGCGCACGCGGTTGACGCGGGACGGGGACACCATCGGCACCTCCTGGCGCAGCGGCGCAGGAACCAGCCGAACCGGGGTCGAACCTCGCGGCAGCATCGGTCTACGGCTACAAAGTCTAGCACCAGGCCGCCTCGATCGCCACCACAAACTGCCATACGCGCCGTTGCTGAAGCGTATCAAGCCGCCATCGCGAGCACAGCCGGCCGGTGTCTGCACGCTGGCGACGCGGATCTCGACTGCGCCGCGCTCGGGATCGCCAGCGATCGGCTACCATACCCGCGGTCCACTCACGCGGCAGCGTGCCGACACACAGACGGAGAGAGACGATGACGAACGCCCCGGCTGCGGGTCCCATCCAACTCACCAGCGACATGCGCGAGGCCGTGAACGGCGCGCTGACCGCCGGCATCCCCGTCGTCGTGGCCTACGTCGACGAGGCGGGTCAGCCGAACCTCTCGTTCCGCGGCAGCGTCCAGGTCTACAGCGACGACCAGCTTGCGATCTGGGTGCGCAACCCGGAGGGCGGCCTGCAGCGGGCGCTGGCCAGCAACCCGCGGCTCACCCTGCTCTACCGCAACCCCCAGACGCGGATGATGCTCAACTTCCAGGGGCGCGGGCGCTTCGACGGCAGCGAGGGCGTGCGCGCCACGGTGTACGAACATTCACCGCAGCCTGAGCAGAACGCGGATCGAGAGCGGAAGGGCCGCGCCCTGATCATCGACCTGGACAGGGTCGTGGGCGTGGTTCCGGGCGGCCGTGTGCTGATGCAGCGCCAGTAGCAGCGGCAGCACTCCGAACGGCATGGGCATGGCGCGGCGGCCGCGCCCACCGGCGAGAGGAACGAGCGCTCGATCGCGTCACGAGCACCGCGGGTCGAGCCAACGTCCCGCCGGGAGTTGCCGCCCGGATTTGTACGCTATGAATGGCGCCGACAGGCCCTCACGACAGTCAAAGGAGCGGACCGATGACGACCAATGCCGGCTCGCAGGCCCCCGTAGCGGGATTTGACGTGCTGGAAGCCATCTACACGACCCGCGCCATGCGCCGGCTCGAGCCTGACCCCATCCCGCCGGACGTGCTGCGCCGCATCATGGACGCCGCGATTCGAGCGCCCAGCGGCGGCAACTCGCAGGGCTGGTCGTTCGTGGTGGTGACCGACCCCGAATTGCGCGCCGGTCTCGCCCGCATCTACAAGCCCTGCATCGACACCCTCGCGCAGCCGGGCAGCCCGTACTATGCGGCGTTGCACTCGGAAGACGAGGCGGTGCGCACACCCACCGAGCGTATGGTCAAGTCGGCGCTCTATCTCGGCAACCACATGCAGGAGGCTCCAGCGCTCGTCGTCGCCTGCCTGCATACGGGCGGCCGGCCGTCGACACTCCTCAGTGGCTCGTCGATCTATCCCGCGGTCCAGAACCTGATGATGGCGGCACGGGCGTTCGGAGTGGGAAGCACACTTACGACCATCGCCAATCGCATGTGCGGGCAGGAGATCCGCGACCTCCTGGGCATTCCGCCCGAGATCGAGACCGCGGCGCTCATTCCGCTCGGCTACCCGAAGGGGCGCTGGGGCGTGGCGCCGCGCCGCCCGCTGGCTGAGGTTGTGTTCGCCGATCGCTACGGTCAGGGGATGGCATGACTGCCGATCCTGCCCGGCGCGGTTCTTCCCGATGACAGGTGCCGGAGGATTGGCGCGGTCGCACGTGCCGGCAAAAAGACGCATCAGGGAGATGGCGCGGGCGAATCGCACAACGACGGCGCTACCCGCTGATGCTCACGACCGCGCCCGTGTCCGATGAGCGCTGGATCGCGTCGAGCAGCCGATGCCGCCGCACCGCCAGCTCGAAGTCGGCGTCGATCCGCTCGCCGGAACGCAGGCAGTCGGCGTAGCGCACATAGGCCTGCGCGACATTGAACGCCGTGCCTGCCGGCGTCCCTTCGGGCGCCAGCGTGAAACGCTCCGGCACGGCCAACCGTTCGGGCGGGGCGTCCTTCTGGGCGCCGGCGAGCGTGCTCGGCCCGATGTTGAAGCCGCCGGGACTCGAGAGGAACAGCGAGCCTTCGCTGCCGTAGATCTCCAGGCGCGCCCCGCTGCCGTGGAACGGTGCGCTCACGATCTGGGCGGAAACGGCCGCGCCGCTCTCCAGCCGGCCGTGCAGCAGCACGGTGTCGGGCGAAGTCACGGCGATCGAGGCGCCGGTGTCGCTGATGGGCCATTGGCGCAGTTGTGTGCTGATGCTGCCGGACAGTTCGACAAACTCGCCCAGGCAGAAACAGAACGTGTCCAGCGTATGCCCGCCCTGTATGGCCAGCGTGCCGACACCGTTCGCACGGTCGGCGGCCCAGCTACGGCTGGCGGGGCGTGCCACACCGCCCGTGCCGATCACCGCCAGGCTGCACGCGAGCACCTGCCCGACGTAGCCGTTCGCGATCAACTCGTGCAGGTAGAGAAAAGTCGGGTCGCTGCGCCCCTGCAGCCCGATCATGGTGCGCATAGCGCGCTGCCTGGCGAGCGCCGCCATCTCCTCCGCCTCGGCCAGGTTCGCGCCCAGCGGCCACTCACAGAACACATCTTTCCCCGCGTTGAGTGCCGCCAGCACAATCTCGCGGTGATACGGCACCCGCACATTGACCGCGACGAGGTCGATCTGCGGATGGGCGACGAGGGCGCGATAATCCGAGAACGCCAGCGCCGCGCCGAACGTGGCCGCCGCCTCCCGCGCGGTCTCCTCGTGGGCGGTGCAAATCGCCTTCAGCTCGTAGTCGGGCAGCGCATGCAGCGCCGGGACGTGCGAGCGAGCCCCCCAGCTGCCGGTGTGGGCATTCGCCCCGACCAGACCAACCCGGATTCTTTCGGCCACCGTGCGCGCTCCTCTCTCGACCCCCAACCAACCCGCCCGCGCGAGGCATCATCACCGCAGCGACCGCGCCCGGCGAGCCCGCGACCTGCGCCGGCCTTCCCTCGAGGGCTTATAACGCGCCCGCGTCGCGCAGCGCGACGATCTCGCTCCATGTATACCCCAGCTCCGACAGCACCTCCTCGGTGTGCTGGCCGGCCTCCGGCGCGGGTCCACGCGCGGTGACGCGGCTCCGGCCGAAGCGGATGGGAATGTCCACCGTCTGGAAGCTCCCGAGGGTGGGATGCTCGATCGTGGCGAAGTGGCGGTTGGCGTGGGCCTGCGGGTCGCCGACCACCTCCGTGGGCAGGGCGACCGGCGCCCAGATCACGCCGTTCGCCTCGAACCGTGGCGCCCACGCCGCCAAGGGCGCCGCGGCGATGATGCCGGCGATGATCGCACAGATCTCCTGGCTATGGCGCATGCGGTCGTTGAATCCAGCACAGCGCTTGTCGTCGATCAGGTCCGGGCGCTCAAGCGCGCGGCAGACTTTCGGCCAGTACGGATCCGATTGCGGCATGTTCAGCAGCAGCCAGCGGCCGTCCGCGCACTGGTAGCGCTGCTGGATCGGGTTCGGCGGCGAGTCCGGATCGCGTTTCGCCGGGTTCTTCCCGCTCACCAGCGTCGCCTGCAGGTCGCCGCTCAGCACAAAGGCGCCGGTGTTCAGCAGCGAGCAGCGCACCTCCTGGCCCAGGCCGCTGTGACCGCGCTCGATCAGGGCAGCAAGGACGCCCGCGACCAGTGCCAGCGCCGTGGTATGGTCTCCCATGCCTCCGCGCTGCAACATCGGCGGCGCGCCGGCATCGCCCATCAGGTGCATCATCCCCGAGCGTGCCCAGTAGGCCGTGAAGTCGAACCCAGGCAGATCGCGGTCCGGGCCTTCCGCGCCGTAAGCCGTCACCCAGGCGTAGATCAGCCGGGGGTTGCGCTTGGACAGCGTGGCGTAGGCGAGTTCGTAGCGCTCGACGCGCGACGGGGAAAGGTTGGTGATGAAGACATCCGCGCGATCCGCCAGTTGCTGAACGATCGCCCGTCCGGCTGGATGGTTCAGGTCAGCCGTGGCGCTGCGCTTGCCGCGGTTGTCCATCTCGAAGCTCCAGTTTGGCCCGCCCGCCGCCTCGCCGCTCCCGGCCCCAGGCGTAACAAGGCCGCGCCACGCGTCGCCGGCCGGCGGCTCGATCTTGATCACCCGCGCGCCCATGTCCCCGAGCAGCGCGGCCGTGGTCGGGCCGGCGAGCCAGTTCGCGACCTCCAGCACCTGCACGCCGTCGAGCGGGCCGTCCATCTCAGCCTCCTTGCCCCCCATGTCTCGCAGCACGTTCGGCGACGCGCTCAACAGCCCTGCCGCCGCACGCCTCGGACTGTAGCACGGCCCGCGCTCGAGGAACGTGTGGCCAGGTTCCAGACACTGTGGTCCGCACGCGGAGGCGCCCGGCGGTCCCGTCCCCGGAGGTCCGCACCGGCACTTTCGTCGGTGCGGACCTCCGGGGACGGGACGACCTATGGCAGCGCTGGCGCCGGCTCCCAGCCCCAGGGGTGCGGACCCCACTCCGGCTCGAACACACGCCCACGCTTGATCGTCGCCACGGGAACGAGGCAGGTATCGACGGGCAGCGCCTCGCCCAGCACGTCATAGACGACCCACGCCCCTTGCCGCACCTCAAGCACCGAGACATCCGCCTGCCGACCGACGGTGAGGCTGCCCAGGCGGTGAGCTTCGCCGAGGGCTCGCGCCGGATTCACGGTGCACATCGCCACGACCTGTTCCAGGGTGAAGCCGAGGCCCAGGAAGCGCGCCATCATCTCCACCAGGCTATGCACGGTGTTGCGCCGGCCCGGCACGGTCAGATCGGTGCTGATGCAGTGCGGCACGAGCCCCTGATCCAGCACCCTGCGGCCGACGTCGAACCCGAAGTTCAGCCGTCCATGCGCGGTGTCGAGCCAAACCCCGCGTTCGGCCAGCTCCCGCGCCTCGGGCACCAGCTTGCCCGCCGCGTCGAGCACGCCCCCGGGATTCGCCGTGAATAGGTGCGTGACGATATCGCCCGGCTCCAACAGCGGCAACAGTTCACGGATCACCGCCGGGTCGTAGCGTTTGGCGGTATCGCCGATGTGGACCATCAATGGCAGGCCGCGTTCGCGCGCCGCCTGTTTCGCCAGCCGGGGCATCTCCATCCCCAGGATCTCGAGGGCGGGTGAGACCATGCGCGCTTTGATGCCTTTGATAAGACCGGGATGCCGATCGATCGCCTCCAGGGTTGCGTCGAGGTCGATGCTCGCGGCGGCGATGATATCCGGATTGGTCGCGAGTCCGGTCTGACAGATATGGAGAAACGGCATCACCTCGGTGTCGCTGTGCGGCAGGATGTGGCGCGGGAAGGCTTCAATCGTGGCGCAGCCGGCGCTGCCGGCATCCACCACCGTGGTCACCCCGGCGCGCACGCCCGCGAGATCGGGAGCCACGCCGCTACGGGTCACGCCGTCGAAGACGTGGGCGTGGAAATCGATCAGGCCAGGCGTGACGATCTTGCCCGAAACATCGAGCACCTGCCGTGCGCCGCTCTCGCGGATCTCGGCAGCGACCGCGGCGATTTGCCCGTTCTCCAGCGCGAGATCGCGCGGGGCATTCAGATTTTGAGACGGGTCGATCACACGCCCGCCTTTGAGCAGCAGATCGTACATGCGCGACCTCCAAGCATGAGACCGACGGTCCGCAAGACCGGCTTCCTGAGTCTACGCCTCGGACCAACCCGCGGAATGCGCACGATCAACCCCTTGTCCACTGCCGATGCGCGATCGATTGGAGGAGAGCGCCGCGGATCACCATAATCGCCCCTTGTCAACTGCTGTGCGGCTGCGCATGATGAGCGCGCGCCGAGCGCAACGGCGCACGCCTTCGCCCCGGCCGGCGCACGCCTTCGCCGCGGCGGGACCGGCACGGAGCGCTTTCGACAGGAGCTAGGAGCAATGACCACGGTTGCCCCCTTCACCACGGACCCGATCCGCGTGATCGACATGGATAGCCACTACACGGAGCCGCCTGGCCTCTGGATTGACCGCGCCCCGGCGAAGTTCAAGGATCGCGTGCCCAAAGTCGTCGAAAACGAGCAGGGCAGCCAGAGCTGGGTGATCGACGGCAACGTGCCGTTCTCAACCCTCGGCGCGACCGCCGTGCGGGTCGACGGGACCAAGATCGAGGGCGTCGGCGTCGAGCGCAACGATCGCTTCGAGAAGATGAGCAAGGCCGCCTACGACGTCGATGCCCGGCTCGGCTTTTTGGACGAGCACGGCATCTACGCTCAGATTGTCTTCCCCAACGTCGGCGGCTTCGGCAGCCAGCGCTTCATGGAGATCTCCGACAACGAGCTGCGCCTCGCCTGCGCCACGATCTACAACGACCACATGGCCGATATCCAGAAGCAGAGCGGGCAGCGGCTCTTCCCGCAGGCGCTCGTGCCCTTCTGGGACATCGAGCAGGCGATGAAGGAGGTCAAGCGGGCGCGGAACGAGCTGGGCCTGACCGGCATCGTCATGTGCGACAGCCCGCACGACTTCGACCTGCCCTCGCTCGATATGCCGGAGTGGGATCCGTTCTGGTCGCTGTGCGAGGACATGAATGTGGCCGTGAACTTCCACATCGGCTCGGGCAAGCTGCGGCCGCGCGGCTGGTCCACGCTGGGGCGGGGCGACTTCACGGCGGTGCTCTCCGTGAGCCTCTTCCTCGACAACTCCAAGACGCTCACCAACCTGATCTTCAGCGGCGTGCTGCTCCGCCATCCGCGGCTCAAGGTAATCTCCGTGGAGAGCGGCATCGGTTGGGTGCCGTTCCTGCTGGAGTCGATGGACTATCAGTGGCACGAGAACGTTGTGCCCGAAGAGAAGCGCGATGTTTGGAAGGGCGTGCTGCCCAGCGAGCTGTTCCGGCGCAACTGCTACGTCTCGTTCTGGTTCGAGCGCTGGGGGCCGGCGCACACGATCGAGATGATCGGCGAAGACAACGTCATGTTCGAGACGGACTTCCCGCATCCGACCTGCCTCTACCCTGAGGTGAAGGAGCAAGTCGCGAAGTCGCTCGCCTCGCTGCGGCCGGAGGTGCGCCGCAAGGTGCTGCACGATACGGCGGCCCGCGTGTACAACCTGCCTGTGTAGCCCGCCGCGCATCATCCTCCGCTGGCCGCGCCCGCGGGCGGCCGGCGCACCCGGCTACGGCAGCCAGCGCGGTTCGTCGTGGTCGAGCGGCACCGCCGGCCGCTCCCAGCGCGCCGGCGTCTCGCTCAGCTCGACCACGGGGGCGAGGTGCCGCAGCCGGCCAAACGGCGTGTCGGAGGTCATGCTGAGCGCCGCCAGCCGCTCCGGCGCCAGGTCGGCCGGCGCTGCCGCCACGCGGTCGGGCGCGATCCGACCCAGTCCGGTGAGCCAGCGCCCGGTCTGGGCCAGGGAGACGCGCACGTGATAGCTGCCGCCCTCGCGTGCCCGCCGGCCCAGCGCCACCAGCACGCCGAACGCCGCCAGATAGCCCGTGATGTAGTCGAGCGCGGACACCGGATACAGGCGCGGCCGCCCGTCAAGAGCGTACTCGTCGGCGATGCCGCTCACCGCCTGCACGAGCGTGTCGAAGCCACGCCGCTTGCACCAGGGGCCCGCGTGGCTGAAGGCGCTGAGCGTGACATAGATGATGCCCGGCCGCAGCGCGATCACGTCCTCAATGGAGAAGCCACGCGCCGCCAGCGAGCCGGGGCGGTAGGACTGCGAGAACACGTCTGCAGCGCGGATCAGCGTCTGCAGCGTGGCGACTTCGGACGGACTCGCGAGGTCGAGCACGGTCGAGCGTTTGCCGTGCCCGGTATCGATCGTCTGGTTCTCATTGTTCGGCAAGGCATCCGTGCCGACGCGCAGCACCTCGGCGCCGTGTTCCGCGAGCGTGCGGGCGCAGGTGGGACCGGCGAGCACTCTCGTCAGATCCAGCACCCGAACCCCCGCAAGCGGCCGGACGCCTGCCGGCAGCGGCTCGGGGCGGCTGTCGCCCATCCGGATCACCTCGAACAGCGGCAGCCCCGTGATCGCCTGCCCCTGCTCCGTGCGCAGCCACTCGGCTTCCGTTCTGATCATGCCAGCGCAGGCTCCGTGGGCGAAGACGGCCTCTTCGAGCGCGGCCGCCTGCCAGCTCGCCACGGCCCGCGCCATGCTCTCCGAGTCGTCGTCGCAGCGCAAGACGGCGCGGATGCGGGCGCGATGGTGCTCAAACCCGCCGTGCAGATAGATCCAGTGGCCGTCGGCGGTGAGCAAGATGCCGCCGCCCGCGCCGGGAAGGCGTGGTGCGCCGTCGGTCGCCACTGCGAGGTCGCCCGGCTCGCGCCGCAGGTACTGGTTGCTGCGCATCGCCGCGGCGGCCGCATCGACCTCCACATGCACGCGCTGCGTGCGCCCCGTGCGCAGCCGCCACAGCTCGGCCGCCGCCAGCCCCGTCGCAGCGATCGCCGCGGCACCCGCCTGGCCGATGCGCAGCGCGAGCGGGAAGACCGGGTCGGCGCCGCCGAACGTCGCGGCCGGGTTCACGGGCTTGAATGCGGCAGCCGCCATAATCTGGTCGAGCAGCGCTCCCGGCATGCCGTCATCTCCTTGTCCACGCGCTCAGTGCGCAAGCCTGCTCGGGCAAGCCCATTTTGAGCGTTCCAACCAGGGATGCGCGATCGCCCGCGACTCCGTGATGTCGGCGGTTCTATGCGGCTATGGCAGCGGCGGAGCGCCCGCCGCGGGCTCGACTTCGAAGGCGTTGAGGGCGCAGGCGAGCATGCCGTAATAGCCGATGGTCGCGGTCAGGTCAGTCACGCCGCGGTCCCCAAGCGCAGCGTGCGTCGCTGCGAACGTGGCCGGGGAGACGCGACGCGTGCCGATCAACTCGCGCACGTAGCGGACGATTAGCTGCTCGGCGTCCGCCAGCGTGTCGAGCGGGGCGCGACGGCCGACGACGTCGATCGCCTGCTCCCGTACGCCTTCGCGGCGCGCGAGCTGCACGTGTCCTCCCCACTCCAAGGCGTAATCCCACTCCCTTGCGGTCGCAATAATGGCCAGCTCTCGCTGCACCGGTGTCAACGCCGACTCGAAGCGGAGGTAGGTGCCCAGGTGCGCGACGCGGCCGGCGACTTCGGGGCTGTTGAGCAGCACGGGAAACGGGCCGCCGACGGCGCCGCGGCTCACGGCGATCGCGTCGAAGATCGGGCGCTGGCCTTCCGGCAACTGCGCTTTCGCGGCAATGCGCGGCACTCTCGGCATCGGCGGCTCCCCTTCGTTCCGGTTGCAGCGGTCCTTTGCTCGCCGCCCTACTTCCACACGCGACGAAAGTAGTTGAGCGCGTTGCCGCCGGCGATGGCGCGGATCTGCTCGTCATCATAGCCGCGGGCGATCAGTCCGCGCACGATGTTAGAGCCGTCAGCGGGCGATTCGAGGCCGTTGAGATACGGGGCGGGGAAAGCACCGGCGTCGCGGCCCATCATCACCCGGTGATAGCCGACGTGGTCGCCAATCAGTGTATCCGTGCCGATGGCGACGTGCTCGACGCCGACCAGCCGCGCCACGTGGTCGTAGTGGTCGAGCACACAGCCGATGTCCTGCGCCGGGTCGTCGCTCAGCGAGTTCGGGACGGCCGTAATCGCGATGATGCCGCCCTTCGCCGCGCAGGCGACGAGTTCCTCGTCGGTACGCGTACGGCGCGTCGGCCGCAGCGTGTAGGAGGCGTTGTGGCTGAAGATCACCGGCGCCCGCGAGTGTGCGATCGCCTCCAGCGCCGTCGCGTGGCCGGCGTGCGAGAGGTCCACCGCCATGCCGAGGTCATTCATGCGCGCGATCGCGGCGATGCCCAACTCGCTCAGCCCGGCGTCGCTGCGTTCGAGCAAACCGTCGCCGAGCAGGTTGCGCTTCGCGTAGGTGAGGCCGGCGAGGCGCACGCCCATGGCGTAGAGCAGGTCGAGCCGGCGCAGGTCCTGGCCGATGGCGAGGTGCTCCAGCGTGGGCAGGAAGCCGATGGCGCCGCGCGCCCGCGCCGCTTCGAGCGCGTCGGCGCTGCAAACAACTTCCGCCTCCGGTGCGCGGGCTCGCACGTCGCTCAGCATCTCTGCCAGCTCGTCGACGATGTCGTCGAACACGACAAAGGACATATCTCCGGAGCGCGCCGCCGCGCGGAAGGCGTTGGCCGTGGCAACCGCCGTCCAGCCGCCGGCCCGCACCGCCTCAAAGCCCCAGCGATAATCGCCGCCGCGCAGGTACTCGGTGAAGCGCGCCGGTTCGTCGGGCAGCACGACGGGATGCTGATGCAGATCGATCAGCGCCAGGCCATCCATCAGTCGCGCGAAGCGCGCCTCCCCCGCGGCGTCGAGCGGCACCCGCATGGAGGGCACGCGCCCCACCTGTTGCGTCAGCGCAATCGGTCCGTCGTACATCGCGCCCAGTGTAGCGCGGCCGGGCAGATGCGTCGCCTCGTAGCCACGCGATCGCCCGTCGCGGTCGGCCGCGTGGCAGCACCCGACGCGACGTGCCATACTTCCGGGTGTGCTGCCCGCAACGCTGGACGGTCATCGCCCGGTCCGCGCTTCAGGGCAGGAAAGGGTACGGAGTTCAGTGGATCTGCGCGACACACCCGTGGAAGCGGCGTTCCGTGAGGACGTGCGAAACTTCCTGCAGGAGCACTTTCTCAGCCTGAGCGAGCGGCCGCAGGCGCAGCTCGGCGACGCCAGCGGGCCGCGGCGCGACGCTGCGACGGAGCGCTGGCGAGCGGCACTGGGCAGCAGGGGCTGGCTGGCGCCGCACTGGCCGAAGGAGTACGGCGGCGCGGGCATGTCGGTCGCCGAACAGTTCATCTTCAACGAGGAGATGGCCGAGGCGCGGGCGCCCAGCGCCGGCAGCTATCATGGCCTGAGCCTGATCGGCCCCGTGATCATCCTGCACGGCACCGAACAGCAGAAGCGCGATCACCTGCCCATGATCACCAGCGGCGAGATCATCTGGTGCCAGGGCTACTCGGAGCCGGGTTCCGGCTCCGACCTGGCCAGCTTGCAGACGCGGGCGGCGCGCGATGGCGACGACTACGTGCTGAACGGCCAGAAGATCTGGACGAGCGGGGCGCACTACGCGGACTGGATCTTCGTGCTGGCGCGCACCGATCCGGATGCGCCGAAGCACCGCGGCATCAGCATGTTTCTGGCCGATATGAAGTCGCCCGGGATCAGCGTGCGCCCGATCGTGAACATGGCCGGGTTGCCGGGGCTGAACGAAGTCTTCTTCGACAACGTGCGCGTGCCGGCGGAGAATCTGGTCGGCGAGGAGAATCGCGGCTGGTACGTCGGGGCGACGCTGCTCGACTTCGAGCGTTCCGGCATCTCGCAGATGATCGGCGCCCGCCATGCGGTGCTTGAGCTGGTGCAGTTCGCCTCACAACACGGCTGCGAGCCCACGATGCGCTGCGAGCTGGCGGACCGGCTGATCGAAAGCGAGGTTGCGCGCTTTCTGTCGTATCGGATCATCAGCATGCAAAAACGCGGCCTGATTCCCAACTACGAGGCCTCGGTGAACAAGATGTACTACTCGGAGCTGCAACAGCGGATCGCGCGGACCGGCATCAAGCTCACGGGCCTGCGCGGCCAGTTGATGGACGAGCAACGCACGCCGATGGCGGCACGCTTCACGCGCGAGTACATGACCTCGATTCCGGCGACGATCGCCGCCGGCACCAGCGAGATCCAGCGTAACGTGATCGCGACCCGCGGGCTTGGCCTGCCGAGGGGCTGAGCCGGCGCGCGCCACCAAGCCGGCTTGCCGTCAGGATTCCGAGGACGATCTCAATAGCCCTCCTTTTTTGATACTGCTCCGAGAGTGTTCTAAAACCTCAGGCGTGAGTAGCTGCTGCGTGGGTTGTGGAACACGCCGCCACCCAGGACCGCGCCGCGCGGCAAACGGCACGCTTGCTGCTGTATACTCCCGCTATCCCGCCCCGGGACGCGCTGCGCTGGCCGAGCCCTCGCCAATCTAGGCGTGCACGGTTGCAGAGCGACCGGAAACGGGGAGTGCGGAGGCGTAGGATGACCGCTCAACTTTCCACTGTGGCCCAGAGCATGTCCGCGGCAGCCTCGGCGTTTCTTGGCAGCCTTGAGGCCGAGCAGCGGGCGAAAGCCTGCTTTCCCTTTCCTGCGAACGACGAGCGCCAGCGCTGGTACTACACGCCGTACGAGCGCGGCGGGTTGCCCTTGGCCGAGATGCCGCCTCCCGCGCGGCAGCGGGCGCACGCGCTGATTGCCAGCGGACTGAGCGCGGGCGGCTATGCGACGGCAGCCGTCATCATGGGCCTGGAGAATATCCTGGCCGCCGTTGAGGGTTGGCGTGGTACCGGATATCCAGGCCGTACCGTGGCAAGTCGGGCACGCGACCCCGAGATGTACTTCGTCAGCATCTTTGGTGACCCGCAGTACGACACCTGGGGCTGGCGGCTGGGCGGGCATCACCTCGCGCTGCAGTCCACCATCGTCGCGGGAGCGCTCGTCGCGAGCACGCCCTGCTTCTTCGGCGCGGACCCGGCAGTGGTGCCGTTGGTCGGACCGAGTGTGCTGGAACCGCTCGCCGGGGAAGCGAACCTGGCCCGGCGTTTAGTCCAAGCACTCGATGCGACGCAGCGCAGCACAGCCGTCGTGGCACCGGTGCCCCCAACCGACATCACGCAGGCGAACCGTACGCGGGTTGAAGACGGCGCGCTGCCCCTTGACGTCGAGCAAATGTATACAGGTATAGCAGTACCAGCGGCATTAACCGACCGCATCAATACCCAACGGGCGCTGACCGCGCAGCGCCTCGGCCTTCTCCCCGCCCATCTGGAGGCGGTGCGCTATATGGGAACGAAAGGTCTCGCCGCCGGGAGCATGACGGCAGCGCAACGCGCGCTGCTGCTGACCGTGGTGCATCAGTACATCGACCGGCTGCCAAGCGACGCTGCTGTTGCGTACGCAGCAAAGCTGGAGGGCAAGCACGACGAGGCGCTGCATTTTGCCTGGGCGGGCGGTCTCGAGCCGGGAGTGCCGCACTACTATCGGGTGCAAGGGGCGCGCCTGCTCATCGAGTACGACAACGCGCAGGGGGATGGCAATCACATTCACTCGGTGCTGCGTGACCCAGAAGGTGACTTCGGCATGGACGTCTTAGCGGCGCACTATGCGCGGGCTCACTGAACCACGTCGTTCAAAAAGGACCGTATGCGGACAGCGTACGGGCGGGCTTTGCGGGTTCGCGATCTGGGCCTGAGGCAATGTTTCAGTACCCGTTTCACAGTCAACGTTTCATTGGTGGCCGCCTGCGGTGGGTATTGAGACGGCACATGCTAGCGCGCGCAACGTGATCGTCTCGCGCGGGCGGGGCGCCCGCTGGAGGCCATGGCAACGGTTGTCCGTGGATCGCGTGGTCTCGCGGTCGCGCAACTCGTTCGGCAGCCGTAGTCCACCGGCGGGCTGCCTCAATGACCGCCTGGCGGAGCCTGTCGGCATTCTTGGCCAGGCCCGTTACCGGCTCGCCGGTTAGACGCTCATAGCAACGGGCTCTGGCTGCGCCCCACGCAGCAGCCTGCCCGGCAATGCGCCCGTATGCGTTCCGTCCTCGAAGGTCACCGTGCCGGACTTGATCGTGCAGCGGTAGCCGTCCGCGCGCTGTAGCAGCCGTCGCCCACCCGCCGGCAGATCGTGCACGATCGTCGGTGGGTGCAACTGCAACTGGTCGAAGTCGATCACGTTCAGGTCAGCCCGATAGCCAGGCGCAATCACGCCGCGGTCCAGCCAGCCGACGTGGCGGGCCGTATCGGCGCTCTGCCCCTTCACCACGAACTCGAGCGGCAGCCCCTCTCCGCGTCGCCGGTCGCGGCACCAGAGCGTGAGGTTGGAGGTGGGGAAGCTCGCGTCACAGATCGTGCCGACGTGGGCGCCGCCGTCGGAGAGGCCGAAGAGCGTGTGCTCCGAGACCACCATCTCCCGCGCGTCGTCGAGGTTGAAACGAGCGTAGTTGGAGTTGGTGTAGTAGAGCAGCGCGCGGCCCTCGTCCTGAAGCAGGAGGTCGTAGACAAGCTCGGCCGGCGCACACCCGGCTCGCGCGGCCTGGGCAGCCACGCTCTCGGACGGTTCCGGCTCGTAGTTCGGCGGGTCATTCAGGAGAAAGAGCCGCGCGAGGTCGAGGTCGCGCAGGCGCATACCAGAACGCGCCTTGCCGCCGCCGGCAGCATACTCGGCCAGAATCCGCCGGCGGACGCCGGGCTCGCGCAGCTGTGCGACCCGCTCGGCCAGGGACAGGCCGGCGATCGCCTCGTAGCTGGGCATCAGCATGAACGGGTTCAGGCTGGCCTGGAGGCCGATCAGCAGGCCGACCGGGCGGGCGCATACCTGGGCCTTGATATTGACGCCTTCGGCCGCGGCCTGCTCGATCCGCGCGAGGATGGACCGCCACTTCTCGGGCTGCTCGTTCCGCTGCAGGAGTGTCAGCGAGAGCGGCCGCCCGCACTCGGCGGCAAGCCGGCGGATCAGCCCAAACTCGTAGTCCAGGTCCACGAAGTCGGAGATGCACTGGAAGACGCCGCGGCCCGTCTGCTTCAACGCCTGCCCGATGCCGAGCAGTTCCTCGCTGGAGGCGGTCAGGCTGCCAATCTTCGCGCCGGTGCGGCTGCGATGGTTGACCGTGCGTGAGGTCGCAAACCCCAGCGCTCCCGCACGCAGCGCCTCGGCCGTGATGCTCGCCATGCGGCGGATCTCGTCCTCCGTAGGATCGATCTCGTGGTCGCCGCCACGCTCGCCCATCACGTAGGCACGCAGGGCGGCGTGCGGCACCTGCACACCCATGTCGATCGTGTGCGGCCGGCGGTCGAGCGCATCCAGGTACTCGGGCAGCGACTCCCAGTCCCAGGTCAGCCCCTCGGCGAGCGCGGCGCCGGGGATGTCCTCCACGCCTTCCATGAGCGAGATCAGGAACTCGTGCTTGTCCGGCGCTGCGGGCGCGAAGCCCACGCCGCAGTTGCCCATCACGATCGAGGTGACGCCGTGCCAGGAGGAGGGCGCGATCTCGGCGTCCCAGGTGGCCTGGCCGTCGTAGTGGGTGTGGATGTCGACGAAGCCGGGTGTGACCAGCAGCCCGCCGGCATCGATCTCGCGCCGCCCGCGCTCGCCCACCCGGCCGACTTCCACGATGATCGCGCCATCGACGGCCACATCGCCGGTGAACCGCGGCCTGCCGGTGCCATCGACGATGGTCCCGTTGCGGATCACGAGGTCGTGCATGTCGCCCTCCCCGCGGCCCGAAGCGACGCCGCTTCGGCTGCTCCTGCGCAGCAGTATAGCGCGTCCGGCGCGGGTATTCGCCGGGTGGCTCACGGCAATGGCCGTGGCAGCTGGCGGCCACTCGAGGAGAAGGGCAGGCGGGTCCAGACAGCGCGAACCAGGACGGCGACTCCGCACCCATCGCAGTCGATGCGACCGTACCGCGGTCCCCGAGGGCAGGTTGCGTGCGTGAGTGATCGCGGCAGCTTGCCGAGCGAGCCGAGCGTTGCCACAATCGGCGCTATGGTGACCTTGCCAGCGGCAAACGGAAGGAGCGGCACGTGGTACGCAACGCAACGGTGCTCTGGGAGACAGAAGGGAATCTCGGCTACGTGACGCTGAACCGCCCGGAAAAGCTCAACGCGATCAGCTTCGGCATGCTGCGTGAGTTCGATGAGGTGCTGGACGAGGCCGAGCGCGACGATGCGGTGCGCGTCGTGATCATTCGCGGCGCCGGCCGCAGTTTCTCGGCCGGCTACGACCTCAGCCCGAGTGCCGAGGGGCGGTCGGGGCGGCGCGACACCGTTGACGACCTCGACGGGTTGCGCTGGCGCATGGAGCGCTGGCTGCGCATCTGGGACTTCCCCAAGCCGGTAATCGCCCAGGTCCACGGCTTCTGCCTGGCGGGCGCGACCCAGCTCTGCGTGATGACCGACCTCACGATCGTGGCCGAGGACGCCCGCATCGGCCTGCCCGCGATCCCGATCGGCGGCGGTTTCATCACGCCGATGTGGACCTGGCTGATCGGCCCCAAGCGCGCCAAGGAGATGTCATTCATCCCCGGCTCGCAGATCGACGGACGCACGGCCTCGGACTGGGGGTTCGCCAACCGGGCAGTACCCGCGGCGCGGCTCGAGGCGGACGTGCGCGAGACCGCAGCGCGCATCGCCGTCGTGCCGGCCAAGATCCTCAAGCTGAAGAAGCAGTCCGTCAACCGCACCATGGACGTGCAGGGCTTTCGCACCGCGGTCATGCTGGGCACCGAAACCGACGCGATCCTGCACGCGTCGGAACCGGTCGAGCGGCTATCGGCCATGATCCGCGAGTCGGGGCTGAAGGGCGCGATCGACCGCTTCAACCACGGCGACCTCGGTACGCGGGCGTAGCGCGGGCGGCGCCGTCGCGGGTCAGTCGGGCGAACCAGTCGGTCGACTATACCGCACGGTTCGCGCCGCCGCAGAGGAGTTGGTGAGCAGATGGGCGCCTTGAGCGACGCGCTGTCCGATCTCAAGATCGTCGATCTCACGACCCTGATCGCCGGGCCCACCGTGGGCCGCCTGTTCGGCGAGCTCGGGGCCGATGTGATCCACGTCGAGCCGCCCGCGGGCGATGACGGCCGCAACACCACCACCCCGTTTCTCGGCAGCGAGGGCACGATGTTCTCCGTGGCCAACCGCAGCAAACGCGGCATCGTCGTCGATATCAAACAGCCGCAGGGCCGCGAGCTGCTGCGCACGCTGGTGCGCGAGGCCGATGTCTTTGTGGAGAATCTGACGCCGGGCACGCTGGACCGGTTGGAACTGGGCGCTGCCCACCTGCGTGCGCTCAACCCGCGGTTGATCTATGTCACGATCAGCGCCTGGGGGCTGGCGGGGCCGCTTGCGAACACGCCGGGCTACGATCTCGTCATCCAGGCGTTCAGCGGCGCCATGCGCCGGCCGGCCGAGGGGCAGCCGCCGCTGCTCGGCGCCATGGTCGGCGACCCCGTCGCGCCGCTGATCGCGGCCTTCGCCACGATGGTCGCCCTGCGCCGGCGTGACCAGACCGGCGCGGGCACGCACATCACCACCTCCCTGCTGCAAGGGGCGCTGCACCTGCTGGCCACCGGCCTGATGGTCGCAGAGGCCGACACGACGCCGCTTGCGGACGTTCCCAGGGGGCTGCCCGGTGGCGCCGGGGTGTTTCGCAGCGTCGACGGCCTCTACAGCGTCGTCTGTGCCTGGAATGACGGCCAGTTCAAGCGGCTCTGCGCGGCCGCCGGCCTGGATCAGTTCGCGGAAAACCCCGCCTTCGCGGTGCGCATCGACCGGCAGCGCGCCGTGACGATGCTGAACGACGCCTTCGCGGGCTGGATGTCCGGCCTGACGCGCGACAGCCTGCTGCAGACGCTGCGTGCGTGTGCCATTCCTTGCGCACCCGTCTACGGCGGTATGCAGGATCTGCTGAGCGATCCGCACGTGCAGGCGAACAGGTTCGTCGTCTCGCTCGACCACCCGGCGAAGGGGCGTTTCTGGCAGGTCGACACTGCATTTGAGATGGACGGGGAGCGCGGCGCCGTGCGGCCGGCGCCGATGCTGGGCCAGCATACCGATGAGGTGCTGCGCGAGCACGGCTTCGACGATGATGCGATCGCGGCGCTGCGCGCCGCTGGTGTGGTGCTGTGAAGCCGCAGCGGACGTGCATGAGCACCCCGCAATCGTCTGGAACACGACGAAGGGGAACACCGACACGGCTGAGTACATTGGGATGAGGCACGGCGCTCGGGGCAGACTACGCTGCATGATGGCGCGGAACGGCGGCTTGACGGTGTTCGCCTTCCGGCAATGCAGCGGCAGGCACAGGCGCTGACGAGCGGCGGCGTTCTCCGCCATTATTGGCCTGAGCGCGGGCCGCGTAGAATCAGCTACGAGAGGGCAAGAACCATGGCGACGGTGCAGACGGTCCTGGGGCCGATTGACGTCTCCCAACTCGGCGTCACGCTCAGCCACGAGCACGTGTTCGCCGCGATGGGCGAGGAGAACCGCCACTACCCCTGGCGCTTCGACTGGGAGAAGACCCGCCAGGTGATCGTGCGCGAACTGCGCGAGGCGAAGGCCGGCGGTGTTGACACACTGATCGATCTGACCACGCCTGACCTCGGGCGGGACGTGACGTTCGTGCGCGAGGTGGCCCGCGAAGCCGGCATCAACGTCGTCGTGGCGACCGGCATCTGGCGCGACGTGCCGCGCTCGTTCTGGGAGCGCGACCTGGACGCGAGCGCCGACATCTTTGTGCATGAGATCGAGGTCGGCATCGAGGAGACGGGGATCAAGGCGGGGGCGATCAAGGTCGCCAACGACATGGGCGGAGTGACGCCTGAGGGCGAGCGGGTGCTGCGCAGCGCGGCCCGGGCGCTGAAACGTACGGGCTGCCCGATCAGCACGCATCACTGGGCGCCCGAGCAGGTGGGCACGCGCCAGGTGGAGATCTTCCGCGAGGAGGGAGCGCCGCTGGACCGGATTTGCATCGGACACAGCGCCGACACGACGGATATCGCCTACCTTGAGTCGCTGCTCAGGGCGGGGGTGTACTTCTCGCTGGATCGGTACCCGGGTGCTGCCGGCCGGCCAGACTGGGAGCAGCGCAACGCCACGCTTAAAGCGTTGATCGACCGTGGCTGGGCAGAGCGCCTGATGGTGGGGCATGACTACGCGCCGCGGCCAGTGCTGCGGGGACGGGAAGCGCCGGCGCCGTCGGGTCCGACGCGCTACCTCTTCCTGAATACCGTGGCGCTGCCTGCGTTGCGACAGGCGGGCGTGAGCGAGGAGACCATCAGCCTGATCACCCGCGAGGTGCCGCGGCGTTTCCTGACCGGGTCGAGAGGGTAAGGCTGAGCAACGGCCGGCACAACATTGGTCAGCCTTGCACTGGCAGCGCTGATGCGGCTCGTGCCCGCTGGTGCACGCTGACACCGCCAATACAGGGATACACCGCCACCGCGGCGGACTGGTATCACAGGCTGCCTGGAGGGAAACGAGGAGGCCGATCGTGGCAGAGTTCGACATGCTCATTCGGGGAGGAACCGTTGTCGATGGCACGCGCGTCCCGCGCTACAAGGCCGATATCGCCATCAAAGATGGCCGCATCGTGCAGATCGGCGGCCTGCGCAACGGCGATAGCAGTGCCCGGCAGACATTAGATGCCTCCGGGCTGATCGTGGCGCCCGGCTTCGTCGACCTGCACACCCACTACGACGCGCAGATCCAGTGGGATCCGTACTGCACGATCTCGGGCTGGCACGGTGTCACCTCGGTGGTGCTGGGCAACTGCGGCTTTGGCTTCGCGCCCGTGCGACCGGAGGAGCGCGACCGCGCGATGCTCACGATGTCGCGCACCGAGGCGATCCCCTTCGAGTCGATGCAGGCCGGCATGCTCTGGGACTGGGTCACCTTCCCGGAGTGGCTGGATTCGCTGGATCGTATCCCGAAGGGCGTAAACTGCCTCAGCTATGTGCCAGTTGCGCCGCTGATGATCTGGACGATGGGCCTCGAGGCGGCGAAGAGCCGCGCGGCGACCGAGGCAGAGCGGCGCGAGATGCAGCGGCTGTTGCACGAGGCGATGGACGCCGGCGCCTGCGGCTGGTCGACGCAGCGGCTGGGCAAGAACTCGGTGCAGGCGGACTATGACGGCACGCCGATGGTTACCGACACGATGACGGACGAGGACTGCCTTGCTCTGGCCGAGGTGTTGGGCCAGCGCGACGAGGGCTTCATCCAGATCACCCAGTTCACCGGCAACATCAAGGCCGACCTGATGTTCCAGGAGCGGCTGGCCGAAGTGAGCGGGCGGCCGGTGTTGCACAATATTATTACCGTCAGCAACAGTGACCCCGACAATCACCGCAAGCGCATGAAATGGTTGGAGCAGGCCAATCAGCGCGGGCTGCGCCTGATCGGCCAGGGTTTCACCGCGCGCACTGGGTTCGCCTTCACCCTTGAAAACTGGAACCTCTATGATTCCAGCCCGGCGTGGAACGCGGCGACGACCGGCACGGTCGAAGAGAAGAAGCGCAAGATGGCCGACCCCGAGATCCGTGCGGCGATCAAGCGCGAGCACGCCGCGGCCGCGGAGAAGCTGCGCCAGACGCAGGCGATCGGCGGCCCGGTTGAGGAGCTGATCGTGCAGTGGGTGGACCACCGCCCCGAACTGGAGCAGTTCGTCGGCTTGAGCGTGGGCGACATCGCCAGGGTGCAGGGCAAGGAGCCCGTGGACGCGATGCTCGACCTCTCGCTCGCCGCGGATCTGAAGGTGGAGTTCGTCACGCCGGACCGGGGCAGCAACCCCGAGTGGACGGCGGAGATGCTGCAGTCGCCGTATGTGATTCCGGGCGTGTCCGACGGCGGTGCGCACACCAAGTTCTTTACCGGCGGCTCGTACACCACCGACTTCCTGACGTGGATGGCGCGGGACACGGGCCTGCTTAGCCTGGAGGAAGCGCACTACCGGCTCAGCTACCTGCCGGCGCACGCGGCCGGCTTCAAGGACCGGGGCTTCCTCCGCGAAGGCGCGCCGGCTGACCTCGTCGTCTACGACCTCGAGAAGCTGAAGTGCCTGCCGGAGTGGGTGGGCGAGGTCACGCATGACTTCCCCGGCGGCGAGTGGCGGCGTGTCCAGCGCGCGGAGGGCTATCGCTGGATCATGGTCAACGGCGAGGTGACGTTCGAAGACGGCCGCAGCACCGGCGCCACGCCCGGCAAGCTGCTGCGCCACGGCAAGGCGTAGCCGGCTGCGCGGGCTTCAAGCCATGCCACGGGGCGCCGGCGAGACCAATCAGCTGCTCGCAGACGAGATGGCGCTCGCCGGCGCCGGCCGCGACCATGAGTGTGCAGCCGAAGTCGTCGCACCGGCCGATTGACGCTGGGTCACGGGTCGCGTTCGAGGGCGTTCGGCGGTTGCGCCGTTGACCGCATGGCGCACACGCCCGGTCAGGCACGGCGAATCATGTCGCGCACGGCCAGAAGCGGCTCTGCCGGGAGGTTCAACGCCACAAGCCTGGCCTGGAAGAACGCCAGCAGGTCGAGGGGATCGGCCAGTACGCGGCGCAGGTCGCAGCCTTCGCCGTAGCCTTCGTCGTAGCCTTCGATGAGCAGGAGTCGCTTCTCCTGGTTTTGCTTGCGCAGCGACACCAGGTCGTCGGACCATCTGGCTGACAGATATCGGCGCGATGGGCGCGCCAGCGACACTCGACGAGCACATCTGTCCGGTCCGGTCGAAATGCCCCGTCGATCTGCTCGGCAGCGTGGTTGCGCGTAAGGCTCCGAACCACGGAGATGTCGTGCTGACCAAGCAGTCATGGCCGCAATTCTTGCAACTGGTATCCGCAGTGCTGGGGATCGGAGGATTGTGGTAGATCGTCGAACACGGCGAGCAGAAACGCCGACCGTTGCTCAATCGCCCGGCGCTGTTCGACAGCGGCCACCGCTGCCTGTGCGGCGAGCTCGCGCCCCTGTTCCGCCTCCAGGTCCACAGCCGACCTAGCAGGCTGCTGAAGAAGACGGCGTTCTCGTGATCGAGCGGCGACGGGCAGGAACTTTCGTCAGCGAGCCGTGTCCGGTTCGAGCGGTTCGGGGCGGCCGCGCCGCCAAGGCGGCCCGCGACGGCGATGACCGCCGCGCCGTCGGCTCAGGCCGGTGGGGTGTCGGGCAGCCTGACCATGCGCACCAGGTTGTAGGCCGCCGCCGTCAGCGTGAACCACTGCCCCACGCGTTCCAGCCCGCGGTAGCGCAGCTTGCGGCAGCCCCCGACCGTCTTCTGCCAGCCGCAGATCTCCTCGACGCGTTTCCGCAGCTTCTGACTCACCGCATAGCCAGCGTGCCGCGTCGTGCGCCCGTCGATCGCCGAGTGTTGCTTCCGGGCGACGTGCGGCGTGACGTGGCGGTCGCGGCACCCCGCCACAAACGGGCGCTGATCGTAGCCTTTGTCCGCGCCCACGGTGATCAGGTGCTGCCCCGCCACCCGCTCCAGCATGGTCACCGCGGCCTCCATCTCGCCCGTGCCGGTCGCCAGCACGGTTTCGACATCCACCACCAGGCCATGCCGGTTCTCCATCAGCACGTTGCCCAGGAAACAGAGTTTGGCTTCCTTGCCTGTGCCCTTCTTCGCCAGTCGCGCCTCCGCGTCGGTCGTGGACTGATGCGTGGCGCCTCGGCGCCGCTCGCCGTGGCGGTCCACGTCCGGGTTCTTGGCCCCGCTGCCCGCGGTCGGCTCGTCGTCGTCCGACCGCTCCTGCGGTTGGAAGCTCTTGAGCGAGGCCCACGCTTCCAGCAGCGTCCCGTCCACGGTGAAGTGGTCGGCCGACAGCAGGTGCCGGCGGTTGGCCTCGGCCAGCACGGCGGCGAAGAACTCATGCACCACCCGCTGCTCCAGCAAATCCGCCCGGTGCTTGCTGAAGGTGCTGGCATCCCAGGCCGCGTCCGTGATGTTGAGGTCGAGGAACCACTTGACCAACAGGTCGTACTGGAGGCGTTCACAGAACTGGCGCTCGCTGCGCACCGAGTACAGGGCGATCAAGCGCAGCCCTTTGAGCAGGTGTTCCGGGGGCATGGAGGGGCGGCCGCCATCCTTGTAGAGCCGGTCGAACAGCGGCGAGAGGCTGGCCAGCGCCGGGTCCACGATGCGGCGGATGGCGCGGATCGGATGGTCAGTGGGCACGAGGTCGTCCGCAACGACCCCCAGCAACATCAGACTCTGGCGTTCCTGACCACCCCGCATGGCTGCCCTCCACCGTGGACTGCCTCCAGTCTGTGGCGGCCATCGCCCCACGTCGATCCCCGCCGGACTTTTTCATCAGCCTGCTAGAGCGTGTCTGAAAAATGTTCGAACCATCGTTCCGTGGCTGGTCGTGAGGCCTCTTCTCACCCTCGCCACGCGTGGGAGGGGCCGCCGAAACCGGCAATCCAATGCGGGCTACGGCCGCCCGTCGATTATTCAGACACGCCCTAGTATTACAGTGACCGTTTCTCACCAAGCGCGGCGTGACGGCGCTTGACGTGGCATGCGCGGGCGACCGCCTGATGCCGTCTGCGCCAACGCGACCCGGCAATGACGTCGGCTGGTGGATGGCCGGCTG
>Ga0207416_1001696_pt1 | contig 27356 bp, 24 predicted proteins | sample PaiPotPPM11metaG_FD_184107 | JGI IMG/M metagenome (GOLD analysis project Ga0207416, IMG submission 184107) | Iron sulfur acid spring bacterial and archeal communities from Banff, Canada, to study Microbial Dark Matter (Phase II) - Paint Pots PPM... ... | reverse complement strand
CTGGTCCACCGGCTGCAGCACCGCTGCCGGGTGAACACCCGCAAAAAGCATCCCAATCACTGCCAGCTCATCCAGGAGTCGGTCCATGCCGCCTAAAGTTGATGCGAATTGGATGAATGCAATTCACCCCTACGAGTCCCACAGAGGAATGCGATTCACCCCTACGGCCCCAATCAATCGCTGGCATGGCGGGGAGGAGCGCAGCGGATGGCGGGGTCGAGGCGTTTAGATCGCTGTGCACCGCCCAGAAATCCCTCCTCTGCTTGACAGGCCGTGCCAACCACCCAGATAGTGGAGCACACACGTACCGCCGAATCGCGGCCGGATCAAAGGGAGACGGGAATGCAACGAGCGCCGATCAACAAGTATCATCCGTTTTCGCCCATCGAGCTGCCCGACCGCCGGTGGCCGTCTCGGACCATCGCCTCGGCGCCTACCTGGTGTAGCGTCGACCTTCGTGATGGCAACCAGGCGCTGGCCATTCCGATGAGCGTGCGCAAGAAGCTGGAGATGTTTCGGCTGCTGGTGTCGATCGGCTTCAAGGAGATCGAGGTCGGCTTCCCATCCGCCTCGCAGACCGAGTTCGACTTTGTTCGGACGTTGATCGAGGACGATCTCGTCCCGGATGACGTGACGATCCAGGTGCTGGTCCAGGCACGCGATGAGCTCATCGAGCGCACCTTTGAGTCGATACGGGGCGCCAGGCAGGTGATTCTGCATCTCTATAACTCGACCTCGCCGTTGCAACGGCGCGTGGTCTTCGGTCTCGACAAGCGGGAGATCGTCGACATCGCCACCCGGGGGACCGAGGTGGTCAAGGAGCTCGCGCGGGCCATGCCCGAGACGAAGATCATTTATCAGTATTCCCCGGAGAGTTTCTCCTCGACGGAGGTGGAGTTTGCGCTGGAGATCTGTGAGGCAGTGGTGGACGTGTGGCAACCGACCGTGCAGAATCGGATCATCCTCAATCTGCCGGCGACGGTGGAGGTTGCTACTCCCAATGTCCACGCCGATCAGATCGAGTGGTTCTGCCGGCACCTACGCAACCGCGAGACCGCCATCATCAGCCTGCACACCCACGACGACCGCGGGACCGGAGTAGCTGCGACGGAGCTTGGGCTGCTGGCCGGCGCGGAGCGGGTGGAGGGAACGCTCTTCGGCAACGGGGAGCGCACCGGAAACGTCGACCTCGTGACCGTTGCCCTCAATCTCTATACGCAGGGCATCGATTCCGGACTGGACCTGCACGACATCGAGGCGATCCGCCGCGTGCACGAGCGCTGCACGCTGATGGACGTGCCGCCCCGGCACCCATACGCCGGCGAGCTGGTATTCACGGCCTTCTCGGGCTCGCATCAGGATGCCATCAAGAAGGGCATGGAGCAGCAAGATCGCACGCCGGATGCGCTCTGGCAGGTGCCGTATCTGCCCATCGATCCACGGGATATCGGTCGCAACTACGAGGCGATCATCCGCATCAATAGCCAGTCGGGTAAGGGTGGGGTGGCTTACGTGATGTCGGCGGAATGGGGCTTCGACCTGCCCAAGGCGATGCATCCGGAGTTTGGCAGGGCGATCAATCAGCTTGCGGACGCCAGCGGGGAAGAGATCAGCAGCGAGGAGATCAGGGAGGCATTCGAGCGGGAGTACCTGAGGCGGGACGAGCCCATCGGGATCGAGTCGTTCCACGCCCGGGATCAGGACGACGGAGCCGGGGTTGAATGCGTTGCCCATCTGACGATCAACGGAATGCCCCGCGAGGTCCACGGGCATGGCAACGGCCCGATCGACGCCTTTGTCTTCGCGCTCAACGCGGCCGGAATTGTCGAATTCGACGTGGCGTCGTACGCCGAGCACTCGCTGGGACATGGCGCCGATGCCACGGCGGTGGCCTATGTCCAGATCGAGGCGCCGGGGGGCTTTACCTGCTTCGGCGCAGGCATCGACACCGACATCGAGCAAGCCTCGATCAGGGCCACAGTGAGCGCGCTCGATCGGGCGCTGCATGTCGAGGGCTCCGGTGTGGTACTGGATCGAGACGCGCCGCCAGCGCACAGAGTATCGCCGCTGCGCGCGGGTTCGTGAGGGCTGTCTCGCGCTTTTCCCTCTCCGGCGGGTACCCCTCACAGGGGTAGGTATCCGGTGCGCCGAACCAGTGTAGTCGCACCCCTTGTGGGTGCCCGCCCCCCCGGCCTCAACATCTTGCCCGGCCCAATCCTGAATCTGCCAATACCTACCCCTGTCAGGGCGGGTACCCTCTGGGTGCGTGAATAATCCAGTCTGCCATGCCGCGAGCGGCACCACGAAGAATCAAAGTGACCACTTTCTGGGTAAGCTAGACGAGTGTAAAGTCCATGAAGGACTGGGCGGTTTGCTTGCCATGCCAGAGCTGGAAGGCCAAGTACGCCTGATTCGAGTGCTTGTTGGCCGTATGTCGCGGGATGGTGAACCTAACTGCCCAGCGTCCCCTGCGATCGGTGTTGGTATAGAAGTCCCAACGCTGGCCGTTTGGGAAGATCACATGGACCCAGATGCCAAGTTGCGTAGGGAGCGTCGATTGCAGGATCACATAGTCCCATGTACCCTGACGCACCGTGTGGTACCAGAGGGAGATCCATCGGAAGTCCAGATTCTTCGGGTGGGCGCTGAGCGGCAGCACTTGAAGCCTGTCACTGGCCTGTGCCCTGGAGGTGCTGGCTGTTACCGTGTAGGTGCCCGGTGCGGCTTTATACGGCACCCGAAAGGTCGTCGTGAAGGTGCCGTTGCTGTCGGTCACAGCGCTCTTCGAGATGTACCGGTTTCCGCCGCCCCTCATGTCGATGGTCACGCTCACGGTGACGCTCGTGTTGGCGGGGAACCCTTGCCCCGTCAAAGTGACTATCTGATTGGGAAGGGTCACCGATGGCAACACTTTGGCGGAGGCGTGGATTGTTGGCGTGGGCGTGGGCGTGGGCGTGGGAGTTGGAGTTGCGGTCGCCTTAGGAGTCGGCCCCTGGCTGATTGTGAGCTTCGCATAACTCTTGATTCCACTGGTGAGGTCGGTAGCGGTAACCGTGTACGTGCCGGAGCTGGTATAGGCCGGGATCGTGATCCATCTGGTGAAGTCTCCATTGTTGTCCGCCGTGGTGGTCACGCTAAGGGTTTGGGTGTTGCCGCCTCTGGCCTGAATGTTGATCTGAACTCGCACCCCTGTGTTCGACACGAAGCCGTGGCCGATGACGGCGACCGCGGAGCCGGCCGTAATTGACGCGTGGTTGAGGACCAGGAAGGGCTGGTAGACAACGTAGATGCGGCCCGACGCCTGCCGGTTGCTCGATTGACCGGTTGCGGTCAGCGTTGCTTGGCCGGCCTTCGCACCGACTGGAGCGTACACGGACACGTTGTAGACGTTCCCGGCTCGATCGGCCGTCGCGGTCCTGGTCTCGACGATGGTGTTCCCGGCGTAAGTCGGAAACGCCGCCTGGAACCTGACCGTTTCGCCGTTCTGAAAGCCGATAGCGTCCACGAAGAACGCGTGGCGGTCGAGTACCGAGACTACCGGCGTGCCATCGTTCACACGGAGTGTGATGAGCGGCAAGACCGTTAGATGCTGGGTTGCAGTCACCCCATGCGTGTCCTTCACCGTCAGCATATACGCACCGGGGTCTATGGCACGGGGCAGGTTCAGGTCTGTCGAGAAGCTGCCACCACTCGAGGAGACGATCGATGTTTGGATGCGTTGACCGTGCCCAGACACCGGAGCGTCGACGTAGATGACGACCGTGTCGGAAGCTGTGAAACCCGATCCGGATACAGCGACAGCTGCGCCTTGGGGGACCGTTGTCCGAGGCAGGTTGATGCTTCCTGCTGCCCGCACCGGTAGCGCCGGGGGAAGCAGGCCAAGCAGCACAGTCGCTACCAGGACCCCTGCAATAGAAATGGGGACTCGAATATGCTTCTTCATGCTTCTTCTCCCTCTTCCGCTCGACTTGGCGGATGAGTCTCCTCCTACTATTCACCTGTTGGAGGCGCAACTATCGTGCCGTATTTGGAGAATGTCTTAACTGGCCCTTAACATCTCCTAACAGTTCCCTTACACACATCGTCACGGCTCGATTTTTCGCGACGCCAGCGCCTGTTCGACTTTCTGGAAGAGGTGCTCGACATCGAACGGCTTGGGCAGGATGAAGATGCCATGCTCGTCGAGCCAAGTCTTGTGCTCGCGTAGATCGACGATGGCCGCCGAGCAGACGATCACCGGAATAACGCGCATCGCACGATCCAGCGTCAGCAGGTTGAGCAGGGTCCATCCTGCATCGGGTGTTTCCATTTGGATGTCCAGGATGACGAGGTCCGGCTGCTCCCGCTTCAGCGTCTCCAGCGCTCCGGTCGTCTCCTTGTAAGCATGAACTGATCCGCACTCAGCCAGCACATCGACCATCATGGCGAGATACACCGGGTCGGTATTGATCACCGCGATGCGCGTCACGTCACCCTCCTCCTGGGAGATCTTCCTTAACCGCTGCACTCGTCGGTCTTACGAGTCGGGGACTCATCACTCCCCTTCCTGTCAATCATGCCGCGAGTGAACACGGACGTGCGATGCGCAGTGATTGTCCGACTCGTTTTGCCGGGCATGCATCTTGCTTCGAGACAGTAGGGGCGTAATCGAGGGCAGGTCGATGAGGGCTAAAAGAGACTCGTGTCCGAACTGTGGACACCTCCTCACCAAGTTCCGAACGGATCGACGGACCACGCGGCACCGGGCGGTGGAGCTTGAGTGGTTGATCTGCCCGAGGTGCCGGCACGTCGCGCTTAAGAGCTGGTCATTCGTCAAGGAGGCGGTAACCAGCGGAGCGCCTCCGCATGATCGTTAGAGCAGAGACGGGCCATGGCCCGCACTCGTGAGGGATGGGAAAGGATGTTCCTGTATGATGGTCCCATGAGCACCCAGCAGGGACCCGCAGTCATCAGCTCCCTGGACATGTGTTGTTGCCGGTCTATGGGCCGGCCGGCCTGGCTGTGCTCAACGAGAGGTGCTCCCTAGCAGCGCCGCCCCGTTGGCGAACAGGAACCGGTCGGCTCCGGCAGCTGACCGGTTTTTTTGTTGCATCGAGACGGAGCCGGCAGGATCAGCCCGATTCCCAGATCCGATCCGGCCGGGCAATCAGCCAGCAGAAAGGAGAGATACGCAACGACCCGGAAGCAAGCACCATCCTGGCCCTGCACCACTTTGCCCCCCAACATTCACCAGGAGGACAACGATCATGTCAGTTCAGCCTCTCGTTACAGAGGATCTCGCCACGGCGCTGGGCGCTGCCGTAGACAAGCTGAAGACCGCTTCTGACGAGGAAGCCACTCCGGTCTTCACGAGCGATACCCGTCTGCTCCACAACGTCTTGACTGAGGCCCGGATCCGCCAGTTCACATTCCAGGTGGATGAGCCGCCGCTGCTCGGTGGCACGGACCAGGCCCCCAACCCGGTGGAGCTCGTTCTGGCCGCACTGGGCACCTGCCAGGAGATCGTCTACGCCGCCTACGCTGCCGTCCTCGGCATCGAGCTGGACGGCGTGGAGATCACGGTGAGTGGGCCGCTCGATCTCCGTGGGCTCTTTGGCATCACCGCGACGCCCAGCGGGTTCCAGCATGTGGAGATGCAGACCCGGATCAGGAGCCGGGAAGCGCCGGAGGCCATTCAGCGACTGGTGAACACCGTGCAAGCGCACTGCCCGGTGCTCGACATCATTCAACGACCGCTGGAGGTGCGTAATCAGGTCGCGCTGAACGGAGAACCGCTGAGCTAGCGCAACCCGCGATCTCCCTTCAGCTGTCACACGCCTGTCGAGGTCGGGCGGGAGCTCGACGGCCGGCAGTGCCCGGTTCCTGCCCGGTCTCGCCCGTGCCGGCCTTGCGAAGGATTGCCTGTAGCGATCGCCGGGATGCCGCCTGACCACGCATCGTGTGCGCCGCAGAGTTTTGGAACCCGGTGCCGCCTTACTGCTTGGGGTTCATCCCGAGACCGCGCGGAAGTGGTGCCCTCCCCTCGTGTGCGGCTGAGCCACCGAAGCCGGACCGATAAGGAAATCAGCCGCGAACCAAGCACCGTTGCATGGGGGACGCCGGGCAATTCGGGGCATCGCCCGTGCGGATGTGAGGAAGTAGAGGGTGATGAGGATGGGCGGCATGCCACTCCGGCTAGCTACACCATCTAAGCGCAGGGGGCGCGAGGGGTGATCCCTCGCGCCCCGGGAATCTCGGGCCGGGTCGGACGGAACCACGTGTGCCAGGTGGCCTCACACAACCCAGCTCAGGTGCTGAGGTTTGCGCGTTCCGTCGGCTAGCTCACGCACTTCGGGATACAGAAAGATCCGGTGCCGCAGCAACTTAGGCCACTGACGAAGCAGACCTCATTGGGATTACAGTCTGTGCTCATCGTGCACGTTCGACCCGTACAGACAGGCACGATGCAAGCGACTGTGCCCTCCATTGTGGTTTCGCAGAGGCAGCCGGGCATGTTCTGGCACGAGATGAACGGCGTGCACGTTCCGCCACCCGCCGCGCAGCAAGCCGGCGTCGTCGTGGGACAACCTACATTTACGCAGTGGCCACCCTGGCACACTTCGCCCTTAGCACAGACATTGCCGCAGGCGCCGCAGTTGTTCACATCGGTCTGCAGGTTGACGCACGTCGTGTTGTTGCAGCAATTGGGTGCCTTTGCCGGACAGCAGCCGGCTCCGCTGGTTCCCACGGCACAGACATCCGGGTGCCCGGCTGGTGCTGCCGGTCCACAGGTGGCACAGGTACCGGTGCCATGAGCCGCATCGCTCTTACACTCACCTCGATCCGGTCCTGGCGGGAAGGTGTCGTTACAGAAGTGGGCACAGGCGCTATTGCCCCCCGCCTCTGCAAAGGCTGCGCCGCTCCCGGATTTGATGAACAAGCCACCCAGCGCTGCTGCCGCGATCACCTTGAAGGCCTGCCGCCGGGAGACCGGCGTCACCAGCCGTCTGGTCATCTGATCGAACCTCTGGTCTTCCATACTTCTCCTCGTTTCGACGGTGAATTACAAGCACCGGCATCTGCGATACCGGTAAGAGACGCACGATGAGACAGGAGGCGGACCGCGTTCGCGCGTCAAACCCATCTGCTGGGATTGGCGCGCCGCGGGCACGAGGCACTCGGCACAGTTCAGAACGTCCTGCCCAGATGGGAGACGTCCACCTGACCCGCCTTTGGTGCCCGCTACGACTGCCTCGAACACATGGCCCCCGATCCGAAAGCGCTGGATCGGTTTAGGTGGCAGAAGCGAGAAGCGTGCCAACCCTTCTGATTAACCCTGGGGTACGGGTTCTCTTCAATATCTACGTTATCAGAACCGCACCAGGTGTCAAGGTCCTTAACGAAGTTGTAACTTTTGACAATCGCCCATGCAAAGGCCTCCGCCTCGAGCGTTCAAGTCTGGATCGTGCCAGGCACTATTACCCCCACACCTCATGCATACGTGACCGTTCACGTACGCGGCTTGAGGCCAGGCATCCTGGCAACCGTTGCGATCAATCCACCACCGCCTGCTATGTACAACATCACAAGTCGGCAGGTGAAGGCGACTGCAGGAGGCTCCATCGATCAGGCCTTTACGTTCTCCGCGCAAGAGCCTGGAGCATACTCCGCGTTCGTGAGCTGGGGGAACCAGTACGCTCCTAACCAGGTCGCTCAAGCCCCCATTGTGGTCCGACCTCCTCTCGACACACACTGCGCTGGACGTATGCGCATTCCCCACATGTTCAGTGGCCAGACTGAGGTTGTTGCTATTCCCGTCAATCACTACTTCTGACCACACACCGTCAACCAGCTTCCCAGTTCACAGCGGGTAGAAGTCTTCTCTGTACCAGGAGGATATAGTGGTCCTACCATGGCTCCGGCAGAGGGTTTTTCACCGGCCTGGAAGGTTTTTGAGACGGCCGAGCGCTGATGAGAGCAGTTCTTTCCATCAGTGGCCCCTGGTCCGACCCGCACGGCAGAGCACGCAGCTCAAGAGCACAAGGAGAGGGCTATCCGTGAGGACTTCCGTCCCCTCGTCAGGGGGTCGTTCTGGAGCTGGGGTGGCGGAATGGACGTAATCCTCTCGCGGGTAGGACCGAGCAGCCTCACTGGACTTCGTCTCACCGGTCTCACGAGACCTCATGCCACCTGCAACGGGGTACTCCTGGGGCCCTTCAGTGCTCCCTTCGCGGGAGCTCTCCCTCCTTCCTTCGTACCGAAATGGTCGGTTTTCGCCAATTGCGTCAGCTCCTGGGACCTTCGGCACTTCTCAGCTGCGCTTAGCTGGGGTACGGTGATGCTTGATGACTGACAATGCCAAACTCAGCGAGGGACTCACCAGCTGAGAGCGGCTCCGGTTCTTCATCGCGGGGGGAAGGCAAGAAGTGTGCGCCTGGTGAGCAGATCTCAGGTCACTGAAACGATGGTTGATTCGACCGTAGCACGATCCTCTCTGCTGAGACGGCACGGCATCACGGCCGTATTGTGCGTGGTCGCGTTGCTGCCCCGGTTAATGGCAGGCCAGCAAGGGGTCGCAGGCAGCCTCTTCCTGTTCCTCGGGGTCATCATTGTCACCTCCTGGAGGAGTGGGGCCACTTCGGCACCCGTGGCCGCTCTCATTGGTGTTCTCTCCATGCTGGCCTTCATCGTCATGCCGCAGCGTACGCTCATCACGGCCGGCCCAGGTCTGGCGATGGGGCTGGCTGCCTTGGCCCTCGCCGCTATGTCCGTCGACAGACTGATGGTGAAAACCCGGCGAAGTGAGCGAAAGCTCCGTCGGCAGTGGGCTTTGACCAATGCCGTTCGCGCGCACCTGCAGGACGGGGTCTGCATCCTCGATCGAGAAGGTCACCTCACCTCGATGAATCCCGCAGCTCAGCAGATGCTCGGATGGCGAGCAGGCGAAGTAGACAGTCGGGACGTGCGCGAGGTCCTCCAGCTCAAGCGGGCTGATGGTGCCCAGGGATTCGACCAGCTAGAGAAGCTGGACACGGCGCTGCACGCGAGCGCGCCGGTTCATGTCGATGACGCCAGGTTCTCGCGCAACGACGGCACCACCTTCCCCGTGGTTTACATTGTGACCCCGATTATCATAGACGGCCAGGTGACGGATGTCGTGCTGACATTCCACGATACGACCGACCAAAAGCAAGTAGAGGTCCATCGCACGGGAGAACGGTTCTATCGCACGCTGGTGGAAACCGCTCCCGACAGCATGCTGGTGACTGACCTGTATGGCTACGTGGTCATGGCGAATCGGCAGGCAGCGGAGCTCCGCGGGTATGACAGTCCCGAGCAATTGGTCGGGATGGGGGCTCTCTCCCTCCTTTCGGACGATTCCAGACGTCAGACCATCGAGGACAAACGGAAGAGGCAGGAGGTGGGTGTCGTCAGCAACGCCGAGTACACCTACGTCAAGCGGGACGGAACGACCGTGCCGGTGGAGGTGCACTCCTCCCTGATCACCGATGAGGCAGGGAAGCCCCAAGCGCTCATCATCACCGAACGGGATATCGCCCACCACAAGCAGGCAGAGCGGACGCTGCGAGCCAGCAAAGAGCATGTCTCTATCCATCATACCGTTGCCCTCATCCTGGCTCAGTCGGAGACGCTGGGTGAGATTGTTCCCACGCTCCTTCAGACGATCTGCCAGCGTGGTCAGTGGGATGTAGGGATGTTCTGGGCCATGGATACGAGCAAGGGCGTGCTGCGCTGTGATGATATGTGGCACCTGTCATCTGGCAAGGCCGAAGACTTCGATACCGTCAGTCGACAACTTGTCTGCCCTTTCGGCGTTGATCTGCCTGGTCGTGTGTGGCAAGGGAGTCAGCCCGTCTGGATTGACGACGTGATTTTGGACCCCGGATTCCGTCGGGCACTGATGGCATCCAAAGATGGACTGCACACTGCCTTCTGCTTCCCGGTCATCAGTGGCGGGATGCTCCACGGGGTGATGGAGTTCTTCAGCTGCGAGATACGGCCGGTCGATCACGATCTCATGCAGGCAATGACGACCATCGGCGCCTCCATTGGCCAGTTCATGAAGCGCCGAGAAGTCGAGGCAGCACTTGAGCACCAGGCCCTCCATGATGCCTTGACCACTCTCCCGAATCGCGTTCTCTTCCAGAATCGCCTCGAGCGTGCCCTCCCTGTCGCTCGCGGCGAGCGGGGTTACCTCGCCGTGCTCCTCCTCGATCTGGATCGCTTCAAGAATGTCAACGACAGCTTTGGCCACCGGCACGGCGATCTGCTCTTGCAACAGACTGCGCTACGCCTGCAGACCGCAGTGCGGGAATCGGACACCGTTGCCCGTTTGGGCGGAGACGAGTTCGCCCTGCTCTTGCCAACGGCGGAGCGAGCCGGCGCAGTGCTGGTTGCAAACAAGATCCTGCAGTCATTGCAGCAGCCAGTAGTGGTGGAGAAGGATCGGCTGGACGTCGGCGCAAGCATCGGCATCGCCCTCTATCCCGAGCATGGCGAGGATGCTGCCATGCTGCTCCAGCATGCCGACATTGCCATGTACATGGCGAAACGCAACCGGAGCGACCTATGTGTCTATACGGCCCAGGAGGACGATCACAGCCCGAGCCGGTTCGCGCTCAGCCTCGCGCTCCGAGAGGCGATCGAGCAGGATCAGCTGCTTCTCCACTACCAACCCAAGATCAACATCCGAAGCGGCCAGGTGGAGATGGTGGAGGCGCTGGTACGCTGGCAGCACCCGCAGCGTGAGCTCCTGCTTCCTGACGAGTTCATTCCGCTTGCCGAGGAGACTGGGTCGATCCGGGCGCTGACGCATTGGGTGCTCCGTGAAGCACTTCGGCAATGCGCCTGGTGGCAGGACGTGGGTGTCGAATTATGCGTGGCGGTCAATCTATCCACGCAGAGTCTGCATGATCCAGGGCTGCTTGAGACCATCGGGAGTCTGTTCGAGGATATGGGCGTGGAGCCGTGGCGACTGACCGTGGAGATTACCGAGAGCGCCCTCATGGCAGATTCCAGCCGGGCTCTGGAGACCCTCGCGCGTCTGCACGAGATGGGGGTGAGAATCGCCGTCGATGACTTCGGCACGGGTTACTCGTCGCTGACCCACCTTCGGCACCTGACGGTTGACGAGATTAAGATTGACAAATCGTTTGTGATGGACCTGCTGGCAAATGAGAATGATGCCCACATCACTCAATCGGTGATCGATCTGGGCCACAACCTGGGCCTTGAGGTGGTAGCAGAAGGCATCGAGGACGAAGGGACCTGGGACAGGCTGGTGGCCATGGGATGTGATCAGGTGCAGGGCTACTACCTCAGCCGTCCGATCCCAGCCGCAGAGCTCACCTCCTGGCTCACCAATTCGCTCGGGAAGGCCGGAGAGCAGGGGCAGGCCCGAACAGGTAGTCACCTGCGACTGCTGGATCGATCGTCGGGGCGTAGATCCCGCCGGCAAAGAGAGGGAGCATGACAAGCGGTTGCATGACCTCGGCATCACAGGTCGCAGCTTGTCTCCTGACCGTTCGCTATCGGTGAGGCCTCTGCTCGGACGAGCTACTCCTCCAGGAGCTCGTTGGGCACGTTCGAGGAATAGACAATGGGTGTCGTTCGGGATAGCCTGCGCTTACACCCATGCCGGGTTCGTCCTTCGCGCTCGTTGGTGTTGAAGCAATGAGGAAAGTTGAAACAGACCGACCAAACACCTACCAGTCGATGCTTCGTGCCATAGGCGCCTTCCTTGACGCGCAGCCAAGCTACCACCTTGCGGTGGCTGAGGTGCCGGATGGCTTCTTGGTTCGGATGCATCGCTCTCCGCATATCCCGGAGCCGCAGGTGCTCCACGTCAACCGGACCGCCCTCGTCGAGCAGCTGCGTGCGAAGAAGCATCGCAAGCGCGCACTCCAGCCCGGTCTGTGGTCGCGGTTCCCCAACGGGCATCAGGACTTCTTGCGTGCGCTGGGCTACGAGCTGGACCAGGCGTCCGCCCGAGCTATGCTCCTTGAGGAGTTGGAGGATGGTATCGTCCTCACCTACAGCTACCCGGAGCCTGAGTGACTAACGACAATTAGAATGGCTCTGGCACGGATTCCGTGCCCTGGTCCTCCCCTGTCTGCCATACTCCTCCTACCGCCTCGCCTGTTGCGGGCGCTGGTGGAGAAGGAGTGCCTGATGAGACTAACCACCTTGCTCCCCCACCTGGCCGGGGTGCGTCTCCTCCATGTCGACCTCTCCCCGATTGATCTGGTGCTTGAGGTTGTGTCCACATCGACTGGTGCTTGAGGTTGTGTCCACATCGACTGGTGCCCGCTGTCCGTCCTGTCACCAGCGCTCTCGCCGGGTCCACTCGCGCTACGTGCGCCGGATCGCCGACCAGCCCCTCGGTGGCCGGAGCGTCACTGTCCATCTGCACGTCCGGCGGTTCCGCTGCCGGACCCCCACCTGTCGGCGGCGGACCTTTGCTGAGCAGCTCCCCCGGCTGGCGGCGCGCTATGCTCGACGCAGCACGCCGCTGGAACTCCTGCTCCAAGACATCAGTGTGAGCCTGGGCGGCCGACCCGGAGCCAGATTCGCCGGGCGCCGTGGGGTCGCGGTGAGCCGCATGACCCTCCTGCGGCTGGTCCGCCGCGTCCCCCTGCCCAACCCCCGCTCACCGACTGTGTTGGGTGTGGACGACTTCGCCCTGCGCCGTGGCCACCACTACGGGACCGTGCTGGTCGACCTCCAGACCCACCGCCAGAAGATAGAGCACATTACCGCCGATAGTCAGCTCGATTGGCTTCCCGTTGGCGAAGTCGTATGCGACACAGTCCACGCCTCCATCGCGTGACGGCTCAGTGAACTTGGTCTCCAGTCCCATCTTGGCGAAGAGGTTGGTGACCATGGTTTCGAACTCGGAAGGACTCAGCTCCATCAGGTGGGGTCGCCGGGCATGTTCCGGCACGAGATGAACGGCGTGCACGTTCCGCCACCCGCCGCGCAGCAAGCCGGCGTCGTCGTGGGACAACCCACATTCACGCAGTGGCCACCCTGGCACACTTCGCCCTTAGCACAGACGTTGCCGCAGGAGCCGCAGTTATTCACATCGGTCTGCAGGTTGACGCACGTCGTGTTGTTGCAGCAATTGGGCGCCGTGGCCGGACAGCAACCGGCTCCGCTGGTTCCCACTCAGCAGACATCCGGGTGCCCGGCTGGTGCTGCCGGTCCACAGTGGCACAGGTACCGGTGCCATGGGCCGCATCGCTCTTACACTCGCCTCGATCCGGTCCTGGTGGGAAGGTGTCGTTACAGAATTGGGCACAGGCGCTGTTGCCCCCCTCTTCTGCGAAGGCTGCGCCGCTTCCGGACTTGATGAACAAGCCACCCAGCGCTGCTACCGCGATCACCTTGAAGGCCTGCCGCCGCGAGACCGGTGTCAATGGAAGCACCCCTGTCCATCGTGATCGTATGACGTTCCCCGCGCCGAACGACAGTCATGATGGCGTATGAAAGTGGTGTCACATTAAGCGTATGACTGCGTACCAAGGCGGATCGGCTGTGGGACGATAACACTATCCAATCTCGTGGAGTGACTCACAATATGGAGTACGCCAATCTGCAGTTGCGCGCCGTTTCTCCTGGTGAAAATAGCGAAGGCGCCCACCGTACGGTGGGCGCCCTTGGTCCGCTTACATTAACGCTTGAGCCGCTTGGTGAGCAATCGCCCGATGCCAACGGCAGCTACGGCCAGCAGACACAGAGGAGCGAGCGGGCTCCCTGAGTTGCCGGAGGCGCCACCAGATCGTGGCAGCGAGACAGGCGCGTTCTGGCTTGGAACATTGGCAGCTCCTTGCGACGTTCCGCGGGCGAACGGGCTCTGGTCGAGCTTGCCCTGGTTTGCAGAGCTGTATACGTACGGAGCCGTACCGCCTGCACCCGTTGCCGGGATAGTAGTCGGAATCGGAACCGCAGTCGCGGTCGCCGGTGCACGCGGTACGGAGGGCGACGTTGCCGTCGCGGTCGGCTTCCGGGTAGGCGTTGTCGGCTTGGGCGTATTCGTCGCCGTCGGCGTTGCAGCGGCGGTGGTCGGTGTCCCGGTGCTGGTCGCCGCTGCCACCGTGGTCGGGGTCGCCGCTACTGCAGTCGGGGTCGCCGCCACAGCAGTCGAGGTCGCCGCAGCCACAGAGGTCGCGGTTGCCGCCATAGAGGTCGCGGTCGCCGCAGCCACAGAGGTCGCGGTTGCCGCCGCAGCAGTCGAGGTCGCCGCCACAGCAGTCGAGGTTGCTGCCACAGCAGTCGAGGTTGCCGCCACCGCGGTCGCGGTCGCCGCAGCCACAGAGGTCGCGGTTGCCGCCACAGCAGTCGAGGTCGGCGGGATCGGCGTCAAGGTCGCGGACACCGGAGTCGCAGTCGGGATCGGCGTGAAGGTTGAGACGACTGTCGCGGTCGAAGTGGGTGTCGGCGTCGCCGCGGAAACTGCGCACCCGGCGATGGATACGGTGTTGTCATCCATCGTCACTGCACCATTGCGCGCCAAGGCTCTACCGGACACCACGCTCGCGCCGGTATTCAGGGTAATGCTCGTCAACGCGAGAATGTTTCCTTTAAAACTGGTGTCTGTACCGAGGGTCGCGGAGCTCCCGACCTGCCAAAATACATTGCAATCGTTCCCGCCGTTGATCACGAGAACAGACGAGGCGTTTGCGGTCGTCAGTGTGCTCACGATCTTAAAAATGAAGACCGCATTGGGGTCGCCCTGGGCGTTGAGCGTGAGTGTTCCCGTCAACTGAGCAGACGAGGTAAAACAATAGACGCCTGGCGTGAGTGTCAGTCCGCCTAGCTCCGGACTGGTCAAGTTGGAGGTGCAGGCCTGGCTCGTGAGAACGTTGTACGCAGCGGTGACACCACTCTGAGCCTGCATCGCGACCGCATCTCCTGCGTGGATCGTCCCTCCGGTGACGATCCCCGGTGGAAAGCCAGTGATTGCGGTCCCTGGCCACACGCCCAGGTCTCCGATGACACTGGTCGGACCGGTGTTGGTCACCGTCTGGCCAGCCAGGACCGCGAAGCTCTTCGCCGTACCCAGGTCTGGCGCGGTTGCCAGGATGCTAGCCTCTCCACCTCCCGAGAAAGCAGTGGGAAACAGCACTGCAGAGACGGCAAGTGCGATGAAAATCGCCTGCTTGGCCCGTGTACTTACTCTCGACATAAGGCCCTCCGAACAGTCGAGTCGAAATGTTAATCTTCCAACTATCCGATGCGACAGATACGCTTATCCCGGATTCTATATGCGCCTGACACTCGCAAGCAACGTGTCTAGGCATGTCATGCTTGACAATAACTGTCGTCGTTTCCAGACGCTGTGGCGACAGACCAAGGCTGCATTGCAAAACGCCTCAAGCGGTGCAGACGACGGTTTCAAACTTGTGGACAACCGGTGGATTCCGCCACATGCACCCTCAGCCCCCTATCACAGCACCGAAAGACCCGGTGAGTGCCCTCCGGCCGCTCGATGGAATCAAGGATTAGGGGAGAATGTTGGCAATGCGAGCGATGACCAGGACCGCCGTCACTAACGAGGCCAGGGACTGGATCATGAAGAGCGCCTTGGCCCACTCGCTCAGTGGCATCGTGTCCGTCGGGCTGAAGGCTGCGGCGTTGGTGAAGGAGGTATAGACGTAATCGAAGAAGGATGGCGTCCAGCCTGGTGGCGCAGCATCGGGATTGGCCATTTGAGGGAAGAGGAAGTCTGGTGCACGATGGTGCGAGAGGCAGCGGTCGACCGGACCACCACGATCCAGTTCCCAGTACCACAAGGCAAACACGATGACGTTGGTGAGCCAGATCTGAGCCGACCACACGACCAGGTTTTCAGCCGTAATCTTGTGTCCGTTAACCAGTGTGCTGCCAAGGAGCGCATGGATGAGCAAGAGCAAGGATCCGATATTCGCTGCGCTCACGGCAGCAATCAAGCCGATCGCGAGCCCTCGTTGCCATTCGTGCCCCTCCTGCTCCATCCGACGTGCGGTGAGGAGGGCCACGAAGAGAGCGCCTTCGGCAGCCGGCAATAACCAGACCGGGCCGTAATAGAAATGGCCTGGCAGGGTGACATAGAGCGCCATGGCGATGAGGATGGCCAGGAGCGCCGGCCAGCGCTGAACCTGACTTGCAGCCACACCCCACTCGGCATCACGTTTTTTCCGGATATCAGTGATGTTCGATGGATCGTCGTCGGTTCCGGTGGGGTTCATCGCTGGCTTCTCGGTCGCTATCGCTTTGCAGTCCCGTGTAGCACTGTACGCCTGCACACTCCAGTGCTCCCGTTACGCACTCATTGTAAGCGGTGCTCCACGTCTGGCTGTTCCGAAGGGAGGCGGCGCCACCATCCAAGTAATGGCGATAGCCGCAGCAGCATGACCCACTAGTTCACAGTTCCCTCCAGTTTAATCAGCATCGTCCCGCTCAGCTTCCGCCGACCTGCCAGCACTTCCGTCAACCAGCTAATTGCCACTTAATTCCTCCGTGGTATAGTCCTTCCCAGACACCACATGTGTTCGTTGCTGAGGAACGGATAGGATGCCACACGCCACAAGGGTCCGCGCTCCCGCTATGTCCTTTATCGTGCGGGTATGGACCGATGAAGAAGAGAATGAGCCGCAGCTGCGCGGCGAGGTCGAGCATATCGGCACCGGCGAGAAACGGTTGTTTCTCGACGAATGGTCGCTCCTCAACCTGATCGAATGCTGGCGCAAAGATCTCCACGCCGTGCGATAATCCTCTCATGACGGCCCTCGACACCGTCGCCGAGGCCCTCCAGCGCATGCCCCTCTTCGCGGGCCTTCCCGAAGATCACCTTCGCACGCTGGCGTCGGATACCCTCCGACAGCGGTACGCACGAGGCCAGACCATTTTCAGCCGAGGCGATCCCGGCGATCGTGCTTTCGTCATCCTCCAGGGCGCCATCGATCTCGTCATCGAGAGCGCGGACGGCCGTGAGCTGATTCTGACCCGCCTCGATCAGGGCGAACACTTCGGCGAAATGGCCCTGGTGGACGACTTGCAGCGCTCGGCCTCCGCTCGCGCCGCCATGCCGAGCGAGCTCATCGTCGTCTTGCGGCGCACCTTTGTTCAGGCGCTGGAGCAAGAGCCGGAGATGACCAGGCACATCATCCGCTCCCTCGTCCAGCGGCTACGCGCTGCCGACGAGAAGATCGAGGCCTTTGCCTATCTCGACGCCGAAGGGCGCATCGCCCGCACCCTTGCAGAGCTCGATCAAGGCCGCGGCGAGTCCATACGCGTCAGCCACGAGGAACTCTCACATATGTCTGCTACCAGCAGACAAACCACCACGCGCATCTTGGGCGAGTGGCAGGACTCCGACTTTGTCGAGCTCTCCCGGCGCGGGATCGTGGTCAAGGATGCCGGTGCGCTAGAGGCGATCTCGCAGCTCTAGAGCAATACGCGATGTCATTGAGCCAACTGGAACAGTAGGGGCCAGTTCCTGCCGTGCCCGCCCCGGCTCAATGCTTGTGCGCGGTGCTGTAGGGTAGTTTGCGGTAAAAAAGGAGCCCCGTGGCTAAAGTGCTCACGACCATCGTCCTGGAGGCCCTGCCGCCTGCTGCGTCGGGCGCGCCCGGTCATCCCCGATGGGGCAACAGTACGCCAGCGCCTCTTCCGCGATCGGACGCGCAGCGCCAGGCGGCCGGCCCGGCGGATCGGGGAGCCGGCGGTCCCAGGAATCGAGCGCTGGGTTGGATTTGGCATCCCGGCCCACAACCTGCGCGTCATCGGTCGCCATCTTGCTCAGAAACGAGCGCCCATGCCTGACGCCGGGCGAGGGCTTGAGGGGACAGGTCAATCAAGGTTCGAGGTCGGCTTCCCGATGGACTTTCTCACCGAGACGGCCGGGTGGGTGTACGGGGATGCCGGCCAGCTCGTCGACGGGCGAGAATCAACGAGAGGTGAGTGAGAATAGTGACTGAGCCCAAAGTGCAGCCGATCCCACCGGGGATGCATGCCATCACCCCCCACATCGTCTTATTCCTGCTGCCCGCCTCCTGATCGGCGCCGTTGCAACTTTGTCCTTCGATCGGGTAAGTGAGCTGTGGTCGGTAGGGCGGTCTCCGCGGTGATCGACCGGTCTTCCCTGAGAGCTCGCCGACGGGTCGATCGCGCGCCCGATCTACAGCTATTCGTCGCGCGTGCGGCCAGGGCCGGCACGCGGGTACCCCGCGCGGGAGCGCTTGGGTGTCCGGCCCCTACCTGAAGCCTTTGGCCGCAGCATTGAGAACTCAAACTATCGTAGACACCGCAGAAAAAGAAAGTCCCCCTCTCCTGCATTGCGGGAGAGGGGGATTTAGGGGGTGAGGGGTTACTTGCTGCCGGGCTTCGTACCGGGCTGGCCGGTGACCATGTAAGTGAGCTTCATCCGTAGTCTGGAGAGATTGTCGGCTTCCTCCGCGGGCGTCATGGCGCCTGAAGCAACCTTCGCATCAAGGTCAGATTTGAAGGGGGCCATAAGCGCGGTCACGAGACTATCGGCTGTCATACCGGGATTGGTCTGCTGGCAAATGGCGAGAATGGACTTGTCACCTTTCTGCAATGCAGCATTGAACACCTGGGCCGTGGTGTCGCAGGCCGCTACTATGCCTTTCATCAATCCGTCTTCGGCCGAGCCCTTCGAGGTCCCCTCCGGCGGAGTGACGGTCACCACGCGTGCCGTTGCCGGTGCGTTCAGGGTGAAGGTGTGCGCCGGCACGGTCGAGAGAGCCATGACCTGGTAGCCGTTCGGACCGAGCCGAGCTTGCCACGACTTGCCGTTCTGAACCCAGTCGGCGCCCTCGAGGACGTACGACTGGGTGTTGAAATAAAAGGTTTGGTTGCCGGAACCCTCGAGCTGGAGGGCATAGACCGAGACACCGTCGAGTGTCGCTTGCTGCAGCTTGAATGGGTTCTGCTGCTTATTGGTGTCGAGAGCTCGACTGAGCTTCTGGGCTACCAGTGTTCCCACGAATACGCCCTCCAGCTGCTGGTCTGAGGCGCCTGGCGAGGAGATCGTGACGGTGTTGCTTGCCGGGTCATAGACCTGCATGGTCTGCTGTGTCTGGATCCGTCGACTGCTCAGTTGGGGGGCTTGATCACCGTCCTTGGACATACTCACAGTCAGCGCGAATTCGGCCGGAGACCCGCTCGCATCCGTTCCGACCCACACGTCGGCAGTACCTGTGTAGCCGCCGCTGGCGGTAAGTCGGTAGATCGCGTGAGTCGCCTCATTTGGACCCGGGCTGACCGCCGCGGCGCGATGCAGAACGGTCTGTGCGTTGACCGGTGTGGGGCTCTGTCCGTGCAGGTACGCTCCAATCCCGCCAACTGCGACGAGCACGGCAAGAGTCAGGGACGCGAGGTGCCAGCGGGCTGCCTGCCATGGCGCATGAAGCCATGCGAGTCTCGGCAGACGTATCCCTGCAGAGCGTCGGTTCGGGTTACCTGCCTGGGCAGCCAGGCTGCGGGCCAGGTCTGCATCGCGCTCTGGCGGCAGAGCGAAGGTGGCACAGGTCGCATCGAGATCGGCGATGCATTCCAGCAGAGCTGGGTCGTCCTGGTCTCCGATGAGGTCAGAGTATCGCTCATTCGGTGGATTCATGGTATTGCTCCTTCAAGGTCTGTAGCGCGCGCTGGAGCCGTTTGCTCGCAGCGGCAGTATTTTTGCCGATGACCGCTCCTACTTCGGCGGCCGTGAGTCGCGCCGCGAAGCGAAGCATCAGTAGGTCACGCGTGTCCGGATCGAGATTGCGCATGGCAACGTGTAGGTGGGCAAGCGCCTCCCGCTGCAAGACCTGACCTTCCACGTCGTGTTCTGCCCGTGGCTGTAGCTCTTCCGGCATGGCCTCCCATGTGATGGCAACCCGCCGGTTTCGTCTGTGGAGATCGGCCGCCGCATTGCGCGCGATGCGGAACAGCCAAACGCCGAAGGGAGTAGAACGCGTACGGTAGCGTGGCAGGGCGGCCAGCGCCTGGAGAAAGACCTGCTGCGTCAGATCGGCCGCATCCTCCGCATTGGTCAGGCGCCCACACAGGTAAGCGTAAACGCGATGCCGGTAGCGGCGGTACAGGGGTGCGAAGGCGGCTGGATCCTGCTGCGCTGCCCGAACGAGCGCCGCCTCGTCGTCCATGGTTTCGGCATCGCCGTCCCAGGGAATGGCTGCATCGGTTTGCATCGAGCCTCCCGCAAGTTGAACGCTACCAGTTCAGTGATCAGTATCGATCCCAGGCGTGGTATCGCCTTGCCATCACACTAAGTAAACGCGTGAGCGCACAAAACTGGACATGGAGCAAAAAAGAAGTCCCCCTCTCCTGCATTGCGGGAGAGGGGGATTTAGGGGGTGAGGGGGGGGGTTAGGCAGCGACCTTGACCGGCTGCGGTGAGGCTTCCACCCGGACGGCGCCGTCGATCATCGACAGGCGCGCCTCCTGGCCAGACTGCAGCGTTCCGGCAAGGATCGCATCAGCCAGCGTATCGTCGACGTGGGTCTGGATAGCGCGGCGTAGCGGCCGAGCACCAAACGCCTCGTCGAAGCCTTCCTCCATCAGGAAATCGCGCACGTCGTTGCCGATCTCCAGAGTCATGCCCTGAGCGGCCAGCCGCTGCGTCACCTGCCCGAGGAGCAAGTCCACGATCTGTCGTAGATCCTCGCGGCTCAACGAGCGGAATACGACCACCTGATCGATACGGTTGAGGAACTCAGGGCGGAAGGCTCGCTTCAGTCCCTCGAGCGCCTTCGTTCGCATGGCATCCTGTGCGCTCTCATCCTCCGGACCGGTCACGAAGCCGATCCGAGCAACTCGCTTCAGATCGCCACTGGCCACGTTGGAGGTCATGATGACCACGGTGTTCTTGAAGTCCACCGTCCGGCCCTGACTGTCCGTTAGCCGGCCGTCGTCCATGATCTGCAGGAGCGCGTTGAACACCTCGGGATGCGCTTTCTCGATCTCGTCGAAGAGGATAACCGAGTACGGGCGTCGCCGAACCTGCTCGGTGAGCTGGCCACCTTCGTCGTGACCAACGTAGCCGGGCGGGCTACCGAAGAGCCGGGACACGCTGTGCGGCTCCATGTACTCCGACATATCCATCCGGATCATGGCATCCTCGCCGCCGAACAGCCCGGCTGCCAGCGTGCGGGCCAGCTCGGTCTTACCCACGCCGGTTGGCCCAAGGAAGATGAAGCTACCGATTGGCCGCTTCGGATCCTTGAGACCGGCACGTGACCGCCGGATGGCACGAGCCACGGCTTCCACCGCCTCGTCCTGACCGATGATCCGCTCATGCAGGTCGTCCTCCAGGTTCATCAGGTTCTGGCGCTCGGACTCCAGCATCTCGGTCACCGGCACGCCGGTCCAATCCTCGACGACGCGTGCCACAAGCGCAGGTGTGACTACCAGAGGCGCAGCCTCCGAGAGAGTCGCACGCGCTTCGTCGAGCTCGGCTTGCACCACAATCTCTTGTTGGCGCAGCTGTGCGGCTCGCTCGTACTGCTCTGCCAGTGCAGCTTCTTCCTTCTGATTCTGGAGCGCGGCAAGCCGCTGCTCCAGCGCTGAGACGCCCTCGGGCCCTTCTCCGCTCTCACTGGCCTCCAGGCGCAGTGCCGACGAAGCCTCATCCAGAACGTCGATCGCCTTGTCCGGCAAGAACCGGTCGTTGATATAGCGATCGGACAGGTTCACTGCCGCCTGGATCGACTCATCCGTGATCTGCACGCCGTGGTGCTTCTCGTATTCGGGACGCACCGCGACGAGCATGGCTAAAGCCTCTTCGGCTGACGGCTCATCCACCAGAATCGGCTGGAATCGCCGCTCCAGAGCGGCGTCCTTCTCGACGTGCTTGCGGTACTCATCCAGCGTGGTGGCGCCAATACAGCGCAGCTCGCCACGCGCCAGAGCCGGCTTGAGCATGTCGGATGCACCGACGGCACCCTCGGCCGCTCCGGTTCCAACCACGGTGTGCAGCTCGTCGATGAAGAGGATGACCTCCGGGTTCTGCCGGACCTCCTCCAGAATCGCTTTGACGCGCTCCTCGAACTGGCCACGGAACATGGCACCGGCAACCATACCGCCCAGGTTGAGCGCCACGATCCGTTTGCCCAGCAATGCGGCCGGGACGTTGCCCTCCACGATGCGCCGCGCGATACCCTCGACGACGGCTGTCTTGCCAACGCCGGGCTCGCCGATCAGCACGGGATTGTTCTTCTGACGCCGTGCCAGTACGGTGATGATGCGACGGATCTCGCGCTCGCGGCCCGCGGTCGGGTCGAGTCGACCCTCGGCAGCGTCCCTGGTCAGGTCACGGCCAAAGTGGTCCAGAGCCGGCGTCTTGCTTTGTGGCGCTTGCCGCTCGGCGGTCGCCGTTGCGGCGTTACCGCCCGGATTCCCTCCAGCATTGCCGAAGATCGAGCCAAGCACGTTCCCCGACGGGGTCCCGCCCATGCCCGCGACGATTTCCTGTGCGCAGGATTCGCAGAAATAGTGCTGGACGCGCTGGCCGTTCGGCAGCTGCTGGTCCATACGGACCCTGGCGTCGTTTGTTTTGCATCTTTCGCACTTAGGCATCTAATTCAAAGTCCTTTCTAATCCCGGCCGCTTGGGCACCCGCCCGACCGAGGTCGTCCCGGTCGACGGCGGGGAGGCAATGCCGCTTCGTAGGCGGCCAGTACCTGCTCGGGAGAAATCTGTTCGCCCGCCACTACCAGATAGGCTCGCGTCCACAATGTCGGAATTCTCGTCATTTCTTGAAATTCATGACGCAGACAGTGAGAAGAATAGGCCTTGAACTGGCAGACGATGCGATGTGGAGACAGAACGGGGGGAGCTGCTACAGCGACGTACACGCGATCCGGTAGGATGCGCACGTCCTCCAGAGTGAGCTGCAGAGCATCCGCTTTTTGGCGAATCAGTTCACGCAGACGCTGTGCGGCTTCTCCGGTCAGACACGGCTTGGAGCGCATTGGCCCCCAAACAAAGTGGTACACAATGCGCTGATCCATGCTCCGAAACTCTGTAGATTCGTTCCATTCACCTACATGATTATACAGAATAATTGTTTAGCTGTAAACCCCTGGACATGTCCGCGCGAGGGTTCGTAAATTATGCCCTCTGATCCCTTTGCTGGGACCGCGTGTAGTCGCATTGTTCATCGATACGATACCCGAGAGGCACGTCTCGCAGATCGCGATTGGTGCCCAACTGGCCCAGCGGTGACGCGCATCCACGAGGGATGCGACTACAGACGAACTGCGTCAACACGACACGTGGGACAGCCCACCAGCCCTTGAGTCCACACGACACGAGGTGTAGCTGGGAGAGCGCAGAAGTACAGTGCCGGGGGGAACGGTCAGAGGTCGGCCGCTATTCGGCTCAGGATGTGTCGCACTATCGTGAGATCCGTCGCCGGACGGCCTTTGAACAGCGTTCGTTCGAGGTCCGACATTGCTTGCGTCGCGCGATTGGCGGCCCGGCGACCGTCGGGCGTGAGCTCAATCAGATTCGAGCGGCGGTCGGCTTCATTGATCCGGCGCTGTACCAACTTCTTGGCGGTGAGGCGATCGAGGATGCCGGTCAGGGTTGATGGCCGATGTCGCACACCTTTCTGTAGATCGGTGACGCTGGCGATCCCCGATTGGGCGAGGAGCGACAGCACGTGGATCTCGCCTTGCGAGAGCGTGAGGTCGGCGAGCGCTGACTCGAGATGCAGCCCCAGGGCTCAACCAGCCTGCCCGCGCCCGCGCACTGGACAATCGCTCTCGTGAGTAATATCGCAGCAAGCAGTTTTTGTCCAGCAGCTCCGGATACCGCCCTATGACCCATCGAAATCAGAGACGTCGGCGCTTTCGGCAACCGCCGCACCGACGACGTAGACCCACGCACGGGTCAGGGTATCGTGGTAGAGGTTCGAGACGTGTACACTGTGAACCGTATGGAAATCTCCGAGCACATTGCTGCCCTCCGCCGCGAGGGCAACCTCATGGCTGAAGCGGCTGCTCGAAGCGATCTCGACTCTCCGGTTCGCGCCACTCCGGGCTGGCAGATGCGTGATCTGGTCCGTCACATGGGCGGAATCCACCGCTGGGCTGCGGCGCATGTAGCCGAGCGGCTCGCCGAGCCGATTCCAACATTGGAGGAGGTTGTCGGGACCTGGCCGGACGATGCCAGCCTCCTCGACTGGTTCCGGGATGGCCATGCCTTTCTGGTGCGTGTGCTCGAAGCGGCAGAGCCGGATCTTGCCTGCTGGACGTTTCTGAAGGCTCCATCGCCACTCGCATTCTGGGCGCGGCGCCAGGCCCACGAGACCGGAATGCACCGTGCCGATGCCGAGAGCGCCGGTGGGACAATCACACCCTTCGCGCCGGCCTTCGCGGTGGATGGGATCGACGAGCTACTCTACTGCTTTGCCAGCAGACCGGGTAGAAGACTTCGTGCTGATCCACCGCGCAGGCTTCACGTGCACGCAACCGACGCCCAGGGCGAATGGCTGGTGCAGGTCAGGCCGGATGGCATCGAGGCATCCGGCGAGCACGCTGCAGCCGACTGCACGGTTAGCGGCTCTGCCTCAGACCTTTATCTCCTGCTCTGGAACAGGCGCACGGAAGATGGCCTCGAGGTGCACGGCGACAAAACGCTTCTCGACCGCTGGCGCGACTCGGTTCAGATTCGCTGAACCACTCACAAAGAGCGGCTATTCAGGGGTGAAGGGGTTGTGCACCGTGGTGCCATCATACGATTGGCCGTCGTTCAGATCCTCGGACCAGAGCGTTGATGCCTGCGCCTTCTTCGCAGCAGTTAGCATCATCGCGTCCCAAAATGAAACCTGCCAGCGCACTGTCCCGTCGATGGCTTCCAGAACATCGTCCCGTGTTGCCTCTATCACGGGCCATGTGCTCATGTCGGCTATTATCTCCCTCGCCGCAGGGATCGACAACGGATGGGGTATCTTCCTGGTTAGGGAAACAAAGAGTTCTTGCAGCACCTGAATGCTGAGGATGCCCTCACCCGAGACCCACAGCCGTTGGAGTAGTTCTTGTGCCCGGTGATGCTTGATGCCGGCTGTAGCATCGTAGGCATACACCACAACGTTGGTATCACAGAATTCAGCGCTCATGAAGGTGCTCTCGAGTCCAGGCTAAGTTTCCCTCGGTGCCGAGGTCGAGACCAGACTCGAGGAGTCGGAGCTGGCGATCACGAGCTGCCTGGAAGTGGCGCGCCGCCTCGACCCGTTCCTCCAGGAGCTCGGCGACAAATCGAGAGAGCGAGACACCCCGGTCGACCGCCAGGTGCCGAGCTTCTCGAAGCACTTCGCGGGGCAAGGAGACTGTGACGTTTTGCTGATACGATTTTGCACTGTTTTCGTGTTTCACAGTTTCAGTGTAGCAGGGTTGACCGTTGATTCTTACAGCTCCGTGCCCTCTGGACCAGGCAGAACACCCAGCTGGAGCATCAGCTCTGCCTGATTCCACTGTCCCCAGTGCTCCACGAGCTTGTCATTGGCGACGCGGTCCATGGTTATCCCCTGTACCTTGATGTGCTTCCCGGTTGGAGGGAGATAGACGAAGTGGCCGGTATGAGTGCCGGTCCAGGTGACGCGGCTCGCGACACTGTCATCCTCGGCGATCATGTGCTCGACGGAAGCGCGCAAGTCAGGGAACGCCTGGCGCAGGGCACGCGCATACCACCGCACGGCCTCTGGGCCGTGTAGAGGCTGGTTTGGGAGGGGATTGACGGCGTGGTTGACAAACTCCAGCGCAATGAGCTCATCTGCCACATCTAGCTTGCCCTGACTGAAGATTTCCGCATAGATGCGCTGCATAATCGCCTTGCTCTTCTCTCCTGCCACGCGTTCGCTCCTTTCGGTGACGCCGCCGTGCATCCTGGGGCTGAACTAGCTCTGCAGGCGGAAGGTCGTTTCCACGATAGCCCCTCGTTGAGCACCCGTCAAAGCGAGTGCACGCAATCTTGAATGTCTTTGTAGACTGGCGCTCCGCCCTACCCTGACAGGCGTAGCCACGAGGTTTTACCAAGCGACATGTCGTGGGGCGGCCGGGAGGGCATCCACCAGGGGCCTCACAGGGGTAGGTATTCGGTGCGCCGAACCAGTGTAGTCGCACCCCTTGTGGGTGCCCGCCCCCCCGGGCCGCAACATCTTGCCCGGCACAATCCTGAATCTGCCAATACCTACCCATGTCAGCCCACAAGCGGGTACCCCGCCACAGGCTTGGGTGTCCCCTACAGAAGCCCGCTGGTCGCCCCAATCAGCGTCCGGTGGGTGGCCAGCCGGGTGCGTGCATGGGAGCTCGGCTGCACTGAGCAGTCATACTGATCCTGTGAGATCTTCGAAGGTCATCTGGGCTCGAACTCTCTGCAATCTGGCCTCGGCCCTCGCATTGGCTTCGATTCTTGTTCTGGTGGGATGCGGTCACAGAGCGCCGGCAGATCCGCCTCCTGGCAAGCCTGCGAACGCCTGGCATGTCATCCGCACCAAACAAGTCAGCGTGTGGTCCGATCCGAGCACGCCATCGCAACTGGCTCGATCCGTGGCGAAGGAGCTCGATCGAGTCGGCCGGCATATCAGCCATGACTTCAAAACCTATCCAGGCAAATTGCGAGTCGAGCTGTTTGCGTCCCACCGCTCCTTTGCGCGAGCCCTTTGGTCGTTGCAGCGTCAACTGCCGCAGGGCGCTCTGGACAATACCAGCTCGATCGTCCACGGCGCCCTCCTCCTCGGCCCGCTCCCGCGTCAGTACCTGCAGCACAATCTGGCTCACGTCTACACCGAATGGGTGATTGACCGGCTCACCGGCAACCGGCTCGACGCCCTTCCACCTTACCCGTGGCTGTACGACGGTCTGGCCGAATTCGAGGCTTATCGCTACGCTCCCGCCGGGATGCGGTGTGTCAGCCGCGCCCAGCTTCCCTTCGAAATTACGAGCGTCCGGACTGCCCATCGCTGGCTGGCGCTGCGGGCCGGACCATTCAGCTCCCTCACGTACTGCCTCGCATATATCCGTGTGCGCGCCCTCGTGGCCAGAGTTGGCTGGAGCGCCATAGTGCACCTTCTCCGACAGCCCGGTGGGTGGAATCACTTTGCCCGAGCCCGTCACGCAACGTGAGCTACGGCCCGAACCGTCCCCATCAGTTCTGTCAGGTGCCGACCCGGACGACGACACTCATGCGGGTGAGACCGGAAGGGCGGTAGACCAGGATCTGTATCCGCCATCTTCCTCCCATTCCCAGGTCGGTCGTGCCGCTGTAGCTCCCTGGTGACGTTTGTCGCAGCGGCGTGAGGTTTGTGCCCATGACCATATCAAGCATGGTCGAGAGAACCGTGACCGAGG
>Ga0207416_1001695_pt1 | contig 27366 bp, 30 predicted proteins | sample PaiPotPPM11metaG_FD_184107 | JGI IMG/M metagenome (GOLD analysis project Ga0207416, IMG submission 184107) | Iron sulfur acid spring bacterial and archeal communities from Banff, Canada, to study Microbial Dark Matter (Phase II) - Paint Pots PPM... ... | reverse complement strand
ACCCCCCGCATCTTCCCCCTCGGCCTCCAAGTTCAGTGAGAGGCCGAGGGGAAAGATGCTCACTATGAGCCTTTCTTCAGATACAAGGGCCGCGCGGAAAAAATTGGCGCGGGAATGAAAGCCACACGAAGCACGCCCTGCCGCAGGAGCGGAAGCGGGCGAAAGGAGAAACCAGTTATGCGACGAAGGTTCAAGTGCGATCCCAAGTGGATCACCGTCAGGTATCCGGCGAAATGTGCCGAGCCGAATTGCCAGGCGGAAATCAATTCCGGCGAACGAGCGTTCTACTACCCCGGCGACAAGGCCGTTTACGGCACTCGTTGCGGTCACGGCGAAAAGGCCGAACGCGATTTCAACGCCCACCGGATCGACGAAGACGGTTTCTAACCAAACAGCGAAAGGAATTGGAGGTAAGTGTCATGTCTATCAACAAAGCAATCGTGGTCGGAAATCTGGGTCGTGATCCCGAGGTTCGCGCACTGCCGTCAGGGCAGAACGTGGCGAATTTTTCGCTGGCGACGACCGCGCGATTCAAGGATCGCAACGGCGAACAGCAGAGGCGGACCGAATGGCATCGCGTGGTTGCGTTCGGGAAGCTCGCGGACACCTGCCAGCAGTTTCTCACCAAAGGCCGCCAGGTCTACGTCGAGGGACGGCTGACGACTCGCCAATACGAGGCGAAGGACGGAAGTGGAAAGCGCAGCCGCACCGAGATTGTAGCGCTTCAGATGCGCATGCTCGGCAATCGCGCTAACGGCAACGCGCCGAAAGCGGAAGCGGGCGACGACATTCCCTTCTGAAATCATCCAACCGAGAGAGAGCCGCCAAAGGCGGCTCTCTCTTTCACAGCAATACTAATCGGAGATCATGACAATGGACGTATACGGAATAGTTACCGAGAAGATAATCAATCTACTCGAACAAGGCGTCGTGCCTTGGCGCAGGCCGTGGACCTCAACCGGACTGCCGCGCAATCTTATGAGCAAGAAGCCATATCGAGGCATCAATCACTTTCTGCTTTCGGCGTCCAAGTATGTTTCACCGTTCTGGCTGACCATGCGCCAGGCTAACGAACTGGGCGGGCAGGTCCGCAAGCGCGAGGAAAGTACAATCGTCGTTTTCTGGAGTGCGACATGAAGTCGCTTGAGTGATTGTTCGAGGAAAGGAGGTGCATGAAGAAGAACCCGGTGTCCCATCACCGGTAGCCTACCGGCGCGGGCGTGACTGGCAACGGTCGGGTCCGGAGCCGCCGGGACAACGTACCCCAGCCGCAAAGGCGCAGCCGACGCCGCGAGGCCGAGGCGATTACTACCAGCATCAGGTGGTTAGGGGGCAAGGCTGGATGAGGAGGACCAGCACACGCGAACTGCTGTAAGCGCCGTCAACATAAAGAGCCGAAGATGCTGTCAGGCTCCGCCAAAAGGGCAAGTGGCCGGACAACTCATTTCCAGATTGGGTTGGATGGGCAAAACGACCACCGGCGTATAGGCAGGGTCCGAGTCACCAAGTCGTCACTCAGGCGGAACATGGTAAGCCCGTATCGGCGCCCATGAAGGGCAGGCGGACCGCGAGGGAGGCTGAGGCGGATGCGGGTAAAGGAATGCGGAGGAAGCGAATGCCGGCCTGTAATGGGGCGGATAGGGGTTGAGGAGTTGAAGCGCCGACATCATCCCGCGCGAAAGCGAGCAGACTTCCGCTCGGTTCCTCATCACGAGAATGACCGCGACGACTTAACGGAGAGCCGCGCAGAGGAACGCCCTTCGGCGCACGCGCGCTCCGGCCCGACTACCGACTGGCGGGACATTAAATGGTCCGACTGCCATCGGCGAGTAAGGAGTCTGCAGTCCCGTATCGTGAAGGCGTGGCAGGAAGGCAGACGGCGCAAGGCCAGCGCCTTGCAACGGATGCTAACCCGCTCGTTGAGCGGTAAAGCTTTGGCCGTTCGACGAGTAACGGAAAACCAGGGCAAACGGACACCCGGAGTGGACGGAGAGGCATGGTCCACACCGGAGACCAAATCCAAGGCCGTGTTGTCGCTCAGAGCGCGCGGCTACAAGCCGCGTCCGCTGAGGCGAGTTTACATCCCGAAGAGCAACGGCAAGATGCGTCCGCTTGGAATCCCGACGATGAAGGACCGTGCGATGCAGGCGCTTCACCTGCTCGCACTGGAACCAATCGCCGAATGCACAGCGGACGGGAACTCCTACGGATTCAGACCGAAGAGGTCGGCGGCGGATGCGATGGTGCGGTGTCAACAGATACTAGCGCGCAAGCCCTGCTCGAAATGGATTCTGGAAGGAGACATCAAAGGTTGCTTCGACAACATCAGCCACGACTGGCTACTCGCTCACGTCCCGATGGACCGAGTGATACTCCGGAAATGGCTGAAGGCTGGATTCATCGAAGCGCGAACCCTCTGGCCCACCGAGGCGGGAACGCCGCAAGGCGGAATCATCTCGCCGACGTTGGCCAACATGACACTGGACGGGCTGGAGCGCGAACTGAGTAAGCGCTTCCACTGGCGCTCGCTGGTTCATCTGGTTCGATATGCGGACGACTTCATCATCACCGGAAAATCGAAAGAGCTTCTGGAGAACGAAGTCAAACCTCTGGTCGCGAACTTCCTTCGCGAAAGAGGGCTGGAACTCTCGCCGGAGAAGACCAGCATCGTCCATATCGACCGCGGGTTCGACTTCCTGGGATGGAACGTGCGCAAGTACGACGGCAAGTTGTTGGTGCATCCGTCGAAGAAAAGCGTGCGGTCGTTCTGGGAGCAATTCCGAGCGACGCTCAAGGAGTATGCGGCGCACGAGCAGTCGGTGCTCATCGGTTGGCTCAATCCGCTTATACGCGGCTGGGCTAGCTATCATCGATGCGCGAACTCTGGACGTTGCTTTCGGAAGATGCATCATAGGATTTGGTTGGCTTTGTGGAGATGGGCGCGCAGCCGTCATACGAACAAGAACCGACCATGGATAGCCAAGAAATACTTTCATCGCTTTGGTTATCGGGCTTGGGTCTTCGCGGCACCGGCGCAAAGTAAGAACGGGAAACGCGGATGGGTACGTCTCCTGGATCTGATCGATGTGCATAAAAGAATACACATCAAGGTCCGAGCGGAAGCCAATCCCTTCGACCCCGAATGGGAGGCCTACTTCGAGCTGCGAGAGCAGCAACAGATGAGGCAGGTTCTCGAGAGCCGACTGCGGAAACTCTGGTTGCAACAGAAGGGCCGATGCCCGCTGTGCCGCCAGCTTATTACCGTCGAGACTCACTGGCACCTACATCACATCGTCTGGAAGGTGCACGGCGGCTCCGACCGGCTCGACAATCTCGCTTTGCTCCACCCCAACTGCCACAGGCAGGTCCACAGCCGATGGTCGGACGTTGCGACACACCGGATTCTCAAACGAGGGTCTTCGCAGGAGCTTGAGCCGTGTGCGGGGTGACTCGCACGCACGGTTCTGAGGGGGCGGGAGAGCCGTAAGGCTCTCCTGCTACCCGACAGGTCGAAGACGCGACGCAGGGCACCGAAGACCTCGACAACGAGGCGAAGGTGCACCGGCGATTCCTGCTAAGATATTATCGCGTCTTCAATCTCGAACAATGCGAACTGCCGCAGACAGTCCTCGATAAGCTTCCGAAGACCGAAACGCACGAGCACGATCCGATCGAAGCGGCCGAACGGCTCATCGCCGGAATGCCCAACCCGCCAGAGATTCAGCACGCAGGCTCAAAAGCGTTCTACAGCTCGATCACCGATCGAATCACTCTGCCGCCGCGCGAGCTTTTCGTGAGCGCCGAAGAATTTTACGCAACCGCCCTGCATGAGACCGTGCACTCGACAGGGAATAAGAAGCGCCTCGCTCGCGAATCGATCCTCGAAGCGGCTGCCTTTGGCTCGCAAACCTACAGCGCCGAAGAGCTAGTCGCCGAAATGGGAGCCGCCTATCTATGCGCCGAAGCTGGAATCTCGAACGCGGTCATTGAGAACCAAGCCGCATACGTGGCCGGATGGCTAAAGAAGCTTCGCGACGATCGAAGGCTCCTGATTCATACCGCTGCCCAGGCGCAGCGAGCGGCGGATTACATCCTCCGCCGATCTCACCTCGCGTGATTTTTTCGCGGCGCCCGCGCCTTGCGCGGGCGCCGCTGGGTCAACGCACAGTATGCTCAATTTGCGATCTCACGGCCAGGATGCCGAGCGTCGAGACTCAAAATAGCAGAGCCCACCGAGATGGCCCCGATATAGCAATCCCCCTACGAGGCGCGTGCCAGGTCCAGGGAATCCTTAGTCTGATCGGACAAACACACCTCCACGATCACCTCTTCGACGATCTGCCAAATGTCCTTCGTGAATTTTCCCATGCCTTCGTTGGGCAGTTGCGCCCGGTCCTCCAGAATTCGAGCGACCGTCCTCGCCCGTTTCACTTTTGTGCCGGGCCCGAAAATATTTTCGTAAGCTGGCAGCCAGAAGCCCGTGCGCGGGTCACGCACCAACGCCTCGCGGCAGTAGGCATCGATCCGATCACCCACCTTGCTGCGAATAGCATTGAGTATCTGGGACTCTTCTTCTGCGGTCTTCGGCTTGTTGGGTCTCCAACCGGTCGGTGACTCCAGCTCGATGGAAACCGCCGCGACGAGGCGCTGGGAGAGGTCCTGCCCTGGATACAAGTTGCGCTTCGGATAGCCGTCGCTATAGGCGTTGCCGATCCAGTTGGTCAGTGCCTCCATTATTTTCCAATGATAGGATGCTAGTTCCGCCGCGCTCCAGTCGTGCCGGTAGGCCTCGATTTCACGACGCAAGACATCTGCGATTTTATACTCATTGTAGAGAGGTCGGAACTTTGGAAGCTCCGTTTCGCCAACACTCCGTGCGAAGTGCTCACAGATGCGCTTCAACTCTGCTTGGGTCGACTTTAGCGTCACATCCTGCTTGTCCAGCCGCGCAAGAAAATAAGCCTTTGACTCGGCGGTACGTTCCAGCAGAATGCGTTGCGCTTTCGGCAGGGAAGCCACGCCTTGAATGGCATTGCTAACGCCCTCGAGTACCTTCGCCTTTCTGCCCGCCCAATCCAGATCCGGCGCGGCGACATCTTCGAAATGCGTAAAGATGAGAACGAGGCGATCCTGATGACCTCGGACAATCAGGTTTTCGAGCAGGATGGGGGCGTCGCCGGTCATCGCGGGTACCGAACGGTCGACGAGGCAGATCAAGTCAGCGCCTGAGAACTTTTTCGCCAGTTCCGGGGGAACGGTGCGGTTGATCTTCGTCGCCCCGCTTTGCTCATGGCCGACTCCTTGGCCGTCCAGAAGGACCCAGGTCGGCAGTTTTGTCGTCGCCCAAGGAGGAGGGGCAAATCGCCCGCGCACGCGGATGCCCTGTACGAGCGGTGTTACTAAGCCGCCAAACAGCCCTCGATCGTTCTGATAGAAAGGGCGAAGCCGCTCGAAGAATTCGGTCTTATTTGCCTTATCGGCGACGCGGTAAGTAATCGGCCATGACTGCTGACCGGTTGCTGCGCAAAGTCTCTTCTCGACTTCTTCCAGAATCTCCTCGGTGAGTGCATCGAGTTGGTCTTGGCCGACGTACTGAAGCCAGTATTCTTCAACAACTTGCTCGTCTTGCTCTGATCCAGGCTGGAGCTCACGGCGCGCCGTATCGAGCGCCAGTTCCGTCATCGATAAAACTTGCGCGACGCAAGATTCCAGCTTCGCCCAAGCAGCGATGGCGCGGCGGTTCCCTGCTTCTAATTCAGCTCCGTGTTCCTCATCGTCATCATCGAATTCGTCCTCATGATCCAGAGTCTCCGTGTTCTTCGGCCACTCGCCGAGGATATAGTTGAAGCGAAACCGTTTGTCTGAATCGACCAGGAGCTTCGAGGCGATCTTTGCCCTGTCCTCTTTCTCGCGATACGCGAAGGCGCAGGCCTCCAGAATGTTCTCCTTGATGATTTCGCGGACTTCGTTCTCCGAATAGAACGTCACGACGGCCGAGTAGTCGACGTCATCGACAATCGTCTCTGTATCCGCCACGGTCGTTCTACCTGCCCCCCGCATCGGAAAATTCTCGCGTGTAGTTTGTAGTAGATGCTGCTGGAAGCGGCTCTTACCAACTCCGGTAGGTCCGACGACCAGGACATGCGGTACGTTTGAGGGCAGCGGCATTTCCCGTTCGCGCAGGGCGAGGTAATCAACGGGCTCGGGCGTCATACAATCGAAAAACGCGTCGATGACTACGCGGGCATATTTGCCTTCAGCAATGGCATGGCTACGCGTGGGCAGGAGCGCCGGCGTCTCCGCGAGAGTAAGAAGCGTGTTCATTTGTTGCTGAAGTCTTAGAGCCTCGGTCTCGTCGCTGACCTTGAGGCTGCGATGGATCTTCTTCCCGATCGATCCCTCGCGGCAGATCGGATGATGGAAGCTGACGTTGTAGTTCCCTGATTTCGATTTGTAAATGTGCGCCGTGTTGGCCATGATTTCCTCGTGTTCTACGATGTTCTATGCAAAATAGATCAGGGGCCTAGGGCATGTCAAGGGGTCGTAGAACACCGTAGAACATTAGTAACCTGCCATGATCGGGCCAGTCTGGCAACTCCTGATGAACGGGCTGCGCGTCGCGAAGAGCCGCGCGGTTAGAGCGGGCGCAGCCGGTACCCGAGCAAAATTACTATTGGGTTCAATGGCCTGGGTTGAAATCCATCGTTCGCTATTCTAGAATCGCGAATAACGAATCGGCGGAAACTATCATCATGTTGAAGCCTCAAGACATCGTCGTCTTGCTCAAGCTGCTGAAAGCTGGGGGCAAGCGGCCGACCTATGCCCAGTTAGCTGTCGACCTCTACATGAGTCCATCCGAGGTTCACGCTTCAATTCGCCGCGCTCGCACCGCCAGACTTATTCATGGACCCGAGCTCGGCGACCGTGTAAACGCTAAGGCATTGGAGGAGTTCCTCGTCCACGGGATCAGATACGCTTTTCCTCCCGAAAAGGGGGGCATGACTCGCGGTATGCCCACCGCTTCTGCGGCGGAACCGCTCAGCCGCAAAATGACCCAGGAAGAACCGGTTCCAGTCTGGCCGTTCGAACATGGCGCCAAGCGGGGCTATGCGTTTCTGCCGCTCTACAAGAAAGTTCCACAAGCGGCCCTGAAGGACGATGAACTCTACCAGTTGCTTGCGCTGGTAGATGCATTGCGCGATGGGAGTGCGAGAGAGCGCGAACTGGCGAAACGTGAGCTCTCAGCTCGACTTAAGAATTGAGCTCTCAATCAAATCGACAGCTTCTGGCCGCGATGGCGGAAAGGCTGAAGCGAGTGCTTCCGGAAATCGTCTTCGTTGGCGGCTGCACGACGGGGCTCTTGATCACCGATCCCGCCGCCTCTCCGGTGCGCGCAACAGACGATGTTGACGTGATCGTGGAAGTTGCCTCTTACGCCGAATATGCGCATTTCTCCAAGCGCCTTCGCAACCTCGGCTTTTCCGAAGACTCATCCGAGGGTGCGCCAATCTGCCGATGGCTGATCGACCACATGAAGCTTGACGTTATGCCGACAGATGAGACCATCCTTGGGTTCTCGAACCGCTGGTATAAGCCTGCTATTGAAGCTGCCGCCATCGTCGGGCTCGACGGGTTTGAGTTGAGGGTCGTGACCACTCCGTACTTCATCGGGACAAAATTGGAGGCATTCCGCGGAAGAGGGAAAGGAGACTTCTATGCCAGCAGTGACCTCGAAGACATCATAACGGTCCTTGACGGTCGCCCTACGGTTGTCGAGGAGGTCGCCGATTCCCCTGGCGAACTCCGCCGCTACATCGGCCGAGAAGTCGGCAAGCTGCTCGACAACCCGGAGTTCGTGAACGCACTGCCAGGACACTTGGCCGGCGACGAAATCAGCCAGGCTCGAATTACGATGGTTCTTAGAACCCTGAATTCACTGCGCGGGCTCGGACCCAAGCGCTCCGCACCGCGACAAAGGAAAACCCGTTCATAGGCAGTTTCGGAATCAGCGACAGAGTTTAATCGGGGTTCGTCATGCAGCGCTCACCTAGGCCGCACAACGTGCGGCGCGAACTTGCCGTCACGTCAGACCATTCCGGCCGTTGCGATATGGCCGACCGTTCACGCGGCCGTTCGTTTCGTGCCCATCGTAGTGTTCAAGTCGGCTGTAAATCGTGCGACGGCCGACGCCCAAAATCTTCGCGGCGCGGACCTTGTTGCCGCCGGCGTATGTGACCGTGCGGCAAATCAGTTCGTCGACGACATCTTTCATTGAAGAACCCAGGTGAACGATGAAGGAACTGTCCCGCCGGGCGCTCGCCTCAATCTCTGAGGGCAGGTCGCTGAGCGCCAACTGAGTCGTTTCGGAGACAATTACGGCATGCTCGATTGCGTGTTTCAATTCGCGGATGTTGCCCGGCCACCAGTAGGCGGCGAGCGCGTTCAGGCAGTCATCATCGATGCTCGTGATCCGCTTGCCATGCTTTTCGTTCGTTCTTTGAATGAAATGCTCGATTAAGAAGGGCAGGTCCTCGATACGCTCTCTGAGAGGCGGAAGATGAACTGAAAAAACCTTCAGCCGGAAGTACAGGTCCTCGCGTAGCGACCCGTCTCGGAGCGCCCGGTCAATTGAACGGTTCGTCGCCGCCAGCACCCGCAAGTTGACGGGTATCTCTTTCGCACCCCCAATCCGCAGCACCGCTCCCTCCTCAAGCACACGGAGGAGCTTGGCCTGCGTTTCGCATCGCATCTCCGTAATTTCGTCGAGGAGGAGTGTTCCGCCGGACGCACTCTCGAAGAGTCCCTCGTGCCGACGATCCGCGCCTGTGAACGCGCCCTTTTCATGACCAAACAACTGGCTCTCGATCAGCGTCTCAGGAATCGCGGCACAGTTGACGGCCAGGTACGGACCGTCCTTACGCGAGGAGAGCTGGTGAATGAGTTGAGCCGTGATCTCTTTTCCGGTCCCGCTCTCACCGGTGATCAAAACAGGCACATCGGAGGAGGCGATACGTTCGATCAGGCTCATGATCCGGCGCATCGGTACAGACTGGCCAATCATGACGAACTCCCAAGCGGATGTTTCCCCGTCACCGCCTCCGCTCCGCTACCGCCTGTGGATAAATAGTCGCCCCGCCCTAACACGTCAACAATAATTGAGGTATTAGGAGACGATTCTGGCGAGTGGGTAAAGCTAAGAAAATGGCTCGCGGCGAGAAATTTCAGTTTGTAGGCTATTATAACTGTCTCGATTTCGTTAACACGGAGTTCACGGAACATGGCGGACGGCGCACCGACTCGCTCCGGGGTTTCGCCGATCTGATTGACTGGCTTGGCGAATCGCGGCTTCTCAATCGAGCGCAGTTGCAGAACGCTCCGAAGCTGTGGGGAAGCGGGCATGCTGTGGAGCGCATTTTTCAAGACGCGGTCGCATTGCGCAGGGCGCTCCTCGCTATGGCCGAAAAGCTCGCTACTCGCCGGCCAGTGCCACGGGAATCACTTGAAGCGATCAATAAGACGATTCAAAAGCGTCCGGCCTGCGTGCTGCGCGCGCGAAGCTCGGGGCGCTTTGAGGAAATGACTCGTCTGGATCTACGCGAGCCCGAGCAGTTGATGGTGCCCATCGCCCAGTCAGCAAGCGATTTGCTCTGTCACGGAGATCTCGCGCTCGTAAAACGATGCGCCCATCCCGATTGCGGAGTTTTTTTCTACGACACGTCCAAGAATCACACGCGACGATGGTGCAGCACGACCGGGTGTGGAAATCGGATGAGAGTCGCGGCGCATTATCGAAGACGCCGTGCCGCCGGCTAGATCGTTTGCCCCGATCTATCGGTCCGCTGGCGATCGAGCTTCGAGCGATTCAGGATCGTAGAGACTCTCAAAGTACATTTTGACCGGTGTGAAGTCTTCGAAGATCAGGTACCCCTCCATCACCATATCCGCCGGTAGATTTATCCCTTGCCAATCCGGAGATGCTGGATCTACCATGGCGGCCCAGCGAGTCCACTGCGAGAGCAGCCGAGATCGATCTCCACCTTTGATTGCCTTGTCCATCGTCGCAACGACTTGCTTCACTTTGTTTCGAACCCTAACGCCCTTGCCCCGACCGAAGGCTTCACATTCATCACGAATCAGAGCGAATAGGGAACAGAGTTCCTCGATCAACAGATCCCGGCGCAAAATTCCCAAGTCTTTGAGTCCGTCAAGATAATTCTGCATGAACCGGTTGGCCACAGGCCCGTGGTCGGCACGCAGGGCCTCGCGTTCTTCGGACGAGATGTGCAAATGGCTTCGCGTCTGAGGTCGCGGTAAGAAACGGAACGGATGCCTCTGAATCGAATATGTCCAAAGCACCAAGTCGATCTCCGCTACTGTTCTCTCGTATCGGGCTGCGAGCTCGCGAAGGGCGTCGTTGTAGCGTTCATAAATCGGCTGCGTGAACTTCAGCGTCCCCTTCTGCTCCAGCAGTTCGCGCGAGGAGAACTCCGGGAACCTTACCGTCGGTTCGAGCAGCCCCTCGAATCCGGGGGCCCCTGAGATGACGGCCAGATTCCGCCAGTCGATGATTCCAAATGACCGCGGACAGGCGAGTCTGAAAACCGCCGAGTTGAACGCTCTTCCGCCATTCCGGCCAAACCAGGGCAGCGCCGCCAAATCATCCATCGCGCGATAGTCGAGGTCATCGATTCGGCGGAGGGTGCTCAGGCTTTTGGCCAAGTCGGTCGGATGGCGATTGAGCCCCCCAAGAACATCCTCGCGCTTTACGCTATAAGGCTGTTTCAGGAAAGCGACATCGCGGAGAAAACGTGAAAACGCCTCGCGGTCTTGGCTCCGAATTATCTCGGTTGCACGGCTTTCGAGTTCCTGTATCAGTGCCCAATGGCCCGGCGAGAACGAATCCACAGCCGCGGGCGCTCTGATGGCGAGGGCGTCGAGGTCACCAAGAATGACGAGGCTCATGGAAAATTCGCGACCTTCGAAACCAGGTGGCCGTTTCGTTCGCTCCGAAGTCGCGGCAACATTACCACGATTAGAGAGGCCGTAGCACGGAAAGCGATGGAATCCCGGCGATGACTGTCACTGACGAGCGGACTCGCGGCTTTCGAGCTGCTGCCACTTATTGCTCTCGAATGAGCAGGCGGTCGCATGATCTGGTTCCCGCCATAGATCGGTGGGGAAATGAACGGATCAGGCAGGCACAACAAATTGCGACGAAAACTAACCGAAAATTTTTTCTGCTTACACCCGCTCACGGCCTCATTCCCGCGCACCAGCCCGTGCCACCCGATCCGACTTCCCTTAAGGAGGGCGACCTGGATTCTAAAGCGGACCTGGTCGTTCGGGAATTAAGAAAACACCGCATCGAGAGCTTGTTGTTTTTCGCCAATCCTATTGAACGTGAGCGAATCAATTTCGTTCGGTTGATCTTGCTTGCCTGCGAACGATCTAATCCGAGAGTTGCCCTCGAATTGGCCAGCCATGATGGCAGCGTGTTCTCGGACTGGGGCACGAATATGGAGGAGGCCGACCAAGCTAAGCGTCGCGCGCTCAACACGAGGTCTCAGCCCGTGAGACGATTTTTTGATCCTCTGACAACAAAATACCCCGACGACGGGATGGTTTGGTATCGTCTGGCGGAATCCCATGAAAAAAGGGAAGAGTTTCGAGAAGCCCAGGAAGCCTACTCGAAAGCACGAGAACTGTTTCAGCTGAACGAATGGAAAAAGTTGGCGCGAGGAGCCGAGGACAGAACCAAAAGCCTCCAGCGCTCGGCCCGAGGCCACACCGAGTTGCTCGAATCTGAAATTGAGCTCGTCTCACGCCTCCCTATACCCGATAGCGCGATAAAGGTGCTTAGCTTGCAGGCGCTCAATCTTCTGGGGCGCAGCCCAGTAGCCTCTGTGGCCCTGTGTCGAACTGTGCTCATAAGGGCCATTAGGTCGCTTGATCCCTCGGCTCTCGATTCGACTCGAAAAGACTATTTGAACGCAGCAATCGATCTTCTGAAGACTTCCGGGCGGATCAGCCAAATGACCGCTGATGACATGCATTCCGTTCGGATGCGAAGAAATGACATCGAATTCGCCTCAACGCTCCCGAATACGGAGGAGGCGCGTTTCTCCGCACTGAAGCTGGTCGAGATTCTGAAACGCCTGTACCCACTAAGGTAGCCTCGACAGCCCGCACACACTCAGGCAGTTTCGCTGGCCGCTTAAATGTGTGGGCGGCGCCGTCGGTCCCGTTTCTAACGGCAGGGACGATAAAATATCCAAATCCATTGCTGGCCCGAAGAGCGCCGACCGGCAAGCAGGCCCCTCCCACCGTTCATGGGGCTCCAGTTAACCGAATCAAGCAAAATGACTTTCGATGTCTGCCGGCGTCGCTGAACCTGTTTGGGTGTGTGTGCCAAATCTGCACATGCACACTTCGCATCGTCTGCACGGCTCCGAAAGCACCCAGACACCGCCCGCCATCGACAGACAGTTCGGACCGATCGAGGCACCGTCTTTGCACACTAACACTGCCGAACAGATGTGGTTGTGGGGCGCGGGCGGTCGTCATCTCGACGAGGAAGGAGCATTCCAATGCCCGAGCTTGAAAATCCCGCAGCAAACCCGACTAATCAGATTTCATCGATTCTCGCCGGCTATCTGACACCAAAGAATTTGGCGCAAGCGCTCGGAGTTTCAGAGCGTACGGTCGCCCGGTGGCATCGCTTGCGGGAGGGTCCGCCACGCGTCGAATTCGGGCGCAAGGTCTTCTACCGTCTCGAGTCCGTCAACGCCTGGATCGCCTCGTGTGAACACCCCGAATCGAGAGCCGGTCGGAGCAGACGACTACCACGCTTGCGCGCGGTCGCGCCCTCACGTGTTCCGGTCGCGATGCAGGGGAACGACGTCGGCTCGCTTGCGGGACCGAGCGGCAGCAACAATTGACGCGAAGCGATTCGTTGCCTGACGCAGCGGATCGTCGGCCAGATGCGCATAACGCGCCGTGGTCTGCGGCTGAGTGTGCCCGAGCAGGCGTCCGACGATGGGGAGCGACATTCCGGAGGAGACCAAGTGGCTTGCGTATGTATGCCGGAGGTCGTGAAGGCGCACGTTTTTCAGATGCGCCTGCTTACAAAGCGCCATCCATACGCGCTTAATTTCCTGAGTCGGCTTGCCGGCTACTTCGCCAGGGAAGAGATACGGGCCGTCGCTTTTTTCGTTCATTGAAACGAGAAGTTGCACGGCAGGGGCACTTAACGGCACATGTTCGGTACGCTTCTGTTTCGTGTGATGACTAGGCTTGGTCCAAACGCCGAGCTCCAGATTAAACTCAGCCCAGGTTGCCGTCAGCGCCTCGCCCTTTCGGGCTCCTGTCAGCAGCATGAGGCGGATCGCATTTGCAGCGGACTGGTTCGGATGCTTATCCAACGCTTCGCAGAGACGCTCGATTTCTTCGGTCGAAAGCCAGCGGTCGCGCTTCTCCTCGCGATATTTCGGAACTCCTTCGCACGGGTTGTCCGGACGCCATTCCCAATGCTTCGCCAGGTTCAGCATTTTGCTGAGAAGCGCACGAACTCTGTTCGCCTGATAGGGCGAATCCTTGAGCGATTGGTGCAGCTCCTCGACATCGCGGCGTTTCAAATCGGCGACCTTGATCTTGCCGATTTTAGGGAGAATGTCGTTACGCGCCATGCTTTCGTTCGACCTGATTGTGTTGGCTCGAAGATAAATCTTGGCGTGCCGCTCCATGTAGTCGTTGAACAGGTCTTCGATCGTCGGCGCCTCGCGACGATGCTCTTTCTCGGCGAGCGGATCTTCGCCCGTGCGAAGAGCACCGCGGAGCTGAATAGCCTCGTCGCGAGCAGCCGCGGCATTAAGCTCGGGATATCTGCCGATCGTGTACCGACGCTTTCGCTCGTTGATCCGATAATCGAGGACAAATGAGATCACAGAGTTGGCTGTGATGCGCACTCCTAAACCGGGAATCTCCTCGTCGTACAAAATGCGGCTTCCGGCGTGCGGCGCCTTGAGCGAGCGGACGATCTTTTCAGTTATGCGGCCTGCCGATACAGCCATTCTGTGTCACCACTGTGTCACCAAGAAATGTGATCTGAGTGGCAATGATTGTGACTCAAAATCAGCGGGCTGTCAATAAATGTCCTTGATTTACAAGGCTAGAAATGCGACTATGCGAATTGCTGTGTGTCACCACTGTGTCACCAGATTTCGGCTTGGACAGCGATTCGTAATCAGCAGGTCGCCGGTTCGACTCCGGCGGGTGGCTCCAATAGAATCAAGCACTTTTCCCCCTTCAACCCTTCCCGCACCATCGGACTGTGCCCAATTTTGTGCCCACCCTCTCCTGATTTCGACGGTCGGATCGAAATTTTCGAGCCCAGCGATGGCGGCTTCTTTGGCTCTCTGCCGGATGTGACTGTAGTGCTCCATCATCTTGCGGCTCACGTGGCCAGCGAGTGCGCGAACGGTCTCCTCACTGTTGTTCGGATTCTCGAGAAGCCGCGTGATGAAGGTGTGACGCAGATCATGCCAGCGGTACTTCAGTCCAGTCTGCCGAAGCGCTGTATACCACGCAGACTTCCACTCGCTTAGTGGTCGCTGGAAATCAACAGCGTAAATGAGAGGGCCGCGAGCATCTCCCGCGAAACCGATCTGGTGGCTGGGAAAGACAAATGCCTCAGCGTTTGCCTCTGGGAGTCTGGAGAGCCACAACGTGAGCACGCTGCAAGCCCTCCTGGTCAGAGGTATTCTCCGTCCGGTGCCGGCGTCCGTCTTCGATTTCGCGACAACCAGCTCGCCTCTCGCAATCACTCCGTCTTGCCATTCGAGATTCAGGTCTCTGCGGCGAAGCGTCTTAGCCTCGCTCGCGCGCAAGCCGGCATCAAGACAGACGACGAAGAGCGGGAGCAGGGCGGGACTCCGGCTCGCAGCGCACGTAGCGTTTAGCCGCTCCTCGTCTTCGTGGAAAAGCGCCTTGCCCACGTCCTGCTTCTCCCGGAGCCAATCCACGTCTTCCGACAGGTTATGCCACAGGCGGAAGTTCTTCAGGATTTGCCTCAACACACCTATCTCGTAATTCACGCTTCGGTGACTGAGACCCTGCGTGAGTCGTTTCCTTTGGAGTGCCCTTATATCGGCGATATCAATGTCGCAGATCAAGCGGTCTTTGAATTCTGAGGTCAGCGACTCAACGTACTGTCGGTAATTGCGAAGGGTGCTTTCGCTCTTTCCGATCTTCGCTTCGATCCATTCCTTAGCCGCGATCGCGAACAGCGGAATGCGCTCGCGCTTCCCTATCCGGTTGATGCCAAGCTCGAGGTCGCGCCGACGGGCACGTTCGGCTTCTCTCGCGACCGTTTTCGAATTCGTCTTGGCCGACTCGCGGATAAGCTGCCCCTGAAAAAGGAACTTGTACCAGTACGTTTGGCCACGCTTATACACGCCCATCGGTCGTCATCTCCAGGAACGATTAGATTCACTAGCCTGAGCCAGATAGCGGCGAACTTCGGTATCCAGCACGACTACGCGCCGTCCGAGATGTGCCGCTTTGAGCCGCCCTCGTTTGACCTCCAGACGGATGAACGGCACCGAGACGCTGAGGCTGCGGGCTAGTTCGTCCAAGGTCCAGCCGAGTTTTGGGGTACTCAGCCTCTCCGAATCTGCGGCTTGAGCTTGGGAACTGACTTGAACTACTGACATGATGACAACACCTCGATCCATTGAGTGCGACGGTCATTTACTCATCGTCAAGCTGGATCATAGGCCGATTCTGAGAGAATTGTCAAATTCCATAATTCTGGTACATACGGCCGGATTCACGCTTCGGTCAGAAGGCCCAACCGCAGGAGCCGGACCCGTGCGGCCTGGTCGGAGACTTGGCAGCGCCGCATGATCCGTGCGACCACTGCGCGAGCCAGATCTGAATCGATGGACAGCGGCGGTTGCTTGGCTTCGCGCATCGCAATCTCCCCCGCCCACAACTGAAGGTATGACCGGGGCATCAGCAGCGCGCCGCTGATGTATGCCGCCTGCCATTCCATCCAGTCGCTCTCGGGAGCGGTCACGATGGTGTCGCGGTGGCAAGTCCATGATGGCGCGGCAGGTTCGCGCTGCGCTTCTGGCCCGGACTTTCTCCACAGCGGCGCGTGAAACCAAACGTGGCCATACTCATGTCCTAGAGTAGTTCGGAGCCGGTTTTTGTAGCGCGGATCCGAGAGCCGTTTCGCAATCAGTACCCTCGGCTTCCGGTCGAAAAAGAAGTCGGTATGTCCTTCTTCGTCTTCAGGAAGATCGGCATACATATCGAGATCATCGGCCTCGGCCTCGATCATGCGGATCAGGTCGTCCGTTGGGATCGGTAGTCTGAAGCCGCCGGAGTGCTGGTTCATGAACTCCGCGATGATTTGCTCGCATCGCTCGTCAAGCTCTTCCGTCTTGAAGTATAGACGCTTGATTGGGCGTCCGAGCGGATCGCGAAGCAGCTTCATTTTCGCTTGCCGGCCGGTTTGACTCCCAGCGCCTTGCGGAACGCGCGGTACGCGGCTTCGACCCGCGGCTGGTCGGCCTCGGTCTTCACGTCCGGAGGCTGGCGGTTCGCATGAAAGTACAGCACATCGGGCGAGATGCCGACAATCTTCGCGAGCTGCTCGATCAGATGGTCGTCGGGCGGGTAGCGGTGATCGTGCTCGACGGCGTTGAGGTAAGGCGGATCGACGGGTCGTCCGTCTTCACGTCTTAACCGGGCGGCAACCTCTCTCTGGGTGAGCCCCGCCTTTTTGCGAACCTCTCTGAGCACCTGACCGAAGGTCTTCATTCCAATTGATCAGCGCGAACCATCACCGCTCGCCGCCTCCTCGTCGCAAGAATACCAGAGTCCGCAAGAAATGTCATCGAAAATCCCAAATATAATAATTGTGGAATGTGAAACTGAGACCACGCCCGCGCAGCCGATCGACTCTCGCCGTCGGTCCGATCGGCCGGGATTTTGGCGTTGCCGTTCGGCTCTCTAACGCCCCGTCTTCGACGCGCGCTTGCCCACGGCTCGGCTGGAATTCTTTCCTGGCTCGAGTACATTCGCGCGCTGGCGCATCTCACGGACCATATCGACGATTTCCTCGCCGGAGACGTCGCTATCGATGCCGGCCACGTCGAGCGGCGAGCGACGCGAGCGTTCGGGCTGAATGAGGAACACCTGGCCGTCGCGGCGTTTGACCCGCACGGCGCCCTCGCGCCGCGCTCGTTCGAGAAGAGCGGCGAACTTCTGTCGTGCTTCCGAAAATGTATAGACCGTCACGGTTGTATCTCCAATATTTTGATTCCCGCACGGGCGGCAGCGGTCACCAACCCGTGATCGAGAGAGAGCAACGCGCAGTGATGCTGCATGGCGCAGACGAGGATATAGGCATCGTAAGCGTAGAGATCGAAGTTCTGAGCCACTTCGAGCGCCCGATCCAGGTCTATGTCTGAAAAGCGGATCGGAATCTGCCGGTACGCTTCGAGTGCCCGGCGCGCGGCGCGAAGGGTGAGCCGTCGGCGCTTAAACATGGCGGAAAATGCGTTTCCGACCTCCCAATGAACCGAAGGCGGTGCAAGCAGGTCCGCGGATGCGGTCGCTTGTACCAGGGCGGCGCGGTGAGGTTCGCGGACGAGAACCGCGATGATGACGGAGGTGTCGACCACGATCTCCATACCTGTGCAATTGTACAATAGGACCCCCGCAGTTTCCACCCGGCCCGCTGATTCGGGGACATCCACGCCAGCAATATCCTCCCAGGCTCACACCGAACCATCGAAGTCGAGCGTCCGCTTCCCCGGAGGGGCAGGACGCGCTTGTGCGGTATGGGATTGCGTGAATATTTTGAAGGCGCGCTCCCCTCAACCGAAATAGGGGGAGCGCGCAGGATTCCGGGACGCGCAGAGCGGAGCGCTGCACGGCGTGACAAGCGAAGCGTCCGGCGTCAGCCGGTGGCGCGCCGTGCCAGTGGAGTGAGCGCCACCGATTTTGTCGGGGAGCAGCAGATTGATCACCTTCGTATGCCGTGGCCCCGATTAAGAGTTTGCCGCTGCTCATCGGGCAGGACCGTGAACGCGGAGTGGCGAACGCCGATCGGATGCTCGATCGCCACGGATTTCTCGCGGCTTCTATTGGGCGCTCTGGGGAGCTGGCCGCGGTCGTCGGTATAGATCGTTATCGAGGTTCGTGCGCGACTAATAGAGACATAGAATTGCTTCCGATTGACGAGCTCCGCTGAGAGCCGCGTGTCGATACCGACGATGACGCGATCGACGGTTGCGCCTTGCGCGGAGTGCGACGTGGAAGCGTATCCGTGGTCGATGTGGCGCAGACGATCCGCCGCGACGCTCAACTCATTGCCGTTGTCCAAGCACAAAACGGCGCGGCGAGGGTCGATGGTTTTGATTGTAGCGAAATCGCCATTGGCAACCCCGAGTGCCCGGTCCGGTGTGCGGAACTGTATGCGGTCGCCCCGTGAGAGGGCCCTTTGTTCTTCGCGAAAAACTTCGACGCCGAACAGCCGGACCGGATTGTATTGGACGCGCCGCCCGTCGCCCGTGTTGACCGTAAGCACATTGGCGTCTCGATCGACTGCCTCAACGCGCCCATAACCTCCCTTGGGAATCGCGAACTGTTTGCTTCCACGAGTGAAGCGGATCACATCGCGCTCTTCATAGTTGTAGGCGATCGCGCGCTGGGCACCGGAGAGGCCGCGATTCACCAAAATGGTCTGTTCAGTTCCCAGCGGCGATACATGACCGCGGGCGATCAGTTCGGCGCGGATGGCTTTGTTCAGTTCGCGGCGCTCGTCGTTTGCTGGGCTGACGACGAGAACGCGTTGGCCCGACGCGTGGGCGGCGATGTATTCGCGCGCGATTTGCGCGCGGCGCTGTTCGATGTGGGCGACTTCGCGGATATCGCCGCGGCGTTCAAGAATCGCGAGCGACTCCGCGACTTCGCCTTTTGCGGCGCGCATCACCGCTTCGCGGAGCTCGGGATCGCGCTGGCGGCGGATGGTATCTAGCCGTGCGACCAGCATTCCGGCCTCCTGCATCTGATAGACAAGCCGCCCCGCTTCGATCGCGTGATGCTGGCCTTGGTCGCCCACAAAGACGATTCTCGCTACGCTTTGCTCACGTGCCTTGCGGAGAAGCCGGTTAACCTGCCGTGTGGGGAGTAGGCTCGACTCGTCGATGATCCAGACTTCGTTTGAGGCATCGCGTGCTGATTGGCTTTCGAGGAGGCTGGCGACGGTCCTAGCCGACACGCCGGCCTCGGAGAGTGACTTGACCGCGCGGGTCGTCGGTGCGAACCCGCAGACGGTATATCCCTGGTTTTCCTCGAATTCGTGTATCACGCCTACGGTTGTAGTCTTCGCAGCGCCCGCGCGGCCTTCGATTGAGGTTATCCAGTCGGTGGACGCAAGCGTGAGTTCGGCGACAGCAGTCTGATCAGGAAGCAAGCTACGCTGGCTCGCCCAGCGGCGGATCTCGTCAGGACTGCCGACGGCGGCCCTGCCTTGGCCCGCACGCATCAGTTCGATGTTCCCGCGTTCCAGGGCGATCGTCTCCGGCGTCGTGTAGGCGCCTCGCGGTGAGTTCACAGAGTCGCCGGCGACGATCAGCCGGCCGTTTTGCTGGAATCGCTGGCTCTCAGCACGTATCCGATGAAGGTCAGCTTGGCCCATCGCGTGCTGCAGAGCCTTCGTTTCAAGGGCGCGGCGATCAATGACCGCCTCGCGCTCGCTGTTTTCGTCGATACTCTGGCAAATGGCTGATCGAGACCGGCGATGCAGAGATAGCCTTCCAGCTTCGGCAGCCGCTGGATCTCTGACGCCATTACAACAGCTCGGTCCGGCGCGCAGGATGGAGGTTGTACCGGTTGCCGTGTTCGGCCGTGCTTATTCCGATCTCCTCGCGCAGCGCCTCGCGGTCCCCGATCTGCCGCGCGATGAAGGTCGCCGTCTCGGGCTCGTCCACACGTAGTAGAAGCTTGGTCGAAGGCATGGACGCGAGCACTGCCGCCTGCTCGTGGCCATATATACGGCGCAGTTGGGCGATGCTCTGGAACCCCAGCACGGCGGCGAGTTCGCGCTTTCGTCCGCGAGTTACCAGCGCCTCGAGCTTCGCCTGACGGCCAAGCACCGGCAGCTCGTCCACCACGATCCAGACGCTTCGGCGATCGCCGGCGGAGTTGAGCAGGCGGCCGACAATGAGATCGAGCCAGAGGTTCGCCAGCGGCAGCGCCGCCGAGTTGGACTCGTCGCGCATGGTCACGAACAGCCATCCTTCGGGATGCACGGCCCATTGGAGCGCGCTCCACGAGGACCGCCCGTCAGCCGGCGGCAAGTACAGGAATGGCCGGGTCGCGTTGGCGACGGTTGCGATGATTCCGGCGCCCTGCTCGTGTGCTCCGGGGTCGATCAGGCTGTATGCCGGCGTGCCGGAAATGGCCTGCTTCAACTTGTCGCGACTGAGTTCGATCAGCTTCGGAATGCTTTGCGGCTCCCGAGGTGCCGCGATCTGAAGCAGGCTTTCGAGCAGGGTCCGGCTGGATTGCCGGAAGAAGTGATCCGAGCCGCTTTCGTAGCCACGCGGAGGTTCGGGAATGAGCGAAGCCGCGAGCGTCGCCGCGTCAGCCTGGTAGTACCGCTCGCTCAACTCCAGGCACGGCGACCAGTAGGGACAGCGCTCGTCGACCGGGTTCAGGATCAGGTCACCGCGCGCTGGCCGATAAAATTCCGAGACGTATTCGCACTCGGGATCGACCAAGATCGCGAGCTCGCCGCGAGCCTGAATCTGGCGCAGCAGCGAGCGGATCGCCATCGATTTTCCCGCTCCAGTTGCGCCTGTGATGAGGAAATGCTCGCACTCGGTCGAGCGCGGAATGCGCACTCGGGCGAGTTCGACTCCCGCCCGTTCGCTCCGCAATTCGCTGCGGCGAAGTTCTCGGGCGAGCCGGCGCGGCGGGATCAACGTGAGGCCTCGCAGATGCTTCCCCTCGGGACGATCTTCGGGATCGCGGAGCAGGAGGTAGCTGAGCGCGACGAGAGTCAGGGTCGCCGGTACCGCTCCCCAGACACTGTAAGAGGCGAACCACTCCCCGAAGGAACACCCCGAATAGAAGCGCCAGTTCAGGTACGCGTACATGCTTCCAATCGTGTACTGGCCACCTCGGTAGGGGACGGAAAGGAAGTAGAGCGGGACCTTCTGGGTGAAGAGCCAGGCGAGGAACCAGCGGCCGAAATATTGATGGGCGCCCGCCACCAGCCGGCCGCTCCAATACCAGACGAAGATGAGATCCGAAGCCGCCCAGATGGCGATCCAAAGCAGCAGGAACCGGAGCCAGAGGCGCAGCAGCATCGCGGCTGAACCGCAACTCAATTCGTATCGAATGGCAGTTCGTGATAGATTCATATCGTTCTTCTCCTGAGCCGCTGCATGTAGCGCGCGGCTTCCTGCTCGGCGGTCTGGCGGATCTGATCGGTGATCTCGGAGCCGACCTGGTGATCGAGCAGGTGCTGGAGCGTGAGTCGGGTGCGCGTGAGATCGAAGAGAATCTGATCGAGTCCGCATTGCGAGTTCGACTGGCTGGTCGGCGCGTTACGCTGAGCGCCGCGTTCCCCGCCGAAGCGCTCGGCGAGAACAGCGCGGATCAGTTTGCGCGGCGAGATTCCCCTCTCTCGCGCGGTCTTCTCCATCCGTTCCAACAGCTCCGGCGCTAGACGGACGGTATATGGAATTTCCGGCATCGACTGCTTTTCATTTGTTCAAGGCGTACACGCCGTACACTTCAATGAATCGGAGGCTTAGGCTGACGTGCTTCGCGCGGGTCGCGCGCCGTACACGCTGGCGTGCACGGAAAAGCGCGCCGGGTCACGCCACTTTCCGATCGGTCGTGTACGTTTCGGTATACATCGTTCATCCAGAGGAATGAGTGACGTGTCAGTCGTAAACACGTGCGAAGCACGTCAGCCGGTACCACGTTGTCGCAAGTCACGCCGGTGCCTTGGTGCTGTCGTTGGTTGAGGCCGGAGCCGGGACGCGGCGCGGTTGGTTCCTGTCAGCGGAGCGCGCCCACCTCGTGTCCACCGAGTCGCCATGGACGTACTGGTAATACTGCGCGTAGCATTCGAGCGTGGCGTTGAGGTCGCCAGTCAGCATGACGCGTACCTGAACGGAGCGAAGCGGCTTGGTGATGCGTGCGAGTTTCATGTGAACCTCCAAAACTGCGAAGTTTGAGTTGCTTCGAATCGAGTTAGGGGAGGACGTAATTCAGCAGGTGGACGACGGCGCCGATCCCGGATCCGACCAAACGCCCAGCCTGCTTGTCGTGCCCTCCAAGCGCGTAGAGAATTACGGCGCCGCTGAATGCGAGCGCGATAGCTGCCGGAGCCACGATGCTGACGAGCATGTCCTGCAAGGCAAGGAGCGTCCGATCCCACGGTAATTCGCTTGCGCCCTGAGCGGCGAGACAAGAGCTGCCCGGCAGCAGCAGGGCGGTTGTCACGCCAGCGGTCACGAGGCGGCTGGCTATCGGTCGAAATGCTCGCTTCATGGTTCTCCTTGTCTTCCGACTCTCGGTCCAGGTTGGAGAGATTAGATACAGTCGTAATTATGGAATTCCATAATATCTGTCCAAGAGTGCCTGTCAAGAGCCTGTAAGCGCACGGTCGGACGAGCTGTTAGTCGCGAGCAGCCTGGCTGCTAGCGGAAGCGGTCAGCCCTGAGGCGGCGTCGAGCCGGCGCCTCACCTTGCCTGTAGCGGCGCCCAGTCCTAGGATTTTCGCTGGTTGCTCATCACTTGATGGCGGTGAGTGCCTTCCGAGCACGTTTGGTCGGGCCAGCGGCGTTAAGACACAACGAGCAGAGATGACGGCCCGCGGTCTCGCGAACTGCAAGCCGCCAGAGGGATCAGGTGGCGCCGAAGGGTCACGTCACTGGACGCTACCTCGTTTCAGGGGCCATTCTCCACAGGCCGCACCCGTGCCACGTTTATGAATTTGCCGTTTGCTACGCGACGCGCGCGGAAAATCTCAGCCACGCTGAGGAGCTGCACCCTGCTGCGCTCTCCCCCCTCAGTAGCTCGGGATGACCAAGCAACGCCTCGATGCCCGTGCTAGGGGCCGCCGCCGGGACCGGTCGATTCAGGATTCCGCGCTCATTTAACCGCGGCCACATTGAAGCGTGTCAACCCACCTTGGCACTATTTGATCAGGGGGACGTGAGGGGATCTTTCGTTGGGTCTTTCCCCCTCTCTAACGCTTGCGATGTTAAGAGAGAGGCCGAAGTGAGAGCCTGCCGCTTTCGAATAACGGCAAGGCTACGGCTAGCAGATATCGCTCAGTCGACCGCCTTGAGCGCCCCCCGAGCTATAAACGATCTCGCCTCCCGTGATTGTCATCACGCTCTCCGTGCCCGGAAGCTGACCCAGCGGCACGGTGAAGATGTCCTGCTGACAGGACCGCGAGATCTGCAAGCCTGCCTGGCGCAATGATGCCCTTCTCATTCTCCTGGAACTCCGCGAAGGCGGAGCCGTGCGTATAAGCTTCGACAGCCTGCTCGACTGTGATTGCTCAGATGGCCGTGCCGGGTGCATCACGGCGAACATCAGATTCAGGTACGGATTCAACGGACCGTCGGAACCGAGCGCGAATGGAATCCCCGCTTCGATCAAGGATCGCGCGGGTGAGTAGTCGAACGGCTCCATAGCGTTCCGCAAAGATGTCCCTGAACGCGAAGTGGCTCGGGTTTTGGACGACAATCACGCCGAAGTCACGCGCGCGGGGAATCAGATCGGGAAGCAGGCCGTCGCCATGTTCGATTCTCACCCGCCGGAGCTTCCAATCAACGTGTCTTGCTTGCGATTCCATCGCGTTCAGAAACGACTCTGCGGTTCTGTCGCCAACTGCATGGACGAGCAGTTGATCATCATCCTCAACGGACTCCTGGAGCATCGCCCGCATTTCCTGTTCGGGAAGATAGAGCTGTCCTGACCATCCCGCCCGATCGCGATATTCCGTTCGCAAGGCGGCGCGCCGATCGAGCGGTGTCCCGTCAAGCAGCCATTTGGTGCCGCTGAAACAAACTCCCGAAACCGGCAGCGATTGCCTCGGCAGATCGCGCCCGTCGCTGATGTCACGGGAGTCAGCGCCGGTAGGTGGGAATCGAATCACGCGAATGCGAATCGGCAGCTTCGCGCGGTTAAGCGCCGGCACGTAACGGCTGGCTGGGAGGAGGAACATGATCTGCAACGAAGTAATACCGAAGCGGACCGCCTGTTCCGCGAGCTGTTGCGCGCTGCTGATAACGTCCGCTTCCGATGCCATCTGTGCCAGCTTGCGCCATGGCCCCCATTGCGCGTAGCCAAACAGCTTGCCGGTAACCCGTTTGCTGTTCTCCACGCGCTCGCAGCAGCCGCCCAGCGGATCCGGTTCCTGCTCGGACATCGCGAGCACGGCCATCGCCCGCGTGTTGAGCACCGTTCCATGCCCGAAGTAAGGAAAGAGCCTCACGGGATGGTCCGGAGCGATGCGATCCAGATCGAAGCGCGTTGCTCGCGGATCGTTGACCACGTTGATCCCGTGAGTCCCTAGAATCCAGGTTCCCTTTGGAGCTTCCTTGACAGCGGCTGCGACGGCATCGAGCACTTCCTCCCAACTCGGTTCCATGAGAACGGCAGCACGGTCGCGCGTGGATCCGGGGTATGATGAAAATGCGCGTCGTTGAAGCCGGGAATCACGACGCGGCCCGCAAGATCGATGCGACGCGTGTGAGCATCGGCCATTGCAGCGATTTCGTTCGTAGCGCCAACCGCCAATACTCGATCGCCGGCAATCGCGACCGCCTGCGCGTATCGGCTCGCCGAGTCGCCAGTGAAGACCTTGCCGTTCAACAGGACGATGTTGGGACGCGCGGGGCGTGTTGCCTCGTGCCTCGGCTGACTCAAACGCAGGTTATTTTCTTGTCTTGCCATTGCTGGTTCTCTCGGCTGATTGGAAAACGCCTCTTCAGCATCGTCGCGCCTCGATGATGTCAGTAGTCCCACCCGTTGGTATAACGCGCGTGAGCTCGAAGCCCGCGGATCCAAGCAATTTTTGAAACTCATCTTGTGTTCGTTCACGGCCGCCCGGGGTTACGGCCAGCATAGTCATGTCCATAAGGTATCCTATCGCGCCGTCAGGGATAGTTTGCTGGGGAAGTACCGGATCGATGATCAACAGCTGCGCCGACGCGCCCATGCTGCGATGGCAATTTTTCAATACCGCCCGTGCGCGCTCGTCGTCCCAATTGTGGATTATGTGCTTGAGGATATAGGCGTCTCCCCCGGAAGGTACCGTTTCAAAGAAGTCGCAGCCGACCAGTTCGCAGCGGTCCGCAACTCCAGCCTGCTGAAGCACACCAGGTGCTAGGCTCACCACGTGAGGCAACTCGCCCAGAATGCCGGTGGCCTTCAGCTGCTGGCTCAGGAGGGCCGCCAGAAAAGCTCCGTTCCCTCCGCCGATATCAACGATCGTGCGAAATTGTGAAAAGTCGTACGCGGCCAGCACCCGCGCCGTCTCCGTGGCTGTCAGCCCGGTCATCGCTTCGTCGTGGATTTTCGACACGCCAGGGTTGCGTGCCCAATACTCGAAATTGGACATCCCCCAAACATGATCAAAAGCGGGTTCCCCGGTTCGCACGCTGTGACCCAACTGCTCGAACGCGCGCCACGCCCACGGGCCGACGATAAAGCGCACCGTAGAGCGCAACGAGCCGGCTACATCGCTACGGAGGAATTCTCCCGTTGGGGTGAGGCCAAACCGCCCTTCGCTCTCACGCTTGACTATGCCGAAAGCAACCAGCGCTTGGAGAAGGCGCGCCAACGCGCCGGCGTGCGCGCCAACTTTGCTCGCGAGGTCTTGCGCGCTGAGCGCGCCGTGAGCCAAGTGATCCGCGACCCCGAGCTCGGTCGCCACATAAAGAACTTGTGAGGTGACGAATGCAAACGCCATACGCAAAATGGCGGCTGCCTCTTTAGGCGGTTCCACGTTACTGCTGGGCATCGTGATCTCCTTAATGGGTGGTTTCCTCGGTCCAATCTCCTGCCATCTGTTCAACCTCCGTTACTGCAGAGCGGTTAGCGCCCAGCGGTCGCGTCCGCCTGCGACATCTTCAAACCACATTCTCCTCTATTTCGGCCAACGCACAAAGCGTCGCGCCGGATACGGGCGCCGAGCCCGCTTTCCGAAAGCGCTTGCGTCGAAGCTCTTCGCGCGGCGTGCAGCGTCCGAATTCGGCGCATCAGGTCCGGACGCCCCTCATCTATAGCCGGAATTGGTATTCAATCGAACGAGCCCGGCTCTAACTCGTGGCCGTACATATCCTCGACGTAGTATTCCGACTGATGCGTGGCGGGTCTGGCGCCCGATCCATACTCCCACATCCAGCCCGAAGGATTGCCGACGTAAAACGAAAACATGTGATCATTCGAGTGTTTGCCGGGAGTAATCCTGATCGGTAGTTTGTTTTTGCGAACCAGGTCGTAAGTGAGGCCAACGTCATCGAAGTTGTCCACTTCGATCATCAAATGATTGATACGCTTCTTATCACCGCCAATTCCAAAAGCAACCGAATGGTCGCGCTCGTTGCAGTGCATGAAGACCGGCATGGCCACATGCTTGCCCATCTGGAACCTGTACTCGACACCGCCGCGCATCCCGAGGGCGTTATAGAAGCGAATGGCGGCCGGGACGTCCTTTTCACGTATGATGCAATGTCCCAAGCCGCCGGCGCCGGTCTTGAAGCGCCCGTGCATCCCGCGTCCCGGATGAAAGGGCTTGCTGAACTGAACGTGGGGGCCGTGAAAAATCTCGAGCGGATTGCCATCCGGGTCGTTCAGTTTCATCACTTCGAGTACGTGACGCTCGGCGGCTTCTTCCTCCGAGCCGATGCGGAATTTAACTCCCGCCGACGAGAGTTGCTGCTGCATTTCACGGAATTCTTCCGGGCCTGCCACCCGGAAGCCCAGGTACATCAGGTCGTCGCTGTCGTCGGCGTGGAGCACGATGCGATGATGCCAGTAATCCATCCGGAGATAGCAGCGGTCGCGTTCTTCGTCCTCGACCAGTTCCATGCCGATGATCCGGGCGGCAAAGTTCTTCCATTCATCGGGATTCTTCACCCCGATACCCATGTAGCTCAGCTCGGTTACCTGGACCATTGGCGCGCCTCCTGCGATTGGCGAAACGTTCGGAGCGATCTGTCGCTCCTATCAATTATTGACTCTTGTATAATATAGATACATATGATAGCCTGCTGCTATGGGTAATGCAGCAGGTGTGCGGCGGGACTTTGAGGGGCT
>Ga0207416_1001693_pt1 | contig 27398 bp, 18 predicted proteins | sample PaiPotPPM11metaG_FD_184107 | JGI IMG/M metagenome (GOLD analysis project Ga0207416, IMG submission 184107) | Iron sulfur acid spring bacterial and archeal communities from Banff, Canada, to study Microbial Dark Matter (Phase II) - Paint Pots PPM... ... | reverse complement strand
GCCTTTGCAGCTCATGGGATAGGGGATGTGAAGAAGGCGCTTGCGTCTTTCGTAGTGCATCCTGAGAGGATCGTCGTTCCCCTCCGAACCCGAAAGTCTAGAAAACGCTAGAGTTTTGGAACTATACCGTCACTTTGTCGTAATCATGCAGTGCAGCTGAAAGGCATCGCATGTCTCGTTAGAGAGATGGAGACATGGGAAGATGTAGATCGCTCTTCTTAAAAGACATTGGTAGAAGTAGAACATACTAATGTTGAGAAAAGACTATCTCATATATAGATACGTAATGATAGTCTGCTATCATAGACAGTAATGAGAGAGACTTCATAGGAAGAAAGGAATAAAACAATGGACACTCGTGCCAGATCTCTAGAAATAAGACCTAAAGAAAGTAAAGGAAATACAACAAGTCATCTAAGTGGGTTTAGAAATGCAATGTATCGTGGTGAAAGTAGAAGAGCAATAAAAACTTTTGATGATCAAGCAAAAAAGAGCAAAAAAGAATTAAAAAAAGAAGAAAAAGAATTAGATAAAGATTTTATGGAAAAAGATCCTAAAAAACTTGATGTGCAAGCTCTAATGGAATATTCTGATAAAAGAAGCGTATTACCTGCAAGAGAAGCCATTGAACGTCAAGAAAAAGCTGAACATCTCCATGAAGCTCGAGATAAAGCAGATCTTGAAATTATGCAGGGAGGAAAAAAGCTAGAGCTTAGGATCTATTACCGAGACGTGGCTCAAGATAAGATAAATAGAGAGGATAGAAATTATCACGATGCGTTCAACAAGCTGAGATACCAAAGGGGGAGGAATGGAGAGTTTGCGATGCCGATGGATAGCACAGAGATGCTCAGGATGCCAGAAGTCTCCCATCTGAGCGATGCCGATTATCGCAAATTAGCTAGCAAGTTGGGAATGGCCACTCCAGAGCAGGCCAAGGCTAAGCACACTCTATGGGTCGAGGGTGTGCAAGGATTGCAAAAGGAAGAGCGGGTAGCCAAAGGGAAATACGGAAATGCAGAGCTACGCTTGTACGACGGGGTAGGTGAGCACGAGCGTTCAGCGATGCAAGCTCAGAGTTTACAGAGGAGGATAAATAGATTAGAAAAAGAGGGAAGGTTCCTAGGAGCTAAGGAAAAGGAACTAAAAGAGAAATTAGATGGAGAAGAAGGAAATGACGATAAAAAAGGATTAAGAAACGAATTAATGATTTTAGAATCTGATGGGAGAAGATTAGGAAATAACAAAGAAAGATTATTAAAACAGCAAAAAGAGATAGATGCTAGAAAAGACGATGATAACTATGAAAGTGATCTACGTGCAAATGTAGATGCAATTAGAGAGGTTGATGACAAAATCACAAAAAATAAAGATGAAACTAAAAAGAAAGAAGATGATATTAGAAAAACTGAAAATGAAATTAAAAAGGTTAAAAATGGAATTGAACAGAATGAAGATGGTATTAAAGATCTTAAGGATGAACAGGAAAAGATTACTGGACAAGATAAATATAAAGCAGATGCAAAAGAACTTAAAGCTATAAAGGATCACCGGGCTGGAATGCAAGATAAACTGCAAGAGAGACAAGAACTACTAAATAAGTTAGAAAAATATAAAAAGGGTGAAGGCTTTGAAGTTGGTGATGATCACCAAGCTAAAATTAAAGAGACTGAAGAAAAAATTAGAGATGCTGAAAAAGAAATTAGAAATAAGGAAGAAGAATTCTTAAAAAATAATCATGATACAGGTGAGATAGCAAGTAAATATAAAGGTATGCTTAATGAGAAACACGCTTATGAAGACGCTAAAGAAAAGCTTAAAGAAAAGCTTACAAGTGAGGAAAGCAAACCTTTTGTTGATGCAATGAACAAAACAGGGGATGATTTTTCAGCAGTCTATGAGAATATGCCCTGGTATCAGCGTGATAAGAAGTTGGATGACGATGCGTCAATAATGAGCGGTTCTACTCTGGGAGGAGAAGATAGCGATATTTGGTCAGTGAAGAGCGATTCGACGTTAAAGGAGGATCACGATACTACGTTAGTAGATCGCCATAAGGGGGAGTCATCGCCTGATCGCTTCTTTGATAAGGGAGAAGTAGGGAAGAGCCTTCAAAAGAGTGCTGGTAAGTGGCTCTTCAAATACAGAAGATCGACTCCAGCAATATGGCTGAATAGCTTCGGTGATCATCGTCAACTAAAAAAAGAAAAAGAGAGAATAAATAAAGAATATAATATAGAAATGGATAGAATTAGAAAAAATGGAGGAAGCATAAAAGATATAAAACGTGCTAAAGATAAACATACGTATGAAATGAAAATAAGGAACGAAGATAAAATGTTTCGAAAGAAAGATTATGCTGATGCTTATGCAAAACGTCGGGAAGGGTTACAGAGCGGAATTATAAATACAGATGGGAAAATAGCAGCTCAGGTACGTAAGATTCGGTACCTGAGAGCACATAGGAGTGAGTATGAGTCTCCCAATTGGGAGCAGACGAAGCTCAATGTGAAACAAGGTGGGTACTGGCTTTATGGGAAGCTTCTTAGATCGCGTGACCAGAGCTGTGCTAATAAAATAGAAAAACTCAACAAGGAGTTTACCACTGAGTTGGGGAAAATTAATCACCAACCTCTAAAGGAAAGCTTTAAAGAGGCGTATAAAAAGGCTGGGGATGTATGGGATGCTGAGAATGTATTTGATGATCTTCCAAAGACACCAGAACGTGGCCCTAGGGATGGAATAAACTACGGAATGCGGAGGGAATTCCGTCTGAGATTGAACTCTCTTCAAGTACGAGCTGGGGCCGATCAAGGCACAATGAAAATAGCCAAGGAACGATTGAAGGGATGGCACCGTGACTGGAGGAAAGAAGAGAGCAAGGAACATCAGCTACACACAGAAAGAGCACGAGCGGAGCTAGCATTCTACCATGCGAGGGACGATTGTCAGGATTTGCATGAGTTAATAGAAACAGAAAAGAATGGTGGCAAAGATAAAGAAAAGATAAGAAAGTATGAAGAGGCACTCGATCAGAGCCATAAAAATTTGCTTGATTATAGGAAAAAAGTAGAAGAATGCGATAAAAGCATTGAAAATGTTAAGAATACATATAATTTATTACAACAGGATGATGCTACTAGACTAATGGAAGATGCCAACGGACTAACTAGCGATGATTTACAGAGAGCTGCAAGTGCCCGTGCAAACGCTAATGGGAAACAAGGAGGGCTAGGAGCAAATATATGGTTAGACAATTTACGCGACACTGCAAATCCTAATTATAATAATAATAATAATAATGGAAATCGAAGAAACCGAAATGGATTTTCATTTAATGGTAGCCTATTTAATGGCCTGTTAGACACAGTAATGGAGGGCATTTCGTAACCTCTAAAAAGCGCTTCAGTAGCCCCAAAACACACCTGGATAAAGTGAGCAAAAGCCAGAAAAAAGGCGCTTTTCGGTGAGTTTAAAAACGAGGCTTTCTGCCCATTCCAGCTCAGAAATGCTCTGCTTATCTGAGTTACGAAATGCCCTCACAGTAATGGGCAATAGCGAAGAACCAATAAGCTGGCTCTGAAGCAGGTCTTCTTGGGGGTCACTCTCCTTGGCTGCTGAGGAACAGGGGAAAGGGAATGCATGCGAAGATTTGGTTGGTGTGGCAGGCCACGCAGATATGACTACAGGGTAGGAGAAGTCACGAGGTGAGAAGCAAAGAAATATATGCTGTCACATGGAGTCAAGAATAGTCCCATGAATGATTTGGCAGGTGTATGTCTTATGTGTGCTAGTGCCTCAGCTTGCCAGAGTATGAGCAACCAAGGGAGGTTAAGAAGATGTCACAGTCTTCGGTCGCCAAGCAATCGCCAGAAGAGCAAAGAGTCGTATCCAAATCCCTGACTCAACGATCGGAAGACGGCAGAGAGGATGGCCCACAACAAACAGCACACCCAGTAGAAAAACGCAGCCTCGCCCTCGAAACAGAAGCAGGGAAGGGGCTGCAAAGCCATGTCAAAATTTCTGACACTCCCAAACCATTAGAAGAGCAAACAGCTATTCCTGAACCATTGGGGAAATCATGGGTCAGAAAAAATGGTGAGGGTGATGATGAGGAGATTGACAATACTCGTCTATTGGGCGTATCGCATAGTCTATCACTCACCAAAATAAATTATAAATTGAGCGTGGATGAGGGAATTCTGAGTGATGATCCAAAAAATCGAGCTTTTAGAGCGTTTATAGTAAAAGTTGATCCATCAGTGGAAGATTATATCCGTGATATTGAAAAACTGCACAATAAAATACCTCATAAATTATGGAGTGATCAATATCTTAGAAGAAAAGAAGAATATAAAGAGAGCATAAAAAAATATATAACGTGCCGTAAAAAAATATTTAAGGAGAGTAAAGCAGATGAAGAGCAAAAAAGAGCAATGGTGAAAACGGCGCGAGAGAGCTTAGAGACGCTCCGAGATTGCCTCCTGGATATGAATTTTGAATTATTTGCAGAAACTGAGGAAGGAAGAGAAATTGCCTTGCTGGAAGAGAAGGCAAGGAAAATATATCAGGCAACGACAGATGAAGTACGAGAAAAAATAGATCAAGAAGAGAGTTTGTATGCTAACTTCCTTTCCAACAGAAATGCCTTTTTGCCAGATTGGAGCATATCAGAAGATGATACAGAACAAGAAGAATATACGGAGCAAGAAATACACTCTATTGATCGGATGAGGGAAAATATACAAAAATATGTCGCTATCTCTGTACAAGAAGTGAAAAAGTCCTATGAGCGATCTCTCAATGAGAAAGAGCTACTGAACAATCTCATTGTATTTCTAGCACAAGAAGATAGCCAAAATAGGCATGAATTATTCGTATCATATGATTCAAAAGATATAGAGAATGTGATACAAGAGATAAGAAGTCTTGATAAGCATATTCAAGAAGAGCTCCCCGATGATCATGAGTTTCAGGAAGACTATTATGAAAAATGCAATGAGCATCTTCATCTCGTTGATCGATTGAGAAAGGCAGCATCAGCCAGGAATGGTCATGGTCAAAATAAGGATGGCACGGGGGCGCAAGAGCAGATGGCACATCCTGATATTCTTGAGCGGAGTCCTCACACTCAAGAAGCCTACGATGCCGCTGCGGAAGTGCTCTTTTACCTCATGGACATCAGGGAAGTACTCCTGGAGAGATGCTTTGAATGCTTTGCAGAAACCGAGCAAGGCAAAGAAATTGCCCGGCTTGAGGAGAAGGCTAGGGAAGTCTATTGGGCAACGACTGATCAAGTGCGAGAAAAAGGAGATCAACAAAATGAGTTTTATGCCGACTTTCTTTCCAGCAGAAACGCCCTTTTGTGCAGGTGGAACATAGCAAAAAGAGAAGCAAAGCAAGAAGAGTATACCGAGCAGGAAATAAGATATATTGATCAGATGAAGGAGAGTTTACAGCGCTATATTGCTATTTATCAGCAAGAGGTGAAGAGATCCTTTGAGCAATTTATTGAATACGAATCACTCCATGAAAGAATGGTGATTTCTCTCAACGTAGAAGAGCAACAAGAAATTAGAAGATTATTGCAATTGAAAGGTTTGAAAGATCTGAAAAGTCTTTTGGAAGATGTGAGAAATCTTCATAAGGATATTGATGAAGAATGGTATAGCAACCCTGATTTTCAACGGAATAATTCTAATTTTCAAGAAGAGTATTATGAAAAATATAATAGGTATTGTAATATTATTGATCAGTTTAAAAAATTAGAAACAATAGAAAATATTTTAAGAGTGATAGCAGGTATGGTAGCTATAAGGCATTTTCTCTTAATGAAAGAGAGCAATGCCCTATTTGTAAAAACAGGGAAAGGAGGAGAGGTTACCTCACTTGAAGAGAAAGCCAGGGGTGTACCTCAAAGGAAACCTGTCCGGTCGCAAGCAAGAGAAGAACCTCATCAAGAATTAGCTCTTGAGGAGCATGAAGCCTCTGCTATTGAGAAACATTTTGAGGCATTTCTCAAAAGTGAAGAAGGAAAGCAAATTGATAGCTGTTTGGAAGAAATCAGTATATATTTGAGATATAATGAATATATTAGGAATATAGCAGCGAAAGAACTGAATAAATTTGAAAATAAAAAGAAAGAGATATTTAGCAATTATGATAAATTTTTAGCAAATACTAAACATATCAAGGAAAAACATATTAAAGAGTTATATAATTATGTATTCATTGCGAAAATAAAGATCGAAGAAAGAATCTACGTCTTATTTCTTCATCATGATACTGGTCAAGAAACCAAACAGCTGGAAGAGAAATACAGAACCTTTGCTGATACGATTGATTTCCTTTTTGATATGATCCCATTAGATCTGCAAAATACCCTTCGCACTCCCGCCAAGCAATATAATGTAGCAAAAGCAGACCTTGTGAGGCAGTTAGTGAGTCCAGAAAGGTCGGAAAGCGATGTGAAGAGCTGTGTTGAGAAACTGAAGCGCAGTTTAGCAGATCAAATTACATCAATGAAAGAGAAGATATGGTCACAATTCAGAATAATTTGGTATGAAAGTGGAGCAAAGGAGGAAGTTATAGATTTTCTCTTAGCACAAAGTGAATATAAACAAGGCGAGCTGGAGAGTTACATTGAGAATATTCTCAACCTTTCTGGTGAAATAACTGATGAATTGTATCAGAATGACGTGTTGATAGAAGCTTTAAAAATGCAATTTTTGTATAATATACAAAAAAATATGAATAATAGATATAAAGATAATAAAGATCAAAAATTGCATGATGCTAAATTGGTCTATGACCATTTAATTATTCTTGAGAAAGAGATGCAGACCGATCTGAACAAAGGAATGCAGAATTAAATGGTAGGAGATACGGACGTGGACACAGGAGCATCAGAGGATAATGCTACACGAAGAGTGACCGTTCTGACTTCTCTTGCACGATCTTATCATTAGAGGGGATGCCGAGGTTGCAAGAGAGTTCCCTGCATCCCCGACATTTCTACTATCCTCTCGAAAGAGAAGCTATATACTGCCTCACAGCTTCTACCTGCTCCCCCTCTTCATGCTGATCAATCAAGTTAACAAGAGCGCTTCCCACAACCGCTCCTTCCACAAAAGCTGTCACCTGGGCAATATGTTCCGGCGTGGTGAGACCAAATCCGACAGCCAAAGGAATCTCTTTAGCATAGCTGCGAACGCGTTCGATGAAGCTATGCAAGTGAGGCGGCAATTCCTTGCGTGAGCCTGTTACGCCGCTGAGTGAGACGCAGTAGATGAAGCCTCCGGGCTCCTTTCTGGTTCGGGCCACGATGTTTTCGATGCGTTCATCGGGTGTCGTGGGGGGAATCAGGAAAATGAGTGTCAGTCCATGCTGTTGTGCAGCTTCCTGCAAGGGATTGGCCTCTTCCGGCGGCAGGTCAGGGACAATTATTCCGCTGAGGCCATTTGCCTTCGCTGTAGCACAGAAACGCTCAATACCATAGGACAGGATGGGGTTGTAGTAGCCCATGAAGAGCAATGGGACGTTGCTCCTGGCCGCAACCTGACGGGCAATCTCCATACAGCCATTAATCGTCATGCCTCGTTCCAGCGCCACATGTCCTGCGTGCTGGATGGTTGCTCCGTCGGCCAGTGGATCGCTGAAAGGGATGCCCAGTTCGATGATATCTGCACCACCCTCTGCCGCTGCCAGGATTAGTTCGGTGGTCTGTTCTGCCGATGGGAAGCCGCACATAAAGTAGGGAATAAGGACACCACGCCCTTCGTGTCTCGCTCGCTCGAAAGCTTTTGTAATCCTGGTGGCAGGGATATCTTGTAGATTCTTCGCCTTTAATGCGCCGTATTGCTCTATAACGCTGCTATTTGTTAGTTCCATTATATTCTCTTTTCTATAGTTCAACATTCAAGGCTTTGGCAACTGTAACCATGTCTTTATCGCCGCGTCCTGACAGATTTAGGATGATCAGTGAGCCGGAAGGAATTTTACCCTGTTCTCCCATCTCTAGCAGGTAGCCGAGAGCGTGAGCAGACTCCAGGGCAGGAATAATCCCTTCAGTCTTACTGAGTGCTTGTAGACCGCGTAGGGCTGTTTGATCGCTGGCTGAGGCGTAGGTGGCACGACCAGTATCTTTCATATAGCTATGCTCTGGGCCAACTCCTGGATAATCGAGTCCCGCTGAGATACTGTGTGTATCCAAAACCTGTCCATCTTCATTTTGCAGTAGATAGCTGAGCGCTCCATGCAGAACCCCAGGTCGTCCTGAGACCAGTGTTGCAGCATTCTGTCCCGGTTCGAGTCCTGTGCCGCCAGCTTCAACTCCAATCAATTGAACTTCTGGTGCATCTGCGAAGGGGTGGAAGATGCCGATGGCGTTGCTGCCACCACCAACACACGCCAGAATGATATCTGGGAGCCGTCCCTCCTGCTCCAGGATTTGCTGGCGTGCCTCTTTGCCGATAATTGACTGAAAATCACGGACAATGCGTGGATAGGGGTGTGGTCCAGCTGCTGATCCAAACAGATAAAAGGTCGTCTCCACGTTGGTAACCCAGTCGCGGATGGCTTCATTGATAGCATCTTTAAGAGTGCGTGATCCGCTGCTGACCGGGCGTACTTCTGCGCCAAGCAGCTTCATGCGGAAGACATTGAGCGATTGGCGTGCGATGTCAACCTCACCCATGTAGATGATGCAATTGAGGCCAAGTTTTGCACACACTGTAGCGGTGGCGACGCCATGCTGACCTGCACCCGTTTCAGCAATGATACGTTGCTTGCCCATACGCTTGGCGAGCATACCCTGTCCCATAGCGTTATTGATCTTATGTGCCCCGGTATGTGCTAGGTCCTCGCGTTTGAGATAGACTTTGACACTGGGTGCGACCATTTCAGAGAAGTGTGGCACATAGTAGAGTGTGGTCGGGCGTCCTACGTAACTGAAAAGTTCCCGCCGCAGTTCCTCCTGGAATGTTGTGTCCTTCTGTGCATCTTCGTAAGCCGCTTCCATCTCAGCCAGTGCCGCCATCAGGCTCTCCGGGACGAATTTTCCCCCGAATGGCCCGAAACGCCCACGCTGGTCTGGATAGAGATTGTGTTGGTAGGTTGTAGATTGTTCTGTGTTTTGTATCTGCATTCCTTATATTTGTCCTCCTAATAGTACACCATTTCAAACCATGTCGTCTCCTTTTCACACTACTCGAGCAAGGAAGTCTCTGTGGTTTATCCCCAGAAGATGGATTACCCGGGCATTGGAGTATCTATCTGTCAAAGTGTTCTACACCTTTCTTGCTTATAAATTGATATATTGACAGTTATGATATGCTCCTTTTGTCGAGAAGCTTAGGTACTCTAAGCAGTTGGAGAGAGACAGTTCGCCTCACGTATTCTACCATACGCTTCCCAAACATGGCGGCATAAGGAGTTCCAAGTACATCCATCCGTATGTATCTATTTCTCGGATGGCTTGTCAAGTCAAGCCGCTAAACGGTCCCGTAATAGGAGGCTGATCGCACAGAAGAAACGGGTGGAGGCAAAGAAGCGGGTTCCTTTTTGGATTCTGTGCGTGTATACTTATCTTGAGGATTGCATGGAGGCTGGTAGTGAAAGTTCGTGATGTGATTAATCTCGTAGAGGCCGATGGATGGTACTATACGAAAACAACGGGAAGCCACCGCCACTACAAGCACCCAATAAAGAGGGGGAAAGTGACAATTCCTGGACATCCAAGTGATGAAATGAACCCCTCTGTTTTTAACAGCGTGCTGAAACAGGCACAGATTAACAAAAGGAGAAAGCCATGAGATACCTTGTTATTATCGCCAGAGGAAAAAGAAACTACAGCGCCTATTCCCCTGATGTGCTGGGCTGTGTTTCAACAGGCAAAACGCGAGAAGATATCGAAAGAAATATGCAGGAAGCGCTACAAGGGCATATCGAGTGGATGCTAGAGGACGGTGATCCCCTTCCTGTGCCCCATACATCCCCCGATGACCCAGACATCCCACACGGGCCTGACTACATCCCAGTATACATGGATATTCCCGTCCCAAACGTGGCGGCATAAGGACCATCACTATGGTAGACGAAGTTTTGAAAAAGCCCACCTCTGCTACTGGCAAGCAGAAGTAGGCTTTTTTACGGAATGATACTCAGGCCTGCTGATTCAAACCATTAGAAATTCTAACGGTTTGATGTCCTAATGCTCAATTCTGCGCTGCTGTCGGTTATGCGAATTTTTTAATAAAAGCTCGTATCTTCTCGCTATCCTTCTGCCTATCAGTTTCGACTCCGCTGCTGACGTCGACTCCCCACGGGCGAACCTGACGGATCGCTGCAGCTACATTCTCCACCGTCAGACCTCCAGCGAGCAGGATGCGATGAGTTCGACTGGCCAAGCGAGCAAGCTCCCAATCGTGTGTTTCCCCACTTCCTCCCCAGTCCGGTGTAGGCGTGTCAAGTAGCAGGCGCCAGACTACCGACTGATAGCTCTTGATCTGCTCTAGGTCTGCCTTGCTACGGACCGGCAGAGCCTTGATAACAGGTCGCTTGATTTGCTGGCAGAACTCGGGAGTTTCTGTGCCGTGGAGCTGGACATACTGGAGCCCTACCTGTTCAACCACATCGTTGATATAGTCGGCCTCTTTGTTGACGAAGACGCCAACAAGGTCAGGTTTGCGCTGTCCGGCGGGTGGTTGCATAAAGCTATCACTGGCTTGCAGGACTGAGCGGACCTGCTGCGGCTCGATAAAGCGATGGCTTGGTTCATGAAAGATAAAGCCCAACATATCCGCCCCGGCTTCCGTAGCAGTGTTGATATGTTCAGCAGTACGTAGGCCGCAGATCTTCACCTGTGTGTTGCTATTTGCTCCATGCAGTAACATGTGCATCTGTGCGGGTACGTCATTGGAGACCACGAGCGACTCGCCAACCAGCATGGCTTGCACATCGTAGCGTGCTAAACGTCGTGCATCTGCCTTTGTATGAATGCCGCTTTCAGCTACAACTACCCGGTCCTTGGGGATGATCTGGCGGATCTCGCCCATGAGATATGGATTCATCTGGAATGTGACCAGATCACGGCTATTGACGCCAATAATAACTGCTCCCGCATCAATAGCACGTTGCGCCTCCTCTCGGGTGTGTATCTCGACGAGGCTGCGCATGCGTAACTCATTGGCGACGTGCAGCAAGCGTTGCAACTGAGTATCATCCAGGATTGCACAAATCAGCAAAATGACATCCGCTCCCCATGCGCGTGCTTCGTATACCTGATATTCATCAATGATGAAGTCCTTGCGCAAGACAGGAATACTCACGGCCTGTTTGATTGCCGTCAAATACTCTGGCGATCCTAGAAAGAAATGAGGCTCTGTCAACACAGAGATGGCTGAAGCTCCGTTTGCCTGATAGACTCGCGCTAGCTCGACGGGATCGATATGGGGAGCAAGCATTCCCTTCGATGGCGATGCGCGTTTCACTTCGGCGATCAGGTGGATTTGAGATCGTGGCTCGAAAACCTCTAGCAGGTCACGCGGCTTTGGCTGTTCAAGGGCCTGACGTTGTAGCTCTACCAGAGGAAGTTCGCACTTGCGCACCTCTAAATCTGTTCGTGTCTGTGTAACGATACGATCGAGAAACATATGATTACCTGTCCAGTGTCTGAGAACATTCAATCACTTCTGCCAATTTACGCTTGGCCTTGCCGTCGCGAAGTGTCGCACTAGCCAGTTTGATACCTTCAGGGAGCGATGAAACCTGATCACAGGCCAGTAGTGCAGCTCCTGCATTCAAACAGAGCAAGTGGGTAGCTGGCGAATCGATATAGTCTGATAAGAGTTCGCGCAGGATGGCGGCATTATGTGTCGGGTCGCCTCCCAGAATTCCCTGGCGATCCGAGGTGCTTTGCAAACCGACCTCTTCTGGAGTAATCGTGTATTCGCGCAATTCCTGGCCGGAGCGAACTTCGCAAATGCGTGTTGGTGCACTAATCGAACATTCATCTAATCCGTCCTCGCCATGGACAATCAATGCGTGGCGACAGCCCAGATGAAGCAAGACTTCGCCCATCTTGCGCATCAGCGAACTGTCAGGGACTCCCAGGACCTGATGAGGTGTGTGTGCAGGATTGGTAAGCGGACCGAGAATATTAAAGACGGTGCGGATACCGATCTCGCGGCGCGTTGTGCCGACGTGCTTCATTGCTGGATGATAGGCTGGGGCAAACATAAAGCCAAAGCCACATTCTTGTATGCTGCGTGCCGTCTGTGCTGGTCCTAGGTCGATTTTTACTCCAAGCGCTTCTAATACGTCGGCACTACCGCATTTGCTTGTAGCCGAGCGGTTGCCATGCTTGGCAACTGCGGCCCCTGCGGCAGCTGCAACAATGCCTACGGCAGTTGAGACATTGAACGTTCCTGAGCTATCCCCTCCGGTTCCACAAGTATCCAGAGACTGCCTCGCAGTCTCCTCGTCCAGATGGACACAAAGGGCTTTTTCACGCATGACGCGAGCAAATCCTGTAATCTCCTCGACGGTCTCCCCGCCAGGTCGCAGACGCAGGGCGGTCAGGAATGCACCCATCTGCGATGGAGTTGCTGCACCTGTCATAATCTCTTCCATAGCTGCTGTGGCCTCTTCTGTACTGAGCGTGCCTCCTGCAGCAACGTGGGTAATAGCTTCGCGAATCATTATTATTCCGTTTCCTCTTCTTCAACTGGTACACTGGTGAGTTCATATAACGCAGCAAGGGGAAATCTGAGATCAACACTTGTCAAGTCTACCTCCTGCCCCGGTCCGAATTGCTGATAGAGCCACATATTCCCATCAGCCTGACGCTGGAAAACCTCTACTAACTGGCATTGGGTGTTGACAAGCACATACTCTTGAATACTTGGGCATGCCTGATAGTGCTTCCATTTGATCCTTCGGTCGCGGGCTTCGGTGCTAGGTGAAAGAACCTCAACTACAAGGCATGGAAAGTGGATTGTATCCGCATCGCCTTGTTGCCAATCTTGCGGATTACAACTCACCGATACATCAGGGTAAAAGTACTTCCCCTCTGCAACCTGAAATCGTACGTCAGACTGGAAGAAGCGACAGGTTTTGCTTTTCAATTGCGTATGTACCAGATTTGCCATATTATAAGCAATTTGTCCATGGTTAATCGTTCCTCCGGACATAGCATACATACGGCCATCTATGTACTCATATTTCACATCTTGGCTGGCGCGGTCTATCTCCAGGTACTCTTCAGGTGTAATGAAATGCTTGCGTTCTAGTGCCATAGGTATTTTGCCCCTTCCTATGTTTTCGTTAGAAAATTGCCTAACAGTTTTTTTCCATCTGGAGTCATGATTGACTCTGGATGAAACTGGACTCCTTCTACAGGATACCGACTGTGTCGCAAACCCATGATTATGCCATCCTCTGTGCTGGCAGTAATCTCCAGATCATTCGGGAGAGTCTCGCGCTCTACAATGAGGCTATGATAGCGATTGGCTTCGAAGGGAGTGGGCAGATTGTGAAAAACTCCTTTCCCCTCATGATACATCAATGAGGTCTTGCCATGCATTGGTTCGGGTGCCCGAATTACGCGGCCTCCATAAACCTGTCCAATAGATTGGTGTCCCAGGCAAACGCCAAGTAGTGGGATACGTGGCCCAAAGGCTTCAATAATTTGACAGGACATACCTGCCTCGTTTGGGGTGCAGGGTCCTGGTGAGATCACGATATGATCAGGCTTCATGGCTTCGATTTCGTCTAGAGTGATCTGATCATTACGTCGTACGATTACCTCAGCTCCGAGTTCCCCCAGGTATTGGTACAGGTTATAGGTAAAGCTGTCGTAGTTATCGATTAAGAGTAGCATCTTATCTGCCCTCCTCTCGAACTGCACTTTCTCTGACTTCTCTAGCGATCTTTTCCGCTTCATCCAAGGCGTGTAGCAGAGCTTTGGCCTTGTTCAGACTTTCCTGATATTCGTTGCTGGGATCGGAGTCGGCAACGACACCTCCACCGGCTTGAATATAGGCACGACCGTTTTTGATGACCATGGTGCGCAGGGAAATAGCGGTCTCCTGGTTACCAGAGTGACTGAAGTACCCGGCGGCACCTGCATAGACACCACGCTGTTCCCCCTCTAGCTCGCTGATAATTTCCATCGCACGAATCTTGGGAGCCCCCGAGACAGTGCCAGCTGGAAAGCCTGCTCGTAGCGCTTCAAACGGAGAAACATCTTTGCATAACTGGCCCGCGACATTGGTGACGATATGCATTACGTGAGAATAACGCTCGATAGTCATGAAATCATCAATTTTGATCGTGCCGATTTCGCACACCCGTCCAACATCGTTACGTGCCAGATCGAGCAACATCACATGTTCAGCGCATTCCTTGGGATCATTTTTCAGATTTTCTTCCAATTGCTCATCGCTTTGTTTGTCGAACCCGCGTGGACGAGTGCCAGCGATCGGACGGATCGTTACTTCATTATCTTCATAGCGGACCAATAGCTCTGGTGATGCTCCTACGATATGGAAATCAGCTAGATCGAAAAAGAACATGTAGGGCGATGGGTTGATTGCACGCAGTGCTCGGTAGACGGTGAAGGGTGAGGCATTGACATGACGGCTCAAGCGTTGTGATGGGACAACTTGGAAAATATCGCCAGCTTTGATATACTCGATTGAGCGTCGCACCATGTCTTCGAACTCTTCCTTGGTGCGATTTGACCGAACCTGTAAAGCCTTCTGATCATGAATGGGAGCAGGCTCTTGTGGCAAGCGGATGGGCTGACTCAAGCGCTGCTGCACATCATCGATAATCGTAATACCTCGCTGGTATTCTGCTGCGAGGTCCGACGCATCGAGGTGCAGATGGGTAACAATACGAACGCGACGTTTGACATGGTCGAAGACCAGGACTGTTTCGGTAAAACTAAAGACCGCCAGAGGAAGATCCAGTTCATTCTGCTTAGGAAGTGGCAGACGCTCGAAGCGTGTGACGACGTCATATGCCAGATAGCCAATAGCACCACCGTGAAATATTGGGAGTTGGTCTTGTGAAGTGCGGTCCGGGCGTACCAGGCGATACTGGCTCAGTTCAGCCTCAATCAACTCAAGCGGATCATGACACGAAATCTCCTCGACGTTCGTGCTCTGGCCATTTGCTTCATTCATATGGAGTATCCTGGCTGTATCTCCATGCTGAATCATCACCATATAGGGATCGATGCCGATAAACGAATAGCGTTTCACATGCTCGCCTCCTGAGACGCTCTCTAACAGAAAACTGTATGGTTGCTTGGCTGTCTTGCAGTAAGCTGAGACAGGAGTTTCCATATCAGCAAGAATGTCGCGATAGATCGGCAGAAGAGGACGGTGGGCACGCCGCTCCTCTGTGTCTGCTGTGGTTCTGCTCATTTCCTCATCGCGAAGCCGCTGAATCTCTTCAAATGTTGGATAATACATCTTTGCACCTAATCCTACTACAAAATCAATTGACCTTTTCAGTTTTTTCATATATACTTCCCCTTATGCAGAGGAGCGGTAGAGGTTCAGAGTCTGCACTCTTTTACGATCCGTTTTGAGGATACTGCAATAACCCAATAACTTGCTTTACCTGCTGGAGTGTAGCCTCTGCAATTGGACGAACCTCATCCGCACCTTGCTTGAGAATACTCTCCAGTGTTGGCAGGTCGCTAATCAATTCGTTGTAGCGTTGCTGAATGGGAGTCAGTGCCTCGACCAGGCGCTCGGTTAACGCCGCTTTAAAGTCCCCATAGCCCTTACCTGCAAACTCCTGTTCGATCTCTTGCTGAGATTGTCTGGTGAGCGTCTGGTAGATAGTTAGTAGATTGGTAATGCCTGGTCGCTCTGGATCAAAAGCTATCAGGCGCTGCGAGTCTGTTGTGGCTCGTGCGACCTTCTGCTTAATGGTTTTAGGATCATCCAGCAGGCTGATGCGCGAGTTCGGATTAGACTCGCTCTTGCTCATCTTCTTCGTTGGATCATCCAGTGACATGATGCGGGCTCCCATCTCGCGAATCTGTGCTTCCGGGATAGTGAATACATTCTGCTTGTAAGTGCTATTGAACCGTTGTGCAATGTCGCGGGTTAGTTCCAGGTGCTGACGCTGGTCGTCACCGACCGGAACATAATGAGTCTGGTACAACAGGATATCGCAAGCCATCAGCACTGGATAGCAGTAGAGGCCAGTATCAACCGAGTCCAGATCGCTTTCTGCCTTACTCTTGAACTGTGTCATGCGGTTCAGCCAGCCCATTGGAGTGAAGCAATTCAGGATCCAGCTCATCTCGGCGTGCTGGTGAACATGCGATTGGACGAAGAGTTTGCAATAGTGTGTGTCCAGTCCACATGCCAGGTATAGGGCTGCCAGTTTGCGCGTATTTGTATGCAGCTCTTTGGGATCAATAGGCAGCGTAATGGCATGCAGATCAACTATACAAAAAATGTTGTCAAACTCAGCCTGTGCGTTAACCCAGTTACGTATAGCTCCTAGATAGTTGCCAAGGTGGATATTCCCTGTCGGCTGCACACCTGAAAAGACGCGTTTTTTGGCCTGTGGTTTGGGTACTACTGTATTTGCCTTTGCGCTCACAGCAGGTTTTTCTTCGTTATTTGTCTCGATCAACATTGTGCTTTTCCTCCAGAAGTATGAAAGATGTCCATACGACAAAAACTCCAAAAAGGCAATAAAAAACGCTTCTCGCCTTCAAGGACGAGAAGCGTCAACGTTCGCTTTCGTGGTACCACCTCGGTTTAGACTATCTACCTTTTTATTTGTTACTGATATTGTTATGGCTCAGTAGATAATCCCTCTTGCCAGATACAAGCTCTTCTGTTCTGTACAACCTTTTTTATGGGCCGAGAACAGCATGCTGATATCCTGTCCTCGATAACGGGGGACATACCGAAAGAGTCCTACTAATTCGTTACGATCTAGATCGTAAGAGAACGTTTGCTCTTTAGCTTACAGGCCCATTCCATAGGAATGACGGTATCGGTTCCCACCAGCTCCGATTCTCTGTGACCGTGCTAACACTATGTACTTTTCCTGTTCAGTGCTTCAATATGCTATTGTACTTGTTGACAAGTATAGGCCGAATAGCCCCTCGTGTCAAGGGGTCGTGAACCACTAGGCGTACCGTTGCATATATTGCTCAATGCTGAACGCTTTGGCCTGCTGAGCGAGCCGATGTGCTTCCTGGTCCATTGTGGTCCGGTCTGTACGGTAGAAAAGACCAGTGAACAATTGCTCCGTCTCCATTGCTAGCAGCATGGCTTTAGAGCGATCTGCTGTGTCGTGTTCAGCTGGAATAGGCGGCGTTGCGGCGTCCCAGGCATCGAAAGTCTTATAGAACGTCGGACAGGGGCTGAGCACATGGATAAAAGAAAATCCTTTATGCTGTACGCCCTGCTCAATCAGTACTGCCAGTTCCTTGGGCTTTGCAGAGTAGCCGCGTGCGACGAAGGTAACATTCAACGACAGTGCAGTAGAGATCGGGTTGAACTGTGATGCCATCAGTCCATAGGGTGTGGACTTGGTTACGTGCCCTGTGGGAGACGTCGGGGAGGTTTGTCCCTTGGTCAAGCCATAGATCTCGTTGTCCATCACGATCACTGTGATATCAATGTTACGTAGCGCTGCATGAACAAGATGCCCGGCACCAATGCTGAAGAAGTCGCCATCGCCACCAACTGCCACGACCGTCAGGTCAGGGCGAGCCATCTTCAATCCCTGGGCAACTGGCAGAGCACGACCGTGTACGCTATGAAAACCAAAAGTTTTCATAAAGTGTGGGAAGCGACTTGAGCAACCAATGCCTGATACAATTACTGTTTGATCAGGAGCTAATTTGAGACCTGCCAGACCACGGAACGCGGCATTGAGTACACCAAAATCGCCACAGCCAGGACACCATGTGGGTTTCACTTCACTCTTGTAGTCTTTTGGTGTGGGATTGATGACTGCTTGTATCATGGTTCGCCAACCTCCTCGATGGCCTGTAGAATTTCACCTGCGGTGAATGGGATACCCCCAAATTTATTTACGTGAATGGCCTGCAAACCATATTTTGCCCCCAGCAAATTGGCAAGCTGACCTGAGTAATTGCATTCTGGTATGATCACCTTCTGCACCGAGTCAATAAAGTCACGGATGGTCTGATCAGGCAGGGGTGATAATATCTTGAGATGCAACGATGCTACTCGATGCCCTTTAGCGCGTGCACGATCCACCGCCTCTTGGATCGTTCCTTCAGTTGAGCCCCAGCCGATGAGGCCGATGGCTGCATCCGTGTCTCCGTAGCGCTTCGGAGTTGGTAATACCTGCGCGGCTGTCTCGAGTTTGCTGAAACGCTTGTGCGTCATCGCCGTATGATCCTCTGGCTCATAGTTCGGGTGACCATGCTCGTCGTGTTCCAGCCCGGTTGCCGTGTACACAGGTGCACCAGATCCAGGCGTACTAATTGGCGAGACGCCGCTTTCCGTGTATGCGTAGCGAGAATAGCTGTGAGATGCAGCTCCGGCGCTAACAAGGACATTCTCGTTTTTGCTTGTCCCGTTACTACCATTCTCAGCATACGTTTGCGGATGATACTGCTGGCGTTCTTGGATCTCTGCTGGTTTAAAGTTGCTACGATCGACGCTTTCCACACGCGCTGTTAGCGATTGATCGGTGAGGAAGAGCACTGGCATCTGGTACTGATCAGCCATATTGAACGCCAGAATCATGAGGTTGTAGCAGTCAACGACATTGGCCGGAGCTACGATCATGCGCGGCGTATCGCCATGCCCGGCATGAAGGGCGAAGCTCAGGTCTGATTGCTCCATCTTTGTGGGCATACCTGTGCTAGGGCCAGCACGCTGGGCATCGATGATCACTGCTGGCAGTTCAGCCATTGATGAAAGCCCAATCAGCTCAGTCATCAAAGAGAAGCCAGGACCGGATGTGGCAGTCATCGCGCGTATACCGCCATACGATGCGCCGAGTACAGCTGCAAGGGCTGCTATTTCATCTTCTGCTTGCAGAAATGTACCGCCAACCAGGGGAAGCTCTTTGGCCATGCCTTCCATAATGTCGCTGGCGGGCGTGATTGGGTAACCAGCAAAGAACCGACATTGGGCGGCTAATGCTCCAGCAACTACTGCCTGGTTCCCATTGAGCACCACACGATCAGCTTTCTCTACAGAGCCCAGCAGGTAGGGATCATGTTTGGATAAGTGCTCGGTAACATAGTTTTTGGCAACCTCCAATGCGAGCAAGTTTTTCTCCATCAGAGTGGCATTTGCTTTACGCGACTTGGAGAATTTGGATTGCACTACCTGGACAATGGCCTCTGGGGGGGGGCCGAATAAACCCGAGATTGCACCAAGCATCACCAAATTTTTCGTCTGCAAGGACTGGACCTCTTTGCGGGCAATCTCATTAAAAGGGACAGCATACATAATATAGTCACCCATCTCGGGTGTAAAGTCGGAAGGGTCGTAGATGAGCACGCCGCCATGGCGTAACTCGCTTACGTTGCGATCATAGGCTTCTTTATTCAAGCAGATGAGCACATCAGCGTGGTCTCCCATCGACCTTACTGGGTGATCGCTAATACGAACCTGAAACATACAAGGACCGCCGAGAATTTCGGCAGGAAATGTTCTAAAGGTATAAACGTGATATCCCCAGCGGGCGGATGCTAGGGCAAGAATATCTCCTCCTGAAATGGTTCCTTCGCCAGACTCCCCTCCGATACGAATCGTTACTTCATTGACCATAAAATGTCCCCCTGACAATGTTGACCGCGCCACGCACCAATGCATAGCGCGGTATGTCTAATCAGGTCTCCTGTGTTTAGCAGGAATGTTTCAAATGTGAATAAATACCTCTTTTTTATGATACCGAGAAAGATACATGCTTCTCTGCTCTACTATTCTTGATCCCGCTTGCTGGGCAGTGGTGAGACAAGAAAATGGGTCAGTAATCTATCTGCATGAGCTTCCCGCTATCTATCGCTGTGCAAATCGAGCTTGTGTTTAGCTCTGATGAGCTAGAGTCGGCCATTGCACATGACTGCTATTATTATAGCACAAGTCTGAGGTGGGTGTGGAGGAAGGTGACATCTCCCCATGGCTAAAGCACAGGGGTCTTCTGGTTCGGGGAGTGATAAGTTCTGCAATATAAAAATTATATTAAGATAAAAGTTCTATTCGAAGTAAGTGGAGTGAGAATTGATTGGTTTTACCCTCTTCACAACGGGTCTGAGATATGCTACAATGCGTCTCGCAAGGGCCCATAGCTCAGCGGTTAGAGCAGTCGGCTCATAACTGATTGGTCGTAGGTTCGAATCCTACTGGGCCCACCCTTCCCTCAGGAAGCCAGTTCCCAAGGCTCTCCTGCCCAATATAATCTTTTCTATCATCGTGAGGGAGCTAATTTGTCACAGCCAGTTCAACTTTCACTTCCTCGAACGTCACATCATAATCAAGGTCTTTTCTCTGATTATTATCTTGACCACCTTTTGCCTCAGCAATGGCATGCATTGGAAGATGAAGCTGCTATTGCTCTGAAACAGCTTCAAACAATTTATGGTAAGTTTACTCCTAATCCAAATAATGAAGCACAAACAGAACTTGATTGGATAATGCCTGTGTTGCGTGAGCTAGGACACATTTCTTTTGATGTACAGGTACCACTATCAGTACCTCATAGCACCCAGAAACCTGATTATATTTTCTATAAAGATGAAGTTGCGCGTAACACCCACAAAGGAAAAGTAGTAACCGAAGCTGATCTCAAAGATAGTGCCTATGCAATTGGCGATGCAAAGAAATGGGATCGCTCGCTAGATAAGGCATCTAATGAGAATGATGCTTTTAATAACAAAAATCCCTCTTATCAAATCTTCTTTTATGTACTACATAGTGGTCTCCCCTGGGGTATTCTCACGAATGGAAGACAATGGAGACTTTATCATTATCTGACAGCTCACAAATTAGATGTTTTCTATGAAGTTGATCTCCCTGCTTTATTAAGCGCGAGTGATCCAGGAAAATTTTTGTATTTTTATGCATTCTTTAGACGAGCTGCTTTTGAGCATGGTTTCCTTCCACTTGAACAAATTCTTACTGCTAGTACAGAGTTTGCGCAGAGTGTAAGTGATAATCTACGCAAACAAGTCTATGATGCACTTCGCTATGTAGCTCAAGGATTTCTTGATTATCCTGATAATAGCTTGGTTCCAGACCCTGAAACATGTAAACAAATCTATGATAATTCTCTGACGCTTCTCTATCGACTGCTCTTTATTTTCTATGCTGAAGCTAGAGATCTGTTACCTCTTCAAAAGAATGTAAAGTATCGAGATCGCTATAGCCTCTACTCTATCAAGAAAGATATTGCTAATGGATTGTATGAGGAACTCCTTCCTGACTCAGGTATTGTTTGGCCTCGTTTGAAAACCTTGTTTCATTTCATTAATATGGGTAGTTCACCTCTTAGCGTAACAACATTCGATGGAGGACTCTTTGACCCGAAACGACATGAGTTTTTAGAACGGTATGTTGTTGGGGATTTGAATCTGTGTCGCGCTATAGACAAATTGGCACGAGTAAACTTTCAATTTGTCGATTACCGTGATTTGGCTATACGCCATCTAGGAACGATCTACGAGGGATTACTAGAATACAAGCTTCAGATAGCAGTAGAGCCAATGGTAGAGCGTAAGTCAGATAGTAAAATAGTTCCTGCAGAAGGCGTGCTGAAGAAGGATAGAGTGGCAGAATTTCAACAAGGTGAGGTCTACTTGGTTACAGATGCTGGAGAGCGGAAGGTCACTGGAAGTTATTACACTCCTGACTATATTGTAAAGTACATGGTTGATCAGGCTGTGGGACCCATATTACGTGATACTGTTGAGGACACGGAGGATGACTTTCAGAAAATCCAGGCGGTACTTGCCGTCAATATACTTGATCCTTCGATGGGAAGTGGCCACTTTCTTGTTGAGGTGGTAGAGTACATTGCCCGTTTTCTTGTAGAGTTGGGTGTGCGCTCGGAGGAAATAGATGAAGCTGATATGGCCTACTGGAAACGCCGGGTTGCCCAATTGTGTGTTTATGGGATTGATTTGAATCCCCTAGCAGTTGAACTTGCTAAACTCTCTCTGTGGTTGGCAACTGCTGCTGATGATCGGCCTCTCAGCTTTCTTGATCATCATTTGCGTGTGGGGAATGCTTTGATTGGCTCTTGGTTGAGCGAGATAGCACCTGACCAGCATTTAGGTTTGAAGAATCAAAAAAAGAAAAAGGCGAAAGTTATTGAAGAGAAGAAGGAGACAAGCCAATTATCACTGCTAAGCGAGGATGAATTTCAGCACAATACTAGTACAGCTTTAAATTTCATTGCATCTATCGAGCATAATCCTGGCATTACCATTCAGGATGTGAAGGCTCAAGAAACTGCCTATGTTGAACAGCGCCAACATTTTAGTGAAAGATATCGGCGGCTAGCTGATTTGGGCGTGGCTCTGTACTTTATGGACATAGATAACGAACTCTGGAAGCCGCTAGCTAATCATGCTTTAGGGAAAGCTATTGCTCTTCCCCTTCAATTTGAAAACATACATAAGCAGGCTGCTGATCTAGCAAAAGAGAAGCGCTTTTTCCATTGGGAATTGGATTTCCCAAATATCTTTTTTGATCAACAGGGCCAGCCACTAGGTGAAAAAGCTGGTTTTGATGTTGTGATAGGCAATCCTCCCTATGTGCGTCAAGAGCAACTTAGTGCAGATAAGCCCTATTTTAGTAACCATTACTTTGTTTACCATGGTGTAGCAGATCTTTTTGTCTATTTCTTTGCTCAAGGTCTAAACCTACTTCGTGAGGATGGTAGACTTGTCTATATTAGTAGCAATACCTGGCTCTATGCTAACTATGGGACGTTGTTACGTCAGTTTCTTCGTACTCAAAATACAGTTGAGACGCTTATTGATCTAGGAAATAACTATATCTTTGCTGATGCTCCTGATCTTAGTCCATCCATTCAAATTGTTCGTAAAGCCAAACCTACAGAAGAGCATATAGCACAATGTGCAGTTTTTTCTAAGGGTGAGCAAATTGCGGCCTTCAAAGATCAGCTGCCAAGCAAACTGTTTCCTCTTTCCATTCATGATCAACTTGATACAGGATGGAAACTAACCGGTAAAAATTCAAGGGATCTACTTGCTAAGCTTATGAAAATAGGGACACCTCTTTTAGATGTTGTAGAGGGAAATATATACCGAGGTGTCGTAACTGGATTAAATGAGGTTTTTATTATTGATCAGACTTTACGAGATAAACTAGTAAGTGAGAATTCAGCTTGCTCTGCTTTAATTAAGCCTTTGCTACGTGGAGAAGATTTGCGCCCGTGGTATCAAGAGAATGAGAGACGCTGGTTAATTTTTACGAGGCAAGGAATAGCGATTGAGGAATATCCTTCTGTACTAACGTATCTTCAGCAGTTTCGAGAACAGCTAGAGCCTCGACCTGGTAATTGGGATAATTCGCAACCTTGGCTTGGCCGTAAACCTGGTCCATATAAGTGGTATGAGATTCAGGACACAGTTGACTATTATGAAATGTTTGATAAACCTAAAATCTTCTGGCCCGATATTGCAAAATATCCTCGTTTTAGTTGGGGAGCACCTGGAGTCTGTACTACTAATACTGGTTACTTTATTTCTGCAAGTTCATATGCATTGCTAGGTATTTTATCTTCTCGTATAATTTGGTACATAATATCACGTATTTCTCAGCCTCTGGGTGAGCGAAAAGGAACCCTTATCTATCGATTGTTTAAACAGTATATGGAACGATTGCCTATTCCATCATTAACAGATGATCAAGATTCTAAGATTAATTCCATAGTGAAGCAGCTAATTGATACTACACAGCAACGTTATACCATAAGACAGAAAATGACACGTAGGATACAAAGAGATTTGGGGAATAGTCACTTAAAGCTTAACCAGAAGCTAGAGGAATGGTGGACTCTCTCTTTTAGTGATTTCCGTAATGAAGTTAAGAAAGTCTTTAAACAAGATATTCCGTTGAGAGACAGGGATGATTGGGAAGAACTACTACAAGAGCATAGTTCGGAGATAGCAAGACTTACCAGTGAAATTATTAGTTTAGAGACAGAATTGAATGCAATTGTATATGCTGTGTTTGATCTCAATGAAGATGAGATTAAATTGATTGAGCAGGAAACAAAGTTTTCCTATGGTGAATGGTAAGCTAGGGGCTCGCCTCTCACCTGGAGGGATATCTTTCACACTAGTAGTTTGTCGGAGAGAAGCAAACCCCCTCTCTCTTGTGATGGTATGACTGAAAACCAGGAGTAGAACGGTTAAAGTGGTTGTTTCCACTGTATTTTGAATGATGCAATTGCTGCAATAGCGGCTGGTATAACAGTCATTCCTTTCTCTCCGACAAACTGCTAGGCCTCCTCATCATAATAAAAGTTAATTGTCTCTATGTGGATATTTGAAGGTTCGATTTTATCTTGGCGTATATCCGAACGGAGCTTGGAAAATGTTACTTGAATCCTGGTGACTTGTCCTTTTTCAAAGAGAGATGGGTATTCCATGGGCAGAAATGGGGATGCATGGCCATTAGAAGTTCCCAATATAGCCAGAAACGCTTCGCTATCCTTAAGTATGTCAATACTTCCTTTCTCTAAACCTCTATTAGAGCATTCTATCAGTTGTTCTTTTGATGAAAGTATTATCGTATTAACTGTTTCTTTATTTGAAATATTATTGCTTCCAAGTCTCTTAATTCTATATTCACTTTCAATATGACCAGATTCTTTTTTTACTTCTATAGCACGTTTGTACATTTGTCCTAATTGAGATGAAAGGTGTAAGCTGTCGGAATTTTCATCTCTGTTAGAGTCATAGATATCAATGCTGCCCTCCTTTAACCCTATGCTAGCCAAGCACATGGTCTGCTCTTTTGCAGAAGCTACCATAACTTTTCCCCCTTGGGTTATTTTAGCGCTTGTGTTATATGCCTCAAACTTGTCGGCTATGTCTGATCTGTAGGTTGCCAGTTTGCTTTTCTTCTCTGCCATTATTCCACGCGTAACAGCGAACATCATCGCAATATCCTTTCCATATCTCTTATTAACAACAGCAACAGGCATACGACGATCTGGAAGGTTTGCTGGGACATCTATCCCCTTCTCTTTCAGAAGAGAGGTCCATTTCTCATAAAAGTCTGGTTCTTTGTTTCCTTTTGAGTCGTCACTATAGCCATACTGCCTCCTAGTTATATCTCTTCCTGCCAATTGCCGAGCCAATGAAAGTCGAGCAGTATCCACTTCCTTCTGGTAACTACCCAATTCATCATATCTTTTCTGTAGGTTTTCAGAACTTCCTCCTTCACCAAGACACTCCCTAGCTGCATCAATACTGTCGCTTAATTGCTGCACACTCTTCATAAAACACTTGTAAACTTCTGTTTCATTGCCCAATTTCTCAATAGACTCTCGATTGAGACGAAGGTAGTCTCGAATCCAATCGAGCTGATCTTGAGTATCCCTTACTACTAATCGCAAATCTAGTGGGAGTCGAGCAGCATTCACTTCCTTCTGGCAACGAGCCAATTCATCATATCTTTTCTGTAGGTTTTCAGAACTTCCTCCTTCATCAAGACATTTTCTGGCTGCACCAATATTATCGCTTAACTGTTGCCAACGCTTGTCAAGGTACTCACAATCACTGGCTCCCCCCAGGTTCATGAAATGCTTTCGATGGCACTTAAGGAAGTTTTCGGCTTGAACCCTTTGCTCTTCCATATTTCCTACCATTTCCGAGAGGTGCTGTCTCATCTGACGAAGATCTTTCAATCCTAGCTCAGCAGAGGTTCCCCCTTGTTCTGTTAGAGAACTCCGTTCTGAAGCCTTAAGACCTGGGTCTTGTGAAGACAATCCACTCTCCAGCGTCCGCGTCCATAGAGTAGCTACATGTCCTGCTGCTCCATAGTCTGCTGGATTTATATGACTTTCTCCGCTTATACCCTTCCCTGCTTGCGAGATAGTCCTTGCTCTTTTCCTTCTATCATTAATATCGTTACTATCATTAGTATCATTAGTATTAGTCATAGGTCTTTTATCACCGCGGCCAGACATAAATTTTCTCCTTTTGAGGGCGTTTCGTACCTCTCACAAAGCTCTGCTGCTTGAGTTCGGCGGGTAAGGAGGCCACATTGCTGCGGCCCCCTCCCCTAGAAACTGTGCATGCGCCTTTCAACGCACACAGCTTGCGCACATCACGAACCTCACGACTCCTCCTGACTCTCCTGCTTGAACCATTCCGTTGTTCGGCTTTCTTCTGTTGGCAGCTTGCGGTCGTTGTGCTGCTGACAGTCGCTGATTTTGCGTGGGGTCCCGGCATGGATTTGTTGATGGCAGAGTGCATGAACCAGTACCAGATTGTCGTAGCTCGGTTTGCTCTCCTGGGACCATGTGACCCGGTGATGGATCTGAAGCTCTTCATCATTGAAGAGGGATTCAAAACACTGTGGGCACCGACCCTTCTGTCTCTTTGAGAGCTTCTGTTTTGAAAACGTCAGATCGCCAGCTTTGGCGGCCTGTCGTTTCGTCCAGTAGTCTTTGAGACGGGGGTCATCTGGAGAGGCACGGCCCTTGACCAGCGTGTGTCGCTCGATGGGAAACCAGTGAAACTTGAGCAGGTAGGCTCCGGTCTGTTTGTCGCCAAACGTCGAGAAGTCTTGCCTGTCAAGATTGAACCGACCCCAGTATTTGCGTCGTTGCCAGCTTACCGATTTGTTGGGATGCATGCGTTTGGTAGAGCGGATGGTCTTCAAGAACATCCACGCATCGAGCTTGCCAAAGATTTCTTTGGCGACAACCGTGCGAAAATAGGTGGCCCAGCCACGAATGACCGGGTTGAGTTTTGCCAGGACCGTCTGGACATTGGTACCTTGAACCTTTTTCCAGAGGCCCTTGAGCTTCCCTCGTATCTCTTGCACTGATTGTTTGCTGGGCTTCATGAGGAGTTTCCATCCCGAACGTGCCGTTTGTGGGGCGGGGTAATGTCTCACATGAAAGCCAAGAAAATCAAAGCCTTCTGTCAGGTGAACGATGCGTGTCTTTTCTGGAGAAAGGGTCAACCCTCGTGGTTTGAGCCATTGGGCAAGGATGTCTTGCACGCGCTCGGCATCCTCTTTGGTTTCACAGAAGCGGCGGGTAAGGAAGCCGCATTGCTGCAACTCCCTCCCCTTGAAACTGTGCATGCGCCTCTCAGCGCACACAGCTTGAGCACATCACGAACAACACAGCTCCTTTTTCTCATCCTGTAGCGATTGTCG
>Ga0207416_1001692_pt1 | contig 27413 bp, 25 predicted proteins | sample PaiPotPPM11metaG_FD_184107 | JGI IMG/M metagenome (GOLD analysis project Ga0207416, IMG submission 184107) | Iron sulfur acid spring bacterial and archeal communities from Banff, Canada, to study Microbial Dark Matter (Phase II) - Paint Pots PPM... ... | reverse complement strand
CGGCGGGGATCCGGGACCGAGGCGAAGGCGGCAGCCAGACTTGCCGGGGTCACGGTGAGGCAGGCGTCGCTGGGCGTTGCGGGACTGGTCGTGGGGGCAGTAGACTCCATGGCACGCTCCTTTGTTCGGCTGGGTTGCTTTCACAACCATGCTCGCAAAGGAGCGTGCCTCGTCGCCTCCCCTCCCAACTCACGCATAAGCCCTAAGGTGCACCAGGCTTGCATTGACGAGGAATCCCACCGGAACAGAGAATGGCAGAACCCTATCAAGATAGGCGCCTCCGCTCTGCAGCGGAGCACCCCAGTCCACCCGCAGGATCGGCAACTCCGTCGTGGCAGGATGCGCCAGTGCGCCGTCTCTCGGCGTGAGGAAGAGTGTCCCGGCAATGAGAAGGGCGACGCCGAGGTTCAAGAGCGTGGTGACAGGCTTTCTTACGCCAGCAGCGACTCGGCGATGACTTGCCATCACCCCGCTCCCTTCAGAAGACAGAGACCCGATCCCAAACGGATCGGCGGGTACCCTCTGGGTGCTAGTGGTTGATCGCGGCTCGAGCCGACCCGCCGGGGTAGGTACCCCGATGGAACGCGACTAAGCTTTCCGTGTATGGCAACTGCTCGGTCACTGTCTTTGTTCACACTGTATCACGATGTGAGGAAAAGTCAAGTGAAACAGTTCACAAATTGAGCGTGTAATCCCGCCTCATTCGTCCGGAGACCCGGTATGTGTAATCTGTGGTCGCCATTCTGCTCGATACCTCCGGCACCATAGCCATGGAAACCGCCTCAGGGCTCGTGGAAGATATCGTGGGTGCCAACTCGCCGCCAGACAGTGTGCGGCTCTCCAGGTCGCACTTCGGCGCCCCAGGCGAAGGTCGCCCGTCCATCGGGTGCCCAGCTCATCTCCCAGACACCCTGGGTGCGGACCACCCGCTTGACCCGGAGGCTCGGATCAGACTTCCGCTCCCGTAGACCCCGGACAAAGAGTCGAAGCGCAGCCTTAAAGGCCGCCTGCTGTTCGGCCGTCAGGTTCGAGTATTCGCGCAGGAAGCGGGGCAACTCCTCATGGGTCGGCACTTAGTCACGAGATGGCGGCACGCTGTCGAGGTGCTCGAGGAACTCCTCATCGCTGTAGTAGATCGTCCCTTGGCCTGCTGCCAACTCGGCGTCGGCCTCGCGCTCGCCTGCCTGCCACTCGGGCGTCCAGAACCACGCCTGCTCCGGATCGATCTCGTGCAGCTCGAGTTGGCCCCGCTCCTTCGTCAAGACGAATGTGACAGGGTTGCCGTTCTCGATTCGTTGAACCACGTCCTCGGGAAGGGCATCGATCAGCCGATGGAGGTCCGCTTTCGTCATACACCTACCATAGCATCTGTCTTCGAACAGGCAGGTAAGTCGCTTGTGAACCATCCGGCAGTGAAGTTCACCTCGAGTCGCCCAATGCCTCGGCCAGCTCATCCTCCGTCATCCCGGTTCGCTGTAGGATCTCGTCGACGGTCGCGTCGAGGCGGGCGAGTGCCCGACGCGCCTCGTGCTTATCTGGCTTGACCGGGAAGTAGAAGCCGATGACCCTCCCATGGCGTTCGATTGCCAGGGGCTCGGACGTGGCAAGGTACTGGGTGGCGTGGTCGCGGAATTCCCGGACTCCGACGTGTTTCATATCGCTGCCTCCTGCACAGAGGGTGGACACTGAGTGGTCACAATGACAGAATAACCATTCCCGGCAACGAAGCCAAGGGAACTGGACTGGGACCTCTCTGTCCAAGCCAGCCAATTGGGAAAGGGTCGTCTCACAGTATGATGGCCCTGAGATGACCGCGCTACGTCAATTGGCCGGCGATAAGGAGGACGATGTGACAGAGCCTGACAAAGCCGCAGAGGTGTATCCGGGGGTAGTCGTAGACCCGCGTGTCATGCACGGCGTGCCGGTCATCAAGGGTACCCGCATCCCGGCACGGCTCATTGTGGGACAGCTGGCCGGCGGCGAGAGCATTGAGGGTGTGATGGATGCCTACGCGCTCACCGAGGAGCAGGTGCGGGCAGCTTTGGGCTACGCGGCGGAGCGACTCGGGGCAGAAACGGTCTACGTGGTGGCCAGCCAATAGTGGCTGGACCGCCGGTACCGCCCCGCCACCTCCTCGTCGATGAGAACCTACCCCGAGAACTCGCGGCACGGCTGGGCAAGGCAGGCTACGAGGCCGAACATGTCTACGAAGTCAGACTCCGGGGGCGTCCTGATGACGAGATCTTCGCCCACGCCCAGCAGCACGGTCAGATTATCCTCACGAGCGATGTAGGCTTCGGCAACGTGCTGCAGTATCCGCCTCCGCATGCTGGAATCATCGTGGCCCGCCTACCAGATACACTGACGATCGCTCGCCGTCTGGACGTGATTTTGGATGGGCTGGAGACGCTGGCCGCCGAGCAACTGGAGAATGCAGTCGCGACAATGGAGGTTGGGCGTGTCCGTGTTCACCGGTGAACGACGCGCTGCTAAACGCGACGAAGATCTCCCAAGCTGCTGCAGATCACCCGAGGTCCGGGAGGAGCGTCATTGAGGGAAGATAGCGAGGACGCACAGCCCGGAAATGCCGATGGTCAAGAGTGCTTTCTCGGTGTCCGCCTCGTCCCTGGCAGCATACAGCGGACCCGTGTCGCGGATCAGCGCCATGAGCGCGGCGCGTAGTCGAGTTCTCCCGCTCGCCGGCCGATGTCCTGTGGTGGCTTCCTCGATCGCCCTGTGGCAATGAACCGTGGCTTTCGTTCCCCCTGAGCAGCGCGCCATTCGAGGCCCTGCCGCATCACCGTTCCAAGCGAGACCTCCTCCCGTCGCGCGATAGCCCGCAGTCGCTTGAGGAGATCATCATCGAGAACCACAGTGGTGCGCTTCATGTCGCCATTGTGGCACAACTATGCACACCCCACCGGGTCCATCACCGACAGCCTCCCTTCCACCTCTTCCAACCCTGGAAGTTAGCGGGACATCCAGGCTTCTCGCAGCTGCTTCTAGCATCTCCGATCTGCTAGACTCAGGAATGGGTGCAATGCGAGTCATAAGCGTGCGACTCGATATGGCAGACTATGACCAACTGGAAGCGGAGGCGAAGCGTCTGGGGCTGCCCCCTGCTACCTTGGTTCGGATTTACGTCCGTGCCGGTCTGGCAGGGAACGGTGAGACCGAGGTGGAGTGGAGGCGCCGGACCGGCCTGGCAGCGCTAGACCGTCTCGCGACGTTGACGGCTGATCTGCCCTCTGTCGACGCGGTTCAGGTTGCGCGAGAGAGCCGCGAAGAGCTCGAGCAGCGGCCTCATCTGTAGTGGCCATCGTCCTCGATGCCAGCGTGCTCGTCGTGCTGGCCAGTGGTGACCCACGGAAACCAGCCGCGCAGGCGGCGCTACGGGGCTGGGTCGAGGCCGATGAGCCTCTTCACGCCCCTACCCTCCTTCCCTACGAGGTTGCCAGTGGCCTCACCCGTCTGATCGCCGCTGGTGCCTTCCCGGTCGAACGGCTTCCGGAGGCCTGGCAGACGGTCCTCGAGATGCCGATTACCTACCATCGCCTGCAGGGCGCGGAGGGCGTCATCGCCATCGCACTACGGCTGCGGCGCCACGGCGCCTATGACGCGGCCTACCTGGCCCTCGCCGAGCGGCTGAAGGCGGAGCTGTGGACCTTCGACGGCCCCTTGGCCCGCAATGGGGCAAGCGCCGGCTTCCCCGTCCACCTCATCGAATGAGCGAGGGACAAAGGGGACTGCACATACTCCTCCTCCCGCCTGCAAGCGCCTCACTGCGCATGGAGTCGTAACATCCTGTTCATATCACCGCAATATCGTCCTCTTGACTTTCCGGGAAAGATGACTCAAACTGTACGGAACGAACGGGTGTGAGAAGACCGGCGTGGTTGATCGCTTGCCCTGATGTGCAACGGGAGACGGTTTCCGGGCAGGCGTTGTTCGAGTTTCATGCGAGGAGGAGAGTGCGAGCGATTCCTATTTCTTTCTGTTAACAGTCTGCTTTTCTATTGATGTGCGCTCACGTATAGAGGAGGAGCAATCGTGACTGAGAGCGACGGACGCATTAGCCGACGCGAGCTGTTGGAGCGCGGAGCGCTGGGCGGTCTCGGCATAGCAGGGCTGGCCGCACTGGCAGGCGTCTCCAGCACGGAGGTGGAGGATGCCTTTGCCGCCTGGGCGGCCAAGAGCGGCATTAGCACCAAGCTCATTGCCGCGGCCAAGAAGGACGGCCATCTCAACGTCATTACTCTCCCCACCGACTGGGCCGACTATGGGGAGATTATGAACACCTACCAGTCGAGGTGGAAGATCGGCATCACAGACGATAATCCGCTCGGCACCTCGGCAGAGGAGATCAAGGCGATCCAGGACCTCAAGGGTCAGAGCCGCGCGCCGGACGTGGTCGACGTGTCTCTCACCTTCGCCGACGTCGGCAAGAAGGGGGGGCTGTTCTCCCCATACAAAGTTGCGACATGGAGCTCCATACCCAAGAGTATGAAGGATCCAGGCGGGGCCTGGGTCGGCGACTACTGGGGAGCTCAGTCATTCCTGTCGGTGGGCAGCGTCGTCAAGAACCCGCCGAAGGATTGGAGCGACTTGACCAAGCCCGAGTACAAGGGCCAGGTTGCGATCGACAATGATCCGCGGCAGGCGGGCGACGCATTCGGCGCGGTCATGGCGGCGGCGCTGGCCAACGGCGGATCGCTCGACAACATCGCACCCGGCATCGACTTCTTTGCCAAGCTGAAACAGCTCGGCAACTGGAACCCGACCATCGCCCATGAAGTACAGATCGAGCGGGGAGAGACACCAATCGCCATCCGGTGGGACTATCTCAACCTGGCCACGCGAGACACCATGGCCTCAAAGGGACTCAAAGCCACCGTCACGATCCCGACACACGGAGTGTACGGCGGGTACTACTGCCAGGCCATTAGCAAGTTTGCTCCACACCCGAACGCGGCAAAGCTCTGGATGGAGTTCATCTACTCCGACGAGGGACAGCTATTCTTCCTCAAGGGATACACCCATCCGGCCCGCTTCGCGGATCTGGCCAAGCGGAAAAAGGTCCCGAAATCCCTTGCCAGTAAACTCCCCAAAGCAAGTCTGTACAAGCCCGTAAAGTTCGCCAGCCTGGCGCAGATCACCAAGGCGAACGTGGTGCTGAACCAACAGTGGGGCCCGAAGATGGGCGCCTAAAGCGCACGATACCCCGCTAGTGCGTTTCAGAGGACATGCTGTGCAACGAGCGGAACACGTAGGGGCGGACGTCTACCGCGGGTGGGACGAAGTCCCGGGACCCGCTGGGATCCGCCCTCCCTCGGTCCCCGCGGGCATGCCGGGCGGGTCGACGAGGACGTCGACCCCTACGACCGGCGCCATTGCACATCATCCCGCCGCAGGCTGGGGTGTCCCCTACGGGTCCGGAAGCTAGCATGGCAGATGTCACGCAAGAGGTAAGCACGGCACTACCCAAGCCTCGCGGCCTCATCCTGTCCCGGAGATGGTCGTTCGCCTGGGTCGGCGTGGTGCCGTTCTTCCTCTACGTGGCAGTGTTCCTGGTGCTTCCAAGCCTGTGGCTTGTGCTCGGAGCCTTCCAGACCGACAACGGGGGCTGGACGCTGGATCACATCCGGAGGCTCTTCGAGTCGCAGTTTGCTCAGGCCTACCTGACCAGCATCAAGCTCAGCGCGACCACGGCGCTGACCGGCGGACTCTTTGGCTTCTTCGTGGCGTACGCAGCGATCAGCGAGAGGTCACCAGGCTGGATTCGCAACACGCTCTCGACTTTCTCCGGCGTAGCGGCGAACTTCGCGGGTGTTCCGCTCGCGATCGCCTTCATCACCGCGCTCGGTCAAACCGGCGTGTTGACGGTGTGGCTGTCCAGCCATGGCGTGCATCTGTACGATCGAGGCTTTACCCTTTACCACTTCACGGGATTGGCAATCGTCTATACCTATTTCCAGCTTCCGCTCATGGTCTTGATCATCACCCCCTCGCTCGAGGGTCTCCGCCGTGAATGGCGCGAGGCTGCGACGAACATGGGAGCCTCTCCTCTGCAGTACTGGCGCTGGGTCGGTCTCCCCATCCTCATGCCCTCGCTGCTCGGCGCCATGGTGTTGCTCTTCGGCAGCGCCTTTGCCGCGTACGCCACTGCCTACGCGCTGGTGGGAGGATCCTTCAATCTGGTCCCAATTCTGATCGGAGTCGTGATCTCCGGCAATCTCAGCTCTGATCCGGCGCTGGGCTATGCTCTGGCGCTCGGCATGATCGTCATCATCGGCATAACGGTCATCCTGTACGCGTTACTGATGCGTCGAGCCAGCAGGTGGCAGGCGACCACCCAACAGGTGACTGCGACGAGAGTGTCGCTGTCGGCGCGGTTGTGGAACATCCTCAACCTCGAGCCGGTATTTGAGCGCTTGTGGAACATCCTCGGGCCGCTCCTGGCGCGGTTGTGGCATATTCCCCAACCGCTCCTGGTGCGGATATGGAATGTCCCCCGACCGGCGCTGGTCCGGTTGTGGAATGCTCTCCGGCCGCTACTTGTAGCCCTGGGACGCTTGTGGAACGTCTTCTGGCTGGTACTGGCTGCTCTTTTCTTCCTCTTGCCACTCTACGCCACCGCTCAGTTCAGCCTGCAGACGAGTGCGGGGCAGTACGGCTTCGATGCCTACCGGACAATCCTGAATGATCCTGCCTTCAAGGACAGCTTCCTACTGTCCTTCAAGCTTGCTATCGCCACGGTCGTCATCAGTACGATCCTCATGGTGCCGACCGTGTATGTGGTGAACCTCAAGCTTCCCAAAATCAGGCCGGTCATGGACTTCATCGCCGTGCTGCCGTTTGTGGTGCCGCCAATTGTGCTCGCCGACGGCATTTTGAGGCTGTTCAACCGGCCGTCGTTGACCTGGCTTATCTCCGGCCCGCACATCCTGGTGCTCGCCTATGTGATCCTGGCGCTACCCTTCACCTATCGAGCGCTCGACGCCGGTATGCGTGCCATTAACCTGCGCACCTTGACCGAGGCCGCGCAAAGCGTCGGCGCAAGCTGGATTACAATCCTGGTGCGGATCATCCTTCCGAACCTGCGCTATGCTATGCTCGCCGGAGCCTTCTTGACTCTGACGCTCGTCATGGGCGAGTTCACTATGTCCAGCCTCATGTTGTTCCATACCTTTGCCGTGTACGTCGAGTACAAAGGCGAGACACAGGCCGAGCCGGCAGCTGCCCTGACAGTTATCAGCTTCGCGCTCACCTGGGCGGCAATGCTCGGCCTCTTGTTCCTGGGCCGAGGTGTGGGACGGCGGCAGGCGCAGATCGGCGGGACGAAGTAACGATGGCACAGCTGGAATTGCAGGAGTTGCAAAAGCGATTCGGGGAGGTCGTGGCTCTTCGGAGTCTGGACCTCTCCCTCAGATCCGGCGAGTTCGTCTCGCTCCTTGGCCCAAGTGGCTGCGGGAAGACGACTGCCCTGCGCATCGTGGCCGGGTTCGAGCACCCGGACAGTGGCCGTGTCGTGGTGGATGGCAAAGACGTCACCTCCGTACCTGCCAACCGGCGGGACATGGGCATGGTCTTCCAGGCCTACAGCCTCTTCCCGAATCTCACCGCCCAGCAAAACGTCGAGTTCGGCCTTCGGGTCCGCAGAGTGTCCCGGGCCGAGCGGGCCCGCCGGGCTGCCGAGCTCCTCGACCTGGTGGGGCTTGCCTCCGCGGTGAATCGCTACCCACACCAGCTCTCCGGTGGCCAGCAGCAGCGCGTCGCGCTGGCCCGAGCCCTGGCCATTGAGCCGAGGGTGCTGCTGCTCGACGAGCCGCTGTCGGCCCTCGACGCGAAGGTGCGCGTGCAGCTGCGGGAGGAGATTCGGCGTATCCAGCAGGAGCTGGGAATTACCGCCCTGTATGTGACGCACGACCAGGAAGAAGCACTGTCCATCTCCGACCGGGTCGTCGTGCTCTCACAGGGGCAGATCGAGCAGGTCGGGCCGCCGGCCGAGATCTACGGCGCTCCCCGTACCGTCTTTGTCGCCGCGTTCATCGGCACGATGAACCGCATCGAGGGCACCGTGTCTGCGGACTCCCAGGATGAATCGGGAAGGTACGTCGAGTCTGGTGGTTTCCGTCTGCCGGTGGCCGCTGCCCGCGACTGCCGCGGCGGAGAGCGCGTGCTCGTCTTGATTCGCCCCGAGGTCATCGAGCTTGACAGTCTCAATGGCAAGGCCCACGATGAATCAGGACCCGACGGGAGCTCTGACCACCGCCTCGAAGGAAGCATTGTATCGCACACTTTCCTGGGGTCGGTGACCAGGCTCAACGTTTCCAGTCCCATCGGAGAGCTCATGGTGGACGTTCCCAGCGCCGCGGCGCTATCTTTGGGAGTCGGCACGCGAGTCACCCTCGACTGGGACGCGGAAAGCCCGCGCCTGATCATGCTACCGGCGTCGCCGGAGCTAGGTGCGCCGGACGGTGGCGTCGATCACGATGGAGCCGGCCTTCCCGAGGACGAGCCTCAGCGAGCCTGAGATTTCATCCAAGCTTCAATCCTTTGACGAAACCCGGACGCAATGAGCCATGCCCCTGTGGGAGCGGGAAGAAGTATAAGCGGTGCTGTCTGCCTAAAGACGCCTCCGCCGGTGCCGTTCCCCAGACGCCCGACCTTCATGCCCAAGGTCGGCTCGAAGAGGCAATGCACCATCATGAACGAGGAGAGGTGCAGCCGGCCGAGCAACGTTGCCGGGATGCGCTCGCGCTCGATCCCGAGAATGCAGAAGCCCTCCACCTCTTGGGCATCCTCGCCTACCAGGCAGGCAACTATCATGCGGCAGCAGCGTTTGTCGGCAAGGCGATCGCCCGGAACCCCCACGTGCCGGATTTCCATAGCAATCTGGGGCTCGTACGGCGCTGGCTGGGCGATCTCGACGGCGCGATCCGCTCGTTCCGCGAGGCGCTGCGCCTGCAGCCGTCGGCTTCTGTGGCGCACAACAATCTGGGCAATGCGCTGCGGGACAAAGGTGAGCTTCCCGAGGCCGCCGAGTGCTATCGGGAGGCGCTACGCTTGGCGCCCGGGTACCCCGCCGCAGGCTTGGGTGACCCCGCCGCAGGCTTGGGTGTCGCCGCCGCAGGCTTGGGTGCCGCCGAGGCGCAGCTGAACCTCATGCAAGTAGCCCAGCAGCTCTGTGACTGGGACAACCTGGATCGGCTGTGTGAGCGGATAAGAGAGATTATTCGACACCCAGGCGACACCCAGAGGGTACCCGGCCCGCAGGGTACCGGCCGGCCGGCCGCCATACGGCCCGCTGCCGCCATGACGATCTCGAGCTCGGCCGAGGAGCAGCTGCTCTGTGCTCGGAGCTGGGTCGAGTCCCGACTGGCTCCTATCGAGCGCATGCGCGACTCACTCAACTTCCACTTTGACCCGGTTCCCAGATCCAGGCTCCGCATCGGCTATCTCTCGACGGATTTTCGTCCGCATCCCGTCGCCTATCTGGTGGCTGAGCTCTTCGAGCTGCATGACCGCGATCGCTTTGAGGTCATTGCATACTCCATCGGTCCGGATGATGAGAGCGACATCCGCCACCGCATCATCCAGGGCGTCGATCGGTTCACGGATCTCAAAGATCTGTCCTTCGCCGACGCCGCGCGCCGTATCTCCCAGGATGGCGTCGACATCTTGATCGATCTCAATGGCTATACCAAAGGTTGCCGCACCGAAATCCTGGCCCTCCGTCCTGCTCCCATCCAGGTCAACTACCTCGGCTATCCCGGCACCATGGGCGCTTCCTTCATCGACTACATCCTCACCGATCCCTTCCTCACCCCTCCCGACCAGCAGCCCTTCTTCGTCGAAGAGTTCGCCTATCTACCGGACTGCCATCAGGTCAATCCGCGTCAACGCTCCGTGGCCGCGGCTACCGGCGTACCGGTGACGCCCGCTCGTCTGGAGTGTAACCTCCCGGAGGACGCCTTCGTCTTCTGCTGCTTCAACAGCCCCTACAAATTTACTCCGGCCATGTTTGACCTCTGGATGCGCCTGCTGAAAGAGATCCCGGAGAGCGTCTTGTGGCTCTCAGAAGCCAATCGGTGGATGGGTGCGAATCTGCGGCGAGAAGCAGCTGCCCGCGAGGTCGATGCCGATCGCCTGGTCTTTGCGCCCAAGCTGCCCTCACTGACCGACCACCTGGCGCGGCAACGGCTGGCCGACCTGTTTCTCGACACTCTGCCCTATAACGCTCATTCCACCGCCGGTGACGCCCTCTGGGCGGGCCTACCTGTGCTCACCTGTGCCGGCCAAACGTACGCCTCCCGGGTGGCCGGTAGCTTGCTCACGGCCATTGGCCTGCCCGAGCTGATCACCTTCTCACTCGAGGAATATGAGCGTCGCGCCCTCCATTTAGCCCGGTACCCGGAGGAGCTGGCCGCTCTCCGGGAGAAGCTCTGCATCAATCGCAACACCTTCCCCCTCTTTGACACGCCAAGATTCACCCGTCATCTCGAAGCTGCATATTTCCAGATGTGGGAGGCGCTCGTATCCTCAAAACAACTCTTCACACCATACAACAAGGGCAGCGAGCCGGACACGGGGTCGCCGGCGCTTACTACCGGCTGACCCATGGGCCGGGTGAACCGCATATGAGGCGCCTCGACCTGGCCCCGAACGACACGGCACCCACCCGTCGCGAGTCCCTTCTTCACTTCACATACTTCACCGACCTTCATATCCTCGATCCGGAGTCACCGGGCCGGTACGAGTTCGTCGAGCGCTTGCATGGTCTGGAGGCGCTGCACCTGCTGTTGCCTGCCTACCGCCCGCAGGAGTTTCTGCAGCTTCACGCCGTGGATGCGATGATCGGGGCGATCAACTCCATCGCGGACAGCCCGGTAACGGGGGCTCCCGTTCAGTTCCTCCTATCCACTGGGGACCAGACAGACAATGCGCAGCTGAACGAATTGCAACAGGTCATCCGCCTCATAGAAGGCGGTACAGTCGTGCTCGGAGAGCCGGTCATGGAAGCGGAAGCCCCCCACGGGCTCACCTATGAAGGCGTCGCGTCTGATGGCTGGGGAGATCCCAACTACTGGCACCCAAGTGACTACGCCGACGACTATAAGCTCCGGTTCGGCTTCCCTACGTACTCTGGTTTGCTGGAGGAGGCCTGCCGTCCATTCCAGGCGCAGGGTATCAAGCTTCCCTGGCTTACCTGTCACGGTAATCACGATGGCCTCGTGCTGGGAACCGCGCGCTCCAACCCGGCATACGAACGTATCGTGACAGGCTCCGAGAAAGCGCGGTCGTTGCCGCCCGGGTTCGACCCTGTCCAGCATGTGGATCTTTTCATCTCGCACCCGGAAGCATTTCTGGCCGGACCCACCACGCCGGTCAGGGCTGACTCCACCCGCCGTAGCTATAGTCTCCACGAGTTCGTGCAAGCGTTTGCCCGGGCGGGCCGGGTACCACACCCAGAGGGTGCCCGGTGTCCGCATGGCCACGGCTTGACCTCTGAGACACCCAAGCAGGCCCAGAGGGCACCCCCGGGGTACCCGTCCCAGGGAACCGCCTACTACGTGGACGATCGGTACCCGCGAGTGCGCATCATCGTCCTCGATACGGTCAACATGAGCGGTCACTATCAGGGCAGCATTGGAGCGGCGCAGTTTGTATGGCTGGAGTGCCGGTTGGCCGAGGTCCATTCGCGCTACTGGGATGCCAGGGGAAGTCTCGTCGAAAGCGGCAACGAGGATCGGTTAGTCGTCGTCTGCTCACATCACGGGCTCACAACCCTCATCAACGATCTCGCCGTTCCAGACGAGCGCCACGAAGTGGCGACCGATCTTCCCCGTGTCCTTGGACCGGAGATCGAGTCCCTCCTGCATCGGTTCCCCAATGTAATCCTCTGGGTAAACGGTCACACCCACCGCAACGCCGTGCGTCCACGGCCCGACCCACGGGGCAGGCACCCAAGCAGGCCGGGTACCACACCCAGGGGGTACCCGGTGTGGCACCCCCAGGGTCACCCAAGCCTGCGGCGGGATACCCGTGGTTTCTGGGAGGTCACGACATCCTCTCTGATCGACTGGCCCTGTCAGGCTCGCACGGTCGAGATCGTCTCCAATGGAAATGGCACTCTCTCCGTTTTCTGCACTATGGTCGATCACGCGGCGCCCCCGGACCCGCGATCCGCCGACGGACTCCTGCGACTCGCCTCGATTCACCGCGAGCTGGCCGCCAACGATCCGCACGCCGGCATAGCCTCCGGCAGGCAGGGCGAGCTTTCGGACCGCAACGTCGAGCTGGTGATGGCGGCTCCGTTCCCCCTCGAGTAGCCCGAAGTTATTTCGGTCAGCCGCGCTTACGAGCGATCCAGACTTCCTCGGAGGGCCAGCGCCGCGCCCATTCCAGGGTGACATACGGATATCGCGTCGTCGCGTCGGGACCCGGCCGCAGCTCGACCAGGTTCAGCACCTCGAAGTCATGGCGCCGCAGCAGTCTGATCCAATCCCCGTAGCCAAGATGGAATTCCACGGAGGCGTCATCCGGCCACTCGAAGCGGTGCATGCCGAAATAGTCTCGGAGCAGCCGATCCCCGGCCGGGATGTCCTCCTCGTCCGGCACACAGAGCATGAGGAGGATGCCACCCACCAGGAAGATGAGATCACCGCCCGGCCGCAGCAAACGCGCTGCCTCGGGTATCCAGCGATACGGATCGCTCCAGATACTGGCGCCATACTCGCTGATGGCAAGGTCGAAGCCGGCATCCGGCAGCGGTACCTGCTCGGCATCACCGTGGATGAGGGGAAAGCTGAGGCCGAATTCTTCCTGGAGCGCGCGCGCCGTCTCCAGCTGTGCGCTGGAATTATCGATGCCGGTCACCCGCGCTCCGCGGCGGGTCAGCCATGCCGAGACGTAGGCCGTGCCACAGCCAAGCTCGACGACATCGCGTCCGGCGACGTCCGGCAGCAGCCGCACTTCCGCCTCCGGGATACGCCAGATTCCCCAATGGGGCTCTCCCTGCCACCCACGCCGTCCGGGCTCGGCGTACTCGCGCGCCAGCTGGTCCCAATACGCACGATTGCGGAGGACGTGATCCGCGGGAGCCTGACCGCTAGTCAAGCGCGAGCCTCCTCGGGCAGCTCGTACCAGCGCTTGTGTTCTCCGATCTTCGATCGGAGCTTCCAGCCGGTGCTCTTGGGCGCATCGCGCATGGCCTCGGCCAGGGCATCGAGCTGATCCGCCAGGGCATACCGGGGATTCTCGGCCGCCAGCCGGCTCAGGTTCTCATCCTCCCGGAGCTTGTCGATGGTTTTCTCCAGGGTGTGCTGCAGTCCCCAGTCGTTGCCGGTCAGTTTGGTGATGTAGTGAAGGTTGATCCCCTCTTCGTTATCGGTGAGCGGGCAATCCTGGAGTAATGCAGCGATGTCCTGCATGTCCTTGAGATTCATCTCGACGACCTGCATTTTCGTCAGGAGGAGATCCGCCAGCGGAATGGTCGGCGCGGTGGGATCGAGGGCCAGCCGGCTGCGCAGATCGACCTTGTGGCACATCTCGAAACGATCGACAAAGACGTCCAGCTGCCGGCCATTCCGCTCGTCCCAGAAGAAGAGGCGCTGGCCGCCATGAATCGCATTGAACCGCTTGTCGGGTGCGTGGCCGAGCTCCTCCAGCAGCTGGCTCAACTTTTGGACCATCGATCTGGAGGTCACCAGGTCAATATCCTTGTATTCACGTTGCAGCGGCGGACGTGAGGCGCTCGGACAGCGCAGAAAGATCGCCACTCCCCCCATCAGGGCAGCGGTCGTCCCGCGCTCACGGGCGGCAGCCGTCACTCGTTCGGCTTCGGCTTGCGTCTGGGCAAGCGGCCCATCCTGCGTTGCACTCCCGGCATCCATTAGATCATGTCCTCCTTTGAGCTATGAGCTCATAACTACTCGGGCGTGACGTAGGCCGCGGTGATTCCACCGTCGACGACGAACGTGGCTCCGTTGACATACGAGGCCTCGTCGGATGCCAGGAAGAGCGCGGCATTGGCGATCTCCTGAGCCTGGGCAAAGCGGCCGGGTGGGATGTGGACCAGCCGGCGCTGCCGTTTGGCAGGGTCGGATAGGATTGACTGCATCAGCGGAGTAAAGACAGGGCCGGGACACAGCGCATTGGCTCTGATATTCTGGCGGGCGAACTCCACCGCGATCTCGCGTGTCATGGAGAGCACGCCGCCCTTGCTGGCAGTGTACGCGATCTGAGAAGTAGCTGCGCCGATCAGAGCGACGAACGAGGCGCTGTTGATGATGCAGCCGCCACCAGCGCGGATCAGGGCCGGGATCGCAAACTTGCAGCCCAGGAACACGCCTTTGAGATTGACGTTCATTACCAGGTCCCAGACCTCCTCCGATGTGTCGAGGACCGAACCGTCGGCGTCAGGGAAGATACCGGCATTGTTGAAGATTACGTCCAGCTTGCCGAAGTGCGCCTCGGTCTCACGCACCAGGTTTTCCATGCTGGCGGCTTTCGAGACGTCGGCCTGCACGTAGAGTGCCTCGCCACCTTTGGCCGTAACGTCGGCCACCGTTTGCCGGCCACCCTCCTCGTTCAAGTCACCGACCACAATACGTGCGCCTTCACGGGCAAAGATGAGTGCCGCCTCACGGCCGATACCCGAGCCGGCCCCGGTGATAATCGCCACTTTGTCTTGCAGTCGCATACACTCTCCCCTACACTCGCTCGAAGAATCGGGCTCGCTCCCAGCAGGTTACCACTTCGTCGAACTTACGTTGTTCCGTCCGGAGGAAGTGCAGGTAGTGATCGAACACACCCGCGCCGAAGACCCGTGGCGCCAGCTCACTCCGCTCGAATTCGTCGATAGCCTCATGAAGTGACTTGGGGACTCGCGGCAGCTCAGCCGCCTCGTAAATATTCCCCTGGAAGATGGGGGGCGGCTCGATTCTGTTCTCGATGCCGTCCAGGCCGGCGGCGAGCGCCGCGGCATACACGATGTAGGGGTTGGCATCGGCTCCGGGGATCCGACATTCAATGCGGAGCGAAGGGCCATGACCGACTATCCGGAATCCGGCGGTGCGGTTGTCATAGCTCCAGGCGATGCCGGTCGGCGCGAATGATCCCTCCTGGTAGCGCTTGTACGAGTTGACCGAGGGTGCGTAGCAAACGGTGAGCTCCCTGGCGTGTCGCATCCAGCCGCCCAGAAACCAGCGGAACGTGTCGCTTGCCATGACAGGTCCAAGCTGCCGGTCACCGGGGAAGCAAGGCTGCTTGCCCTCCGGATCCCACAGGCTCAGATGTGCATGCATGCTCGACCCGGCCAGGCGTTCATCCCACTTGGCCATGAACGTCACGGCCTTGCCCTGAGCATATGCAATCTCTCTGGCCGCATGTTTGTAGATCATGTGCCGATCGGCCTGGACAAGCGCGTCGCTGTATTCCAGGTTGATCTCCTGCTGCCCTGGTCCCCATTCGCCTTTGCTGAATTCGACCGGTACGCCACTCGCGTCCAGCGCATTCCGGATGGCGCCGATGAGGACTTCCTCCTTGGTGCCCTGGAAGATGTGGTAATCCTCGATGTAGCTGCCCATGGTCTGCAGGTCGTGGTAGTTCTTCTCTCTGGCCGACTGGTAGGTCTCATTGAAGACATACAGCTCGACCTCCGACCCACCCATCACAGAGAAACCGGCCTCGCGAGTACGCGCCAGCTGACGTTTCAAGATCTGGCGTGGCGCCTCTTCGACCGGCTTATGCTCCGGGTCGGTGTACAGGTCACAGAGGACAAGCGCCGTCTTCGGCAGCCAGGCAGCTCGACGCAAGGTCGAAAAGTCAGGAACCAGATGGACGTCGCCATACCCCTCTTCCCAGCTGGCGAATGCGTAGCCGGGCACCGGATCCATCTCCATATCGACGGTCAGGAGATAGTCGCAGACGTGCATGCCGCCTTCTGCAATGCGGTCCCTGAAGAAGTGCCCGGTGATGCGCTTGCCGATGAGGCGGCCGTACATATCGGGGAAGACCGCCAGCACGGTATCGATTTCGCCGCTCTCGATCTGGTCGCTCAGCTGCTCGCGCGTCAGCATGCCCGGAATGGAGCCATCACTCATCTGCCACCTCGCACTACGTTAAAGCTATGAGCCTTGAGCCTCAAAATGGTCGTAGGGGCGTATCGGGTACCCGCTTGCGGGTGACGCTCCTTCGGACAGCTCACACCTCACAGCTCACGGCTCATAACTCACGGCTCATAGCTCACAGCTCACACGCAATGTAGACGTTCTTGACCTCGGTATAGAGATCGAGCGCCTTCATGCCCAGCTCGCGCCCGATCCCGCTCATCTTGAAACCTCCAAACGGCGCCTCGATGAAGACCGATCGTATGCTGTTCACACCCAGGACACCCGTCCGTACCCGTTGCATGACCCGCACTGCACGCCCAATGTCGCGCGTCCAGAGCGAGCCGGAGAGTCCATAGGCACTATCGTTGGCCAGACGTATCGCCTCCTCCTCGTCTCGAAAGGGGATGACGGCGACGACAGGGCCGAAGATCTCTTCCTGGGCCACCCGCATGTCGTTATGAACGTCGGTCAAGACGGCCGGCTCCAGGAAGAAGCCGCGGGCCAGGTCCGGATCTTGGGGCCGCGTGCCGCCGCAAGCGAGCTGGGCTCCTTCGTGTTGCCCGAGCTCCAGATAGCCCTCCACGCGCTCCCGCTGGTCGCTCGAGATCAGGGGACCAATCTCGGTGCTCTCATCTGCCGGATCACCCACGCGCAACCGGCGCACGCGCTCGACCAGCGCGGCCGTGAACGGCTCGACGATCTCTTCGTCGACCAGGAATCGCGAGCGCGCGCAGCAATCCTGCCCGGCGTTGGCAAAGACAGAGTAAACGGATTGATCGACCACCGACTCGATATCGACATCGCCGAAGACGATGCTGGGACTCTTGCCGCCGAGCTCGAGCGAGACGCGCTTGATGCCGTCGGCAGCCGCGTGCATCACGGTCTGTCCCACCTCGGTGGAACCGGTAAAGGCGATCTTATCGATCAGCGGATGATGGATCAGCGCATCGCCGGTCGTACTACCCGGGCCGGGGAGGATGTTGACTACACCCTCCGGTATCCCGGCCTGGTACAGGAGCTCGCCCAGCACGAGCGCGGTCAGAGGTGTCTGTCCGGCCGGCTTGAGAATCGTGGTGCAGCCGGCGGCGAGCGCCGGAGCCATCTTCCAGGCAGCCATGACGATCGGAAAGTTCCAGGGGACGATCTGCACGCAGACGCCGACCGGCTGACGCAGCGTCATGTCCAGGCCCGGCGCCGAGACGGGAATCGTTTCACCCATGATTCTGGTGCATGCGCCGGCGTAGTACTCGAAGCAGCTTGCTGCGCCCAGGACCTCATCCCGCGCGTCGCTGATCGTCTTCCCGCCGTTGCGCATCTCTAGCTGCGCCAGCTCTTCTGCCCGCTCCCGGATCAGGGCAGCGGTCCGCAAGAGCACCCGGCCTCGCTCGCTGGCGGCAGTCCAGGGCCAGGGTCCTTCGTCAAAGGCCTGGCGTGCGGCGCGCACGGCGCGGTCGACGTCTTCCCGACCGGCCTTGGCCACCTGCGCAATCACCTCACCCGTGGCGGGGTTGACCGTATCGAAGGTCTTGCCACCGGCGGCCTGCTCTTGCTTTCCCGCAATCAGCAGCCCTCGGACGGTCGCCGTTTCTGTCACCATACCGTTTCCCCTTTCTACCTCCGGCAGCTTTGATCTTAGTCTGAGCTATTCATGGATGAATCACATGTAGCGCGGGGCTCCGTCCCCGCCTCCGCTGTAGCGCGGGGCTCCGTCCCCGCGATGGGGAAGGGGCCCCATCCTGGCGTCACCCCGCGCAGATCGGTGTCCATGCGCCATGGCGACCTGCGGGCGGGTACCCTCTGGGTGTCGGCCACGGAGGGCCGAGCTACGTGAATAAAACGGTTAGGAGGGTTCATCTTCAACCCACGCACAACCGTTCCAGTACGCCTCGATCCGACGGTGAATCCAGCCGCGGAGCGTGACGTGGATCTCGTCCGGCGGGGGACGTCCCGAGGGGTCGAGGAACATGCTGAATCCATCCGCCTCAGAGAGAAGAAAACTCCCCGAATCCGGCTCACTCGTCGATGCATCGAGCAGTGTCAGCCCACCACCGCAGCAGCGGTGCCGGTGTATCCGCACATAGAGGCGTCCGCCGCGCTGTCGGATGAACTCGGCGGCTTCCGAGGAGGCGACAACGCGGGTGGCTCGGGACCGCATGATGGAAGTGGGTTGCAGAATCGGCCCTCCGGTCGTATGATTAGCATACTTCAGCACTTATGCTGTGGCAAGTCTATCGGTGCAAAGATAGAGCTCAGGAGGAAAGGAAGGTGAGTCGCATGCAGACGGTAGCTCCGAGGCAGAAGAGTGACACTGAGCGCTTGCACGAGCTGGGCTACGCCCAGGAAACTGCTCCGGAAGATGGGTGGCTTTTCCAACTTCGCTATCTCCTTCACCATCATCTCCATCCTCTCCGGGTGTCTCACCCTCTATCTGTATGGCATGAATACCGGTGGCCCGATTGTGATGAGCATCGGGTGGCCACTGGTGGGTATCATGGTCATCATCGTCGGTCTCGCCATGGCCGAGCTCGCTTCCAGCTTTCCGACCGCGGGCGGCCTGTACTACTGGTCGGCGAAGCTTGCCGGCCGAAATGCGCCTGCCTGGAGCTGGTTTACCGGATGGTTCAACTTGCTCGGTCAGGTTGCAGTAACCGCGGGCATCGACTTCGGACTGGCCTTTTTCGTGACGGCGGAGTTCAACCTCCTCTGGAGCTTCCCCACCGACTCGCGGCATGTTATCGGCGTCTATGCCGTGGTTCTGTTCATTCACGGGCTCCTCAACACCTTCGGTGTGCGGTTGGTGGCCTTCCTCAACGACGTCAGCGTCTGGTGGCACATTCTCGGCGTGGGTATCATCGTCGGCGCGCTCATCTTTGTTCCCGCACACCATCAGTCCGCCTCGTTTGTCTTCACCAAGATGGTCAACAACACGGGCTTTGGTTCTGTTTTCTACGTTTTTCTGCTGGGTCTGCTGCTTGCGCAGTACACCTTCACCGGCTATGACGCGTCGGCACACATGACGGAGGAGACGGAGGATGCCGCTTATACGGCGCCGTGGGGCATCGTGATGTCGATCGTGGTATCGCTGGTGGCAGGCTGGATTCTGCTGCTCGGCGTTACCTTCGCCATCCAGAATTACAACGCCGAGCTAGGCTCGGCGACCGGCGTACCACCGGCACAGATCTTCATCGATTCGGTTGGGCGAAGATTCGGTGAGATTCTCATGTTCATCGTGATCGGCGCTCAGTTCTACTGTGGTATGTCGTCGGTCACGGCAAACTCGCGCATGATCTATGCGTTCTCGCGTGATGGAGCGCTGCCCGGCTCGTCGTTCTGGCACCGGGTCAACAAGCGCACCCGCACTCCCACCAACTCGATCTGGCTGGCCGCGGTGGGCGCATTCCTCCTTGGGGTGCCGTATCTCTGGAACGCAACTGCGTACGCTGCCGTCACGTCGATTGCCGTCATTGGCCTCTACATCGCGTATGCCCTTCCTGTGCTTCTGCGCCTGAGGGCCGGAGAGAATTTCCAGCGAGGGCCGTGGCATCTTGGCCGCTGGAGCAAACCGATCGGGATCATCGCGGTCCTCTGGGTAGCCTTCATCACCGTCTTGTTTATGTTGCCGCAGGTCACCCCTATCACCCGGGATTCGTTCAATTACGCGCCGGTTGCCGTCGGCGTGGTTCTGCTGCTCGCGGGTGGCTGGTGGCTCTTGTCGGCTCGCAACTGGTTCAAGGGCCCGAGAGTACAGGGAACACTGGAGGAGCTGGCCGCCATCGAACGGGAGCTGGGAGAGGTTGGAGAGCCCGCCCTGGCGCCATCACCATCAGGCCGGTAGGGGCACTCCCTTGTGGATGCCCTGGGGCACTCCCGGGTACCCCGCCGAAGGCTTGGGTGACCCTCTGGGTGTGGTGCCCTGATGCAACCGCTGATCGCTGTTGCCGGCTACGCGCTCTCCGCGGGAGAGGTGCGGCGATGGCCCGAGACGGACGCCGTGGCGGCTCCTGCTCCATACATCCGCGCGGTACACCGGGCGGGTGGCAGGGAGGCAGTGCTGCTCCCCGTCCAGCATGACGAGGAAGCAGCTGCCGACCTGCTCCAGGACTTCGACGGCGTCCTCTTGCTGGGCGGAGGGGACGTGCATCCACATCTCTATGGAGAGGAGGCGAGGCCGGAGATCTATGGCGTCGATCCGGTGAGGGATACCTTTGAGATAGCGCTGATCCGTGCTGCGATAAAGCTGGAAGTGCCGACGCTTGCCGTTTGCCGCGGCCTGCAAGTGCTCAACGTCGCGCTGGGCGGTACCCTCTACCAGCACATCACGGGACGCAAAGGATTGGCGTCTCATGGCGTTCCCGGTGGCGGCAAGCCGGTGATGCACCCCGTGGTTCTGGAACCGGGATCGCAGCTCGCGCAGGCCATGGGAACAACCCGCGCCGAGAGCTCCTCGCATCACCATCAGGCCATCGCCCAGCTCGCCCGGGGCCTCGTCCCCGTCGCGAGAGCGGAGGACGGTCTGGTCGAGGCGATGGAGCTGGAGAACGGCTGGGTGATCGGCGTTCAATGGCACCCGGAGGACACTGCACCCGCCGACCCGGCGCAGCAGGGCCTATTCGACGCCCTGGTACGGCAAGCCACGCAGCGCGCCCAAAGAAGGCGGGCTGCATCACAGACAGTAGGAGTCCACTAAATAACGGGGCACGATACAATCGGAGTGCGTGGACGTGTGGAGACCGGCCTCCCTAACCGGGGCTGCAGCGCTCTTCATCCATTGGCCACAACCTATTCGAGACGGCAAGGAGGACAATCATGCCGCTTTTCGTTGCACAGCATACCCACGCCCCGGAGAACTGCCCCGCAGCCGATCCGCAGATGGGGAATATGCTCCTCGGGCATCTCTCGCCGGCTAACGCAGCGAGCCAGGGCATCAACATTCAAGCCGAGGCGGTGATCGACAATGCCCACACGCTCTACATGATCCTCGAGGCACCCGATCGGGAACGGGTAATGGAGTTCATGGCGCCGTTCGCACAAGCGGGGACCGTCGAGGTCCATGGCGCATCGCCCTGCGAGGCGGTCGTGGGCCGTGGGGGTTGTTCGGCAATCCTGCAGTCGGCAGGATAGCTAAACGAATTCCCGATCACCACCCCTTCTACTTGCCAGCTTGGAAGTCTGACCTCGGCGTTCATGCATCTGCTCCCGTGAAGGAATGGCTCCGCCGAGATGGAAGCAGGTGCTCAGATCATCGAGCGCTTGGCGGCACGCCGCGCGATACTGCTCGTCCTCACCAACCAGGCGCTCGAGCTCCTCGGCAACCAGGCGGCTGACTGAAACTGATCGTTCCGCGGCCAGCGCTCTTGCCTTGCGCACGATGTCGGCATCGAGCCGGATGGTGAGGTTGCGTTTCTCTGCCACTGGGTGTCCCCTCACCCCCTAACCCCCTCTCCCATCCTGGGCGAGGGGGAAATGGCGGGCTCGTTCCTTCACTATACTCGCGATGTGCTCAACCGCGGTCGCCAGGTCTGCCTCCACCTCGGCCGCTTGCACCCGCAGTACGGCATATCCCCGATCCTCCAGCAGCCGCTGTCTGGCCTCATCGCGCTCTCCTTGCTGCTGATGGGCAGGTCCATCTACCTCCACGATGAGGTGCAGGCGAGGACAGCAGAAGTCCACCACCAGTGGCCCGATGGGGTGCTGCCGGCGGAACTTCACTCCCAGCCTGGTGCCCCGCAGCTCCTGCCAGAGCAGCCGTTCACTGAGAGTCGGAGCATGCCGGAACTGCCGGGCAGCTGTCAGCACCCGCTGCCGCTCATGTTCCGCAATCCTCAGCCGGCTGGGAAGCCGATCGGGATCAAAGGGTTCTGGCTGGTCCGCCACGGTGATCGCTCCGACCTAGATTCAGCCCATCATACTCCCCCTTCTGGCAGGTATAGATAGCGTCTCCCTGCGGGTCATACCGAGCTGTATCTGGTGGGCCGACCGAGAGGGCACCCATGCTCAGCGGGCACCCAGAGGGTACCCGCCCGCGGAAGGGCTGCCCCTACAGGAGCTCGGCAGCCCGAATGCCCACCTTTTTGGCTCCCCCTCGCCCAGGATGGGAGAGGGGGCTGGGGGGTGAGGGGACGCCCGAGTCATGCGGCTTTGTCTAGGACAATCGTGGCATGTATAGTGCTGTCAGGCTGGGCTGTCCCTTTGCGCTCCGCTCCAGAACGGAAGACGTGCATGCAAATCTGCCCCAAATGCGGTGAGGAAAACTCCCAACGAGCGCGTTTCTGCCAGGCTTGTGCCACGCCACTGGTGGCCGAGGCGGCTCCGCCACCCGAGGCACGCAAGACCGTCACAGTGGTCTTCTCCGACGTCACGGGATCGACCAATCTAGGTGAACGTCTCGACCCGGAGTCGCTGCGCCGGGTGATGTCCCGATATTTCGAGGCAATGCGGCAGGCGCTGGAGCGGCACGGCGGAACGGTAGAGAAGTTCATCGGCGATGCGGTCATGGCCGTCTTCGGGATCCCACGGCTGCACGAGGACGATGCGCTGCGAGCGGTTCGGGCGACGATGGAGATGCGGGCTGCGCTGGATGACCTGAATCAGGCGCTGGAGCAGGACTGGGAAGTCCGCTTGCAGATCAGGACGGGCGTGAATACCGGCGAGGTCGTGGCAGGCGATCCGTCCGCCGGTCAGACGCTCGTGACGGGCGATGCGGTCAATGTAGCGGCACGTCTCGAGCAGGCCGCGCGGCCGGGAGAGATCCTGATCGGCGCGGCCACCTACCGATTGGTCAGAAATGCCGCGGTGGTCGAGCGCCTGGAATCACTCATGCTCAAAGGCAAGGGAGAGCCGGTTCCCGCCCTCCGGTTGCTGGAGGTCAAAGCGGGAGCTCCGGCCTTCGCGCGTCATCTCGATTCCCCCATGGTTGGACGGGAGCGCGAGCGAGCACTGCTGCAGCACGCCTTCGAGCGGTGCGTTGAAGATCGGTCCTGCCACCTGTTCACCGTGCTGGGGACAGCCGGCGCAGGGAAGTCGCGACTCGTCGAGGAGTTCTTGTCCACCGTCGACAACAGAGCTGTCGTGCTGCGAGGCCGCTGTCTGCCCTACGGCGAGGGCATCACCTTCTGGCCGGTGCAGGAGATCGTGACGCAAGCTGCCGGTATTGGGGATGGAGATACACCTGAGGAAGCAAGGGAGAGAATCGCCGGCCTGTTGAGAAGTGAGGAAGATGCGTCGATCATTGCCGACCGCGTGGCGGGAGCGATCGGGCTGGCGGAGGCAGGAGCAGCTCCCGAGGAGACGCTCTGGGCAGTGCGCAAGCTGCTGGAGATCCTGGCCGGGCAGGGTCCCCTGGTCGTGCTTTTCGACGACATCCACTGGGCCGATCCCACCTTTCTGGATCTGGTGGAGCATGTGGCAGACTGGTCGCGCGACGCTCCAATCCTGCTGGTGTGCGTGGCCCGGCCCGAGCTGCTCGATCACCGGGCGGCCTGGGGCGGTGGCAAGCTGAATGCCAGCTCCATTCTCCTCGAGTCGCTGGGCGAGCAGGAGTGTGAGCAGCTCATCGAGAATCTCATGGGACAGGTAGGGCTGGCGCCGGTGGCGCGGACTCGCATGGTCGAAGCGTCGGAGGGCAATCCGTTATTTGTCGAGGAGCTGCTTCGCATGCTGATCGACGACGGGCTCCTGAGCCGGGTGAACGGCCACTGGGCACCGGCAGGAGATCTCTCGCATGTTCCCATGCCGGTCACCATAAAGGCTCTGCTGGCAGCTCGCCTGGACCGCCTGGAGGGAGAGGAGCGCCGGGTGATCGAACGCGCTGCCGTGGGCGGCAAAGTGTTCTACCGCGGGGCGGTAGCCGATCTGTCTCCCGAACCGGTCCGCTCGCAGGTTGGGATCCACCTGATGATGCTGGTGCGTCGGGAGCTGATTCGGATCGATCGCTCGACCTTCGCGGGCGAAGAGGCTTTTCGCTTCCGGCACATCCTCATCCGCGATGCGGCGTATGACTCGATGCCCAAAGAAATGCGAGCACAGCTGCACGAGCAGTTTGCTGCCTGGCTGGAACGGGCCGCCGGAAGCCGGTTCGGGGAATACGAGGAGATTCTGGGCCACCACCTGGAGCAAGCCTATCGCTACCGGGTGGAGCTGGGACCCGTAGACCAGAGAGCCACGTCGCTGGCGATCCGAGCGGCGCAGAGGCTGGCAACGGCGGGACGCAGAGCACGTGACCGCGGTGACTTTGACGCGGCGGTCAATCTGCTCTCACGCGCAGACGACCTCCTTCCGAGCAGCGACCTCTCCAGGATGGAGATACTGCTGCTCCTGGGGGAGGTGCTTTTCGTGGTTGGCGAGCTGGCAAAGGGGGAGAGTGTGCTGATGGAGGCGGTTGCGCTGGCGAGAGAGGCCGGCGATGAGGGACTCGAGGCGCACGGCCGTGTCCTTCTCTTCTTCTCACAGGTGTCGACCGATCCCGAGGGCAAGGTTGAGACGGCACGCCGTGAGCTGGAGCGCATCATCCCGCTCTTCGAGCAGCGCGGCGATGATCTGGGGCTGGCACGGGCATGGCGCCTCATGGCATATCTTCACCTCATGTCCTGCCGCTTCGCGGCGGTGGAGGAGTCGCTCAGCCGAGCGGCGGTGCACGCACGGAAGGCTGGCGACCGCTGGGCGGAAATGGATGCCATTCGGCCCGTCCCATGGGCCTTGCTCTATTCGACGACGCCGGTCGAAGAAGGCATCCGGCGACTCGCGGAGCTGCTGCAGGAGTACGGTGAGAGCCCTGCGGCGGTGCAGTCAGCGCTCGCCGTCCAGAGCGTCTTCCAGGCCATGCTGGGACGCCTGGACGATGCCCGCGCGTCACTGGCGCGGGCGCGTGCCATAGCGGAGGAGCTGGTCCTGGACACGGCTCTACTCGGCTTCCTCGCCGGTCCGGTTGAGATGCTTGGAGGTGACCCGGTGGCTGCCGAGCGCGAAATCCGGCGGAGCTACGATGAGTTCGAGCGGATGGGTGAGAGAAGCTTTCGTTCGACTCTTGCGGCGTACCTGGCGGATGCGATCTACGCGCAAGGGCGCTATGAGGAGGCCGAGCAGTTTACTCGGTCGTCCGAAGAGCTGGCAGCAAGCGATGACATCGCTTCACAATTCCTCTGGAGATCGGTCCGCGCCAAGGTGCTGGCACGCGAAGGCACGTTCGCCGAGGCCGAGGAGCTGGCGCGGGAGGCGGTGGCTCTCACTGAGGAAACGGACGCGATCAGCTGGCAAGGGGACGTGCGCATGAATCTGGCCGAGGTGCTTTGCCTGGCAGGCCGGGCGGGCGAGGCCATACCCGTGGTAGAGGAGGCGGTGAGCCTCTACGAACGGAAGGGCAATCTCGTGTCGGCAGGCAGGGCACGTGATAGGCTGCGCGAGCTGGGCGGCATGTAGGCAGGATGGCTATGCGACTGGCGATACGCAATGGACTGGTCATCACGCCGAACGGCCGCTATCCCTGGGATGTCGTCTGTGAGGATGAGCATATCGTCGCCTTGCAGGCTCATGGAACGGCTTCCGGCGCCGACGAAGAGATCGACGCCGGCGGGCAGCTCGTCTTCCCTGGCTTCATCGATCCGCACGTCCACTCGCGCGATCCGGGATTGACCGAGAAGGAAGACTTTGCCCATTCGACGCGGGCGGCTGCGGCCGGGGGCGTGACCACCATTTTCGAGATGCCCAATGCCATCCCTCCGGTGAGTGATGTCTCCATCTTTCGTGAGCGCGCCGAGCATCATGGGCGGGTCGCCTTCGTCGACTTCGGGCTGTGGGCTATCTCTCTGGGAGCTGCCAATCTGGCCGATCTTCCTGCCCTGGTAGAGGAAGGGGTGGTTGGCGTGAAGCTGTTCTGGGGCTATGCGCTCCATCGGCGGACGAAGCAGTTGGTCTACAATCTCCGGGACGAGCTGCCTGAGAATCTCCTGATGCCACCCGGGAACGGCGAGGTGTACGAGCTATTCAAGACCATGGCGCGTACCGGTGGATTGCTCGCCGCTCACTGTGAGGATCGCGAGATCATCGAGGCGGCGCAGCGCGACCTGGGCCACGACATCGCAGACTATGAGGACCTTCTAGCCGGCCGGCCGGCCATCGCCGAGGCCGCGACCATCGCCCTGGCGGTGGAATTCGCGCGGGCATCAGGGTGCCGCTTCCACGTGGTCCATATGTCTTCGGCGCGCGGGGCCGCGATGGTTCGCGCCGCCCAACGCCAGGGCGTGGCGATCAGCAGCGAAACCTGTCCGCAGTACCTTACGCTGACCGACGAGTCATACGCCTCAGTTGGCCCGGTCATGAAGATCTACCCTCCGGTCAGGCGCGCCGCCGACCGCGAGGCGCTGTGGGAGGCGGTACGCGATGGCACGATCACCTCGCTGGGCTCCGATCATGCGCCCCACACGGTCGAGCAAAAGCGCCAGGGATTGGCGACGCAGCCGGCCGGTGTTATCGGCGTCGAAACCCTGGTGCCCTTGATGCTCACCGAGGTGGCATCGGGACGGTTATCGCCGGAGCGCCTCGCCTGGGTCCTATCCGAAGGCACAGCACGCCTCTATGGTCTCTACCCACGGAAGGGGGTGATTCAGCCGGGCGCCGACGCTGATCTCACCCTGGTGGATCCGGAGGCCGAGTGGACCATCTGCAACGAGCGTCTTCACTCCAAGCACCCACTTAGCCCGTGGAATGGATTCACGATCCGCGGCGCCCCAACGGTTGCCCTCCTGCGCGGCAGCATCATCATGCGTGACAGAGAGCCGGTGGGCGCCCCGAGGGGCCGCCTGCTGCGCGCGACTCCCATATAGCTTCTGCTCCCTTCTCAATCCTTGGGAGCGTCCTCCACCACCAAGCCTCGCGCGTGCTTTTCAATAGCGCCGTACATCTCCTCCATCGCCGTCGTAAAGTCCAGTCCACTGCGCCAGAAGACGGGCTTTCCGCGCTGCTTCACCGGAAGCGCGTCGATCACGGGCGAGTCGAAGCGGAAGATCAGATCGGAGACGTCCTGCGACATCGACCAGAACGCTTCGGGCATGTAGGGGCCAGCTCCCGCCGAGCCCGTCCCCAGCAGAGGGACGTCCTCCTCGGCAGCCTGCTCGGATGGCTCCTCGACGACAGCTGGTTCTTCCGCAGATGAGCCCGCCCGCCTGACTCGGAGCGCGGCCGCGATCTCCTCTCGGCTACGCCCGCGGAGCAGGAACAGCAGGAAAGGATCGTCGTCGAAGCGTTCCCCGAGGAGGTAGTAGACGGCTGCGACGTGTTTGCAGGGATTGGCCCAATCGGGGCAGG
>Ga0207416_1001691_pt1 | contig 27420 bp, 31 predicted proteins | sample PaiPotPPM11metaG_FD_184107 | JGI IMG/M metagenome (GOLD analysis project Ga0207416, IMG submission 184107) | Iron sulfur acid spring bacterial and archeal communities from Banff, Canada, to study Microbial Dark Matter (Phase II) - Paint Pots PPM... ... | reverse complement strand
TACATGAAAGACATCAATTTCGGCAGGACACCCGCACAGCAAGCAGCGATCACTGCCTAGCCCATGGTAAGATTATCAGATGGCGCGACGTATAGCCTAGGGTAAGGTTTTTAGTTGGCGCGACACGGGGGTCACGGCCAGGCCCGCGGCCGACTCAATCGAGGGTAAATACAAATTTTATGATGATAGTCGCAGCCGTAGGCTGACCAGCGCTAGTTTTGGCAGCACTAAAAGTCATTTTTGTCGCCGCCTTCAGCGACGACTCATCTAAGAGCAGAACCCCTGAAGATTTATAGATCCACGTTGCGAGCGCTTCACCCGAACCGCCGATGGTTGCCGCAACGTAAGCGGTGCCCTCCTGGTTTGTCTCCTTAGCATATTCTGGATATTCAGGATACACGTGATTCATTATGCGAATCGGTGAAGTTACGTCTGCCACGGCAGGTTCTCCACGCAGAGCACTGTCGTCAAACTGCCAACTGCCTTGGACGACCTCAGGCGGATTCAAAGATATCAGCTTCGATTCACATCGGAGCGACTGGGTCGTATCACGAACCTCTGCGACCTTGACGCTCCTGATGTTAGCCAAGGGCCACACAAAGGAGAGCAGCACTTGACGCGGGGGCGGCTGCACCATCAATGCGCGTGAATTTGTGAACTCTGCCTCACCCGACTGCACGATGCCTATATGTTGGTCAGAATCTCCGAAGAGATCTAAGACGACGCTTGCCTTGAGCGGCTTTGTTGCCTCAACTGTCACTTGATAGAGGGCGCTGCCATTTTTTGCGCCGATGCTGTTGAGAAACAAATACTTAGCCGTGACCGGACAGCTGGCTGCTTTAGCTAATTGACATACTGTCGCCACGTATAAAATGACCAGCCCCAGAATAGGTACAGACCTCATTCTATGTTCTTCATCCTACGTTTTTCGCTTGAGGTCTTCGCGGGGATCGTAGACCAAGTTAGCGCGCTTGATCGCAGCGTAGGGCAGTGGCGTTGCGCCTGCATATTTGTCGTCCACAGTTACAGCCGTTGCATCCGCGTGCGATATCGGGCCGGTGAACTCCACTCGATTTTTGATGGGCAACGTCGTAATGACGTTTATTTCCCGGCCGCGGAAGCGTGCAAAATGTTCGGGCCGCAGCAGCGGCCGAGCAAGTCCGGCGGAGGCGACCTCTAACTGGAACAGAGGCACGGGCGGCGGCAGCTCGTCGATCCGGTTCTCAACGTATCGGGAAACGGCTTCGCACAAGTTGGAATCGACGCCGGATTCGCGATCGATGATGATCCGTACGTAATACACGCGATGCTCTTTGTGCGCAGTGCACGTGAGCACTTCGACGTCCTTGAACGCCGGCAGCTGCACCATGCGCTCGCAGATCGTCTCGACTTCGCGCTGCCCAAATTGCGCGGTCATAGCAGCCGTTGCATTTCCGCAATTTCGACGCCGGCGCTACTCAGCGCCTTACGGACTGCCGATGCGACGTCCACGGCATTGGGCGCATCACCATGAATGCACAGCGTTTGCGCCTGCACCCGAATCTGTTTCTCGTCGCTTGCCGTCACACGCTGATTGACCACAATATCGACTGCCTGCGCGGCAGCGAGCTTAGGATCTTCGATGATTGCATCTGGAAGCGTACGGTTTCGCAGCGAGCCGTCAGCTTCGTAGACGCGATCGCTAAATGCTTCGGCTGCGACGCGCACTCCAGCCGCACGGCCGGCGGCGACCAGGTGCGATCCCGCAAGCCCAACGAGTATGAGGTTTTTATCGTACGTCGCAACGGCGTCGGCAACCGCCGCCGCGAGAGCGGGGTTCTTTGCAGCATCGTTGTAGAGCGCGCCGTGCGGCTTCACGTGCACGAGGGTAACACCGAGCGATCGCGCGAGTGCGTCGACGGCTCCGATTTGGTAAATGATGACATGGCGCAGTTCGTCCGCCGGCATGTCCATCGTTTGACGACCGAAGCCAGCGCTGTCGGGGTACGAAGGATGCGCGCCAACGGCCACCTTGCGAGCGGCGGCGGCCCGAATCGTCGCGGCGATGATGTTCGTATCACCGGCATGAAAGCCGCAGGCGACGTTCGCTGAGGTTACGTACTTAAAGATCGGCTCGTCGTCACCGATCTGCCGGGCGCCAAACGATTCGCCAACGTCGGCGTTGAGGTCAACCCGCAGGCCTTGACTCATCGAGGGCCTCGCTTAGCGCTTCCATCTTTTCGCCCAAAGCAACGCTCGCTTCGGCGAACGTCACCCGTGCAAACCGGACCTCGTCGCCCGGCCGCAATTGCGCCGCATCCGGCAGGTCTGCAGTGATTACGGTGAAGGGCACCGCGTAGCCTCCGGTTGTCTGATGCTCGGCCAACAAGATGATGGGCAGGCCGTCACTTGAAACTTGCACGCATCCGGCGCAGACACCGCACGACACAACGTCGAAGCCATCGTGACCTGTGAGCGGTCTGCCGTCAAGGCGTACTCCTTGGCGATTGCTTCGCTGCGACACATGATACGCTTGCGCGTACATGAAGTCCAAGTCGATGGCTGCGAAGCGCCCTGCGTGCGGGCCTGAAAGCACTCGCAACGTTGCCGGCTGACGCCAACATGGCCGCGCGGACGCTCGAATCAGGCGCCCGTCCTCAGGAATGTCCTTCTCGACCGCGTTAAGTTTGATGTTGTCTCCGCGCGCGAGCGCTCGTCCTAACCCGCCAAAAGCCCCGGCGACGTCCGTGCTCGCGCTGCCAAGAGTCATTGGTACGTCGATGCCGCCAAACAAAGCAATATACGAGCGCAACCCGCGTTCCGCTGGACTCAGCTTGACCTCCGTGCCCGCGCGGATGCGATGCGATTGCCAAAGCGATTTCTTTCCGCCGGCGACCTGGAGCTGCGCAACAGCGCCCGTAACTGCGATGAGTAACGTGTCGAGCGCCTTGAAGCTGATCCCCGTCACGGTGGTTTCGATCAGTGCCGCTGCCTGCGGATTGCCGACAATGCGATTGGCGGCGCGAGCGCTTAGCCAATCCGCGACACCTGAGGGCGCTACGCCCAGCGCGGCGACGTGACGCCGCCCGAGATCTTGGACAGTGGCGAAGAGCCCCGGATCGAGAATCTTAATCGAGGGAGCGGAGCCGTTCACGATGTCACGTTTGCACGTGCGTCATCGAGCGTAGCAACGGGATGGAATCGCACTCGATCTCCCGGATGGAATAGCGCTGGATTCGCGCTTTGAGGATCAAAAATTGGAGCGGACGTTTTCCCGAGGATGCGCCAACCTCCGGGAGATTGCCGGGGATAGATGCCGCATTGCCCTGCAGCAAAGCCGACGCTGCCCGCCGGAACGCGCACACGCGGCGAGGGCAGCCGCGGCAGATTGAGCCGGCGGGAAAGTCCGATCATGTACGGAAAGCCGGCGCTGAAGCCCAAAAAGGCGACCCGATAGGTCGGGCCGCAAAATTCCTTGACGATTTGATCGGGCGCAAGCCCGGTGTGCTCGGCGACGTTATTCATGTCGAGTGCATATTCGGCGGCGAAGCAGACGCCAACCTCAATCGTTCGCGATGCTGCATCCGGCGTTTCGGCCGCAGCTTCCATGGCGCCGCGAACGGTAGCCATTACCGTTGCAAGCTGCGTCGCCGATGGGTTGAATCGCACCAGAACCGAGCCATACGCCGGCACGATATCGATCACGCTGTCACCGAACGTGGCTTTCAAGACGCCGAGCAACGACCAAACGCTCGCCACGGTCTTGGGGTCTATTGCATCGCCGAGCACGGCGAGCACACCTGCGTCTCCAACAGGGAGGACGCTGCCGCGAACTGCCATGGCGGTCAGGTCCGCGCCGCTTGGCCGCTCTTCCTGCGAGTAAACTTTAGGCGCTCTCTCGAACATGCTGCAAATGAGCACGCTCCACTTCTCACCGCGAAAAAATCGCGCGGCCGATATTCACTGGCGCCTGTGGGGTGACGAGGCCTTCGCCGAAGCCAAAGCGCAGGGCAAGCCCGTGTTGCTGGCTATTTCAGCCGTGTGGTGTCACTGGTGTCACGTCATGGACGAGACAACGTACTCTGTGCCAACGATCATCGATCAAATCAACGAACGCTTCATTCCAGTCCGGGTGGACAACGATCAGCGACCAGACGTCAACGCGCGCTATAACATGGGCGGCTGGCCCACCACCGCGCTCTTGACTCCGGAAGGCGAAGTCCTTTACGGCGGTACGTACATTCCACCCGAGGATATGGATCACGTGCTCAAGCAGATTGACGGCTTTTACGCAGATGCTGTTAACCGGCTGACCATTGCGAAAAAAGTGAGTGAGCTAAAGGCGGCGCGCCAAGGACGGGCGCGCACGCCACGCGGGGGCGAGCTCGATCCCAACACGGCGGCGAAGGTCTTCGAACTGGTATGGTCGGGTTTCGACGAGGAGTATGGAGGCTTCGGCACCGACCAAAAGTTTCCGCATGTCAGCGCGCTGCAGTTCGCGCTCGATTGGTGGTCGCGTCATCACGACGAACGCGCGCGGACGATCGTGCAGAAGTCGCTGCACGCGATGGCCGACGGCGGCATGTACGATCACGTGCACGGTGGCTTCTTTCGATATTCGACAACACGCGATTTCTCGGTACCTCACTTCGAGAAGATGCTCGAGGACCTTGGCGGTTTGCTGCTTGCGACCGCTCGCGCTTCTGCAATGTTCGACGATGCCGCGTTACGAGCGACTGCCATTGATGTCAAGCGATACCTCGACGAGCATTTATGGAACGACGAACGTGACGGGTACGGCGGCTCGCAGGACGCAGACGAGGAATACTACAGACTCGATGCGGCTGGCCGCGCGCAATTCCCGCAGCCGTACATCGATACAACGCTGTACACTTCTTGGAACGCGCAAACGGCGCGCTCGCTCCTGCTGAGCGCTCCTCTTTTGGAATCCGGCGGCATCGATACCGCTGGCTGGACGAACCGAGCCATCGCGATCCTCGACACGCTGTGGAGTAAGCTCCTCGGCGACGGCATGATGTGCCGGTACTTTGATGGCAGCGCACACATCCGAGGCTTGCTCGTGGATCAAGTGTGGAGCGCTTGGGCTGCACTTGCCGCGTTCGAGGTGACAGGCGATCCGCGCTGGCTCAACCGTTCTCGAGATCTCATCGTACACGCCGAAGTTCTGTATGATGAAGAGTCCGAAGGCTATCTCGATCGCTTGACCAGCGATGATGACCCCGGACGAATCGCGGAGCAAATCGTGGTCTTGGAGGATAACGCGATTATGGCGCGCGTGCTGCTCGACTACGCGGCGCGGAGCGGCCAGACGCGCTATGCCGATCGCGCGCAAACGATGCTGCGAAGGTTTTCTCGTGACTACCAATCGCAAGGCCTCTTCGCGGCAAGCTACGCCTCGGCGGTGTTGGACGCAACCGACCCGCCAATCGACGCGCACATTGTCGGGCCTTACAATGACCCACTCGTGCGTTCGCTGCGCGCGGCTGCGCTGCGCGTGGCGTCACCGCCGCTGCGCGTCGACACGCTCGATCCCGAAGAACAACGAGATCGCACCGCTGCGCTGGGATATACTGCCGACGGCGTCACGGCCTATTTGTGCCGCGGCATGGCGTGTTTTGCTCGGATCAAGTCTGCAGACGAATTGATCATTGCGCTTGCAGACGCGCACGCGCGGGCTCACAGGTAGCAGGCACCCGAGCGGTCAAGAAACCGCTGAACGAACCAGATTCACCAAGCACAGCCTGGCGGAGCGTGAAAGGCCGGGCGTTTTGATTGTGGAGGCGGAGTGGCGAAATACGACGCGATCATAGTTGGCGGCGGGCACAACGGCCTGGTGACTGCCTGTTATCTCGCGCGTGCGAACTGGAAAGTGGCGGTACTCGAGCGGCGATACATCGTGGGCGGCGCGTGCGTCAGCGAAGAAACCTTTCCAGGCTACAAAGTTTCGACAGCCGCCTACGTCAACAGCCTGTTTCGTCCGGAAATCATCCGCGATCTGCATCTGAAAGACTACGGATTTGAGCTCCTCGAGCGCGATCCGTCATCGTTCTCGCCATTTCTTGACGGGCGTTATCTGATGCTTGGCCCCGATCACGACATGACGTTGCGCGAGATCGCAAAGTTCAGCGCCCGCGACGCGCAAAACTATCCAAAGTACGAGCAGATGCTCGAGCGCGTTGCATCGGTAATCGAGCCGACGCTCACGCAGACGCCGCCCAATATCGCAAAGCCCGGCATTGGCGATCTGCTCAAGATAGCACCCATGGGCCGCGCTATGCAGAAGCTCGGACCCGCGATGAGCGAGGCGATCGAGGTGCTCACCGGGGCGGCGCGGCCAATACTCGACCGCTGGTTCGAGTCGGAAGAACTTAAAGGAACGCTCGCGACCGATGCTATCATCGGCGCGTTTGCGTCGCCTTCGATGCCGGGGACGGCCTACGTGCTCTTCCATCACGTGATGGGAGAGACCAACGGCAAGCGCGGCGTGTGGGCCTATGTCAAGGGAGGCATGGGCGGCCTCACGCAAGCGCTGGCAAAAGCCGCAGCGGATCTGGGCGTTGAGATTCGCACCCACGCAGACGTCAAGAAGATTCTCGTGCGCGATGACACGGTATCCGGCGTGGCGCTGGCAAATGGCGACGAGCTCTCCGCACCGCGGGTCGCCAGCGGCGTCGATTGCAACGTCACATTCAACCACTTGCTCGATGCCGGCGACGTACCGCCAGATTTCCTCGCCGCCATCAACAGGATCGATTACAGCAGCGCGTCGATGAAGATCAACGCGGCGCTCGACTCGTTGCCGAGTTTCACGGCGTGTCCGGGCGCCACGCCCGGCCCACAGCATCACGGCACCGTGCACCTCGTGCCCGACCAGGATTTCATCGAGCGCGGCTACGATGACGCAAAGTATGGGCGTCCATCGCGCGATCCTATCGTTGAAATGTGCTTGCCGTCAGCCGTCGATCCAAGTGTTGCTCCACCCGGCAAGCACCTGGCATCGATGTTCGTGCAGTACGCACCCTACAAACTAGCGGACGGACACTGGGATCAGACGAACAAGGATGCATTTGCGGATCGGTGCTTCGACATTGTCGAACAATATGCGCCGGGCTTCAAAGAGTCGGTCAGCGCGCGCCAAATTTTGAGCCCGGTCGATCTCGAGCAGACATTCAATCTCACCGGTGGGAACATCTTCCAAGGCTCGATGGCGCTGCATCAGCTTTTTATGTTCCGGCCGGTACCCGGGTATGCGGGTCACCGCATGCCGTTGCGCGGACTATTCTTGTGCGGCGCGGCGGCGCATCCCGGCGGCGGGGTCATGGGAGCCGCGGGCTGGAACGCAGCGCGGGAAATGTTGAAGCGCTAAAACTGGGGGTAAGCGCATGACGGTCGAGCAAATGAACGTCATCATATCCGCCGCCACGCTCGTCGTGCTCTTGACTGCAGCAGTGGCAGCGCTCGTTCAGCTCCGGCACATCCGCGCGAGCAACGACTTGAGCACCTTCTCGGAAGCCTTCGAGTTGTGGTACTCTCCCGCAGTGCAGGAGGGAATTACGTTCATCCACCGTGAGCTACCAACGAAAATGGAGGATCCGGCGTTCCGGCGCGGGCTCGAGACCGCAGGTCCTGTCGATCGTGTCCAGCATCCCGAGGTAAACGTCCTCGACTTTTTCGACAACACCGCGATCTATCTCGTCATGGGAAACATGCGCGAAGACATGATCATGCAGGCCGCCGGTCAGGCCGCCTGCAGCTTGTGGCAAACATTGTCGCCGGCGATAGCAATCATGCGGCGGCAGCGCGGACCTCAGCTCTACGCGTCTTTTGAGTATCTCGTCTGGCGTGCACAGCTTTGGCACGAGCGTTACCCAAACGGATACACCCCAAAAGGCTTTAAGCGGCTGCCGAATCCCGACACCTGGCTCAGTGTCGACAAGACCCCGCCAGCATAGAGTAGAGGAAACATACGTACGCGTGAAAAGGCTTATCGTCACCGGCGACGATTTCGGTGCATCGACGCTGGTGAACGAGGCGATCGAACAGGCGCATCGCGGCGGCATTCTCAACACGACGTCGCTCATGGTTGCCGGCACCGCCGCCGATGACGCCGTGCACCGAGCCCGCCGCTTGCCAAGTCTTCGTGTCGGTTTGCACGTTGTCATAGTCGACGGCAAACCGCTGCTCGACCCGAACTTGATTCCCGCGCTCGTGGATCGCAGCGGAGAATTTTCCAAGCAGCTCGTCAGAGCCGGCTTCAACTTCTTCTTCAACGCTGCCGCGCGCCGGCAGCTCGAAGCGGAGATCCGCGCGCAATTCGACGCTTACCGCGCGACAGGCTTGCAACTCGATCACGTCAACGCGCACAATCACATGCATCTGCACCCAACGGTGCTCGACACGATCATCGAGATAGGACGCGAATATGGAATGAAGGCTGTGCGGGTTCCAAAAGAACCGCTTGGCCCGTCATGGAGAGCCGCCCATAGCCATCTTGGCGTCCGCTTCGGCAATGCCGTACTGCTGGCGCCAATGCTGGCTAGGATGCGATCACGGCTACAGGCGGCCGGCATTGCAGCTAACGATTTTGTTTTTGGGCTCAGCGACACGGGCCATATGACGCGCGAGCGCGTCGCCGCACTCGTGCACGAGCTTCCCGAGGGTGTCACCGAGATGTACTTCCATCCGGCGACGCGGAGGTGGCCCGGCATGCCTGCGTGGGCGCAATCTGAAGAGGAGCTCGCAGCGCTCATGGATGTGGATATCGCAAGGTACCTGCGAGACGCGGGAATCATGATGACGACTTTCACGGAGCTTGCAGGAGCCGCGTAGATGCGGGCACTTATCGGCGGCGTTTTTCTCGCGGCAAGTGTCGCAGGCATCGCCTATCTCGCGCTTGCGCTGCAGAGAACCATCGTATTCGGACGGCGCAGGGCAGGCGAGCTCAAACCGACCGAGCGTACCCCGCCGGTGACCATCCTTAAGCCGCTGCGTGGACTCGAGCCCAATCTCTTGGAAAACCTCTCATCCTTTTGCAACCAGGACTATCCTGACTTTCAAGTGATTTTTGGCGTTCGGGATGCTGACGATCCGGCGGTAGCAGTTGCGCGAGAGGTCATCGCGCGCTTTCCCGCGCGCGACGTGGGACTTATCATCGATGGCCGTGTCCACGGGTCGAACCTCAAAATATCCAGCGTCATGAACATGATGGGGAGTGCAAAGCACGACATTATCATCGTCGCCGACAGCGACATTGCAGTGGAACCCTCGTACCTGCGTTGCGTTGTGCCTTCGTTCGCCGACACGAACGTAGGCGCCGTGTCGTGCATGTATCGGGGCGTGCCGTTTGACGGGGGCTATGTTCGTGAACTCGGTGCGCTCTTCGTGAACGATCAGTTTGCGCCGTCCGTACTCGTCGCGATCGCGTTCTCACCGATGGACTTCTGCCTCGGAGCGACGATGGGGGTCACAACATCGGCGCTCGACTCGATCGGCGGTTTTGGCGCTCTTGCCTCACACCTTGCTGACGATCAGATGCTGGGAAAACTTGTCCGCCAAAGCGGACGCCGAGTCGAACTGTGCCCGGCGGTGGTCGAGCTGTCCGTGGCCGATCCTAGCATAGGAGAGTTGTGGGACCACGAAATTCGCTGGGCCCGTACCATGCACACCGCACAACCACGGGGCTTTTCGTTTTCCTTCATTACATATGCGCTCCCGCTCGCACTTATGTATGCGGCGGTTTCAGGCAACCCGGCCGTCGCCGCCACTGTCACCGGCATCGCTGCCGCCCTTCGCGTGTCGCTGCATTACGCCGCACGCCGGGCGCTCGACATCCGATCGCGGGACTGCGCCTGGCTCATCCCGCTGCGCGACTTCCTAGGTCTCGCTGTCTGGGCGGCGCATTTTTTTGGCCGCGGCGTCCGTTGGCGCGGCTCCAAATACACTGTGGATGTGCGAGGCCGCCTCCACAAAGTGTGATCTCAGCTTACTTGGCCGGCACGACAACGCGCGCATCCAACGCCCGCGAGACTACGTCTTGCAGGCTCTCGAGGTGCGCTCGTGTGAGTTCGTCCAACCTTTCGTGACCAAGAGCTGATGCGAGATCGTGGCGAAGCGCGACGAGTTTGGCGCGAGCGAGCGACTGCGCATCATACGGCGTGTAATCGCTCGCGACGATCGGGGCGACCGCAACAGTCGAGTTTGCGGCGCTGCGACTTATGGCTTGCTGCGCGGGGTCGTTGCCGGGCGCGATGAAATAGGTGTTTGGCCACGTAACAACGATCTTGTTCTCGTTGCGCGTGAAGCGAACGATGCGGGTCCACGACGTAATGCCGCCGGGGATAACAAAATACCCGCCGAGACCATTAACGGTTTCCGCTGACTGGATGAAATCTTGATCTAGCTGCGACGGTGCTATTTCTAGGTAGACTTTGCCGTTCTTGCGGATAACGTTGAACAACCCGTTTTGGACTTGGGCACCGGTGATGAACTTGGTGTACGGAGCGGGACCGGACTCAGCGGCAGCGGCGTCGTCGGCGTGGACAGCCCGAACGGAAAGGCCGAGAGCTGCAACCATCGCGAGAACAACGGAGAGAAGCGATCTAGTGTATCGCACGAAGACCTCCAAAATCGTTGAATGGATAAGACCGCGCCGATCAACAGGAAGCGTAACAACTCGTCCCGCTTTGAGAGCCCGGTGCCCGCTCTTTGCGAGACTCTCAGTTCATCCTGTCAGTATCTCGCCCGCGCTAACGCTTTACCTATATTTCACGCTCTGCGCGCCACAGCGGCGATGGCCACGACCGCAACAAGCATAACCACACTGATTGTTGCGAGCAGATAATCGCCCGTGCCCACGACATACAGGAACCGATCGGCTGTTACCGCGCCCATCGCGAGGATCATCACAATCCGCCAGCCGGTGATGTTCGCAAAAGCCATGACCGCACTGCACACGAGCGCTGCATTCACCACAAACGCCACAGCAACGAGGGCATCCACACCGTGCGCGCTGCCAGCCGCGAGCGCATCGCCAAGTCCCAAGATGGCCCAGATCGTGGCAACGAAGCCCACGGCGACGCGTGCAATGTTCGCGATGGAGATAGGCGTGGCCATCTGGCGGATGCTTGCATCTTTCGAATCGACGGACCTTCGAAAAAATATTTTGAAATTTGTCTCACGCTGGGTAGGAGAACTTTCAACGCGCGTCAGAAATTGGGAATCTACTTTTTTGTGTGATGAAATACCGCGGCGCTACAGTGCCGCTACCAAACTGTTTTTCTAGAAGCGTCTTCTTGTGGAAAGGGACGTCTGTGCTCCAGGAATTGCAAAGCGATCTCGAAATCGTTGAGACTCGAAACGAAATCCGCGAGCGGATGCGGGAGTATGCAGATATCGGGGCTGAGCCGCGCACACCGCAGGACCGCGCGGACGACGCGTGGCGCTTGGTGCAAAACGTGCTGGCCGAGGAGATCGCCGAGCTCAATGTTGGCCTCGCTGGTCAGGCGCAAATTCTCGAGCGGGACCGGCTCGCATTGCCCGACGGCAGTCAAGCGATTGAGATCGTCTACCGGGATCAGAAGTTTTCCATAGCGCGCTCAAAGGATCGCCGGCAACTTGCGCTCGTTGACGAATCGGCTGGCCGATTGCCGGTCGAAGCCGTCGGAAGCAGGCTATTTATCGCGGGGGAGCCCATTGGAGCGGCCATCGTCGAGGCCATCGGGCGCCTGGTGCGGCGGGCGACCTCTGGAATTCGCAACGGCACGAATGGGCGCTATATGGCGCTCGAACTGTCGACTCGCTGCGCAAGCAAAGTTGAGGCGGCCCTCAATCTCGCTTACACCAATGGATTTCGCTTCGTGGAGTCTTACAGAACGAAAACACCCGACCGGCGCGTCTTTCTGTTCAAGAGAGCGAACGTCAGTTAGGGGTTACGTTCTTGAGGCGGCTTTCAGCGGCTGCCTGCGTGTATTCCGCGACAACCGCGGGTGGACAGAATCGTACGAAAAGCCACGCCACGAGCGACAAGAGCAACGCGTCGTCGAGCACGCCGAGAACCGGGATGTCGCTGAGCGGATCGAGCGGTGAGATCACAAACAGCGCGCTAAGCGCGGTGACCACCTTGAGCCCCGCTGGCACGCGCTGGTCCAAGAACAAGCGCCAAACGCGCATCGCGTTGCGCCGCAACGCCCAGAGCGCTTTCATCCGTAGCCAATACGCAATCATTGCTGAATCATCGTGCTTGCACGGCTGCCAAGTCTTTGATGACTGCGCGCGCTCCTCGCACGCCCGGTGCACCCGATACGCAACCTCCCGGATGCGTCCCCGAGCCGCACAGGTAGAGCCCGAGGAGCGGGGTTCGAACGTTGAAGCGATCTTCGAATATCTGGCCCGGCAAGAGCTCGCCGTGAAATATATGTCCCTTTGGCAAGCCGAAGCGACGCTCGAGATCCGCGGGTGTAAGAATTTGTCGCGCCTCCACTGCATTTGGGACGTTCGGCGCATACTTGCCGATGGTATTGACGATGAGGTCGGCCGCGGCTTCGCGCTGGACATCCGTCCACGGACCGTCTTTGCGCGAGTACGGGAAATACTGCGCGAAGACGGAGAGCAGGTGTTTGCCTTTCGGTGCGAGCGTGAAATCGCTTGGCGTCTGCAGGAACATTTCGAGCATAGGCTCGGATGAAGGCAGACCCGCCTTCGCGTCCTCGTAGGCACGCTGCAGGTAATCGATATCCGGAGCGATGTGAATCGTCGCGTTGTGATGCGGCGCCGACTCGCCGGATGGCCGAGCCGTGAAGTTCGGAAGCTCGCCGAGTGCGAGGTTGAGCTTCATTGAGGGACCCTCACAGCGCCAGTCTTGGACGCGTTTGACAAACTGCGGGTCAAGCGTCTTCTCGGGAATCAACTCCAAAAACGTCGTAAGCGGGTTGGCGCCCGAGAGCACATAGCGCGATTCGATCTCCGTCCCGTCTTCCAACACGACGCCCGCAGCCCGCCCGTCGTCAACAATGATCATACCGACGGGTGATGACGTTTGAATTTCTGCGCCGAACCCGCGCGCGGCCGCAGCCACGGCGTTTGAAATCGATCCCATGCCGCCGCGCACGTATCCCCACGCTCCCTGAATGCCCATGACTCGACCGGCGAAGTGATGGGCGAGGACGTAGCCTGTGCCCGGATTGCGCGGACCCTCGAATGTGCCGACGATGCCATCATTGGCGACGGCGGCTTGCAGCATCGGCGTTTGCACATACCCCTCGACGAACTCGGCCGCCGATCCACGGAACATAGCCTGCGCCTCGGGTGACAGGCGATCGAAGCGCGGCTCCTCCTCAAAAAACGAGTCGAAGATTTCACGCGCGTAGGTGCACAGCGTTTCGTCAAGGGCTGCGATTCCTTCGACGTCGGCCGGTGCGAATTTGCTGATTTCCTTTCGCGTCTCTTCGGGGTTGCGCCAGAGCAAAAGCGAAGACCCATCCTGCGAGACCGAGAACGAATGCGGGTCCTTGAGGTAGGCGTGATAGCCGTGGCCCTCAAGGTCGAGGTCCTGCACGATGTCCGGGTGGAGGAGGCTGACGACGTATGAGGCCGCTGAAACGGTCCAACCCGCCCAGGGATGCTCGCTGATTGCCACGCCACCAATGGCGTCGCTGCGCTCCAGCACGAGGATCTTCTGGTGAGCCCGGGCGAGATACGCTGCAGCCACCAGGCCATTATGGCCGGCGCCGATCACAATTCCATCGTATGGCATGGGCAGCGGTTTCGAGCCCTCGAAAGTTTCTCATGCAAGTCTCATGGCCAATTCAAGCGCGACTCACGTTACAGACGATAGAATATAAAGAGACTTTTCGAGGGAGCCTATGAACGCGCAAACGCAACAGCCTGCGGAGTACCGGCCTGCGGGTGATATCGATATCACGACGGCATTGCTCGAGTACGGCGGACCGTGGAACTCGCGCGAAGCTGCGCATTTATTGCGCCGCGCAGGCTTCGGCGGCTCGCCGCAAGAGATCGCAACCGTTGCGAGCGCCGGCATGCACGCTGCGGTGAGCAAACTCATGCACTTCGGTGCTGACTCGTTGCCCCAAGCGCCGCAAGGCGACATATCCTATGACAATGGGCCGCTCGCCGACAAAATGCAGCGCCGCAATGCAATCATACTTACGCAGCTGTGGTGGCTCAATCGCTGCCTCCTTAGCACGAACCCGCTGCAGGAGCGCATGGTCTACTTTTGGAGCAACCACTTCACGAGCGGCATCGGACAAAAGGGCATTATGCCGCAGATGACTGTCAATCAGTACGCGTTGTTCCGCCGCTTTGCGCTTGGCAACTACGCGCAGCTTACCAAGGAAGTGTCGCGCGATCCGGCCATGCTCCACTATCTCGACGGGATCGTCAATCGCGCCCAGCACCCGAACGAGAATTATGCGCGTGAACTAATGGAACTGTTCACCCTGGGTGTGGGCAACTATACAGAGGAAGACGTGCGCCAGAGCGCTCGAGCCTTTACCGGAAAAACCGTTGACAGGTTCAGCGGCCAAAGTATCTTTAACCCGCGCCTGCACGACGACGGCGTCAAGACCTTCCTGGGACGCACTGGAAACTTCGACGGCGACAATATTGTCGACATTATTATGTCGCAGCCCGCAACCGCGCGTTTCATGGCGCGCAAATTCCTGCGTGCCTTCGTCTACGATGATCCCGAAACCGAGCTCGTCGACGCCGTGGCCGCAAAGTTTCGAGACAGCGGCTATGACGTAGCGTCGGTTGTCGGCACCATCTTGCGCTCAAACGTGTTCTATTCGGCACGCGCGTATCGCGCGCTCGTCAAAAGCCCTCTCGAGCTTGCCATCGGTGCGATGAAGACGCTTGGAGCGACCGCCGTCGGCGCACGTACGCTCGGCGCGCTTGGGCAAATGGGCCAGATTCCGATGCAGCCACCCAACGTTGCCGGTTGGAACGGCGGCAGGCTGTGGCTCAACACGGGCACGTATAATGCACGCCTCAGCTACCTCCACCAACTCGTTATGTTCAAACCTGCAAGCGAATCTGCGATGGCGATGGCGATGACGGCACCAAACCAGTCGTTGCCTCAAGGAATGGACCCGCAGATTTTCCTGTCGCCTGCCGGACACATCGCGCCGCCATCTGAGTGGATCGCAGGCGCCGCGATGAACGACCCAATCGCCGTCACGAATCGCGTTATTGACTCGGTTGTGCAAGGCGACGCAACCGTTGCGCAGACGCAAGACATTCTCAACTACATGAGCACGGACGGCATCGGCAATCGCGTGGCCTTGTCGGGAGAGAACTTCGAAGAAAAGGTCCGGGGCGGTGTCAGCCTGGCGATGTCGCTACCCACGTACCAACTGGCGTAAAGAAGCAGGGATAGACCATGTCAAACCGCAGACAGTTCATACAGCAGGGCGTAGGGGCGTTCGCAGGCTTTCTCGCCATCGATTCAATTTTCGGCCGCGCTGCCCGCGCCGCTGGCGCACTCACGCTGCCTGGCTCCATAGGGACGAGGGCGCTTGTCGTCGTGAACTTGCAGGGCGGTAATGACGGCCTCAACACGCTCGTTCCCTTCGGCGACCCGAGTTACTACCGCGTACGTCCGACGATCAACGTTCCGACCGGTGACGTGCTGCGCTTCGACAGCAGCATCGGATTGAATCCTAACCTCGCGGGACTCAAGGCGATGTATGACCGGCAACGCGTCGCGATACTTCAGGGCGTTCACTATCCGAATCCCAATCTGTCGCATTTCCGATCGACTGAGATCTGGCAGACGGCTGCACCCGAGCATATCATCGACACGGGCTGGGCTGGGCGCTATCTCGATAGCGCTGGGCTTCCGAAGAATAATTTGTTCAAAGGCCTCGCCATCGGACCAATCCTGCCCAAGATGATGGTGGCCAACGTCACCGACGTGCCCACGGCCGACGGCTTTCGTTCGGGTAACTTCCGCGGCTCGCGCAACGAGCAGTCGCACGCCGATCAAATTCTCAACGGCAACGGTGAGACGTTTCCATTCCAAAGCCCGTACTTGGCGCTCGTGCAAGAGATCCAACACGATGCCAATGCGAGCTCGACCCAACTGCCTCATCTCGTGGCCGGTTACAAACCTGGGATCGACTATCCAAAGACTCCCTTCGCGCAAGGGCTCAACCTCGCTGCAGCCGTGATCGGATCCAGCATCGGTACCAAGGTGATTTACATCAGCCTGGGTTCGTTCGACACACATACTGGGCAGCGCGGCACGCAAGACCAGCTGCTCAAACAGTTCGGCGACGGGATTAAGGCGTTCTACGACGATCTCGCGGCGCACAAACTCGACGGCCAGGTACTCACCATGACGTTCTCCGAGTTTGGACGGCGCGTCGAGGAAAACGCAAACCGTGGGACCGACCACGGCACGGCCGCTCCGATGTTCCTCATCGGCGGTGACGTGAAGGGCGGCATCTACGGCGATCATCCCAGTCTGACCGATCTCGATTTCGGCAATCTGAAATGGCACACAGATTTCCGGTCGGTGTATGCCACTATTCTGGAAAACTGGTTAGGCGTTTCTTCAGCACCGATCTTGGGTGCCTCGTTCAACACGCTCAACTTCGTCTAACCCGTATCGCCGCCGCGGGTAAACGCTCGCGGCCACGCCGGTGCACCGCGAGCGGATGATCGACGCTCTGCAACACGACACGCACGACTATTTGAAAGGTCACACCTTGACGCCGTGCCGAATCCCGTGATACCTGAATCATGGCAGACGAAGCACACGTCCCTACTCTCGGAGAGATTTGGGACTTTCTGGTAGAGTTCAAGGAAGCCACAGTCGCCGGTTTTTCCCGCGTTCAGTCTGACTTTACGCACTTTGGCAATCGGCTCCAACGTCTAGAGGACCGGCTGATTCGCCTCGATGATCGGATCTCGGGTCTCGAGGATCGCTTATAGCAGCCCATTCTTCGAGGCTATGCAGCTTTGATCATTAGACCGCTCGCGCTTGCCGACATCGCCGTTTGGAAGCGCATGCGCTGTTCGTTATGGCCTGATTTATCGGCATCCGAAAACGATAAGGACTGCGAGGATATTCTCTCGCACCCGGAGCGATTTATCGCCTTCGTGAGCGAGCAATCTGGCATTGTCACGGGATTTCTCGATGCCAGCCTCAGACTATACGCCGACGGGTGCAGCACGAGCCCAGTTGGTTATATTGAGGGATGGTATGTCGATCCGCAGTTTCGCGGAGCGGGCGTCGGCCGCGCGCTTGTCGAGGCCGCCGAAGAATGGGCACGCTCGAAGGGGTGTACGGAGATGGGCTCTGACGCCCTCCTTGAGAACGTCGACAGCCAGCGGGCTCACCGTCGTTTGGGCTACACGGAAGCCGAGCGGCTTGTTATCTTTTGTAAGAGCTTAAAATGAACAGGACGACCGTGCGGTCGTCCTCTTTCCAGCTTCAAACTGGCGCCTATTCCGCGTCAGCTTCAGCTTCGCCGGCGGGAACCTCGCGCATGGGGTTGTTGGGGCAGCGGCGGCATGCGTACGATGCTAGGTGGCGGAAGACTGGACGGCTTACCTCGCGGCGTGCGGTGAGACGAAATCTCGTGTAGGCGTCATCGAATGCAGACTCGATGCGAGCGCCGTCAAAAAGGTCTCGTGTAAAGTGCTCGCAACAAGCCGAGCACATTTTGTCTGTTTTGAAGAGCGGGCAGCGTATGCCGTGTTCTGCGTGCTCGCCGAAACGGTTCCACGCATCGGGGTTGGGTTCTGCCGGTCCGTCAAGCAATTTTTCCAGAAAAGCGTCGATTGAGTCTTGCATGCTCATACGACTAGACATGGAGTGATTTTGTGTCGGGGATGGCAAAGTGGACCGTGTGGATGAGACGACGTTCACCGTAGGCCAGCTCGCCGGACCCGGAACGTACAAGTGTCTATCGTGCGGCATCGAGCATGTTGAGTACGCGTTGTCGTTCGAAATTGAACCTTGCGCATGCGGAGGTGTAACATTTCGAAGGGTCGACTAATCAAAGGAGTTTTTCACTGAGAAGGCTTGGATGGACCATCCGGGTATGACGCCCATCATATTTCGGACATCGGGTGCCGGCCAGCCCCTGCTCTTGCTGCACGCCTTTCCCTTAAACTCAGGCATGTGGCGGCCACAGATAGAGGGGCTGGAAGGCGCCGCAAGGCTTTTGGCCCCGGACTTTCCCGGCTTCGGGGCGTCAGCCGAGGTGCCGGCTGTCGAGGACCTCGATAGCCTGGCTCGCATGATATATGAAGAAGCAAAGGCGCTAGGGGTCGACAAGGCGGCTGTAGCCGGCTGCTCAATGGGCGGCTATCTTGCATTCGCGCTGCTGCGTATAGCGCCGGATTTCGTGAAGTCGCTGGCCCTCATTAATACGAAGGCCAGCGCTGACAACTATCAAGCGCGGGCGAATCGATTGACACTCGCCACGCGGGTCAAGCGCGAGGGCTGCAGCTTCCTTATTGATGAGTGGCCGCAAACTGCGCTTTCAGCAGAGACTGTCAGCCACAAACCCGGTGTGGTCGCAGCGATACAGAAGATGATCTCCGAGGCGACGCCGGACGGTGTCGCCGCTGCGCAGATCGCGATGGCAGGCCGTCCTGACTCCACCGGCCTTCTCAAGAACATTGACGTACCCACGGTCGTGATACACGGGTTGGATGATCGATTTGTCAGCGAGGCTGAAGCTCGCGCTATGGCAGGTGCAATTCCCCATGCGACCTTCGCGGGCGTCTCCCGTGCTGGGCACATCGCTGGTATGGAGCAGCCGCAGTCAGTAAACGCAGTTCTTCGGGAGCTCATAGGATGAGTAGCGTCCAAACCGCAGAACGATCGAAACATGCGAAGTTTCACAACGTCGTTTCTCTGCATAGTTAGTTCGACGTGCGCTCTTTTGGCAGTGCCCGCCTTCGCCATGGCCGACGAACCGAACGCGCGCGCCGCGGCGTTGGCAACGGTAAAGTCTCCGATGACGCTTGAGCTCGACGCGCGCGAAGCAGCGCGCGGGCTTATGACAGCACATCTGCGCATTCCGGTGAAGTCGGGTAGCTTTATACTCGTTTATCCAAAGTGGATTCCCGGCGAGCATGGGCCAACCGGCCCTCTGGCCGACTTGGCCGGGCTTCAAATCAGCGCCAATGGCGCAAGCCTCGCGTGGAGACGTGACCTCGTCGATCTGTACGCGTTTCATTTCAACGTACCGTCAGGCGTGTCCAACGTCGATGTCGATTTCCAGGTGCTGCTTAACGCGCCAGAAAGCATGTCGACCAACAATATCGCCGTCATCAATTGGAACCGCGATCTGCTGTACCAGGAGAGCGCAAGCGCGCACGACATCTACGTCAAAGCAAGTATTGCCCTGCCCGCTGGTTGGGATTTTGGAACCGCGCTGCCAGTAGCACAGCGCTCCGGGGACCGAGTTGACTTCCAAGAGGTCAACTTAGAAACGCTCGTCGACTCTCCATTGGATTGCGGTCTGTATGCGAAACACATCATGCTCTGGCAAAGCGGCGCGGCGACGGCTCAAATAGACCTGTTTGCCGATCGCCCCCAAGATTTTAATTTTCCGGATGTACTCACTGCGCGTTATAGGCGTATGGTTACCGAGGGTCTCGCTCTGTATGGCGCGCGGCATTGGAATGTGCACCACTCCTTGCTCACGCTCAGTGACACGATCTCGCCCGAGGGAATCGAGCATCACCAGTCAAGCGACAACCGGGAGGTAAATGAGTTTTTCACCGAGCCTCGTCGTCAGCTCACTGATGGCGACTTGCTTACGCACGAGTTCTCACACTCGTGGAACGGGAAGTATCGCAGGCCGGCCGATCTGACGACCGCTAATTTCCAAATACCGATGCGAACAGATCTGTTGTGGGTGTATGAAGGGCTGAACGAATATCTCGGGGAGATTTTGTCCTTTCGCTCCGGCATCCGTGACCCAAAATTGTATCCTGAGCACCTTGCAACCGTCTACGCCTCTATGGATAGCGAACCAGGCCGCGCGCACGATTCGTTGGCAGATACTGCAGCCGCCGCGCCATATCTCTACGAAGCGAAGGGCGATTATCCATCATTGCGACGACGCGCCGGTGACTTCTATGCCGAGGGCGAACTTCTGTGGCTGGATGCCGATACGATCATTCGCCACGAGACTGCAGGCCGCAAGTCGCTCGACGATTTTCTGCACTTGTTCGCGGGAGCGCCGAACACCGCCCCAATGGTCGTGACCTACAGCCGAGGCGACATCGAGCGGCTGCTCAATGCCGTCGTGCCCTTTGACTGGCATGGGTTCTTTCAGCGCAATGTTTATGAGATCACCCAACATCCCCCAGGTGACGAACTGGAGCGGGCCGGCTGGAAGCTCGTCTATACCGAATATCCGAACGTGTTCATGGAGGCGAGCGACAAGAACGAGAAACGCATCGACCTGTGGTACTCGCTCGGGATGCGTCTTAATGAGGACGGGGAGATTCGCGATGTGCGCGAGGGCAGTCCCTCGTGGAAAGCAGGGCTGTCACCGCGCATGAAGATCGTCGCTATCAACGGTCAGGAATTCGATAAGGATCTCCTGCCCTACGTTCTCAAAAACGCACAACATACGACCGCGCCGACCGCCATTCTTACTTCACACGACAGATGGTACCAGACGTACCAGGTCGATTACCACGGGGGCCCTCTCTATCCGCATCTGGTGCGCATCGCGGGCAAAACTGACATGCTCGCTCAGATTATGGCGCCGCGTGTCGTGATACCCCGACTTTCTTTCCGGCTTTGAACTCCCACGGCAGGTCTTCTTCGCACGCGTAACGCCGCCAGCCGCGCAACTTCTTCTTCCCATACTTCGCTAAGATATAGACACCGCTGGCGGCCTTGCCGTCACCAAAACCAGGCAACGATCGCAAGCGCTTGTAGAGGTCGTCGGCCGATACGGCGTCAGCCCACACGCGCGCGCCGTCATTTGAGTATTCCTTAGCAATGATCGCGCAGAGCGCGCGCACTCGCTTTGCCATCATGCCCGGGTAGCGATGCAACGCTGGAGTGCGCCGAAAGACGGCGTCCAGCTTCGCGGGCGTCATCGCAGCAATTTTCTTTGCATCGAGCGTTCCGATTCGATCGCGCAGGTCGTACGGTCCGCTCATCGCCTTCTCGGTCCGTACCTGTTGATCGAGACACATGCCGATGAGCAGCGCTGTGCCGCTGTGCGCCAACAATTCATTTTTGGCGTGATCGGGCGTGAATGGGTAGCTTTCCTTTGCTTGTGCTGGACTCATACGGCCCACTTAACACCGTCGTTTTCATTCGCCTTTCAGGGCCGTGGGATACGTTTTCCGGCATGGGTCTGCGAACGCTGTGGCCGGTCGCGCTTGTCGCGGGTATCGCTGTGGGTTGTACGCCCGGTGCGCCGTCGGCACCGAGTGTCGGGAACCAGGCTGCCACTTCCGTCCTCGTTGGCGCAAGCATTACAAAGTACGGGCAGATGTCGAGTTCTTTGGGAATGGTTGGCGGGTTCAATCCGACGATCGTGGTCGTTGCGCACGGCACCAAGATTCAGTTTCATAACGAAGATTCGTTCAATCATACCGCGACGGGAATTCCGGGGGCAGCTTTTCCCGGCGGTAATCCGATTCCAAGCAGCGCGTTGAATCCAAGCGGCACTGATGTTTCGCATGCAGGTTGGTCATCCGGGCTACTGACTGGCGGTTCGTTCTCGCAGAGTTTTTCAACGCCGGCCACCGGCCAGTACCTGTTCGGCTGTTTCTACCATTACCCGACCATGCGGGGAATCGTCATTGTTCAGTAGACACTTCATACAGTCAGCGGTGGGTCTGCTGGCGGCCGGCGTGCTCATGCTGCGGCCAACACCCGCAGCTGCGGTGCCGATCTTCGCGGAGCGCTATGGCTTCTCGTGCAGCGCATGCCATACAGCCGTCCCCGAACTCAACGCTTTTGGAAATGCGTTTCGCCGCGCTGGTTACCAGCTGCCGTCAGCGCCGAGACACAAAGAATTTCCCATTGCGCTGCGGTTCCAAGAAAGCTACATGAAGGATTTACCGCCGTCGCAAACTCGCCGATTCAACGCGCTTGCGATCCTCATCTCAACCGCGAACTTTGGCCCGAAAAGCGAGTTTTCGTACTTCGCGCGATACTTGTTCGGCAGTCAGGGTGCGCCGGGTAGCTTGTATTACGGCTACCTGCAGCACGTCGCACCGCGCAGCGGCGTGTACGAGCGAGCAGGACTCTTCAATCTGCCGCTGATCGCGAATGCGACGCAACGGCTCGACACGTTTACGACCCAGCCAGCGTACGCGTACACCGTCGGGCACAATAGCGCGACTTTTGCTAACCCACGCTTCGGGGCGATGTTCGGACAGCAAAGCGACCGGCTCGACGCGCACATAGGCTTTTCATTAGATGAATACCACGGCGCTGCATACGGCGCGCCGACGCCTCCGAGCGACTTGATTCAGACATTTGCGGAGCCGGAACTCTTCGCATCGCTGACGGCGCGTGTCGTCGATAACGTCAGCCTTGGCGCGCTGCGCCTGTCAGGCAACCGGAATTTTCGGTCGCAGTCCAACGGCTCCGTCTTCTCTGACCGTTACTATCGCGACGGCATTCAAGGCGGTTGGATGAGTGGCCGCTTCGATCTCGTCGGCCAGCAGGTATGGGGTCGCGACACAAATGCTGATGGCTTTGGGACTGCGGTCACGTCAAGCGGCGGCTTCGTAACGTTCAAATACCGGCCGACCGCGCACACATACCTCGGCGTTCGTTATGATGCCGTGGCCAATCCGTTTGCCACGCGCGACTGGGACTTCTACGGCGTGTTCCCACCATCGACGCGGTCGAGGTTTCTGATCGAATACCTGAGGCCAATCAACCAGCCGGGCACGCACACGCAGTTGAACATGCAGCTTCTCTTTGCGCTGCCCGAACAGAGCTGGATTAAATAGCTAAACGGCTAAAGGTTCGTTGCAGCGATTTGCCGGACCTAAGGCTCCGTGGCTGCCAACGATCCCGTCGATAGTATTGAAGAATTGCTTGATTTCGCGATAACGCTGGCGCACGACGCCGGCGCTATCGCATTGTCATACTTTGGCAAGGACATCCAGCAGGAACGCAAGCACGATGGTTCCGTCGTGACCATTGCGGATCGCGAGGCTGAACAACTCATGCGCCGGCGCATCAGCGAGCGCTATCCGGAGGACGGCATCGTCGGCGAGGAATTCGGCGTCCGTGAAGGCAGCTCTGGCCGGCGCTGGATCTTGGACCCGATTGATGGGACCTTCTCGTTCACGCATGGTGTGCCGCTCTTTGGCGTACTACTTGGGTTAGAGAACAGTGGACGGCCTGCGGTCGGAGTTGCGCACATGCCGGCGCTGCACGAAACGGTCGCTGCCGGCTCAGGCCTGGGATGTCAATGGAATGGCGTGCGCGCTTCGACCTCCCAGATCGCCACCCTGGGCGACGCGCTCGTCGTAAGCACCGACTTCTACGCACATCACGCTCATGGCCTCGGCGTGGCGGCCGAGCGAATCCAAGCCGCGGCCAGCGCACGCCGCGGGTGGGGTGACTGTTATGCACATATTCTTGTAGCGACCGGGCGCGCCGAAGTCGCGCTCGATCCCCTCATGAGCATTTGGGATTGCGCCGCGCTTGCACCGATTCTCGAGGAAGCCGGCGGCACGTTCACCGACTGGCGCGGGAGACGCACGATTGAGGGCGGCAATGCCATTTCGACAAACGGCCCGCTCTTCGACGACGTCATGAAGCTCGTGCGGCTCTCTTCATGAACGCGCGTCTGCGCACCGTGCTCCTCTTTGCGATTGTGTTATGGGTGTGGAGCAGCACGTGGCTTGCCATACGCCTTGGTCTCGAGGGCGTGCCCCCGGTCACCGGCGCAGCCTTCCGGATGTTCGCCTCTGGCGTCATACTCGTCGTTGTTGCCCTGGTGCTGCGCACGCGATTTCCGCGCGACCGAATCTACTACATCCACCTCGCGGTGCAAGGCTCGCTACTCTTCTGTTTCCAGTACGCGTTATTGTATTGGGCTGAGCAAACCGTACCCAGCGGCCTCGCCGCGGTTATTTTCGCAACGATGCCGATTCTTACGGCGATCATCGCTGCGTACATTTTCAAATTCGAACGGCTCTCGATCATTAACGTGCTCGGCTTGCTGATCGGCTTTGCCGGCGTGGCCTTCATCTATTGGTCAGAAGTGATCAATGCCGCGCACGCGCCGCCGCTCGGCGTTGCAGCTTGTCTGGTCGCCCCGATCGGTGCTGCGTTTGCGACGGTCTTTGCCAAGCGGTACGCGCAGGGGATCTCGCCGCTAGCAACCGTCGGTCCGGGTCAGCTGCTGGGCGGCACACTTCTGGGTCTGATTGCACTCGTTGCCGAACATGGCAAACCAATCCATTTCACAGCCGTATCCGCCGGCGCACTCGCGTATCTTACGATCTTCGGCTCTTCGATCGTCTTCTTAGCATACTTCACACTTATGCAGACCATTTCGGTTACGCGGCTCTCGCTGCTCACATACGTTACCCCGGTCATCGCCGTTGTGCTCGGCGTGTTTGTGGCCCGCGAACAATTTGCCGCGTCGACCTTTCTCGGCGCCGCTGCAGTCTTTGCCGGCATCTGGCTCGTGAACAAACATCCAAAGCCGCCTGTCCAGCTGGCGCAGCAATAGTTAAACGCTCTAGCGTTCAACTGGGTCACTTATCGGGACAACTGGCGCGAAGCCCGGCTTCACGGCCTTTGGCCGCCTAAAGAATCTTGCAAAATCTATTGACAATTGCCACCACTTGTACTAGTGTACTATTGTGCTAGTACAATAATAGACTAGCGCATGTGAAGAAGAAGGAGCACCCCCATGAACACAAGCGTACGAGTACTGCCCACCTCCGAGCGAGTCGATGTCGACCACTCATTCATTCAGATGCCCGGCAGCACATCGCCCATTTTCGGCGGCTGGGGTCCGAGAATCTGAACAACCATGCCTGCAATATTCACGGTTGACCCGCACACCGGGGTCCCGATCTACCTTCAGCTTATCGAGCAAGTGAAGCGATCGGTGGCTCTCGGTGTGCTGGCGCCCGGAGAGCGGCTTCCCACAGTGAAGCAGCTTGCGACCGACTTGACGATCAATCCGAACACGGTCGCGCGGGCCTACCGTGATCTCGAACGCGACGGCGTGATCGAAACAAGCGTCGGACGTGGATCATTCGTCAGTCAAAATGGCGCCGGAGATCGAGCAGCTGCGGCGCTCGCCGACGTCGCTTCTTCTACGGTCGACGCGGCCGTGCGGGAAGCAAAATCCATGGGTCTCAAACGGGGCCAGGTGCGTGAAATCTTTAGCAAAGCCCTCGAGCGTTGGTACTCGCCTGATGGCGATGCCAAGGAGCACAACCGATCATGACCATCCAGTTAGAAGCGCCGGCAATCGACATTCGGTCGCTCACAAAGTCATACGGAACGACCGTTGCCGTCAACAACCTTTCCGTCGCGATCCCTAAGGGGTCGATTTTCGGATTGCTCGGCACAAACGGCGCGGGCAAGACGACAACGTTCAAGTGCATACTTGGCTTGGCACAACCGACATCCGGTCAAGCGATGTTCGGCGGTTACCCCTTGCGACCCGAGCTATTCGAATCGATGTCGTATATGCCAGAGCAGCCCGCACTCTACGATTGTTTTACCGGCCGGGATCACATCGACATCTCGCGTCACTCATTTGCCAAATTTGATACCGCGCGTGCTCAAAGTCTCGTGGACTTATTTGGACTGGATCTTCGAAAAAAGGTTCGAGCGCTCTCCAAAGGCCAGAAAAGCGCGCTTGCGCTCACCCTTGCCTTCGCGACGCGCCCTGAGATACTCGTTTTGGATGAACCTTCCTCCGGCCTCGATCCCGTGCACCAGCGCAACGTTCTCGACCTCATGATCGACGCGGCAGCCGGAGGCGCGACTGTGCTCTTCTCCTCGCACCAGATAGGCCAAGTCGAGCGCGCGGCAGATCATGTCGCGATCCTGCACCGCGGGAGTCTCGTGCTCCAAGGGTTGGTAGAAGATCTCAAGGCCGAGGAGAAGATTGTCGAAGCGACATTCGACGGCGATGCGCCGCGCTTCGGCGAGCTTGACACCAACCCCAACGTGCGGCGCGTCATGCGCCAAGGCCGGCTTATCCGCGCCTACGTGACAGGGACGGGAGATGGAGTGGTTGCGGCAATCACGGCCGCATCGCCAACCAGCATGCGCATTTTAGATCAGAATTTGGAAGACATTTTTCTGGCTGCGGTCGGGGGGAAACAAGATGTACTATAAAGAGTGGCTGCGAGTGCGGCGGGGGCTGATCATTTTCGTCATCACGTTAGCGGTACTGCTCACGCTACACGTTCTCTTGCTGCCCATCATGGGGCCATCAAACAACCATCTCGTCATTGGGGCTGGTGTACAGAGCGCTGGGCATGCTGCCCGTGCACAAGCTAGTGCCACAGATCTGTTCCCCTTGTCGGTCTTCTTTGCCATCGCCGGAGTGGTGGCGGCGATCTATGCCGGTATCTACGGTGGCAGTCTGTCCGAAGAAAATGATGGGCACCTGGCACTGGCATGGACCAAACTAGTATCACGCACTCGCTATGCGCTTGGTACCATGAGCGTCGATCTTGCGTTCGTCGCCTGTATATTTGTTTTAACCGTCCTCTTTGCCGCTGCCATTACAGCGCAGCATGGGGCGCTCCGTTTTCTGACTATCGATCGCGACGCTTGGTTTAATCTGGCCCGCTTTGTGCTCCTGGCGGCTGCGTGGTTCGGAGTTTCCCAGGCGCTCACCGCGTCACTTAAGGAGCGTAGTGGAACCGTGCGCGGTGTTTCGGTAGCGATCGCCGCAATATTCCTCGGGTTAGGTGCGGCGAACTTGCCGGCGCACTGGGGCGCTCTCGTCAAGTTCGTGAACTACTTCAATCCGCTCGCATATGCTACGTACTCGGACGTGCAGACGCAGCCGCTCTATCCATTCGCGACCTGGGGGCTCAATCTCGCGGCCCTGGCCGCCATCGCCGCTCTCGGCGTAACACTCGCGCTCGTTCAGTGGCGCAGACTGGAGACATAACGTCAATGCAATTCTTCGGAACGTCGTTTCGGGTAGTTTTGGGAAACATCCAGCTGCACATGTCAGTCGGAATTGATGAGCGGGAATTACAGGCAACGGGCGTCCGGCTCGAAGATATGCCGCGGCTCGAGATCGGGACGTATTAAACGGACCTAAAGGTCCGTTGCTTGTATATTGATGGCGTCGAGAGTAATCTTGATCCGTATCTATCTCAGTACGCTTGGATAGAGCGGGGAGCGGGGATCCCATCATGTTGCTGAGGCTGCGAGCCTGAAGTGTAGATTGGGAT
>Ga0207416_1001690_pt1 | contig 27434 bp, 27 predicted proteins | sample PaiPotPPM11metaG_FD_184107 | JGI IMG/M metagenome (GOLD analysis project Ga0207416, IMG submission 184107) | Iron sulfur acid spring bacterial and archeal communities from Banff, Canada, to study Microbial Dark Matter (Phase II) - Paint Pots PPM... ... | reverse complement strand
TACTAAGCAGGTAGCCCAGGTTAAGGTGCACCTTTTCTGATGTCCGGTCAGCGACCCACATCCACGCCTGTGAGCCTTATGGACCACGGCCTCGAAAAGTGCACTTCAACTGAGGCCACCTGCTTAGGGGAAAGGGGCGATCCGGACTGGAGCGATCCGAAGGGCGTCGGGTTACACGTGCCGGTTGCGGAGGGCCGCACGTCCCAACAGGGTTAGCCGCACCGGCCACGGAACGCTCACGGGAGAATCCTCTCCTTCCCCTGGTATTGGGGGCCATGAGATGAGACGGGAGAGGATGGGTGCCTTACGGCCGGCTATCCGCGCGGCCTGGACCACGGCGGCGCTGGCCGCCCTGACCGAACTTCGGCTCCGTGCCGGCGCGCAGCCGCTGGATGTTGTCCCGGTGCAGCACCACGATCATCGTCGCGGCGACGACACCGAAGACGCCGTAGGCGTGTGGCACACGCAGCTCAGGCGGCACGCGATCGAGGAAGGCGAGCGCGGCGATGATGCCGGCCATGACGCCGCTGCCGACGACGGAGGCGAGCGAGATGTAGCCGAACGGCAGGGCGATGGCGAGACCGATCGCGATCATGATCGGCCCCAGCAGGGGCATCATCACGGTCGTGGCCGCGAAGGCGACCAGCACCGCGCGGCCGCCGCGGAAGCCAACGTACACCGGCCAGACATGGCCGACCATGGCCGCGATGCCGGCCACCGCCTGCACCGGCGCGCCATTGAAGAAGAGGCGCGCGATCAGCACCGGCACGGCGCCCTTGATCAGATCGAGCAGGAACACGACCACGGCAAGCTTCCAGCCCAGCACCCGCATGCTGTTGGTGAAGCCCGTCTTGCCGCTGCCGAATTCGCGGATGTCGATGCCGCGCGCGACCTTGCCGACCCACAGCCCCGACGGCACCGCGCCGCAGAGATAGCCGATCACGGCGACGAGGGCATACTGCCAGGTCATTCGGCGCCGCTCCTGCCTTTGAAGGTCAGCTTGATGGGGGTACCACGGAAGGCGAAGGCCTCGCGCAGGCTGTTCTCAAGGTATCGCGCATACGAGAAATGAACCAGATCCGGGCTATTGACGAAAAAGACGAATGTGGGCGGTTTCGTCTCCGCCTGTGTGACGTAGAACACACGCAGCCGTCGGCCGCTCACCGCCGGCGGGCTGTGTTTGGCCAGCGCTCGCTTGACGATCTGGTTCAGCCGCGGCGTATTGATGCGCATGTTGCGCGCCTCGCCCGCCGTGACCGCGGCGCGCAACATCTCGTCAATGCCCAGCCGTTCCAGCGCCGAGACGAAGACTACTTCAGCCCAGGGCGCGAACTTCAGCCGCCGGCGCACCAGCCGCGTCAGGTCTGCCCGCCACTCGCCCACGCGCTCGATCAGGTCGATCTTGTTGAGCACGATCACCAGCGAGCGGAACGACTCTTCGGCGAAACCGATGATGTGGCTGTCCTGCGCGGTCAGCATCTCCAGCGCGTCCATCACGGCCAGCACCACGTCCGCCCGCTCGATCGCATCCTGCGCCCGCATCACGCTGTGCTTCTCGACGCCGGGGTCGATGTGGCCGCGCCGGCGGATACCCGCCGTATCGACCAAAACCAGTTCGCGGTCTTCGAACGTGAACGCCGTATCGATCGCGTCGCGCGTCGTGCCCGGCACGCTGCTCACGATCACGCGCTCTTCGCCCAGGATCGCGTTCAGCAGCGCCGACTTGCCGACGTTGGGCCGGCCGACGATGGCGATGCGCAGTGTCTCGGTCTCATCCGGCGCCGCCACGGCGGGCAGATACGGTTCGAGCGCGTCCAGCATGTCGGCGATGCCGCTGTCGTGGTAGGCACTCACGGGAATCGGCTCGCCGAAGCCGAGGCTGTAGAACTGCGCCAGGTCGGCGCGGCGGCCGGGATTATCCGCCTTGTTGGCGACGAGCACGACGGGACGATCCGCGCGGCGTAGCAACTCGGCCGCCTCGAGATCGGCAGCGGTCAGCCCGTCGCGCACATCCACCGCGAAGAGGATCGCGTCCGCCTCGTCGATGGCGCGCTGAATCTGCATGCGGATCAGCGCCGGATAGCCACCCGCGGCGCCGTCTTCGAGGCCGCCGGTGTCGATCAGACGAAAGGGGCGGCGCGGCCAATCCACCACGCCGTAGATGCGGTCGCGCGTCGTGCCCGGCAGGTCTTCGACCAGCGCCACGCGCCCGCCGACAAGCCGGTTAAACAGCGCCGACTTGCCGACGTTCGGCCTGCCGACGATGGCGACGGCGGGCAGCGCCGCACCGGCGTCGGACTCAGATTCGGGAGGGTGTTGCACAGTCACCCTCCCATCCTACCGCGGAGTGACACCGAGCGCCTGCGGCGCCGCTGCATGGCGAGGTCAATGCGAGGTCAATTCAGCAACGGAGGCTGCCCGTGGGAGCCGGTCGGAGATCGGTGCAGCGCCGCGATCGTGCCGTCTCCCGGCTACTCCGCGTCGCGGTCCTCACCCCGGATATCGGTGATCAGGCCGTGTGAGACTGCGAAGGCGGCAAGCTGCTGGCGGTTGCGCAGCTCCAGCTTCTCCAACGTGTTGCGCAGATGCACCTTCACCGTATTGACGGCCACCACGAGCTTATCGGCGATCTCCTGGTTGCTCTGGCCCATCGCCACCAGCTCCAGCACCTCGCGCTCGCGCGCCGTGAGCCTGGCAACCTCTTCCTCGCCACCCGTGCGCCGGCCTGCGGTGAGCCGGTTGAACTCTTCAAGCAGGCGGCGCGCGAGATGCGGCGTGATCGTGGTGCCGCCCTCGTAGAGCGTGTGCAGCGCCTCGTGCAGCTCCTCGATGCCGACGGTCTTGAGCAGATAGCCGCGGGCGCCGGCGCGAATCGCGGCGAACAGATCGTCGTCCTGGTCGGACACGGTCAACATGGCGATCGGCACATGCGGCACCTCCTGGTGAATGCGCTGCGCCGCCTCGACGCCGCCCATGTTCGCCATCGAGATGTCCATCAGGATCACATCGGGCCGTACGAGCGTTGCCTTGCGTACGGCGTCGTGACCGTTTGACGCCTGGCCGGCGATCATGATGTCGTCGTACTGCTTGAGCAGCGCCACCAGCCCCTCGCGGAAGAGTACGTTGTCATCGACCACGAGCACACGAATCTGGTGAGATGCCGAGGTTTGTTCTGGGTAATGAGCATCGCTTGCCGGGCTTGCCATGGGCTCCCGCCTTTCAACCGATGAGAACTGTTCCGCGCACATAATACGCTTGCCCTTCCCGCGCCGGGCATGACCGAAATAGAGTAACGGCATGCTACTACCGGGATAGCACTGGTGAACGCGCCGGCCTGCGCCCCGGGCGCCGAACGGAGCATTGACCGTAGGCGGACAGCGTACCGGCACTCTGAAGTCAGACTGCGTTCGCGTTGCCCGGCTCCAGCCGATCGGTACGGCTGGCCTGTTCTCGCAGATCAATGGCCCTGGAGTTAGCTGTGATGCGTTTCCTGAACGGTCGAATCTATACACAGGACCGCGCCGGCACCGTGGCCTCGGCGGCGGCTGTCGAGGGCGGCCGCTTCAGCGCGGTCGGCACGGCGGAGGATCTGCCGCCGCGCGGTGACGAGATCGACCTGCTCGGCCGCAGCGTGCTGCCCGGCCTGATCGATGCGCACGCGCACCTACGCAACCTCGCGGAGTCGCGGCTGAGCGTGGATCTGGCGGGCGCGGCATCCGCGCTCGACGCCGCGGGCCGCGTGGCCGCCCGCGCCGCCGAGCGGCCCGCCGGCGCCTGGATTACGGGCCGAGGCTGGGACCAGACCGCCTGGCCCGAGAACGCCTTTCCTACGGCCGCGCCCCTGGATGCTGCCGCGCTCAAAAGCCCGGTGGCGCTGACGCGCGTCGACGGCCACGCGCTCTGGGTGAACTCGGCGGCGCTGGCCGCGGCGGGCATCGACGACGCGACGCCGGACCCGCCGGGCGGCCGCATTCTGCGCGGCGCCGCCGGGCACGCCAGCGGCGTGCTGATCGACCAGGCGATGGGGCTGGTGCGCGAACTGATTCCGCCGACCGGCGACGAAGAGCTGGCCGGCGCGGTCGGGGCGGCGGTGCAGGAGTGCCTGCGCTTCGGCCTTACCGGCATCCACGAGATGGGCGTGGACGAGCGCACGATCGCCACGTACAGAGGCCTGATCGACGCGGGACGCTTCCCTTTCCGCGTGCTCGGCGCGATCAACGGGCCGGGCAAGACCTGGCAGGCGTGGCGCGAGCGCGGCCCGGAGCGGCGCTATGCCGGCAGGCTCTCGATCAGCGCGATCAAGCTCTACGCCGACGGGGCGCTGGGATCGCGCGGCGCGGCGCTGCTCTCGCCCTATTCGGACGACCCGGAAAACAGCGGCCTTGAGCTGGCTGCCGGCGCCGATCTGGAACGCTGGACGCGCGACGCGGTTGCGCACGGCTTTCAGGTCTGCATCCACGCCATCGGCGACCGCGCCAACCGCACCGTGCTCGACGCCTACGAGCGCGTGCTGGCCGGCGATCGTGGAAGGCGGTTGCGTGTCGAGCATGCGCAGATCCTGGCGCCGGCCGAGATCCCACGCTTCCGTCAGTTGGGTGTGCTTCCCTCGATGCAGCAGACGCACTGCACCTCCGACTCAGCCTGGGCGGAGAAGCGGCTGGGCGGCCGCGTGGCCGGCGCCTACGCCTGGCGCTCGCTTTTGGACAGCGGCGTGACGATCGCCGGCGGCTCCGACTTCCCGGTGGAGTCGCCCAACCCGCTGCTGGGCATCGCCGCGGGGGCGACGCGTGCGCGGCCGGGCGCGGCGCCGCGGCCGTGGCATCCGGAGCAGTGCATGACGCGGGCCGAGGCGGTGCTTTCGTTCACGCACTGGGCGGCCTACGCCGGCTTCGACGAGGACGTGGCCGGCTCGATCGAACCTGGCAAATACGCGGACCTGGTTGTGCTGGATCGCGACATCTACACCTGCCCGCCCGAGCAGATCGCCGAGACGCGCGTGCTGCTCACGGTCGTCGGCGGCGAGATCGTCTGGCAGGCGCCGGGCGCGTGGTAATCGAATGACCGACGAACGCTATCCCTGCCCGTGCTGCGGCTATCTAACGTTCGACCAGCGAACGCCTGGCACGGACGAGATCTGCAAGGTCTGTTACTGGCAGGACGACTGGGTCTCGTTCACGCGTGCGAACATCGCGACTGGTCCAAATCGCGTGAGCCTGAATGAGGCGCGGGAGAATTTCGCCCGCTTCGGCGTGAGCGAGGAGCGCTTCAGTGCCGACGTGCGGCCGCCGCGGCCCGAGGAGCTGCCGCCGGGTTGAGCGAACCGGCTGCCTACCGAATTACGCGGAAGCTCGTCTCGCCGATCTCGATCATCAGGCGCTTGTCGCTGCGCTTCTGCACCTGCGCGAACTCGAACTCAATCCACTCGATCAGCTCTTCGGCGCGCCGGCTTCCATGCGCCTCGTTGCAGCGAAAGTTGATGCGGCCCAAATGGCGGAAGCGCAGTCGCTCGCCAACTGGGATGCGCGTGGCAAGGCGCTTGAAGTCCTTATGGTTCCAGGTGACGATGATGGCGTGCTGCCGATCGCCGGCAAGCGCGATGACGGGATCCGGCGTTCCGGGGAGGAACAGATCGCGAACGAGATAGACCTCGTGCCCTCGCCCGCGGAAGAACTCCGAAACCGAATCCGGCACGTTTTCGTCCATAAGCAGCAGCATGAGCACCGCGGCTAGCCAGCACGGGTATGGCGTTTGGTCTCATATGCAAGCGCTGCCTCCACATCTTCGGTACGGAGACGTGGATATTCGCGGATAATATTGGCCGTATCGTAGCCGGCCTTGCTCAAATTCCACACGGCTTTGGTAGGAATCCGGGTGCCGGCAAGAACCGGCACGTTGTGAACCACGTAGCGATGCTTCTCAATGCGGCCAATCGTATCTGGTCCGCGTTCCCTGAGGCTCGCGATACCAGCTCGCGTCTCTGAGATAATTCGGGCCATAGCTATCGGCAGCACGGTTTGCGCCGACGGCCGAGCCGCGAGCCTGGCACCGCTTTCAGGGTCTTCGAAGTAGACATGCTTGCCCGCGACGTAAAATGCCAGGCTGGGCCAGGATTCCGCTGGGTGCTGGCTGAGCCAGGTCGCGACCCGGTGCAGCTCCTGCAGGTGGATACTGTGGGGTGTGTTCCGGAGCCGCGCAATCGTCCGAAGCCCCACCACATCCTTAAACGAATACACACGATTGTAGGGCGTACGGGGACTCTCCACGGCATAGGTAGGAGAGAAGAAGCCCGTCTGGTTCCAATACGCAATCTGACGACGGGTCAGGCCCGAAAGTTGGCAGACCTGATCTACGGAATACGCAGGGAAGTCGCGCATCGTCCGTCCCAGGCGGCATGCTTCACGATACTGCGACTGTACGGGGCGGTCGGAACCTGAGTCAATTGGAGTCCCGCGCTCCGGCGACCGCCAGGCTGACCGGCCGCGCGGCCCGCCGCAGCAGACGCTACAATGACACGGCGAGCGGCGGTTTGCGCGGGCGGGCACCGCCCGAACCGCGCGTCGAGCGGAGCGGAGCTATGGAAGCGGTCGCGCTTGCCGTCACCGTTCGCCCGGTCGAGAGCGTGGCCGAGTACCGCGCCTGCCAGGAGCTGCAGCGGCGCGCCTGGGGCATCATCGAGGACGGCTACGTGGTGCCGGTGGCGACGATGGTCAGCGTGCAGCACGCCGGCGGGCTCGTGCTCGGCGCCTTTATTCGAGATACTCGGGAAGCAGACGGCGAACGGCTGGCCGGCTTCGCCTTCGGCTACCTGGGCCGCTTTCGCGGCCGCTGGGCGCTCTACTCGCAGCTCGCCGCGGTAGACGAATCGCTGCGCGACCTCGGGCTCGGCGGCCGGTTGAAGCAGGCGCAGCGGCAGTGGGCGCGCGAGCAAGGGCTGGCGCTCGTCGCCTGGTCGTTCGACCCGCTGCAGGCGGGTAACGCCAACTTCAACCTGCACCGGCTGGGCGCCGTCTGCCGGACCTATCAGGCGAACTTCTTCGGCGAACGCAGCGACGCGCTCAACGCCGGCCTGGACAGCGACCGGCTGCTGGCCGAGTGGCCCATCGAGCCGAGCACGCACGAATGGCTGGGCGGAGACGTCGAGCCGTTCGACCTCGTGCAGCGCACGCCTTTGCCCGCCTGCGCGTGGAGCGATGCCGCCGCCAGGTCGAGCAGGCCGCTGCGCATCGAGATTCCCGCCGAGATCGCGGCGCTGCGATCGCGCGATCTGGCGCGGGCCGCCGCCTGGCAGCGGGCGGTGCGCGAGGCGTTCCAACGAGCGTTCGCCGCCGGCTACGTCGCGATGGACGTGCAGCGCGTGGACGGCGCGGATGGCCGCCGGGTGTTCTATCTGCTGAGGCGGGCGCAAGGAGAGCTGTGACGATGGCCTACACCGTCGAACGCATCGACCTGTATCTGGCGCGGCTGCCGCTGGTGCGGCCCTTCACCACGTCGAGCCACACCAAAGATCACCTTGAGCACATCCTCGTGCGCCTGTGCACCGCGGACGGCGCCGAGGGCTGGGGCGAGTGCGCCAGCCCCTCCGACCCCTACTACTGCCCCGAGACGACCGAGACCTGCTGGCATCTGCTGCGCGACTTCCTGGCGCCGTCGCTGCTGGGCGCTCACTGGGAGACGCCGGAGGGCGTTTCCGCGCTGTGGCAAAAAGTCCGCGGCAACAACTTTGCCAAAGCCGGGATCGAGATGGCCTGCTGGGATCTCGACGCCCGCGCCCGCGGCATCTCCGTCGCGCGTGCGCTGGGCGGCGCCAAGGCGCGGCCGCAGATCGAAAGCGGCATCTCGCTGGGCATCGAGACGTCGCCGGCGGCACTGGTGGAGCAGGTGGCGCGCGCGGCGGCGCAGGGCTACCGCCGCATCAAGATGAAGATCGGGCCGGGCCACGATGTGGAGTACGTCGAGGCCGTGCGCGAGCGTTTCCCCGACCTGCCGGTGATGGTGGACGCGAACTCGGCCTACACATTGGCCGACGCGCCGCTGCTGCGGGCGCTGGATCGCTTCAACCTGATGATGATCGAGCAGCCGCTCGGCGACGACGACATCATCGACCACGCGCGCTTGCAGCAGCAGTTGCGCACGCCGATCTGCCTTGACGAGAGCATTCACAGCGCCGAGGACGCGCGCAAGGCACTGGAAATCGACGCCGGGCGCATCATCAACATCAAGGTCTCGCGGCTGGGCGGGCTGGGCGAGGCGAAGCGCGTGCACGACCTCTGCCGCGCCCGCGGCATCCCCGTCTGGTGCGGCGGCATGCACGAGTTCGGCGTCGGCCGCGCGGCCAACGTGGCGATTAACAGTCTGCCGGGCTTCACGCTGCCGGGCGACATCAGCAGCTTCAGCGAACGCTACCGCGAGGATCTGGTTGAGCCGCCACTGTTGATGCGCGACGGCCTGATGCCCGTGCCACTCGATCGCCCCGGCCTCGGCCATGAGGTAATCGAGGCACGGCTGCGCGCCGCCCTGGTGCGCGAGGAGACGCTGACCGCCCGGACGCGCGTCGTGGTCTAGGAAAGCGGCCATCACAGGTCGATCTATCGATCTCAGGCATCAGGAGCACCGCCGTGTCCGTCGCCGCAAGCGTGCGCAGTGCGCTCGAACCGCGCGTCGAGGAGCTGGCAGCGCTGGTGGCCGAGCTGGCCGGAATCGAATCGCCCACCGACGACCGCGCCGCGCTGGAGCGGATGGCCGGGCGGCTGCTCGACCTCTTCGCCCCGCTCGGCGCCATCGAACGCTTCCCTCAGCGTGACAATGGTGACCACTTCGTCGTGCGCATTGCCGGCCGCAGGGAGGCACAGCCGGCGCTGGCGCTCTGTCATTACGACACGGTCTGGCCGCTCGGCAGCCTGCGCGAGTATCCCGTGACGATCGACGCGGGCGTGATGCGCGGGCCGGGCGTGTTCGACATGAAGGGCGGGATCGTCTGCCTTTTCTACGCGCTGCGGGCGCTCGAAGGCCGGTCCAACCGCCCGCTTTGGGTCTTCTTCAACTCGGATGAGGAGACGGGCAGCCATTCGTCGCGTGGGCTGATCGAAGAGCTGGCCCGCGCCTGCGCCCACGCGCTGGTCTACGAGTCGCCGCTGCCCGCGGGAGCGCTGAAGACGGCGCGTAAGGGCACCGGCCGCTACACGCTGACGATCGAAGGCCGCGCCGCGCACGCCGGCGTCGAGCCGGAGAAGGGCATCAGCGCCGTGCTGGAAGCGGCGCACCAGACGATCGCCGTGCACGCACTGAACGCGCCGGAGCGCGGCACCACGCTCAACGCCGGCGTATTGCGCGGCGGCACGCGGTCAAACGTCGTGGCCGCGCGGGCCGAAATCGAGGTGGATGTGCGCGTCTCCAGCGCGGACGAGGCCCAGCGCGTCGATGGCGCCTTGCGCGGCCTGCAACCGGCCTTGCCGGGCGCCCGCATCGCCGTTTCAGGCGGCCTGCACCGGCCGCCGATGGAGCGCAGCCCCGCCACCGCAGCGCTGTTCGCGCGGGCGCGGGCGATCGCCGCCGAGATGGGCGTTGAGCTGGGTGAGGGCGCCACGGGCGGCGGCAGCGACGGCAACTTCACCGCGGCGCTCGGCCTGGGCACGCTCGACGGCCTCGGGCCGGAGGGGCGCGGCGCTCACGCCGCCGACGAGCAGCTACTGGTCGAGAGCCTGCCTCGCCGCGCCGCGCTCAGCGCCGGGCTGCTGGCGACGCTGTGAGCAGGGCGGGCACCTAACCCTGCTTTTGCAGGCGAGGTCTGTGCCTTCCCGAGGCGGGAAAGGGACTTCTAGAGCGTTCCCGGCTGCGCCAGACGGCGGGGTCGGGGTGTCCTTGCGGGAGAAGCCGAGAGTTCGTCTCTCGCACTTCTGGCTCTCCTCAATCCGAACCCTTCCCCTGTGGGGCCAGAGCGCAGCGCAACCGTCGGAGACTTTAAACGACAGCTTTGGCGCCAGCCAAAGCGGGGTTAGGCGCGCGAACTTGCACGAAATCAGACGATGCCGAACGCGCGCATCTCCTCTACACTGAACCTCAGGATTCCGCAGATTTCGATGCCGGCCACAGCGTCGGAAAGAAAGGACAGCGGCATGACCACGCAGGAACAGACAGCGGTTACCCCTCCAACAGCCCCGGTCGCGCCCGCGGGCATCAACCATTTGGTACTCAACGTGAAGGACATCGAGCGCGCCCACGCCTTCTGGTCGGGCATTCTCGGCTTCCGGCAGTGCGGCGAGCTTGCCGACCGGCCGGGCATCACCATGCGCTTCTACCGCGGCGACAGCGGCTCGCACCACGACCTGGCGCTGATGCAGGTGCAGAACCCCGACACGGTGCAGGATCCGGGCGACGAGTGGAACATGGGCGCCCGCAAGACCGGCATCAACCACGTCGCGATCAAGTGGCCGTCGCGCGAGGCGTGGCTGCAGGAGATCGCCTTCCTGCAGAGCAAGGGCGTCGTCTTCCACCGCCGCGTTGACCATGGCATGACGCACAGCGTCTACATCTCCGACCCGGACGGCCACGGCATCGAAGTGCTGTACGAGCTGCCGGAAGAGATCTGGTCGGGCGACGTGAACGCTGCGCTGAACTACGCGAAGACGCTGCCCAGCGAAGGTCCCGAAGCGCTGCAGGACGACACCGAGTACAAAGTCTTCGGCGGCTAAGTCCAGAGCTTCGCCTGTATCGCGCCAACCTCGACACAGCCACGTCGTTTCACGGGGCGCATGTTTGTGCGCCCCGGCGTTTTCGGAGGAAAACCGGCAGGATGACTGCTGACCGTCTGTCACACCTCGATCAGCAGGGCCGCGCCCGCATGGTGGACGTGACGGCCAAGGACGAGACGGTGCGCGAGGCCACGGCGCGAGGCCGCGTGCTGATGCGGCCCGAGACGCTCGCGCTCGTCCTCTCGGGCGAGATCGCCAAGGGCAACGTGCTGACCACGGCCGAGCTGGCGGGTGTGATGGCGGCGAAGCGCACACACGAGTTGATCCCGCTCTGCCATCCGCTGCTGCTGACCGGCATCAAGGTCGAGCTGACGCCGGATGAGGCCGCCAGCGCGATCGAGATCAGCGCCACGGTCAAAACCACCGGCAAAACCGGCGTGGAGATGGAGGCGCTGACCGCTGTCAGCGTCGCCGGCCTCACGATCTACGACATGTGCAAGGCCGTGGACCGCGGCATGCGCCTGACTGATGTTCGCTTGTCACACAAAGCCGGCGGCAAGAGCGGCGAATTCAGGGAATAGGTGTTAGGGTTCAGGCGTTAGGGAATAGGGGACAGATGGCCGCCCTCCCACCCTGTAATAGACCGTATTCCACAGCTTCTCTTCTCCATCGAAGATTGTGCTCCACGCGATGCAACGCCATGGAGAAAGGGGAAGGCGTGCGGTCGCGCCTCGTTCGACCGGCGTGGTATCCGGCATGAGATCGTGGGAGGAAGTGTCGGGAACCTCACGCTGTCGCTGTGGCCAAACCAATGGTTCGAGAGATCCGGCGCAACGATACTGCCTGCAGGACGCAGGATGTGGCTGGCGCGGGCAGGGCGCTTGCAGGGAGGGATCGTGCCATGAACTTTCTCCTCGGACTCTTCGGCGGGTTGCAGTTGCCGAGCGGCCTCGGAGCACCCTCGAACGCCGGCGCGGCCTCCGGCCCGTTCACGTTCACGCCGCAGCACCCCGACTGGTGCGCTGAAGCGGGCTGCAAGCCGCCAAAGCAGCAGTAACCGCCCGCTGAGTGCTCAGCTTGACGGCAGGTCGGCCAACGCCGCGCCCAGTAATGTCTCCATCTCGGTGTCGCGTTCGGACCGCGCGGCTCGCTCGGTCCAGGCGGTCTGCGCCCCTCCTACGATCGTTGCTCGCAGCCGCGCCGCGGCGGTGCGCAAGAGTTCGGCGCGCTCATGCTCCCCGCGGCGCTCCATCACCGCGGCGACGCTCTCCAGACAGCGCGCCATGCCACGGGCGTCGTCCATCTCCTGGAACAGCCGCAGACTCTCGCGGTAGCGCGTCAGCGCCGTAACGAGATCGCCGGATGCGACGGCAACCATGCCCAGGTTCTCGAGCGCGTTCGCCGCACCCCGAGCGTTGCCCAGCTCCCTGAACAGCGCGACCGCTTCGCCCAGATGCGCCGTCGCCGCAGCCAGATCTCCCTGGTGGGCGCTGGCATACCCCAGGTTCGCCAGCGCGCTCGCCAGACCCTGGCTATGGCCAATCCGTCGATAGATAGCCAACGCCTCGTCGGAGGCGCCGAGTGCGCGGTCGTAGTCGCCGCGCATCCCTGCGACGGTGCCGAGCGCGAGTAGCACGTCTGCGATCCAATCCGGCTGCTTCAACTCGCGCCGCAGCTCCAGGGCTTGTTCGAAGCGCGAGACGGCGGAGTCCAGCAATCCTCGCCACAGGTCGGCTCGGCCGGCCGCCGCCAACCCTTGGGCCCGCAGCGTCGGCGGCGCGTCGCCGCTTTGCTCAAGCGAACACTCCAGCCAATATGTCGCCTCCGAGAATTCGCCGTACACGTTCCACATGCGCCAGAGCGCGACCGCGAGGCGCAGGCCCATCGTCCCATCGCCCGCGGGCAATAACCGTTCGAGCACTGCGCGCAGATTGCCGTAATCGGCGCGCAGCCGCCGGAGCCACCAAGCCTGGTGCTCTCCCAGCACCTGCGGGTGTGCCAGCTCAGCCAGGCCGAGATAGAAGGCGCCGTGCTTGCGCGCCAGCTCGGAGCGCTCGCCGGAGGCGTCCAGCTTCGCCACGGCGTAAAGGTGGATCGTCTCCAACATCCGATATCGTGCTTCGCCGCGTTCCTCAGCGGTCGTAACCAGCGACTTGTCGACGAGCTGCGCCAGCACGTCGAGCACCTCGGCTTCCGCCAGATCATCTCCAGCGCAGACGGCCTCCACCGCTTCGAGCGTGCAGCCGTCCGCGAACACGGCGAGCCTGCGGAATAGTGCTTGCTCCGTCGGGGAGAGCAGTGCGTGACTCCAGTCGATCAGCGCCCGCAGCGCCTGCTGCCGCGGCGGCGCCAGGCGGCTGCCCGCGCCCAGCAGCGCGAAGCGATCGGCGAGGCGGCTCTCGATCTGGTCAACCGTCAGCACACGCGTGCGTGCGGCAGCCAGTTCGATGGCCAGCGGCAGACCGTCCAGGCGACGGCAGATCGTCTCAACCGCCTTCGCGTTCGCATCGGTCAGCGTGAAGCCGGGCGACACGCCGGCGGCGCGGTCGAGAAAGAGGCGCACAGCCGCGAACTCGGCGAGCTGTCTGGAGGAGTGCAGCGTCCCAGCCGGCGGCAATTCGAGCACCGGGACGAGATAGCGCGCCTCGCCCGCGACGTTCAGCGCCTCGCGGCTGGTGGCCAGGATCGTCAGCGAGGGGCAGCGGACGAGCAGTTCGGCCACGAGTGCGGCGCAGCCCGTAATCAGGTGCTCGCAGTTGTCCAACAGCAGAATGAGGCGCCGCGCTGCAAGCTGGCGCGCAAGGCCTGCCCCCGGCGCGTCGCCGGGCTGCTCGCGCAGCCCCAGCGCCGCGGCGGTCGCCTGCGCCTCCCATCCGGGCACGATTCCATGTCCCAGATCAACCATGTAGACGCCGTCGGGGTAGTCGCCGGCTATGCCACGCAGCGCCTCGATCGCCAGCCGCGTCTTGCCGCAGCCGCCCGGCCCGAGCAAGGTTACGAGGCGCCGCGCGCGGAGCAGTTCTCGGACCTCCTCGATCTCGCGAGCGCGGCCGACAAACGTGCTGGCCGGGGCCGGAAGACTCACCTCCACGACGCTGCCGCTGGCCGGAGCGGCGCCGGGCGTACCCTTCACCACGCGGGGGCGCACGGCGGCGCCGGCCAGCGCTGCCCGTTCCGGACCGGCAAGGCCCAGCGCTTCCGCCAAGAGCCGGACGGTGTCGCGATGCGGCGCGCGGCGAACGCCGCGCTCGAGATCGGAGATGCCCCGCGGACTGAGGCCGGCTCGTTCCGCCAGCGCCTCCTGCGTGAGCCCGGCCGCGACCCGATACTGCCGCAGCAGGTCACCGAACAGCGTCTCTGGCTCCTGCATGGCGCTGGATCCTGCCCGCACTGTCTACTGACTTGCCCTCGGGGAGTTTCGTCCCGTGCACCATCATAGCTGCCGCTCACGGCCGTCCTGTCTGGATGAACGGCGGCCCCACGCGTCCTTCGCGCGGCGACGCCGGCGGCGTGCGCGAGAGTCCCGCAGACTCGCGTGGGAATCGCGTGCGTAACTGCGTGAGTTGCGCGTGTTCGCGCGTCGCCGTCATCGGGAGACTGAATACACGGCCTTCACACAGACGACGAAGGCCGCCGCGGCGCTCGCAATGGCGCCCGCGTAGACGAAAGGGAGGTTTGCCATGACGGAGAAGGAACAGCAGCGGACGGCGGCGGACGGGGAAGAGGCCCAGGAGGACGTGAGCGGCTACCTGCTGCCCATCTTCGTCCCCCCACGCCGCCATACGGCACGGTGTTCCCGAACCCCCCGTCGCTGGGTGGAGGCACCCTTCAGGGCGGCCGCTACTGGCCGGTGGACCCGCGCACGGCGGATCCGATCGTTCAGCTCCCCGAGCGCTTCGCGGAGTAACAGGCACCGCCCGGACACGGCATACACGGCCAACGGCATTCGACGGCCGCTATGCCGTTCGAACTGCGTCAGCACGATCAGGAGGACAAACCATGTCGGTCAACAGCAACCACGAGAATGACCGCTCCGCCGATCCGGCGGAGAACGTCCAGGCTCCCCGGGCCGCGGAAGCCGAGGTCGAAGGCTACCTGGCGCTATGGAACGCCCCGATCTTCGCGGCTGAGCCACCGCCAGGCACAACCGATCCGTACGGCCCGCCGATGCCCGGCAGGGACATGCCTGCCCACATCCGGTTCATCAAGCCTTTGGAATAGGCTCACCATCACACACGAGGAGGCTTGGATCATGGGACAAGGAATGCTCGTTGGTCTTGGCGGCGGCCTGCCGTGGCCACCGCCCAACACGGGTCCGCTCGGGGATCCTGGCGGCGGAGGTGTCAAGCCGCCGTACGACATCAATAACTTCGGCCACAACCACAACCGCAACGCCCAGTAGCCCGCCTCAACAAAGCGAGTACGCAAGCGCCCTCGGTGGCGTCCGGGGGCGTTTGCGTGTGCGATTTGCGTGGAGTGACCGTAACGGCACCCGCAATAACTGAACAGGAGGAGTACCCATGAACGAGCAGACCCAGCAACGCACACGGGAGCAGCAGGGCGGTGACCAGGACGACGCGCAGGGCTACCTGCTGTCCATCGTTCCCATCGCCGATATTGGCGTCCTGCCCGGCGGCCAGCCCCCGAGCGCAGGCAAGCCAGTGCTCGCGGACCACCTGATCAGGGAAGGCCTCATCTCGCCCGAAGGCCCGAGTGTCCCCCGCTGCCGAATCCGTTTCAGGGGCCGCGCATCAACTGGTAACGCGCGGCAGCGCCCACCCGTGGTGCGCCTTCATCACGAACTGCCGGAGCCACACCCGTGAGGCTTGGCTCCGGCAGTTGGAGACAGATCGCCCGCCCGCGGCTCACCCACGGCTTGGCTCAACCCGCGGCTGCCGCCGTAAACAATCGCGATCAACGTGCTCACCGTCCGGATCACGAACTGACGTCTTCGGAGAAGATATGACCGATGAGCGATGCTGAAGCACGAATTGCGGGTGGTGACCCTATGGCGGCGATGCCCGACGCGCTCCGGTGGCGGGTGCTCCTCATCGGTGGAGGCGCCGGGGTTGGGAAGACGACGGCGGCGCGACACCTGGCGCACCAGTTGGGCGTCCCGTGCGTGCTGGTAGACGATATTCGCATGGCGCTGCAACGGGTCACGACCCCAGCGCAGGTCCCAGCACTCCACTACTTCCTGCAAGATACCAGCGGGACCAGCAAGCCGCCGGTGGCCGTCTTTGCGCGTCCGCCGGAAGCGCTTTGCCAGGCATTGGTGGACATCGGCCGTATCGTGACCGACGCCTTGATCCCGATGATTCTGCATCATCTGCACGTCGAGGCTGCCGGGCCGCTTGTGTTGGAGGGGTGTGACATTATCCCGGACCTGGTCGCAGGAACGACGCTGGGCGGGTTTGCCACGCGAGGGCTCCTCCGCGCTGTCTTTGTCGTCGAATCGGATGCGCCCGTTATCGGCGCGAATATGCAGCGGCAGGCGCGGGGACTGGAGCACTGCTCCGAGACGGCCCGCGTGACCGCTGCGGCGATGAACTGGCGGTATGGTCAGTTGGTGCGGGCGGAGGCAGAGCGGTGCGGCTTGCCGGTGGTAGAGGCGCGCCCGTGGACCAACCTGGTCGACCGGCTGCTCAAGGCCGCCTCGTGATCGCGGCACGGACGCGAGCCTCGCGCACAAGTTCGGCGGCAAGAGCGGCGTGCTTAGAGCCCATCCCGGTAGGCAACGGCAAGAGGCCGAATCAGGCGTGAATCTGCCTGAGATACGCCCCTACCGGGATGGGCTCTTAGGGAACAGGAAATAGGAAACAGGAAATAGAAAATAGGAGATAGCATCACGTGGCGTGCACTGGTGTGCGCTTCTTGCAGCGCTTCGGCGATCCGGCGTTCCTGTAGGGGCGCACGGCGTGCGCCCTTCGCGCCCGCCGGCGCGACACATCGCGCGTGTAGTTGAGCAAGGTCATCACGTTTGCGCTGCTTGATGCCGCAGTAGATCGGCCATCGAGGAGAGATCGACGCCATCAGACTCCAGTACGGTCCACGACTCTCCTGGACGCGCCTTGTGCTTCGCTGCGCGGACGGCGCTACTCTTCGTCTTGTAAGCATACGTGCTTGCGTACACGCGTCGCATGCTTACTGTACCACCAGGGACTTGATGGCTATCGGGGTCGCCCAGCCTCACCAGGTAGAACGGCATCGTTTGCTCACCAGAACCCGATCTTCCAGCGGAAGTCATTGTGCTCCCAGCCCTTTTGGCCGGCTTTGGCGATGCGCGTGTGGTGCTTGCCGCAGAGCTTGATCGTCAGGCGCTCGCGCTCGTCGCCGCGCCACTTCAGCACCGCGACCTCCTGATGCGGCGGCGCGACGCAGAACTCGCAGCGCGTGGCGGGCATGGCCGGCCTCCGAATGCAGATCGCAAAGCAGGGACCGGCCGGAGCCGATCCCTGCCATCGTAACGAACCACGCCGCCGTGATGAAAACGGTCAGGCCTCGACCGGCTGCTCGACAAACGCCGCCAGATGGCTGTGCAGCGGGAAGGCGTCGTGGTCGAAGCCGGCCTCGCGCAGCGTTTGCAGGTAGCGCTCCACCTGCGCCCGGCGCAGCGCATGCAGACGTGCCGCGCCGCGATCGATGCTGTCCAGCCCGCCGCCGAAGAGCACGATCAGCGGCTCGGACGAGATCGGCTGCTCCAGATCGGCGACCAGCGCGTGCTCGGCCTTCGCCAGATAGCGCTGCAGCTCTTTGGACCGTTGCGGCGCGTGCTGTGCGATCCAGGCGAGATGGTCGCGGCCATACTGCAGATGGCGCAGCTTGTCGCCGAGGCTGCGACGGTACAGCTCGCGCTCGGCGTCGTTGTGTGCCAGCTCGTCGCCCGCCTCGAACAACGTGACCTGAAACGCGGCTTCAAGCACGTCGATGCAGAGCAGTGCCTCGCTGAAGTTCATCGCCTCCATGCAGCGTTGCGTAAAGGCGTTCGGCGGCTCGATGCCCAGGGCGCCGCCGTTCGCCAGCGTCCGCTTGCGGAACGCCTCGGCGTGGCGGCTGTGCTCGAAGATCTGTGTCGCCAGATAGCTCTTGACTTCCAGATAGCCGTAGGAAATTTGCTGCAGCCAGCCGGAGACGCAGGCGCCGGCGGCGTAGGCGCGCTGGCTCAGGTCGGTGCTGAGCTGGCAAACGGCGGCCTCGATCTCGCGCGGCAGCGGCGCAAGCGACGCCCAGGGGATGTCCGTCGCCGACACCCAGCGCGCCTGGATCGCGTCCTCGTACAGCTCGGCGCAGCTCTCCGCCCAGACCTCCTGCTTCTCGAAGATCGAGTAGCCCATGCCCTCGGCCGTGTCGTTGGGCAGTGCACCGCGCGGGATCTCCGTGTCGTACGGCCAGACATCCGGCGCCTCGCCGTAGGAGCCGATGTTGATGTCGGCCAGCCGCAGACCGCGCTCGCCCGGCCGCGCGCGGATGCCCCACTCCGTGTGCTCGTTCGTCATCCAGGCGAAGCGCTCGCCGGAAGTCAGGGTCAGCCGGTCGCGCGGGCCGGTGGCGGCATCGAACTGTTCAGTATTTTTGCTGGTCATGGGCGATGCTCCTGAAGCGATGCGCTTGGTCCTGGCAATGAAGGCTTGATTTGCCGATGGTTCGGACAGCTTTTGATCGCGGCTGCGCCACGACGGGCCGTTCACGAACGGCCTCTACCCGACGTTTTCTAACGAGCGGCAGTCTAGCCAGATTCCACGCCTCGTCTCTGCTTGACCTCGGAAGCACCGTAGGGGCACACCGTCGTGCGCCCCTACCGTTCACTGTCACCTGTAACCAGTCACCTATTCCCTACCGTGGCGGATCGAGGTAAACGGCCAGCTCGGGCACCATGCGCTCGCGGCGATCGCCGAGGCCGGCGACTTCGAGGCGGTGCATGTACTCGTTCACCTGCTTCTTGCGGATCGCCATGAACTTTTGCGCGCCCTCGTCGAAGTGCTCTTTGCCGCCGCCCAGCAGCACCGAGATCGCCTCGAAGACGGGGATGAAGCTGATGTCGGTGCCCTCGGCCAGGTCGCGCTCCGACTTGTCCAGATAGGCGTGGATCTCCTCGCGCCGCCAGGGCTCCTTCTCGATCGTGTATTTCAGGTGCATCACGCCGAAGGCCAGGTGGCGCGACTCGTCCTGGGCGCAGAGGCGGAAGATGCGCTTCTCGGCGTCGTTCTGGCCGAGCAGCTCGCCCATGCGGAACATCGACTGCACGAAGCCCTCACCCTGCACATGCATCAGGGCGCTCATCTCCGTGAAGTCGGCCGCTTCGAGGATCTTGCGCAGGCCGTAGCCCGGACCCTGTTGCAAGAGGCCGCCGCCGTTGACCAGCGCCCGCTTGCGGAAGACATCCTCGTGGCGCGCCTCGTCCATGATCTGCGTGGTGAGGAACATCCCGACTTCGTAGTAGTCCGGGCTGATGCGCGGAAGCCACTTGCCCGGCGTGTCGCCAGCGATGAACTCGACCTCGGTCAAGAACGTGCAGAGCTGGCACATCGCGAACTCGACGTCGTCGCGCAGCGGCTGAATCGAGATCCAGGGGATGTCGGTGGCCGAGGACCACTGCCGCTGCACGGCCTCTTCGTAGAGCATCATCGCGTTGTCCGACCAGACGTCGGACTGGCTGGGCGAGGTGTAGGGCGAAACACGCAGCGTGCCTTTGCCCTCGCGCACGCCGCGCAGCCGCATGCTGTAGTTGCGCGAGGCTTCGGGCACCACGCCGGCGCGGCCGGCAGCGATCGCATCGAGCGTCAGCCCCTTGCGGCCGGGCTCGGCGCGCACACCCCACTCGCCGTCCGGCAGGTTCAGCCAGGCCAGATCGAGGCCGGGAGACAGATCCCGCTGCTGCTCGCCAACCGGGCGTTCAACCTCGATCGCCATCGTCGTGCTCCTGTGCTGCACGAGCGGTCGCCGCGGCCGCTCGATTGGGCTGCTATTCTGTCTTCAGCATCCGAGCGGGGCGGAGCGTTGTCAAGCCGCGCAACGCTCGCCGGCAGCGCGGGGCGCCTAACCCTGCTTTGGCTGAAGCCAAACCTGTCCTTCCCGAAACTGGAAGGGACTTCTGGAGCGTTCCTGACGTCGTGCGACGGCCGCGGGGCTGGGGCGTCCTTGTGGGACAGGCGGATGGTTTGCCATCCGTCCGTTCATCCTCGAACCCCACCCTTCCTGCGTCGGGAAGGGACAGACCTGGCTTCAGCCGGGTCAGGGTTAGGTGCCCCGGGTGCTCGACCGCGCCGGGAGCGCCGCCGTACGCTCAGCGAATGTGGCAGAAATAGAGCACCTTGCGCACCAGCCGTTCGGGCGCCGACTTCGCGTGCTTCGGCGGCGCCGGGTGCGCCGTCGCGCCGTCGGCCGACATCGGATAGGTGCAGGTGGTGTCCAGGCACATCGTACGGGCGATCGGCTGATCCGACTGCACGACGCTGTTGGCCGCGAATGCCGCGAATCCCACCAGCAGCGCCCCGACGAAGGCGATCACGAGCACGCGGACCAGGCTCGCACCACTTCTCCCCGCCTGCCCCTCCCCCACCGCGCCTAGCGCCTTCCTGGCGGCGGTGGAGCTCGGGTGCGGAACGGAGATCTCCCCTTCCCCTAGTATTGGGGGCAAGGAGATGTACCGGGGGATGGGGGCTCTGCCGGGCGGGCTCTGATCCATCGCCATCGCTCCCGCCTACGACTCGACGCCGGCAAGCACCGGTTGCGGCCGCCGCTGCAGGATCGAGCCCGTGCGGTACATGCCGCGCACGCCCGGCCGCCAGCCGCTCACGAACAGCACAAACGCCACGAACAGCAGCGGCGGCGCCAGCAATACGAAGTGGATGTTGATCGCATCCGTCAATGCCCCGGCGCCGAGAATACCGAACGACATCGTGCCGCCCGTGGCCATCAGATAGGCGCTGGTAACGCGGCCGCGTAGCTGGTCCGGCACAACCTCCTGCACCAGCGTCGTGCCCATCGTCATATACATGCCCTGCGCCGCGCCGATGATCGCCGCGACCAAAAAGGCGAACAGCGGCGTCGAGACGAAGCCGAGCGCCGCCATCGAAAGGCCGCTGAGCACGCCCGTCGTCGCCAGCACCGAGCCGCGGGCGGTATCCGAGCGCAGCCCGCCGAGCGAGAAGGTGCCGACCATCGTGCCCGCGCCGAAGCTGATCACCAGCAGATCGTAGGTCGAGGCCTGCGAATGCAGCACGGAGCGGGCGAACTCCGGCCAGAGCGCGTCGGTCAGCATCGTCAGGCCGCAGTGCAGCGACATCAGCGCGAAGACCACGGGCAACAGCGGCGTGCGCGCGACGTAGGCCCAGGTGTCGCGCGTTTCGCGCCAGACGCCGCTGCGCTCGTGCGGCGCGTGGCCGGGGTTGCGCACCGTCAGCATCAGCACGATCGCCAGTGCGTAGAAGCCGGCCGTCATCAGCAGCACGCCGCTGATGCTGCCCGCCGCCAGCAGGCCCAGCGCCGCGCCCGGGCCGATCAGCCGCGAGCCGAAGTTGGCCATGCTGTTCAGCGAGATCGCGTTCAGCAGCGTCCTGGGCGGCACGATGTTAGGAATCAGCGATGTCACCGCGGGCGTCTCGATCGAGCGGCCGGCGCCGGCCAGCAACGCCAGCGCCACGACCTCCCACGGCTGCACAACATTGGCGATCACCAGCAACGCCAGCCAGACCGAGGCGAGCAGCGAGACGCCCTGCATCGCGGCCGCCAGTCGGCGCCGGTCGAAGCGGTCGGCCAGAATGCCGCCTACCGGCGTGGCGACCAGGTAGGGGATCATCGAGGCGAAGGTGACGAGGCCGACCGCGGCGGCGCTGTGCGTGAGGTTGTCCATCAGCCAGCCGCGGGCCACGACCAGCGTCCATTGCCCATTGCCGGAAAGGACGCTGGAGATCCAGCAGTTGCGGAAATCGCGCAGGTGCAGCGCCGCGATGAAGCCGCCGTCGGTTGCGGTCGCCGTCTCGGTGGGCGCCGTGCTCATGCGCGGCCTCCGCTCGCGTTGTCGCTTGGCTTGCCCCCGTGGTACACGACAGGCCGCCGATCGGCTACGTTAAGTGGGAGTTTAGCACAGGTTTTGCCCCGCACTGCCGGTTCGGCCCCGTTTCGCAACGTACGGGGCGAAGCTGCCGTGATCGGTCCGTGCGAGGCGAGCCGCGAGGGAGCAGCACGATGACCGCAGGCGCGACACTGAACGATCTCTACGGCCTGCCGCTCAGCACCGCCTCGAGCCACGCCGCCGCCGCCTACCGCGACGGCCAGCAGGCCGTGATCGCGCAGGCGCCCGCGCCGGACGAGCCGTTCCGCCGGGCGATCGAAGCCGACCCTGAATTCGCGCTGCCGCACGCCGCGCTGGCGCTGGTGCAGCTACGCGAGCTGCTTCTCCCCGAGGCGCGCGGCAATGCCGCCACGGCCGAACAGCTCGCGGTCCGCGCCAGCCGCCGCGAACAGCAGCATGTGGCCGCGGTCGTGGACGCCGTCGGCGGGCGCGGCGCCCAGGTGATCGCGCGGGTGCGCGAGCATTTGCGGGAGTTTCCGCGCGACGCGCTGCTGCTCAATTACGTCACGACCAGCCTGCTGTTCGCCGGCCAGCAAGAGCAGATGGTGCAGGTTTCCGCAGCGGCCGGCCCGGCCTACGGCAACGACGACTGGTTCTGGCTCGGCATTCATGCATTCGCCTTGCAGGAGGTGCGCCGCTTCGCCGAGGCGCGCCACGCCGCGCTGCGCTCGCTCGACCGCTTCCCGTTGGCCGCCTTCACGAGCCATGCGCTCGCGCACGTGCACTACGAGCTGGGCGAATACGCCGAGGGCGCCGGCTTCATGCCGGGCTGGCTGGCGCAGTACGGCCGCGAGGGCGGCCTGCACCTGCATCTCTCCTGGCATCTCGCGCTCTTTCACCTGGCGCGCGGCGAATACGCCGAGGTGCTGCGCCTGTACGAGGCCGATATTCGGCCCGCCGCGCAGTCCGGCTCATACCAGCTCTTTGATCCGGTGTCGCTGATCTGGCGTATGCAGGCGTACTGCGGCGCCGCGCCGGCGGGGCTCTGGCCCGAGTTGGGCGCGATCGCGGCGCAACGCGTGACGCCCCCCGGCATGATCTTCGCCGATCTGCACCATGGCATGGCGCTGGCAGCGACCGGGCAGCTCGCCGAGCTGGAGCCACTGCTGGGCAGCTTCAAGGCGCGAGCCGACCGCGGCCACGCCGCCGCCGAGGTGGCGCTGACGTTGATGCAGGGTCTCGTCGCCTTCGCGCAGCAGGACTACGCCGCCGCCGCCGGCCTGATCGAGCCGATCGACGATCGCATCTATCTCGTCGGCGGCAGCAAGGCGCAGCGCGAAGTCTTTCACGACACGCTGCTGGAAGCGCTGCTGCGCGCTGGCCGGTTCGACGCCGCCGAGCGCCGCCTGCGCGAGCGGCTGGAGCGGCGGCCGGCGCCACGCGACTTCTACCGCATCGCCCAGGTCTATTCGGCGCGCGGGGCGCCGGCACAGGCACGGGCCGCCCTCGACAACACCCTGGCGGTGTGGCCCGCCGCTGAGTCCGCCGGCGAGCTGCAGGCGGCGCGGCGGCTCGCCGCCGAAATTGCTTGATCCGCAGCGTCAGCCGGCATAAGCAGTCAAGTGCCGATCATCGGAGTAAACCATGTTGGCCGTTCGCGGCCGATGGGAGTATCGAACGCACTCCGGCACTCCGCTAGCGTGAGTAGAGATAGCGACAGTCGTTGCCTCGCTCGCGGGGGCTGCGTTCGAGGTGAAACGATGCCAACCACCACGATGTTCGTGATGTCCAATATGTCCAATGTGGGAGTGGGAGCGGGTCCTGCAGTGAGCAGCGACGCCCGGTCATCAGTTCGCGGGTCCGCGCTGAGTACAGCGCCGGCGCCGATCCTCATCGTCGACGACGAGGCCGGAATCGTCGAATTTCTCTGCTATGCGCTTGAGGAGCACGGTTACCGCGTCGCCACGGCACGCGACGGCAGCGCCGCGCTCGAGGCAATCGCACGGGAGCGGCCGTCCTGCGTCGTTACCGATCTGATGATGCCGAGGCTCAATGGCTGGGATCTCACGCGGACGCTGCGTTATGAAGAGACGACGTCTGAGATTCCCATCGTCGCCATGAGCGCGGTAGACCCGACCGGCGCGCCCGCCGACGCCTACCTGCGCAAGCCGTTTGAGCTGCGGGATCTGCTGCGCATCCTCGCCGGGCTGGGTATTAATCCCAGAAGGCCCAATGGGTACGCGCTGGATGGCCGCTCCAACGGCTCAGGTGACCAGGACTCCTGAACGAGCGCCAACGGGGCGGTTGCTGCTCCGTGCTGCGTGCCTAACGTGGCCGCCGCCGGGCGGCCGCCGAGAACCAAACGGCTGGATGCGCGTACAGTGAGCAGGAAGCACCGCAGGCGGGAAACGCGCTCCAGCGGCGCGCGACGGTAGGCACCAATGCCCTTTATCGAGATCAATGACGCTCAGATCTGCTACGAGGCCACCGGCGACGGCCCGGCGCTCGTCTTCGTCCATGGCGCGGGCGGCAACCATCTCTCCTGGTTTCAGCAGGCGCCGCAGTTCGCCCGGCGCTTCAGCGTGATCACCTACGATCAGCGCGGCTGGGGACGTTCACCGCAGCCCGCGGACGGGCCGGCCGGCAGCGCCTTCGTGGACGATCTGCGCGGCCTGCTGGACGCGCTCGGCATCCCGGCGGCACACATCGTCGCGCACTCGATGGGCGGCTGGACGGCGCTGGGATTGGCGCATCGCTACCCCGAGCGCGTGCACTCGCTGACACTCTCAGGCACGCACGGCGGCATCGAGTCGGCAGAGATCCGCACGGCGATCCGCCTGGGCCACGAGCAGTCACAGCCCGAAGATCTGCCGTTCGAGACGAGCCCTTCGTTGAGCGAGCGCTTCGTGCGCGAGCGGCCGGACCTCGCCTTCCTCTACAACGGCATCGGCAGCCTGAATCCGCCGCGGCCGCGGCTGACGATGGCCGATCATCTGCGCAGCATCAATGTCCTGAGCGCCGAGCAGGCGGCAGTGCTGCCTGTGCCGGTGCAGTTCGTGGTGGGCGAAGATTCGCGCGTCGTGCCGCCGGCCGCGGTGCAGCTCGCCCAGCGGCTCGTACCGGCCTCGCGCTTCGTGCTCGTGCCCGCCACGGGCCACTCGGTCTACTTCGAGCAACCCGGCATCTTCAATCAGCTCGTCGACGACTTCATCACACACACCAGTGGCTGACTCGACCCACGACGCCGATCAGTGCGCCGGCGTCCCCCTCGCCGGCTGACCGGCCGGCGCCGCACGCCGCGCCGCCGCGCCGTCGAACACCCCTTGCAGCGTGCCAGCGAGCGCGGGCGTGCGCTGCAGGGCGGCCAGTCTCGGCGGCAGCGCCAGCACGGCGTCGCGGGAGAGGCGGCCCGCCTCCAGTACAACCTCGGTTGCTCCTGCTTCCACGCGCAGCAGCAGCACCTCAGGCGCGCCGGGCCAGCTCACCAGATCGGCGCGGTGCGGCTGGCCCTCGATCTGCACGGAAAGCGCGGCGTGCGTTGGACAGCCGAGCGCCGCCAGCGCCGCGGCCGGGTCGGCCAATGGGTCGCCGGCCGCGGGCGTGCCGCCGAGCCGGCTGTGCAGCCGCACCGCGTCGAGCGCGTCGTCTAGGTCGTCCCGCGGCGGCGCCGCGCCCTGGCCGGGGCCGCTCTGCACGATCACGAGCCCGCCGCCGGCGGATGCGGGCCGGCGATACTGCATGGCGAACAGCGAGACGCTGCTGCCCGGCTGTGCGGGAACCGTGGATTCGCGCAACTGGATCGGCGTGAACTCGGCGACGGGCGCCGACAGCGCATAGAGCGGAAAGCCGGCGCTTCCGACGATGCGGGCGACCTCGGGAGTGGGCTGCGGTGTCGCCGGCGTGGCATGTGGCCGCTGCGGCGGCGGTGAGAAGAGTTGCGTCCGTTCGCCCGCCGGTGCACTCTGCGGCTCGCCCGCGAGGAAGCAGGGAGGGATATCGCCGGCCGGGATCGGCGTGCCCCCCGATCGCGGCGCAACGCCAGCCGCGGCCGGGCCATCCTGCGCGCGGGCCGTGGCCGCTGGCGGCGTCTTCGCCGATCCGGAACTGCACGCCACGCAGAGGAGGATGAGAGCGGCCAGCGCAACCACTGCCGCCGCGCCGCGCGCGGAGCAGGTCCTCCGCCGCCTGCCTGCGCCGCGGTCGGCAGCGGGCGCACGGCAGTCAACCGCATCCGATCGGTGTGACTCACCGTCTGCATGGGAGAGACAGCGCCTGTAAGCGTTGGACATCGGCCCCAGTATAGCGGCGGCGCGGCGCGGCCAAACCGCGCCGGCAGCCATCAGAGTGGCGCTCCAGGCCGTGTCGTCTCGCAATAATTTTGCACGAAAGATTGGGCGGTCGAACTGTTGACAGCCCATTGGCGCTGTTATACAGTTACGACTGTCAGAGTTATCCCCTCGCAAGCGGGCGATAGAGAGCGGCAACGCTCGCCGAAACGTTCGCATGGCACGGAGCCGCGAAAGCGGCGACGGGGCGCCGGAGCTGTTCCAGAGCCGGCGCTGGAATCAGACCTCAGCCGGTCGTCAGGTCGGATGTAGGTCGAAGTTCGGGGAGCCCAGACGCAGCGCCCGGGTGGCCGCAAGGTTACCCGGGCGTTTTGCTGCCCGCCGCGCTTCGCGCATCCGAGGCTCGCCATGTCCACGTTTGCCGATCAGTTCGGCCAGGAGCCGGCACATGCCGCGCTGGCGCACGGACGCGTCAACCTGATCGGCGAGCACACCGACTACAACGGCGGCTTCGTGCTGCCCGTGCTGATTCCGCAGGCCACGCGCGTGCAGCTCGCGCCGCGTCCGGACCGCGAGGTGCGCCTGCTCAGCACCGCCATGCCGGCGGACGGCGTGCAGGGCTACACGCTCGGCGCGGAGCGGCGCGGCCGCGGCTGGCTGGACTATGCGCAAGGCGTCACCACGGCCCTCGCCACGGCGGGCCACGCGATCGGCGGCTTCGCCGCGTTGATCGAGTCTGCCGTTCCCGCCGGCGCCGGGCTCGCCTCCAGCGCGGCGCTTGCAGTCGCGCTGCTGCGAGCGCTGCGGGAGGCCTTCGGCCTGGCGCTGGACGACGTGCAGCTCGCGCTCGCCGGCCAGCGGGCTGAGAACGACTTTGTGGGCGCACGCGTCGGCATCATGGACCAACTTGCCGCGAGTCTGGGCGCGGCAGGCTCGGCTCTGTTCATCGACACTCGCAGCCTTGACTGCCGGCGCCTGCCGCTGCCAGCAGCAGCCGAACTGGCAGTGATCGACTCCGGCCTGCGGCACCAGCACGCGAGCGGTGATTACAACAGCCGCCGCGCCGAGTGCGAACGGGCGGCGGCGCTGCTGGGCGTGGCGCAGTTGCGCGATCTGCTGCCGGACAATCTGCCCCGCCTGCAGGTGCTGCCCGAGCCGCTGCGCCGCCGCGCCCGCCACGTGATCACGGAGAACGCCCGCGTGCTGGAGGCCGTGGCCGCGATCGAGACGGCCGATCTGCCGCGGCTCGGCGCCTTGTTCGACGCCTCCCACGCCTCGCAGCGCGACGACTACGAGGTTTCGCTGCCGCAAATCGACCGCCCTGGCGGCGCTGGCCCGCGCGGCGCCCGGCGTCTACGGAGCGCGGCTCACGGGCGGCGGTTGGGGCGGCGCCGTGCTGCTGCTGGCGGAAGCCGGTGCGGCGCGGCGCGCGGCGACGCAGGCCGC
>Ga0207416_1001689_pt1 | contig 27441 bp, 25 predicted proteins | sample PaiPotPPM11metaG_FD_184107 | JGI IMG/M metagenome (GOLD analysis project Ga0207416, IMG submission 184107) | Iron sulfur acid spring bacterial and archeal communities from Banff, Canada, to study Microbial Dark Matter (Phase II) - Paint Pots PPM... ... | reverse complement strand
GCCCCCTCGCCCCCGGGGAGGGCCTGAGATGAAGGACTCGCTGCGCGGATTCCGCCTGCTCATCGCCTTCGGCTTCCGATCGGCCCCTTGGCAGGCGGCGCTCTTCCTGGCTTGCGGCGCGCTGATGGCGTTGACCGTCCCGGTGGCCTCCTTCGGGGCGAAGCTGCTGGTAGACGCGGCCACGTCCGGCAGCTTCCCCAAGGGGCTGATGGCGGCGCTGGTGATGGCGCTGACCGCTGGGATCGGGCTGGCCCTGGTGCTCTACTACGTGGACTTCCTGTTCACAGTGGCGGAGCGAGCGGGCGTCATGGCCGACAAGCGCCTGATGGAGCTGATGGGTGGGGTAGTGGGCCTGGCGCACCACGAGCTCCCCGAATATCTCGACCAGCTGGAGCTCCTCCGCGAGGAGCGCCGCATGCTTGCCTGGATGACGAATGCTACGGCTGGGCTGCTGCGCGTGGTCGTGCAGCTCGCGGCCAGCGTAGTGCTCCTGGCCCGGTTGCAGCCACTGTTGCTGCTCTTGCCGCTCTTCGGCGTGGCTTCCTTCCTGGCGGGCAAGCGGGCGCAAGACCTTCAGATACAGGCCAGGGAGGCCGCGGCCGAGTCGGAGCGTCTGCGTAGACACCTGTTCGGCGTCGCCACGTCGGCGGCGGTGGGGAAGGAGCTGCGGGTATTTGGCCTGGAGGCGGAGCTGCTCAAGCGCCATCACGCTGTCGCCGACACCGCCATCGGCGCTCGCAACCGCGCCGACTGGCAGAGCGCCGGGTTTCGGGCTATCGATGCGCTGGTCTTTGGCGTCGCCTACGTCGGGGCGATCGGGCTCGTGCTGGTGCGAGCGGTGCGCGGGCAGGCGACACCGGGAGACGTGGTGCTGACCATCGGGCTGGCCGCGGGGATGAACGGCATCGTCTCCACGGCCGTGGGCTACGGGACACACTTCCTCAGCGTCCTGAAGACGGCCAGGCGGTATCTCTGGCTGGAAGACTATGCCCGCTCGGTCCAGCGGACGCCGCTCGATCCCGCGCCGGCGCCGCGGCGGCTCACGAGCGGGATCGAGCTGCGAGACGTGACCTTCCGCTATCCGGGGTCGAAGCGGGCGGTGCTCGCCAACGTCTCGCTCCGGCTAGCCGCGGGCAGTGTGGTGGCGCTAGTGGGCGAGAACGGCGCCGGCAAGACCACGCTGGCGAAGCTGCTCTGCCGCTTCTACGAGCCGGACAGCGGCCTGGTCCTCATCGATGGCGTGGAGCTGCAGCGCTTCCCAGTCGAGAAATGGCGAGCCCGGCTGAGCGTGGCCTTCCAGGATCACAGTCGATTCGAGCTCCTGGCGCGCGAGGCGGTCGGTGTGGGCCACCTGCCGTGCATCGAGGACCAATCAGCCGTGCAGGCAGCGCTAGTGCGCGCCGACGCCGCCGACGTCCCGGAATCCCTGCCGGAAGGGCTGGAGACGCAGCTCGGCAAGGCCTGGGAAGGCGGCGTGGACCTCTCGGGCGGCCAGTGGCAGAAGCTGGCCCTGGGACGGGCGCTGATGCGGACCGAGCCGCTGCTGGTGATCTTCGATGAGCCGACCGCCGCGCTCGACGCCCAAACCGAGCATGCGCTCTTCGAGCGCTTTGCCGCCGCGGCCCGCGCCGGAGAGAGCGCGGGGACCGTCACGCTGCTGGTCTCCCACCGCTTCTCCACCGTGCGTATGGCTGACCTCATCATCGTGCTTGACGGCGGCCGGATCGTGGAGCAGGGTAGCCACCAGGAGCTGATAGGTCGCAACGGCCTCTACGCGGAGCTCTACCGCCTACAATCTCGCGCCTATCAGTAGGCCAGAGGCATCGCTCGCGAACTCATGCGCGGGATATCCCTATGGCAGGCGTAGAGCGGCTGCTCTCCCTTCGCTTACCACCTGAGCCCGGCGTAGCGGCGCTCTACCAGCTTGTAGAAGTTCTCGTGGGGCCCGACGGCAAAGACAGAGCAGAGCTTGCGCTGGTCATCGACCACGTAGGCTGCGCGATAGGCCCCACCCGGCAAGGAGAACTCCAGGGAGCGTACGCCTCGCAACGTGCCGGCCAGAGGGTGGCCTTTCCGTGGATGGTCGCGCAGCTCCAGTAGTTCCGCGGCCACTCGCAGCAGGTAACTACGCAGTTCGGTCATATCCTTCGAGGCCTGACTAGTGAGCTCCACCTCGTAGCGCTCACTTGGCATCGGCACTTGCCGGCACCGGAAGGCTTTCGGGGTCGATTCCCTGCTCGCGCAGGAAATCCTCCAGCTTCACCGTCTCGCCGCGCTCGTGCTGTCGGAGGGCATCCTCGGCTAGCGCATCAAAGGGGTTGATCGCCTTGGCATAACGGAAAACCGTGCCGGCCTCCGTCTCCTCCTGCGCGAAGAAAAGCACGTCGCCGGGGTGGATTACCTCCCGTGCCTCCTTGGGAATGTACACCCGATACTTGTCGTCAACCGTGACCGTCACCATCGCCGCGCCTCCTCATAAGTGGGCCATACCCAATCAGTATAAGGGAGGGTTGGCCACCGTGTGTCGCGTGCCACTTCTCCGCACGATCGTCGTTGCACGCTAGCATAGTGGCATGTGATCGTGCGAAGGAGCGCCCCGTGGCCACACCGTTGTCCCTCATCGATACCGACATCCATCCCGAGGCAAGCAGCAAGCGCGTCCCCGACTTCCTGCCCGAGCCCTGGCGTATGCGCTTCCGCGGCGGCAACCGTGGCTCCGGCACGCTCGGCTATTGGAATCCGAACGGCGTCAACCGCGCCGACGCCGTCACGCCGGATGGCGCCCGCATTGAGGCCAGCCCGCGCAGCCTGGCCGCCTACCTGTTCGACCGCTACGACCTCGAGTACGGCGTCCTGAATCCGGGCGGCGCGTTGCACTACGGCCTGTCGCCGGAGGCGGACTACGCGGCGGCGCTGATCTCCGCCGTCAACGACGTGTTCGTGCAGGATTGGCTGCCGGCGGACCCGCGCTTCCGCCTGTCGCTCACCGTGCCGGCGCAGGATCCCGAGCTGGCGGCGCGCGAGGTCCACCGCCTGGGCGGCCATCCGGGCGTCGTCCAGGTCATCATGCCCAGCGGCGCCCGCATCCCCTACGGCCAGCGCTTCTACCACCCCATCTACGCGGCCGCTGCCGAGCACGACCTGCCGGTGGCCATCCACCCTGGCACCGAGGGGGTGGGCATCTCCGGTCCGCCCACCGCCGCCGGCTATCCCAGCAGCTACTTCGAGTGGCACACGAACCTGGTCGGCAGTTACATCGCCCACCTGGTCAGCATGGTCTGCGAGGGCGTCTTCCAGAAGTTCCCGACCCTGAAGTTCGTGTTGATCGAGGGCGGCATTTCCTGGCTGCCGCCCATCCTCTGGCGTCTCGATAAGAACTGGAAGGCGCTGCGCATGACCACCCCCTGGCTGGACCGCTTGCCCAGCGAGATCGTCCGTGAGCACGTCCGGCTCACCACGCAGCCGCTGGAGGAGCCGGAACATGGGGCGCACTTCCACCAGATGCTGGAGATGTTCGACGCGGCACATATGCTGATGTTCTCCACCGACTTCCCGCACTGGGACGGCGACACGCCCGACTTCGCGGCCCGCGCCTTCCCGCCGGAGCTGCGTCCGCGGGTGATGAGTGAGACGGCGCGCGAGCTCTATCGCCTGCCCGCCGCCGCGCCGGCCGTGGCCGACCCAGTGGCAGCCGCTATCGCCTGATATCTGAAGCAATCGACCGTGTGGTCGTTGACCATGCCCACCGCTTGCATGAAGGCATAGCAGATGGTCGGGCCGACGAAGGCGAAGCCGCGCCGCCTCAGGTCCGCGCTCATCGCTTCGGATTCGGGCGTGCGCGCCGGCAGCTCGGCCAGCGAGCGCCAGGTGCTCTGACGCGGACGGCCCTCCACGAACCGCCAGAGGTAGTCGTCGAAGCTGCCGAATTCCTGTTGGACAGCGAGGACGCCTCTGGCGTTGGCGATGGCCGCCGCGATCTTGCCGCGGTGACGCACGATGCCCGCGTCGGCCAGCAGCTCCCGCGACTTCGCCTCGTCGTAGGCAGCCACCCGCGCCGGGTCGAACCCGTCGAAGGCGGCGCGGTAAGCCGCGCGCTTGCGCAGGATGGTCTCCCAGCTCAGGCCAGCCTGGGCGCCCTCCAGCACGAGCAATTCGAACAGCGCACGGTCGTCGTGGAGTGGCACGCCCCACTCCTCGTCATGGTAGGCGATGGCGAGGGGCGTCGTCGCCCAGGCGCAGCGCGGCGGCGAGCCCTCCGGGTCAGTCACGCGCTCAGGATTCGGCGGCGGCCGCCAGCATGGCCGGGGCGCTCGGGTAGACTGGCTCCTCCTTGGTGATCATCTCCAGGACGGCCGTCTGGCCGTTGCGGGTGGCCTCGATGCCACGACGGATGGCCGGCACGACGTCGCCAGGTCGCTCGACCTGCTCGCTGTAGGCGCCGAGGCTGGCCGCCACGCCCGCATACCGCCCGGAGAGGCGGTTGGCGCCGTAGCGCTCGCTAGCCGTCGGCATGTGGTGGCCGTAGCCGCCCATGCAGGAGTTGTTCAGCACGATGGTGAGGATCGGCAGGCCGGAGCGAACGGCGGTCTCCACTTCGAGGCCGGCCGTGCCGAAGGCCAGGTCGCCCATAACGTTCACCACCAGCTTCTCCGGCGCGGCGAGCTTCGCGCCCAGCGCCATCCCGAGCCCAGTGCCCAGTTGGGTGGACTTGCCCCAGCCCAGGTAGCCGCGCGGTGTGAGCGCCTCGTAGAAGGTGAGCATCTGGTCGCGCGGGTTGCCCGAATCGTGCGTGACGATGGTCTGCCGCCGGTCCACGGTATGCGTGAGATCCCAGATGACTCGATACGGATTGATCGGCGTCTCGTCGGAGGTCAGGCGCGGCTGCCAGGTCTGCAAGAACGCCGCTTTCGCCGCGTGGACCTCCGCCGCCACCTCGTCGCCGGGCCGCTTCTTCGTCCCCGGCTCGGCGCGGATGGCCTCGATCAGCTGGCGCAGCACCAGCTTGGCGTCGCCCAGGATCGCCAGCTCGATCGGGTAGGCCTTGGCGATGTCCCGCTCGCTGTTGGTGATCTGCACCATCGTCTTGCCGGCGGGGAGGCGCGTCGAAAAGTTGCCGGCCGAGAAGCTGCAGCCAATTCCGAAGATGAGGTCGGCCTGCACCAGGCAGCGGGCTGCGCCGCCGTGGAGCGTATTGCCGCCCGTGCCCGCGGCGAGTGGGTGATCTTCGGGGAAAGCGCCCTTGGCCGCCATGGTGGTCATCACCGGCGCGGCCACTAGCTCGGCCAGCTCGCGCAGCTCCTCCCAGGCCTCCGCCCAGAGCACGCCGTGGCCGGCGTGCAGGATCGGGCGCCTGGCGGCAAGGAGCAATCGTGCCGCCTCGGCGACGTCGCGCGGATCGCCAGCCGACTTGTAGCCCCGCTGGGGTTTGTAGTCGAGTGCCGCCTCGTCAATCGTCGCGCCGCCGACGTCGCGCGGGATTTCCAGCAGCACCGGCCCCGATTGCCCCGTGCGCAGGTTGATGAAGGCGCGACGCAGCATCTCGGGGATGCGGTCGGGGAAGTTGATCCGGCCTGCCCACTTCGTCACGTGCCGGTAGGGTGGGAGCGGGTCGAAGCCGGTGGGCACGTCCAGGCGGTGTTGGTCGGGGCCACCCGGCAGCAGGAGCAGCGGGATCGAGTCCGCGAAGGCCTGGGCGATCCCGCCGAAGGCGTTCTCGATGCCCGGGCCGTCCTGAACCACAACCACTCCGATACTCCGGCCGTTGGTCGTTCGCGTGTACCCGTCGGCCATATTGATCAGCGTCTTCTCGGTCCGAGCGATGATCGGACGGATCCCGACCTCCGCTGCCGCGTCGATAATGGGGTGGTTCGGGTAGCTGAACAGATACTCGACACCTTCCAGTTTGAGGATCTGGGCAATCGCGCGCGCGCCGTTCATTCAAGAGACCTCCGCTCCATCGCAGCCCTTGCCCGCACGAAGCGTCACGGGCAGCAGAATCATGGAACTACGCAGCCGGGGTGCAGTCAAGCGGAGGAGACCTTACCGTAGAAAATCTGGTCACCATGGCAGTCGACGAAATGCTTCACCGCCGCGGCTTCACCCGATGGCTGCAGCTCGACCGGCCCCTCGGCGGCGCCGATGGTGAGTGCATAGCTGGCGCCAGGACGTGTAGGGAACTGCCAGGTGTCGTAGGTGATACGCTCAGCGGGTATTGGACCTTCGGGGCCTGTCACCCGCACCTGATCGCGGCCGTCGTAACGAAACAGCCTCACGGTACACGTCGCTCCCTGGATGCTCCGAATTTCCACGCGCTCGGTCTTCCCGTTCCGACAGCGGGCGGAGACCACGAAGGCGCCTTCTGCGCGCAGATCCGTGAAGCTGCAGTCGGCAATTCGCTTCGGCGCCGATGGAAAGATACGCACAACGCCGCCGTGCGACTGGAGCAGCATCTCGTTGATGATGCAGAGATAAGCGGACGGCCCTTCCAGGAATTGGAAATGCCGGTCGCGCCCGTGGCGCGTGTTGCCGGCTGCCACGATGACGTGCTGGGCTCTCGGTTGATCGCCAAAGTCGTAGGCGGCACGTTTGCCCTCCACGGTTGCGAAGATGCCGTTGGAGATGATGGTGAACATGCCGTTGGGTTTGAGGAACTCGCTGAGCCCAACGTCCATGAGATAGTGATCGAGCTGCTCCGCCCGGCGCAGGCGCGCTGAGCCCAGTGCCTGCGTCGTCCAGGCTTGGATGTCGGAGAGCGATTGCCGCCCCACGAAGGACTGGCGCTGCGCTCGCTCGTGGTAGGTATCGATCGTTCGCGCCGCCACATCGGCCAGCGGATGGTCGGCGTCCACGTCGCCGCCGGGGTACACCATGGCAAAGAGGCCGGTGTGGGCCATCAGCAGGCCCTCCGGCGCGGTAGCGGAATCCAGGAATCGACCGTTCTGCTGGGGGTACGCTGGAAAGCGGACCAGGCATTCGACGACCCGATCGAGGTACAGGGTCGCCAGCTTGAGGACGCGGCAGGCCTCGGCGTAGCCCGCCCATACGACCTTGATCAAGGCGAGATCGTTGTTCACGTTGTAGGCCGGCAGCGGCCCCTGCTCGGGGGCCCAGGACGGTCCGATGCGCAACGTCCCGTCCGGCATCTGCTCGACCAGCGCCAGGTAGAACTTGGCGGCTTCTTCCAGGATGGGGAAGGTCGTGTGCTCCAGGAACTCCCGATCCAGGGTATAGCAATAGTGCCACCAGTAAGGGATCACGTAATAGGCGCTGGAGACCTGCATCATTCGGTAATAGTGCCGCGTCATATCCAGACCTGAGTCCGGCGCCGTGGCGATGGGGAACTTGGCGCCGTCGATCTGATAGTGCCTCCAGGTCTGCTGCTTGACCTGTGGCAGCATCCTGGAGAAGGTCGCGAAGTAGGCCTCGCCCAGCTCCAGATGATTGCAGGAAAACAGGTACCAATGCGCCATGGAGACGTTGTAGTCGCCGTGGTAATCGCCGTGCCATGCCGGCGATTTGGTCATGTTCCAGAGGCCGAAGAGGCCCGGAGCGGTCGTCCCGCGGCAGGTCGAAGCGAGCTGGTAGAGGGAAAAGTACCAGAGCGCCTCCAGAAAACGATCTTGCAGCTCCACACCGGAACGGTCCCAGAAGGTGGCCCACCAGCGCCGCTGCTCCTCATAGCACGTCTCGTACCCAGCCGCCACTGCGCGCACCAGGTGCTCCCGCGCGGTTGCCATCGGATCGGCGCAGTCCTTCGAGGTGGTCACCGTGAGATAGATCGTGTACACCGGACCTACCTCCTGGCGTGGCAAGATGGCCGACGTACGGACCTCACCCGGCAAGATTACCGGCGGCTCGATCGTCACGCCACTGACCGACAGCGCTATGACGTACTCGAAGCCGTCAGGAAAGACGTAGCGGATGTATGAGACGTTGCCGTCCACGCCGGCCTCCGGCATGCCCAGCGTCTCATCAATCTCGCGACTGAGGACGATAGGCTGCCGGTGCGGTTGGCGGAAGCGGCCGTGAGCCCAGGTGTTCTCGACGCGAATGGCCAGGACGTTGGCGTCCGGGAGCACGAAGCCGCGCACGCGCACGGCCTTGGTGGACAGCTCGTACTCGCAGTCGACGGCGCCTTCGTACAGACGAAGCCGCTGGCTCTGCCGGCTCAGCGTCGCGTTCAGGGGTAAGAAGCCTTCGTCGATGCCAATAGTCAGCCGGCCACAGGGCTTGGGGCATGGATAGGGAACGTCGTAGGCCGGTTCTTCCCGAATCTCCTGGCGCGCTTGCTCTGGATCGGACTTCAGCAGCTCCTTGAAGCGAGAGAATGACACCAGCTCGTCGTCGCGGAAACGATAGTCCCAGACGTCCAGCTTGGTGACGCCGAAGACGATCCGGTCAGGGTCTTCCGGCTGCCAGACCATGGCGCCAAAGTGGCCGTTGCCGATGGGGAATCCATCTTTCCAGACGCGGGGGGGGACTTCGTAGATCAGGTCGTGCTGCGCTACCATGCCCGCTCGGTCCGGAGCCAATCGATCCATCCTTCCTTCTTGCGCGGTCAAGGCGGACAGGCGGGAGTGTCTCGGCGCCGGTCGCGAGAGGCCGCGCCTATGGCTGTTGGAGCAGGGCGTTGGCGGCGCTGTCCATCGCCGTGGCAAAGTCGCTCACGCCCAGCTTCGCCTGAAGCAGTTGGACGACGTTCTTGTTGTAGGCATCCATGATCTCCGTCCCGTGCAGCTTGATCTTGGACCAGGCGCCGAGGTCGCCCGTGGCCATGACCTGGTCGAAGAGCTGGCTGTAATGGGTCCCGGGCGCTTGCTTCTTCCACTGCGCCTGTTGCCCATCGTGATTGATGACCTGCGGCGGACCGCCCATGGCCTGCATCCGAATCACGTGCCCGTCGCCGACGAAGTACTTGCCGACCGTGAACGCCGCGTCCAGGTGTTTGGCCCCCTGCACCAGCGAGCCCATCTGGCTGCCGTTGGCGAACTGGTGGGGCCAGGCGTCACCGGCGTGCTCCACCGGGAAACCCATGACGTCCCATTGGAAGTGCGCCATATTCGGATTCGTGGTCTGGCGCAGGCTGGAGAGTTGCGAGCTCCACGATGGCGCCATCGCGATCTTGCCGCCGGCAAAGCCGCCGGCAAGCTTCTCGTCGGGCTGCAACCCCACCTTATCCTCGACCATCAGCGTGCGAAAGAAGCTGAGTCCCCGCTGCGTGCCGGCGGCGCTGAAGGTGGCCTTGTTGACCCAGCCGGTCGTGGCGTCCCGCTCGAAGTAGCCGCCCCCGGCGTATTGCGCCAGCACGTAGGGATCGCCAAAGTTCCAGAGGCCGCTGAAGCCGAGTTGCTCGATCGTGCCGTCAGCGGCGCGCTTGGTCAGCGCCTTAGCGTGGTCCTCGAACGTGGACCAGTCCCAGTGCTGGGCCGGGTCATAGGCGACCCCGGCCTTTTGCAAGAGGTCCAGGTTGGCGTAGATCACGCGGGCGTCGGGATTGCCGGGGAATGCCCACAACATGGGGTGTCCGTTGTCCAGGACGATGTTCACGTACTGCCAGCAGGGCGGGTAGAACTTCCAGGTGGTGATGTCCTTGTCGCGGTCGAAATATCCTTTCAAGTCGACGATCGCGTCCTTCAAGGCGAAGCTGACGTCGCTGCCGAGCGTGAGGTCCGGCGGCGTGCCGGCGGCGATCATCGCCGCGGTCTTGGCGGTCGAACCTCCCTTGAAGTCACCGGTCATGATGAATTCCACCTTGACGTTGGGCAGCGCCTGTTGCAGCCCTTGCGCCCAACCTGTGTACAGCGTATCGACCCACGGTCCGTTGCCCCAGGCATCGAGCACCTGGACCGGCTCCGCGGCCGCTCGCGCCGAGGTGGCGCTGGCGGCCGGCGCGGCGCTCGACGCACTCGCTGCCGAGGACGTGCCTGAGCTCAGGGCCGAAGTCGAAGCGGGAGCGGCGGTCGTTGAGGTCGCCGCCGCGACTGCTGACGGCGCCGGTGCAACGGTAGCGGCAGCCGGCGCGGTGGTGGCGCTGCCGCAGGCCGCCAGCGCACCGGCGCCAAGCAGTCCGACCGCCGTGGTGAACGAGAGCAGCACGGAACGCCGGGGTACCCGGCGAGCATCGTGTAGCGCCCGAAGAGCGCGATACCTTGTGCCGGCTGCCGAGCTTGGCTGGGACGTCATCGAGGTTCTGCTCCTTTCCACGCATGTGCAGGGCGGCTTCGATCGTGACGCGTCGCCCTCGCCCTGACGACCGCGCGGCGCGACCTGCGGCCAAACGGGGCGGGCGCTCGTGTGGATCGCGCGCCTCTTGACCGTTCGCGCTGCCGGTAGGATCATAGCGAGACATTGGTCGACCGTCAACCATCGACAACCATGGAGGCTTTGGCTGCATGGCTGGCTTCTCCTTCTTGCCGGCGACACGCACGGTGTTCCGCAACCAGGTTGTCGATCTCCTCCGTGCGGCCATCGCCGACGGACGCCTGCGCACGGGTGAGGCCATCCGCGAGCGGGAGATCGCCGATCGGATGTACATTGCGGCGCACATTCTGGAGGTGGCGCGGATCATCAGCGCAGCGTGGCATGCAAGGCCCTACCGAATAGTCGACGCCCACTGAAAGGCCTCGGCGGCACATTAACACGCCGCCGTGGGCGGGCGTCGGACAGGTAACCTCTGGGCGCCGTTGCGGCACTATATGAGTAAGAGCTCCGGCAATGGCCGGCTCGGTACGAAGAGAGGGTCTGGCGATGGCAGTGGAGACGAGCTCGCTCACGGAGCGGCAACTGGCGTTTCACGAGTCGGGCCATGCCGTGCTGGCGGCGCAGCTGGGAGTGTCGGTGGAGCGGGTGAGCATCGTGCCGATGGAAGGGGTGCGCAGCTACGCCAAGCTGGCTGCGCACCCGAATCTCGACACCGCCGAATACCTGGTGGTGCTGCTGGCCGGCGAAGAGGCGCAGCGGCGGCTGGAGGGCGGCGAGCCGGTGGCGACGGGCGACCGGGAGCAGGCGCGGCATGTGCTGGCTGCCGCCGGCATCGATGAGGCCAAGGGCCAGGAGCTGCTCAGTGGCGGGCGCGAGCGCGCCGTCGGACTCCTGGCGCAGGCGCGAACGTGGCGTCAGGTGGAGGCAGTCGCGGCGGCTCTGCTCGCGGAGGGCACGCTCGACGGCCATCGCTTTCGCGACGTCGTGGCGGGCGCCTGATCGCCGTTGGGCAGCCGGGCCACGCCCCGACGCTGCCGACGACGCCACGCTGGTGCGCGCGGCGAAAGCGGGCGACGGCGTCGCCTTCGCCGCGCTGTATGGCCGCCACGACCGGCGGCTCCTGGCCTGCTGCCGGCGGCTGCTGGGCGATCCATTCCTGGCGGAGGAGGTAGCGCAACAGGCGGCGCTGGAAGCGCTGGTCAGCTTGCCCCGCCTGGCCGTCCCGGAGCGCTTCGGGGCCTGGCTGCTGGCCATCGCCACGCACCTGTGCCGGCGCCGGTTGCGCTCGCCGGCCCACCGCCTCGCCTCATTGGATCTGCTTCGTGAGGTCGGCACACTCCGCGAGCCGGAGGCGCCGGACCCTGAGCCGGAGCGCGTGGTCGAGGCTGCCGAGCTGGCAAAGGCCCTCGCTTTCGCGCTGGCCCGATTGCCCACCGGCCAGCGCAAGGCCATAACGCTCTTCTACCTGCGTGGGCTGACCATGGCGGAGACGGCGGCTGCACTGGGTATTGAAGCGGGCGCCGTCAAGGCGCGGCTGCACAAAGGGCGGCTGGCTCTCCGTCGGCGTTTGCAGACCGAAAGGGCCGTGATTGACGTGGTGGCCGGAAGGGCGCCACCACAGCCCCACGACTGATGGGCTATCCCATTGGCGCTGGTCCCGCGAAATGCTCGCCTGCTCTTGCACGTTCGCGCTTGTTACCGAGCTACCGCCTGCTCGTTCAATAGACTGAGTCTGATGTGTCCAGTCAGGATGAGTGAGGCGGCGGATCGGAAAAGAATGCGCACTGGCGTCAATGAGAAGCCGCTCCCGCCGGGGAATGTGCCGGACGAGGTCGCGTTCAGCATCGGCCTGGTCTCCGACACCCACATGCCGGAGCGGCGGGCCGAGCTCCCCTCAGCCCTTTTCTCCACGCTGGCCGGCGTCGATCTCGTCCTGCACGCGGGCGATGTCGGGGAGTTGTGGGTGCTTGACCGCCTGGGCGCGATCGCCCCCGTGGTCGCCGTCCACGGCAACGACGACACGGCGGAGGCGCAGCGCGAGCTGCCCTACCAACAGATCATCGCCGTAGCCGGGCAGCGCATCCTGCTCTGCCACAGCCACGAGCCCGACCCAGCGGCAGAGCGCGCCCTGCGTGCCGACGACGCCTGGGAGCCGAAGCTCTCCCGGTGGGCGGCGCTCGGTCGTCGAGCCGGATCGAGCGTGGTCGTGTTCGGCAACACCCATGTTGCTATGGCGCGCCACCACGAAGGCGTCTGGCTGGTCAATCCCGGCGCGCTGGCCTCGCCCAGTTGGGTGACGCGGCAGCGCCTGCAGACGGTGGCGCTGCTGTTCGTGACGCGAGACGGCGCAGCCCAGGTGACGCACGTCGATATCACCAGCCCCACCGAGCGATATATACCGTCGATCAATTGGCAGGCAGGCTTTCGCGCGGCGCTAGAGCAGGTGTCCGAATCAATCCTCGCACCGGACCTGACCTCATTCGGCCGGCAGTTGCCGAGCCGCATGCGGGGGTTGAGTCCGGCGGCCCGAGCGGCCGGGCGCGGGGTCCTGTTGCGGCTGGGCCAGCGCTGCTGGAACGGCGAGCAGGAGGTGCTCCGGAGGAAGGACCTGCTTGAGGAGTTTCGAACGGCCCCGGATGTCCCGCCGGAAGTGCGGGAGCAGCTCATCGGCATCCTGCCCTGAAATGGCCCCACCCCAACCCCTCCCCAGCAAGCTGGAGAGGGGCTTTTCCTCCGCGCGGGCGGCGGCGCGCCGCCACAGGGTCTGCTAGGGAAAGCGGGCTGCTAATGCTTAATACGCTGTTCATACAGAGTCATAGCAGCGGGCGGCAAGCGATGCGCATCTTAGACGAGGTTCAGCTCTGGTGGGCTCATCCATGACAGTTCCGCCGCTACCAGAGGCGGTGCAACCTAAACTGTCATGTCGCGTTGACCCTTGTCTTAGAATCGGGGGGAGTATGGTATTAGGTACCGCAAGGAGTACCACAATGCAGACGGTCCCCGCGCGAGAAATTAAGCGTCGCGGCATTAGCGTGGTCGATGGCGATTTGGAGCATGGTCCGGTACACGTCATCAAGAACGACCGGCCGAGCTACGTCATCCTCGACGAGGCCCAGTACCAGGAGCTGTTGGAAGCGACGGAAGAGGCGGCGCGGTCACGCATCCGAGCGGCACTCGAAGACGAACGTGCCGGTCGCGTGCGCCGCGTCAGGGCACAGCAGCTCATCGACGACCACGAACTCGACCGTTGACGTATTCCCTGGTTGCCACCGCCGCGTTCGAACGCCGCCTCGCCCGGTTTCGTCGCCTCCATCCCGAGCTCCGCACGCGGTTGGCGCGTCTCCTCCGCGACCTGGAAGTCGATCCGTTCCAGCCTCACCTACGCCTCCATGCGCTCCAGGGCGAGTTGGCTGGGCTTCACGCCGTACGGCTAACGCGGTCACAACGTCTGACGCTCACGCTACGCTTGAGCGAGCAGGAAATTGTGCTGCTCGACATCGGGACGCACGACGAGGTGTACCGGTGAAAGGGCGCAGCACAGCCAGGTCCGGCAGGAGAGTTTGTCCCTGTGTCCCACCCTTTGGCCCGTCTCAATCCTTGGGATCTGACGGTCTTGCTCCATTGCGCGCTTCTCCCTGAAAGGCCGCGTTCGGATGACGCACTCGCATGCGAACGTCCACATCGGCTGCATCGACGTTCGTCTACGCGGTTCACGTGGTCAGCACGAGCCATACCCTACGCCGTCCGCTCGAAACGCCCTGCCCCGAGCGGCGCCAGGTGGGTAATGCTGTCTCGTGGGGCCTGGAGCTGCGCTTCGGCCCACTCGAGGACCTCGCGCTCCTGGCTGAACAGGATCACCTGTCGTGCCTGGCTGACGTCGCGCAACGTTTCCAGGACGGCGCGCTTGCGGCCCTGGTCGCAGTGGACGGTCACATCGTCCAGGATCAGCGGGCAGATCTCCCCCGGTCTGGTAAGGTATTGGGCTAGGGCCACGCGCAGCAGCAGGTAGATCTGCTCCGCGGTGCCGTGCGATAGCAGCGCAGCCCGGCGCCACTGGCCGTCGGAGGCCAGCACCTGGACGTCCAGGTTTTCTGGGTCGACGCGCGCGTTGGTATAGTGGCCGGCAGTGATTGACGGAAGGCGGCAGCGCACGGCGCCGGCCAGGACCGGCGCCACCGACCGATGGACGTTCTGCTGAGCGCGTTCCAGGAATACGCGGGTCGTCTCCAGCGTCTCGTCGAGCCGTCGAACTCGGTCGAACTCGGCTGCCGCGCTGGCCAACTCCTCTTCGGCGTCGGGGACTGGGCGGAGGGTGCGCTGCCGCTCCTCCAGTTGGCCCATGGCGCGATCCAGGGCAGCGCGCTTCGCCTGCGCCTGCTGCGCCAGCGCAGCCTCCTGGGCCTGAAGGTCCGGTTCAAGTTGCACCGTGGCTAGCGCCTGCGGAGGCAGACCTTCTGCCAGGCGATGCGCGGCTTCGTCGTGCTGGCGTGTCCGGGCGGCCAGCTCTTCGAGCGTCGCGCCGTCGAGCAGCGTCTGCAGCTCCGCCCATCCCCGCTGCGCTTGCTCGTTGGCCTGCAGCGCTTCCTGCCGGTGTCCCTGCCAGGCGCGCAACCCGGCAACCAGCGTATCCGGCGCATCGCCCGACATGCCGGCGGCCGGGGCGACGGAGCGCAGTTGCGCCTCAGCGCGCTCGCGGCGGTCGTGGGCCTGCGCTGCCACGGTCTCGGCCGTGATCCGGTCCGCCAGCCGACGCTCCAGGTCTGCGCGGCGTGCAGCGGCGACCGCGATCTTGCGCCGTTCGGCGCAGCTGCGCGCGTAGGCGTCATAGGTTGCGCCGATGTCACCGTCCAGGGCAACCCCGCGCGAGCGCAGAGCAGCAGCCAGGCCTGTCTGGGCAGTATGCACCTGTTGCTGGAGCGAGGAGCCGGTCTCCGTCCACCGACGCAGCGCTCGATCCGCCTGCTCCATCTCCTCGATCTGCCTGGCTAGGCGCTCCAGCGCGGCCGAGTCGGGGGGCAGACCAAGCGTGCGGAGGCGGAGCAGCGCCTCTGCGCATCGGCGCTCGTACTCCTCCATTGGGAGCTGCGCCTTGCGCAGCGCCAGCTCGGCGTCGCGCAACTCGTCCTCCGCATGGGTGCGCTTGGTCGTGCCCATGCGGAGGACGGACCAGAGGCCAAGTGCTCCGGCGATCACGATCAGGATGAGTCCGACAGCGGAAACGCCGGCCAGCGCCGATACGAGTCCGACAATGGCGAGCGTGCCAGCCAGGATCAAGTGAAGCGGCGATCGCTTCGCATCCACGGTCGCCGTGTCCTGAGCCTTCGCTTGCGCGAAACGCGCTTCGATCGCCGGGGTGATGGCAGGCCGCGGTTGTGCCAGCACGCCGGCGAGCTGGCGAAGCTCGGCGGCGCCAACCGCGGCCATGGTGGGGCAAGGGGGTGTCGTGGGGCGCTGCGACTGGTGATACTCCAGCTTTTGGGTGGCGGCGTCGTGCGCTCGAGCGGCGGCGAGCACGTCCTGATGGGGCTCGAAATCTCCTGCCGGCATTTGAGGCAGCGCCTGAAGCTGTTCACGCAGCTCGGCCGCGCTTTCGCCGGTGAGCATAGGCGGATCGGCTCGGGTTTCCCAGTCGTGCAGCGCGGCTGTGACCTGATCAGCAAGCTGGCTGCCGGAGGTTCCCGACACAGACCGGCTGCCCGGGACCTGCGCGGCGAGTGCTCGCGCCCGCTCCAGCCGTTGTCGAGATACTTCCGCCTGCTCCATCGCCCGTTTCGCCTTGACCAGCGCGAGCCGGCAATCAGCCTCCCTCGCGTCCGCACTCAGTGCCTCGGTTTCGCCCACCAGTGCCTGGTAGTCCTGTCGAGCACGCTGGGCCGCGATCAGCGCGTCGCGCGCTCGCTCCTGCTGCTCGCGGGCGCGCCGGAGGGGCTTGACGGCATTGCCGGCATCCCGTCCGACGTAGTCGCGACGATAGTCGTCGAGGCGGGCGATCGCCAAGGCCACCGACGCATCCTGGGACAGGCTGTCGGCGGCGCGCTGCAGGTATTCCCGGAGGAGGTCGGGCCGATCCAGGACACCCAGCAGGTCGGCCTGGCGCACGCAGGCGATAGCAAGGAAGGAGCGCCGGTCGAGACCGAGCCAGCAGGCGCCATCCGGGGCGCCGTCGCGCATGATCTCGCTGGAATAGTCGCGGCCGAGGTCCGCGTCGAGCGCGCTGCAATCAACCTTGCCAACCAGGTCGTGGCGCAGCTCCACTCGCCGGCCGTCGGCCAGCCGGACGGTCACCCCTACCTGCCAGCCTGCGCCATCCCAGGGGTGATGGTGATCGCGGAAGTCCTGATCCTCCTTGCGCAGGCGGCCGCGACCGCGCGGCATGCCGCAGAGTCCGGCATAGAGCGCAGCATGCCAGCTCGACTTGCCGGCTTCGTTGGGGCCGTAGATCAGGTTCAGGCCCGGCGCGAGCGCCAGCATCTGTTTGGAGAAAGGGCCGAACGCATGCGCGTGGACCGACTCGATCTGCACTTACAGCGCCTCCAGGTCGGTCCGACCGTCCAGGGCGCGCAGGCCGGTGAGCAGGACACGCCGACGCTGCTCGTCCCCCAGATCGACGGCAGCCAGGACATCGCGGACGAACTGGCCGCGCACGGTGGGCTCGTCCTTGATGGCCTCCAGGTCGTAGCCGGCCCGGACGTTGCCCAGGCGGACGACCAGCGCCTCTAGCCAGGGGGCGGCGTTGACGAGATCGCGCGGGCGCAGATCGACGCCCGGCTCGAGCTCGCCGGTGAGGGTGGCGCGTGCCGCGCCGTGGAGTCCCCGCGCCGCCTCAGCCAGGCGAGCGCGGACATCCTGCTGACTGACACAGCCGGTTACGTCCACGATCACGTCGCGCGCCTGCACCGTCGACACGCGCCGCCGCTCGCGGAGCAGGCTGCCGTCGGAGTGGATCGTGGCAATGACCGCGCCGCGTTCGCCATCCTCGCCAAAAGTGAGCGGCGCGGGGTTGCCGGGGTAGGTGTGGCGCTCGGCGTCTCGCGGCCGGTGGTAGTGGCCCAGGAAAGCGTGGTGGAGGCCGGTTTGCGCGATCTGCTCGGCGCGAAACGGCGCGTGTGGCGCCTTGTCTTCCTCGTCCAAGAGCGGCCACCCTTGCTCCGCGCCGTGAAATAGCGCCAGATGAATGCCGCCGCGATCGACGCGAAAGCCGTCGAGAAAGCCACCGGTGTTGGCGGGCGCCTGATGCGCCGCGCCCCACAGCGTCAACCCTTCGGACAGAGCGACCGGTTCCAAGGCGCGGCCATTGAAGATCCGCACGTTGGGACTCCACGCCGTTCGCTGGTAGAGGCTGGCGGGGCCGAGCCAGTCGTGGTTGCCAGGGGCGACGTAGACAGGCAGCGGATCGATCTTGCGGAAGGCCGCCTGGAGGAAAGCCGCGGTGTCGGGGGAATAGCGCTCCTGCTCGTACAGGTCGCCGCCACAGAGTAGGGCGTCCGCCTTGACCTCGCCGGCCAGGGCGATGATCCGTTCCAGCGTGTCGCGCAGCGCCTGGCGCCGCGCCCGCGCCGCCTGCTCTGCCAGCCCCAGAGCGCCGAACTGCGCGTCGAGGTGCAGGTCGGAGAACAAGAGGAGCTTCACGCAGCCATCGCCTAGGTCGGTTGTACCAGCACTTTGGTATGCTAGGCCGCGCAGCGGCGCCTGCCAAGCAGGCGCGATAAAGGTCATCCCTCGATCGCTGGCGCTGTGGTCTACGTGCCAGGGGGGGGGCCGCATGCGGTGTGCTACGCTACCTGAAGCTGGCTCGACCCCGGACGAGCGGCGGAAGGGCAGGTCACGCTGTGGAAGGGCGGTGCTGTTCGCATGGTTGTCACCAAGCGGCGCTACACCTTCGATGTATGGTTCGACTCGCCCGCGAATACCACGCTCGCCGAGCTGGTCGACGGAATCCCCATAGAGCGCATGTCAACTACCTCAGACCATGGGTCGGTTGTCAAGGCACTGTGGCGCTGGCTCGACCGGGCGGAAGAGATGGGATACGGTACTGTGTACCTCGGTCCCGTGGCAGCGCTGCTCGATGCGGACAGCACGCGGCGGAACGCTCGGGAGCCGGACGTCTTCTTCCTGACGCAGGATCGGCAATATCTGGACGCCGGCAGGGCCATCGAGGGGGTACCCGATCTCGTGATCGAGGTGCTGTCGCCCACCAATCGCGGTGACGCGCTGCCAGGTGGCGAGAAGTGGCGGGACTACGAGCGTTTCGCCGTACCCTACTATTGGACCGTCGACCCGGATGCAAAGACGGTGGCACAATACGAGCACCGCGATGGTCGGCTGCAGCAGGTCGCCCTCTTGCGTCCCGGCGATACCCTCAGCTCTCCACTCCTGCCGGGCATCACGCTGCCGGTGGCCACGCTCTTCCAGCGATTACGGGCGAGCGGGCGCTAGCTGCATCGCGATGTCGGGTGGTAGAGCAAGCTGGATGTGGCCCCCCGGCCAATACGCGCTCCCTACTGGCAGCTAGCGTGCGCCGGGCGGACGCAAAAGGCCCAGCGCTTCGTGCAGTCTTCCGGCGAAATCTGGCGGGAAGTCGTGATGCAGGCCGGGCACGACCACGAGCTCGCACACCAGGCCCTGCCGACGCATCTCGGCCTGGATTTGCGTCTCGTTCAAATGCCGAAGTGCCCGCTGAACCTTAGCAAGGTTTCCCTCGTAGGTCTGGGAGTAGGCGACAACGGTACCGACCGGCGTCCGCGTGCCGCGGAGTATCGGCGTCCCCCCCCTTGCACACCGTCAACTCTGGTCACGCAGTCCTCGTACCAAGCCATTGTGCTCTCCCATTCATGAAAGGCGCGGGGAGAACGGTGGTCTCCTCGATTGGAAGTATACCGGCGGCCAGTAGCGGCTCCCTGGCGGTGTGCGCACGTCGCGGTCACTCGCGCTTGCGGTCCAACCCCAGTGCGGCGATGGCTAATAGGGTTGACCGTGGTGTCGGTACGCCGTGGACACCGAGCATTCGGCTGCCGGCCCGACGCATCTACGACCGAGCCGGCCGACCTGCTGCAGATCTGGCCGAGCTCGCCATTCCCGTCATTGGGCGTGGTTCGCCGTGTGCGGGCGCTTGCCGAGCTGGCGCCAATCGGTCTCCGCGACGTCGATCTTATAGTGCTCCGCCGCCTTCTTGATGTTGGCGAAGGCCAGCGCCCGGTCGTCGTCGGAGACACCGTGGACCTGATCGAAGCGAGCAATGGCGTTTCTGACGTGGGAGGCATCCGTCAGGGGCTCCTTGCGCTGGTGCGGGAAGGCGAAGGCGCTGTTCGGCAGATCCTCGCGGTCGCTCGTCGACAGCTCTCCGTGTGTCGTGCGCGGCTTCCAGGTGGGCTTCGGCGTCATCCGGCAATCCTTTCTCTCGCGGCTCGTCATTCGCTTTGTGCCACGTTTGGTCCAGCATAGGATGTGCCGCCAGGACGGCCGACCGGCGGCAGCGTATCGACCACGATGGCGACCCCGCGACCTGCCGTCAAGCCATCGACGCGTCCCGACGGCACGAGACTTGGGCAATCGCGAGGCGGGCCTGCCCAATTGATTGGGCGTATGGCGTTAGACTGGTACCTCGTTGGGAAGGAGACGAAATGGGTCTGCAACCGAAAGTCCCCGAGGTACGCGCCGCCCTTGACCTGATCGAGGCGTACATGGCCGAGGAGTGGCAGGACAGCAAGGTACCGGGACTCAGCGCCGCTATCGTGGCCGACCGGGACGTCATCTGGGCCAAAGGCTACGGTCAGGCCGACCTGGAAAAGCAACGCCCAGCTACGGCCCAGACGGTCTACCGCCTGGCCTCGATCACGAAGCTCTTCACCGCTACCATGCTCATGCAGCTTCGCGACGCCGGCAAGCTGCACCTCGACGACCCCGTCACGGCCCATGTGCCGGAGTTCCAGCTTCCCTCGCGCTTCGCCGACGCCAGTCCTCCGACGCTGGGCCAGCTCGTCTCGCACACGGCCGGGCTGCCGCGCGAAGCTCCGCTGGATTACTGGGACACCATGCGCATCCCGCCCATCGAGGCCTTGCTGGCGAGCCTGGCGAACACCGACCGGAGCCTACCGCCCACGACCGAGTTCAAGTACTCTAACCTCGGCATTGCCGTCCTCGCCCACGCCTTGGAACGGGTCGCCGGCCAACCCTACGTGCCGTACGTCGCCGAGCACATCCTTCGGCCGCTGGGGATGGGGCACAGCGGGTTCGACGTTACGCTCACCGACGTCATGCGCGAGCGCCTGGCCCAGGGCTACAGGATTGCCAAAGATAAGCCGCCGGAGGTCGCACGCTACCTGGAAGAGGGCGGGATGAATCCGGTAGGCGGCCTCTACTCTTCTGTGGAGGACATGGTGCACTTCATCTCATTGCAGTTCCGCGACGGTCCAGAGGGAGGCGCGCAGATCCTGCGCGCGGCCACGCTCCGCGAGATGCATGCCCCTGTCTTCATGAACCCGGACTGGAAAAGCGGTGTGGGCATCGGCTGGATGCTGGGGCGGCTGCTCGATCGCACGACCATTGGCCACGGCGGCGGCATCCCCGGCTACCGGACGGACATTACGCTCGTCCCTGACCTGAAGCTCGGCGTGGCGGTCTTCACCAACAGCAGCGGCGATCCGAACAAGCTTGCCCGCTCGGCGCTGGAGGTGCTGCTGCCCGTCGCCGAGCGCGCCCGTGCCCGCGAGGAAGCGGCGCAGCCGATGTCGCCGCTGCCCGACAACTGGCAGCACTATGTCGGTCACTACCGCCTGTCTCACGAGGAGGCGGAGATCGCATTCCACGACGGCAAGTTGGTCCTCCTGTTGGCCGATCAACAACCGCGGGATGGCACGGTCCTCCTGCCGGAAGGCGCGCGTCGGTTTCGCATGAAGGGAGGCGGCAATACCGGTGAGCTGGTGATCTCCACTGTGGATGAGGCGGGCAACGTTACCGAATTGCGGTTCGGTGCCGCCGTCGCCAGGCGAGCCGGGCAATGAGCGGTTGGCCGAGCCGGCGGTATTTCTCCTATGTCCGTCCCAACTCAGCCAGCACGGCATCCTCTGCGGCGTAGTCGAACTGGCGCGGGTCGATCTGCGCCGGTGGGTTGGCACGCTCCCAGGCGATTGTTCTCTGGAACGCCTCGTCGCCTGGCACGACCTCGGCGTAACCGAGCTCGCGGCGGATGCGCTCGGCGCTGATGGTGAGCGGCTGGCGTGGATCGAGTGAAGCGCGCAGGTGCTCGGGCAGGCGCGCCGGCGGCACCGTCACGATGTCGCCTTCCCAGCCGGCGGCGCGGCCGACGTGTCGCACCCATTCCACTTCCACCAAGGCCTTCTCCTCGGCAACGTTGTAGACGCGACCGGCCGCCTTTTCGTCCACAATCGCCAACGCGATAGCGGAAGCGACATCCTCGACGTAGCCGCGAGGAAAATACGCGCGCGCCATATCCTCGTCCATCACGATTGCCCGCCGGCGGTCGTCTATCCGTTTCAGGTAGGGGAACAACCGGTGCTGGCGGTCGCCCGGACCGTAGACCATGGGCAGGCGCAGCACCGTACCGGGCAAGCCGGCCTCGCCCATGACCACCCGCTCCACCAGGATCTTGTCGTAGTCGTCCAGCCCGCGCTTCGGATCGCCGGCCGGCCGCGGCGTCGTCTCACGATATGGGTACAGACGGACGCGCATCCGATAAACCCGGTACCGCCGATGACGAGCACGCGCATGGCATCTCCTCTACCCGCTTTAGGCCACCATACCTGCTCCGCGCGCTCGATGAGTGGAGAAATCAATGCCATCAGCATAGGCCCCGAACTTCGCGCCTACTTGTCATGCCATGGCAATATCTCCGTACCCTCGCTTGACTCTCCCCTTGGGGGAGAACGTAGGATGCTGTGAGAGAGGACGCATGGACGACCTGCTGGCGATCGGCCGTTTCTCGCAGCTCACCCAGCTCACCGTGAAAGCGTTGCGCCTGTACGACGAGCGGGGTCTGCTTGAGCCGGCTGTGGTCGACTTCCAGACCGGCTTCCGCTATTACCGTCTGGACCAACTGCCGGCGGCGCGGCGCATCCGCCTGCTGCGCTCGTTGGAGATGCCGCTGGAGGAGGTACAAGCGGTGATCGGCGCACCGGACTCCGTCGCGGCACGAGCTCTCCTGGCGCGGCATAGACAGCGGATTGAGGAGCGCATCGCCGGCTATCAGGGCGGCCTACGTTCTCTCCAGGTGCTGGACGACGAGTACCAACGTATTGAAAGAGAAGGTCCCATGGAACCCGTGCGCACGTCTGAACACCAGTGCTCGTTCTGCGGCAAGGCGCAGCGCGAGGTCAAGCGCATGATCGCCGGACCCAACGGGGTCATCATCTGCAGCGAGTGCGTGACATTGTGTAACGAGATGATCGCGCAGGAGGAGCAGGAAGCGACCAGCGCATAGCCGCGCCCTCACGCGCGCTCGCCTGGCCCCGGCGCTACTGCGTCAGATTGTTGACCGTGACGGAGGCGCTGGCGCCGCCGCTGGAGTCGACGATCTCGATGCGCAGGGGGCTGCCCCAGGAGCGACTCAGACCGAGCGTCGTGTTGAAGCTGCCGCTGCTCCCCGGGCTGCCGAAGACGGGCGTGGTTCCAGAGCTGACCAGTTGGCCGTTACTGCCGTAGATGTTGTAGGTGACGCGCCCCGACGATGGCGTCACGGCAACGTGGCCGACGACGCCGACGCTGCCGATAACGCTTGCTCCTTGCTTGGGCTGGTCGATGCTGATGGCCTGCCCTCCGGGAGATGAGCCGTTGACCGGCAAGGTGTTGGCCGTGCAGACGCTCGCGCCGTTGTTGACGGTGAAGTTGTAGTTGTACTGACCCGGCGAGCTGGGCGTCACGGTCCAGGACCAGATGTAGCCCTTCCCTCCCGTCTGGATGCCCGCGGCCACCGGGTTGAAGGGGCCGCTGAGTCCGACGTTGACCGATGGCCGGGCCGAGGTGACGCTGATGGTGACCGGCTGGCCCACCGCGGCGACGGCCGGGTTGAAGGTCATCTGCTCGTCGCCGTTGCAGCCCGACGCCTGGCCGCCGCCCACTTGCAGCGAGTTGGCGGTGCAGATGCTGGCCCCGTTGTCGATAGTGAAGTTGTAGCCGAACGTGCCGGTGCTGTTGGGCGTGACCGTCCAGTTCCAGATTGTGCCGAAGCCTCCGCTCTGCACCCCCTGGAAGGCCGGGTTGAAGGGGCCGTTGAGCCCGATGTTGGTGGAGGGGCGAGCGGAAGTGACACTGATCGTAACTTGCTGCCCGACCGCGGGGAAGGCCGGATTGAAGCTCATCTGCTCGTCGCCGTTGCACCCGGACGCGGCGCCGCCGACCACCATGAAGTTGCTGGTGCAGATGGTCGCGCCGTTGTTGACGGTGAAGTTGTAGTCCGCCCGGCCGGTCGTGTTGGGCGCCACCGTCCAGGACCAGATGTAGCCCTTGCCGCCCTGCTGGACTCCCGTGTAGGCAGGGCTGAAGGGACCGCTCAAGCCGACGTTGGCCAGGGCTGTGGCGGAGGTCACGCTGATCGCCACTTGCTGGCCCGGTTGCGGGTTTGGGGGATTGAAGCTCATTTGCTCGTCGCCGGCGCAGCCTCCGGTCGGGGACGGAGTTGGAGCCACCGGAGTCGTCGCCGGCAGCGCCGACAGAGGCGCGCTCACTGCCGGCAGGGGAGTTACCGCGTTGGACTGGAACAGCCCACCCTCTTTGGCCAGGTCGCCACCGTTGGCCGTCACGACCTGGCCGGCCGCTGCCCAGGGCACGGTGGTGAGCCACTGCTGGTAGACCTTGCGCTGGGCGCGCAAGACCAGAACGCCACCCATATTCTGGATGGGGGCCATGGGTAGCCCGTTGCGGTTGAGCCAGTCCGGCTCCGCATAGAACGCTGTCTTGATGGCGGGGTTGGCGTCGAGCAGGGCCAGGTGGCGCTGCATTACCTGGCTGAACGGAAGGCCCGTATCGCCCGACCAGTCGGAGGGCGGCGGCGTCTGGCGGACCGACTGCAAGAAGCCGTCGAGACCGGCGTTGTGCATCTCGTCGAGCGTGTTGAGGTAGTAGACGGTGTTGACTTCCGGTCGCCATTGGAAGACCACCTTCTGGAACGCTTGCACCACGAAGCCCTTGTAGACAAAGCGGTGGCTCACCGGGTAACCGACCGCCTGGATCCCTCCCGCCTGCTGGAAGTAGGTCCAGAAAGGAATGTTGTCGGCATTGCTGACGGCGAAGCCTGTGCCGGTCGCGCCAGCGTCGGTCTGGGTATAGAAGTGGCCGCCGAAGGGCACGGGCAGATCGAAGTCGGCCAGGTTGGATTGCGCGGTCGCGCGCGCAGGCAAAAGCAACGCCGCTGCCACTGCTATTGCCAGCAAGGTTGTCGAAAGCAGAGATCGTCGCATCGCACTCTCCTTTACGAACAGAACGGTCATGGTGCGACTAGGTAACGGCGATCACAACCCTCGCTGTCGGTACCAGCCACCCGGTGCGTCCGCCGGGGGACTTGTGGACGTGTGGGCCGTTTGTCCGGCGGCATGCCATTCTGGGGCCGTTCGGGTAGGGGCAGGTCTCTGTGCCTGCCCTGGTCCTTCCAATGGCAAGGTGGTTCCTTGTAACGGGCAGTCCGTTCCGTTACAAGACGCCACGGTGGCCACGGCCACCAGGGCAGGCACAGAGACCTGCCCCTACCCGAACGGCCGCTCCTGCGCGATCCCGTGGCGAATGGCGCCCCACAACACAAGCGACTCGGAGGTCAGGGTCCGATCGTGCGACGATCAGGCGCGACTCGCGGAACCGACACCCACTTGGTCAGCCAGTGTGACGGCTGCGTCAGCCAGCAGCGCCTCGGTGTCGTCGGCGAAGGGGGCGGGACGGTGGTAGGGGATGTGGGCGGTCCCCGACTCGTAGCCCCCCTCCGCGTATTGCTGCGCCGTGCAGAGGTAGCCGCTCGTGCCGTTGGAATAGCCAAGGATGATGGCGGCGTCCACGCCGTCCCGTGGGGCCAGGCGCGCTTCAATGCCCTGCGCGATCTCCACGGCCAGCTCCCCAGCGATCGAGGTGATCAGAAACGGCCCTAGCCGCAACACCTGCACCTCGCAGGGCTCCTCCGTTGGCAAGCTGCCATGCTGATCAAGCTTCGCCAGGAGCCGCTTGGCCCAGCCGTCGTTCCGGCTGGGATCGGACGCCAGCAGCTCGTCGCGACTCGGGATGCGCCGGAAGTGCAAGGTGACGTCTTGGGTAGCGCCGTCGAGGCCCCGGTCGCCATTCCAGCGAGGAGTCAATTCGCCCGGCGCGCGGGGGATGCCGCTCAGCTCCTCGGCGACGCGAACGGCCTCGGCCCCAACGGCGCGACCGATACGCTCAAGCTCCACGTCGGTGGCGCCGCGGAAACGACCGCGCTCGTCCAGCAGGCGCGGACGCACATTGCCGAAGGCGCCGGGCAGGAAGAGCGCGCGTGTCCGGCCGTGATAGAGGTGCTCAATGGTCCGTCGGGCCGCGCCGGCGTAATCGGCGCTGATGGCGTAGTTGTTGGCGCCGAGGCAGGTGGGGTGGCAGCAGACGGCGAACAGCACGGCCAGCGGCTCATCCCGTTCGTCGTCCGAGGCGTCCACGCGCAGCACGCGCATCCGCCGGTCGATGGCGCCTGCCGGATTGGGCAGCATCTGCACGCCGCTCGGCGTCATCACGCGGCGATTGATGCTGAAGCCGACATGCCCATCGCCATAGGCAAGCCGCGCCGGGACCATCTGGCGGGATGCCATCACTATCGCGCCGGCGATGTCCTTCTCCAGCACGCGCACGTAGTCGTCGTCGCCAGGCTGGCTGGCCAGCGGCATGGTGACGGGGCCGCCGTGAGTATGCGAGCAGGCGATCAGCACCCGCTCCGGTGAGATTCCGGCCTGCTCGCTGACCTGCCGGCGTATCGTCGCCACGGACGGGCGGTCCAGGGCGATCACGTCGACGGCGACGATAGCGGCGCGCTTTCCGTCCACCTCCAGTGTCAGCGCGGTGGCGCGCAGGTCGTCGCGGATACGCTCGCTGGGACGCGTCCGCGCCCCATAGCCGCACTGCCAGATGCCTACGGGCGGGGTCACGTCCACGCTGACGACCCCAGCCAGAAGCTCACTCATGTATCAATCTCCCCTGCTGTGCCTGCCAATTGTACACAGCAGACCCTGTGGCGGCGCGCCGCCGCCCGCGCGGATGAAAAGCCCCTCTCCAGCTTGCTGGGGAGGGGTTGGGGAGGGGCCTTTTCAGACCAGGGCAGTCCGCGAGGGGATCAGGTCGACGCAGGAACATCGCGGGCAAGCGGCGCTCGTTAGCCGCTTTCTGGGCTGGGTCAGGACGGTTTGACGGAGGTCTCCTCATGCGTGCGCCTCCGCCGTCCGTCGCGTATACTGGTTGGGTATTGCCCACTGGTGAGGAGAGCTATCGATGGTATCCGTGACCGTTGACGACAAGTACCGGGTCTACATCCCGAAGCAGGCGCGCGAGAGCATCCGCCCCGGCGACGTCCTCTTCTTCCAGGAGGAAGAGACGGACGTCGGTCCGGTCTTTCGCTATGCCAAGGCCATCAACCCTTTCGATGCATTGGCAGAGGACGCCATCCGGCAGGACGAGCGCGGCGAGACGGTAGACCTGGAGGACCTCCTGCGGGAGCGGGGGATCGACCCTGACAAGCTTGTGAGGAAGGGTACCGCCTCTCATGCCCGGTGAACGGTACCGGGTCAGGCTGACCAGCCAGGCGACAAAAGACTTGATCGACCTGCGGACCCACCTGCTCGACGTGGCCGCTGAGATTTTGGAGTTGCGTGACCATCCGGCCAAGGGCCATCCGCTGATCGGCAGCCTTCGGGGTGTACGTTCCCTGGAGTTCTCCCTGCCGGGCGGCGCGTACCGTGCTGCCTACGTGGTGAACGATGACGAGAGGGTTTGTCGGGTCTTTGCCATCGGGCCGCACGAGAACTTCTATAAGCTGGTCGAGCGCCGATTCACGGCGCTCAAATCGTAGACACGGGCCGGCGCTACCGGTACCGCCCGGCCTGCAGCTCATACAGCGCGGCATACCGCCCGCCGGCCGCTAGCAACTCCTCGTGGCTGCCCTGCTCGACGATCCGCCCGCCCTCCAGCACCAGGACGCGATCGGCCATGCGCACCGTGCTGAAGCGGTGGCTGATCAGCAACACCGTCCGGCCCTCGGCCAGCTGCCGGAAGCGCGTGAACAGCTCGTGC
>Ga0207416_1001686_pt1 | contig 27491 bp, 30 predicted proteins | sample PaiPotPPM11metaG_FD_184107 | JGI IMG/M metagenome (GOLD analysis project Ga0207416, IMG submission 184107) | Iron sulfur acid spring bacterial and archeal communities from Banff, Canada, to study Microbial Dark Matter (Phase II) - Paint Pots PPM... ... | reverse complement strand
AATCCAATCATGATAGTCTCTGCCATGGACGGCTCCCTTGTCTGGCCGATTCACATCACCAGTCTGGCACACCGATGCCGTTGGGGGCCGTCCACCCCATCATTGCGAGGAGCCAACGGGTCCGGCCCGAAGTGGCCGGCCCGATGACAAGCTCCGCGACGAAGCGACCCAGTTCGCTTGCGCCGAGCTGGATTGCTTCGCTCGCAATGACGCCCATTCGAGCGCCTAAAAACGAAATGGCCGGGACATAGACGAGCGAAGCGACGCCGTTCTTCGAACGACTATGACGCCTTGAATGATGTGCTTCGCCGCTTAATCCTGCGGCTCGACCTTGACCAGCGAGTGATTGTGGTTGCCGCCGACCCAGAAGGTTACCGGCGTGGTCGAATTGTCGAGCGCCACCGTGCGCATATTGGTGTCGCTCGGCATCAGATATTCGACGCTGGTCCCGGTCTTCGGATCGAGCCGCACCACGCGGTCGGTGCTCATGGTCGAGGCCCAGAGCTCGCCGTTCTTGTCGAACTCCGCGCGGTACGGGAACGTGTACGGCGGCAGGCTGTATTCGGTGAACTGCTCGGTCTTGGGATCGAACACCGCAACCTTATTGCCGCGATATTCGGCGATCGTGATGCGATCCTGGTCGTCGATCTCCATGCGCCGCATGCGGGCATGCAGCGTCGGCGGCGTGTACCAGGTCACCTGCAGCGTCTTGGCGTCGATCTTGCCGAGGTGGCCGTCGGCGAATTCCGCCAGCCACAGATTGTTATGGGAGTCCGAAATCACCTGATAGATGCCGTAGCGGCGGCCGGGCGGCAGTGCGTCGGTCGGGTGGAATTTCTCCCATTTGCCGCTTGCGAGATCGAGCCTGAAGATGTCCTGCGTGCCGACGCTCTTGGTCCATACCTTGCCATCGACGTCATGGCGCAGGCCGACGAAGTTTAGCTGCACGCGGATGTCATTGAATTCCGGCGCCAGCGGATAGTAGCTGATCTCGCCGGTCTTCGGATCGAGTTTGCCGAGCGAGCCCTGGTACATGGTGTCGAACCAGAGTTTGCCTTCCTTGTCGGGTTCGAGCGAAAGCAGGCCGATCGGCGCGTCGGGCTTGAACCTCTTGATCGGATATTCGGTGAGCTTGAGCGTCTTCGGATCGAATTTCGAGATGAACAATTCGCCGAAGTCCGAGTACCAGATGGTGCCGTCCTTATCGACGAGCACGTCATGCGGCTCGGTCGTGTTTCGCCCCACGCTGTATTCGGTGACGATCGCGCGCGTGGCGCGGCCGGTCGGGCGCGGCAGCGTCTTGAGCTCATAGGCCCATTTGTCGACCGCACTCAGATTGATGGTGGCAAGATATTCGGCCGCCTGGCGATATTGCTCCGGATTGCCGGCGCGCGAGCGGTCGAGCATCGGCTGCGGTTTCACCGGCTGGCTCACCGCGCCGTAGCCCATCATGCGCGAGACCACCTGCATCCATTCGTCGACATTGTGCGTCGAGCGCGCGATGCGTTCCATCGTGTGGCAGCTCGTGCAGTTGAGCAAAAACGCCTTCTGCTCCTCGGTGCCGGGGAAGCTCATCATCCATTCGGCATTGGTGAGCTGGCCGGCGAGATTTTTGGTCTTGTCGAGCTTGAGATCGATATTGGTCGTCTTCTCAGGCACGACATCGCCCGTGGCCGGCGCGCTCAAGTCATAGCCGACGGCGCGGATGGCGAGCGAATAATGGCCCGGCTCCAGCCGGTTCTCGGGGAAGACATAATGGCCTTTGGCATCGCTGGTCACGCTGACCGAAACGATGGACCCGTCCTTGTGCGCGGTGACGACGACGCCTTCCATTGGCGTGTCTTTGGCGCCTTCCGCTTGCGATGAGACTCGTCCGGCGATTGCGGCAGGCACTTGTGCGGCAAGTACTTGCGCAACCGTTGCTTGGTCGCCGGCGCGCGCCGCTGCGCCTTGAATCAGCACGACCGCAAGCGCGGTCATGCCCAGCATGACGACTGATTTCATTGCCCGCTCCCTAACGTCATTTTTCTCTGCGTTCTTTTTCGCGCGCACAGAGTCAGGCTATCCTGCCCCCGCGACCCATGGCCGCACAAGGCCCATCCGGGCAGGGTGGGGATGCGTCAGGCGAGGTCCGTCGGACGGCGTCGCGTCAGGACAGGTGCCGCAGCGCGGCGTCGAGGAGGAGGCCGGCGAACAGGATCAAACCGGCGTCGCGGTCGGACTTGAATAAAGCCAGGCAGTTGTCCGGGTCGGAAATGTCGAGGCGCACGATCTGCCAGCCGAGATGGGCGGCAAAGGCGGCCAGCCCGACCGCAAAAACCACGCCGGCATGGGCGGTATAGCCCGCGGTGCCGATCAGGATTACGGCGAGCCCGTAAAACAGCGCCAGCATCGGCTTGGTGCGTTCGCCGAACAGCAGGGCGGTCGATTTGACGCCGATCAGCGCGTCGTCGTCGCGATCCTGATGCGCGTAGATCGTGTCGTAGCCGATCACCCAGGAAATCGACCCGGCATAGAGCAAGAGAGCAGGGAGATCGAGCCGGCCGAAAGCGCCAGCCCAGCCCATCAGCGCGCCCCAGGAAAACGCCAGACCGAGTACGATCTGCGGCCAATAGGTGATCCGCTTCATGAACGGATAAACCAGCACGATCGCGAGCGAGGCGATGCCAAGGCCGATGGTGAATGTGTTGAAGCTGATGAGCACCGCAAAGCCGGCAAGCGCTTGCAGCGCCAAAAACAGAACGGCTTGCGCGACGCTGACCTGACGCGACGGAATAGGCCGCGACCGCGTGCGCTCGACGCTGCCGTCGAGATCGCGGTCGACGATGTCGTTCCAGGTGCAGCCGGCCCCGCGCATGGCGAAGGCGCCGATGAAGAACAGCGCGATGTGCCAAGGGCTGGGCCCCCAGGCGTGCGCCGCCACCGCGGCAAGCGCGGACGACCACCAGCACGGCAGCAGCAGGAGCCAGGAACCGATCGGACGGTCGAGCCGCGCCAGCCGCAAATAGGGGCGCAACCAGCCCGGCGCGATGGTGTCGACCCAATTGCCGGTCGCGTCCGCGACCGAACCTATTGCCGGGGGTGGACTTGCTGCCGGAGGCGTTCGTGCTGCCGGAGGCATACGTGCTTCCGGAGGCATACGTGCTTCCGGAGGCATTCTTGCCGCCGGGCTCATCGCGCCAGCGGATTGCCGGTCAGGGTATCGAAAGTGCCGCGGCCGGTCTTGGTGTTCGTCGCCGAATCGACCGACGGCGTCTTGATGGCGTCACTGAGCGACGGCGGTCTCACTTGCGGCGCGGCGTCGGCGGCGCAGGCCTGATTGCGGAATTTGATCGATTTCTCATGATTGGTCTTAGAGATCGCGATCGCCTGATCCGGCACCCCGCACCACACTTTATTGTCTTCAAGGAATTTGATCACGGTGGACTCGCTGGCGACGAAGGTCGTCAACAGCGTGCAGACCTGCTTGCGTTCGGCCTTGGCGTTGATGGCGGCTTGCACTGCGTCGGCCTTTTTCTTGGTCTCCGCGCTCAGCCGCGGAAAGTCGGCGCATTGCGACGCGCCTTGCGCCCAGGCTGATGAAGTCCATGCCGACGACGTCCAAATCCCTGTGTTCAGGGCAAACAGCGCCAGTGCGATGGCGAGGCCACGCGTCATGACAAGCTCTCTCCCAAGAACCTGCAAGAACCTGTATGTCAGGTCCAGTCAGGTCCACTTATCGAGTTCCCGCGCCGGGTCCCGGACATTGCCTCATATTTGGCCGGCATTAAAGACTCGCTGAATTCGGCGAGACGGCGGCAGAGCACGCTGAAACCGCGGGGTGCGACGTTGGCGCTCATGTTCTGCGGCGCAAAGCGGCCGCCTGAGGCCGGATTCGACATTTCCGGATCATGCTCTAAGGGGTTAACGGCTGGCTACATAGGCCAGAAGCCCCGTTCACGCGGATTTGGCGACGGCGATGTCCGGCTATGATTTCAAAAGCCCGCGTCTTTACGTAAGCGCCGCGCTCGAGGCCGGGGCGAGCGTCGCGCTCGACCGCGCCCAGGCGCACTATCTCACTCACGTGCTTCGGCTCAAAGCCGGGGAGCGGGTGCTGGTTTTCAACGGCCGTGACGGCGAATGGAGCACCAGCCTTGAGGAAGGGGGCAAGCGCACCGCTGCGCTTGGTGTCGCCGCGCAGACCCGCCCGCAGACAGCGCCGGCCGACCTGCATTATTTGTTCGTTCCACTCAAATCCGCCCGCCTCGACTACATGGTGCAGAAGGCAGTCGAGATGGGCGTCTCGCGGCTTCAGCCGGTTCTGACCCGTCACGGCCAAGTGGCGCGGGTCAATAGCGAACGCATGCGCGCCAATGCCGTCGAAGCGGCGGAGCAGTGCGGGATTCTTTCACTTCCCGAGATCGAAGCGCCGGCGGCGCTGGCAAGTCTTCTCGCGCAGCGCGAGCCTGGGCGCTGGCTGGTGTTCTGCGACGAGGATGCCGCGGCCGCCAATCCAGTGGCGGCGCTGCAAAGCGTGCCGCCGCAATCGCCGCTTGCGGTATTGGTCGGCCCCGAAGGCGGATTCGCCGCGGACGAACGCGCCGCGCTCCTTAAGCAGCCGAATGTGGCGCGGCTCTCGCTCGGCCCGCGCATTTTGCGCGCCGATACAGCCGCGGTCGCGGCCTTGGCCGTGGTTCAGTCAGTGCGTGGGGATTGGCGGTAGTCCTTCGTCATTCCGGCCGAGCGAGCAAAGCGAGCGAGAGCCGGTTCGCGCGTCGCGCGCTCCGGAATGACGGCCTCAGTGGATCATCCACGGCTTGTCGATGCAGACAAAGCTGACGTAGTCGCCGTATTTGCGGTGCACGCTGGTGACGTGGGACAGCCGGCCCCAGCGCGCGCAATAATCCGACGCGATCTGCTGGTAGGCCCCTTCGACGTCGGGGGTATAAGGGAAGATGCCACCGGTATCGTTGCCCGTGATCCCAATGCCGGGTCCGGCAAACCGGCCGCCATTGGAAAAAGCCATATCGCTCGTGGCCAATATGACGCCGCCGGCGGCCAAAACGACACCGAGCGCGCTCAACACCTTCCGAAACATCGAAGCCGGCCTCCCGCCTCACAGGACGGTGCGCAGCTTAGAGCATGACCGGCCGCTGTGGAACCCAATCCGTGGAAAGCCTGCCCTTGGAACCCCGTTATTGGCGCTCGCGTAGCGAAAACGTCACAGCATCGAATAGGCGCTGGCGACCATTCCGACCGGCCGTTTATCCGCGGCGTTCAACAGCATCACACGGCCAAAACTGGTATTGCGGCCGATGCGCACGACGCGGGCGTCGGCGACGATGTCGAAATTCACCGGCCGCAGGAAATGCGTGGTCTGGTCGATCGTGCTCATCGGCCGGTAGCCGTTCCAGGCCGCCGAGCAGGCGATGACCATGGCGGTATCCGCGAGCGCCATCAGCGCTTGGCTGCACACCACGTTGCCGTCGCAACAGGCCTTTTTGGAAAAAGGCAGCCGCACGGTCGCGCCGGGCTGCCAATCGGGCTGGGCGCCGGCCGGACGCGCAGCTTCCACACTTTCCACCAGCAGAGCCAAATCCTGTACCCAAGGCGCGAATACTTCTGTCATGAGGCGTCCCGCGGCCACAAGACCGAACGCTGCCTGAGATGTTTGAAGCTGATGCACCTCACCCATCGCAAATCTCCCCCAAAGTCTGGCCAATGGTCGACGTGTCTTACGCGCCGCTTGTGCGCCAGATATGCGCGCCGGATCCCAAACTCTTTTACGATGAACAAAACAGAAGCGCGCTGCGGCAGCGCGGTTTTTTCCAGCGACACAACGCTGTCATAACGAATCAAAAGCAACGAACAGAAGAGTGGTACCACAACGTGAAAAACGCGCGCGCGTTTTGTTCTTGATGACGATCTAAAAACCGGGACGCAAAGGCGGTGTTTACCGGCCGCGTTTTTGTGCAACGCCGCGAGCGGCGGCGGGGCCGCACGCGATGCGCCGAGCCGGGCGAAACCCGCGTACCGGCTGGCCCGGACAAAAAGTGCAACGGGCCGGTGCGACCGGGCAATGGGGACATGGAGCGAGCAATGAGAGACATGGAAGCCACATAGGGGCGATAAAGCTTGGTCGGTCTTGACCGGCAGCGGCCGGCGCGGCACGGTTGGGCGGGGTACGGTCAGAAAGGGGCCAAAGGGCCATGTTCAGCGCTATGTTCAGGGCTATGTCGAGGTTGGTGTCCGGGCGGTCGGCGTGCGTCGCGCTGAGCCTCACTCTTGGCCTTGGGCTCAGCTTTGTCGCGCTCTCGCAGGCGCGCGCGGCGAGCTGGTGGGAGAAGACGTTCTGGATGTCGGGCCCGCGCTACGACCGGGTCATGCCGGCTTGCGACTACCCGGCGGCGCTTGATCGCATCATCGCGCAGTTCCACACCAAGGAATTCGGCTTCTGGAATTCGCAGCTGCGAATCGTCGGCGTCGAAGACATCAAGGAAACCGCGGTGATGCCGTGGGCGGCGCAGTCCATTCCCCGCCGCTTTTGCAGTGGTACCGCCGTCATCAATGATGGCGCCAAGCACCCGATGTATTATTCGATCGCCGAAGATACCGGCATGATCGGCATGGATTGGGGCGTGAATTTCTGCGTTGTCGGGCTCGACCGCGACGCGTCGTACAGCCCGCAGTGCCGCGCGGCGCGGCCGTAATTTTAGCGCAGCTCCGTCTTTCCGGAAAACCGGTTCCTAGTTTTCCGGACGATGTGCTTTATTGCCCCAACGCCTGCAACACGCAGTCACGCAGCCGCACCGGATCGCGCGCGCCGCGTTGCGCGTATTCGATTACGGTCTTAGCCACGATCGTTTTCGCCACCATCGTCTTGGTGTCGACGTCGGTTTGCGAAAGATCGCTGTCGCTCAAGCCGAGCGTTCGGCACACCTCGGTATAGGTGCGCGTCATGGTCGAGATCGCTTCCGGCTCGAATGCTTTGTTCTTGAACAGGCGGTAAATGGCCATGCCATGCCTTTCCGCATCTGACGGGATCAAAGGGCGACGCAACGGTAAGCGCGAGTGACCAACGCAATCGTAACGCCAACTGTCGAACTATATGCGACGCCGCGCGCATTTCCAGCCGCGCGGAACTCAAATTCCCGCTATCCTTCATGAAACCCTGAAGCGGCAACATTGTCGCCGTTTTTTGGGTCTCGTTCTCTCTTTGTTCTAACTTCGATCGCAGTCTGAATACGGGCAAAGTCCCATTGGCGGATAGCGGGGAAATCCATGCTCAAAGTGATCCGGTTTGCTTTTTTCAGCGTTCGGCGCGCGGCGTTTGCGGCGTGCTGTTTCGCTGCCTTCTTTGCTTTCGTGCCGGCGCCGGCGCAAAGCTCGGATCAGAACCAGCCCGGGCAGTTCGACTTCTATGTGCTGTCGCTGTCGTGGTCGCCGTCGTTCTGCGCCGCCGCGGCCGACGGCAACCGCTACGCCGGGCCGCAATGCGGCGCGCGGCCGTTTTCGTTTGTCGTGCACGGGCTATGGCCGCAATACGACAGAGGCTTTCCGGAATACTGCCAGAACCCATCGCCGCGGCTTTATCACGGCATCGTCGCCTCGATGCTCGATCTGATGCCGGCGCCGCGCCTTATCTACAATGAATGGGACAAGCACGGCACCTGTTCCGGGCTTTCGGCGCAATCCTATTTCGACACCATTCGCAAAGCGCGCGCGGCGGTGAACATTCCGCCCGAATATAATGACCTGAAAGAGCCGCTCACCGTCACGCCCGGCGCGGTCGAGGATGCCTTCATCAAAGCCAATCCCGGGCTGACGCAAACCGGTGTCGCGGTCGAATGCAGCAGGAACCGGATGAGCGAGGTCCGGCTGTGCTTGTCGAAGGATCTGAAATTTCGCGATTGCCCGGAAGTCGCCAGGCGCAGTTGCCATCGCGACCAATTGATCATGCCGCCGGTGCGCGGCGGGTAAAATCTTCGGCGGATGAACTATCAGCACGCCTTTCATGCCGGCAATTTCGCCGACGTGCATAAGCACGTCGTGCTCACCCGCATCATTGAACATTTGCGGCAGAAGCCTTCGGCATTTCGCGTGATCGATACGCACGCCGGCGCCGGCCGTTACGATTTGTTTGGGCCGGAGGCTGTCCGCTCGCAGGAATGGCGCGATGGCATCGGGCGTGTCTTCGGCGCGCTATGTCAAAAGGCACAGCAACCAACAGCGCCAAAAAATGACGCTGCGCGGGCGTTGCTCGCACCTTACCTCGACATTATTGCAAAGCTCAATCCCGGCGGCGAACTTCGCATCTACCCCGGCTCGCCGCTGATCGCTCTGGCGCTGATGCGCCGGCAGGATCGCCTCATTGCCTGCGAGCTTGAGCCGCGCGCGGCCGGGTTGCTGAAAATCGCGCTCAAGGGCGAATCCCGCGCCAAAGTGCTGCCGCTCGACGGCTGGATGACGCTTAACGCCAATGTGCCGCCCAAGGAGCGCCGCGGCATTGTTGTTGTCGATCCGCCCTATGAGGAAAGCGCTGATTTCACGCGCTTGTCGGCAACGCTTGCCCAGGCGCACCGGAAGTGGCCAACCGGAATCTATCTTTTGTGGTATCCTATTAAGGAGCGCGATGCGCCGGACGCGCCGGACGCGCTGGCCCGCCGGCTTCGCAAGCTCGCCATTCCCAAAATTTTGCGCTGCGAAATGACCTTGGGTGCACCGCGCGCGGATGCCGGGCTCACCGGTTCTGGGCTTATTATAGTTAATCCGCCCCATGTTTTGGAGCGCGACATGCAAATTGTTCTTCCCGCGCTCGGCAATTTGTTGCTCCCCCAAGCGACGCATCGGCTCGACTGGCTGGTTCAAGAAGGTCCGAGAGAGCCAACAAGGGATGGCGGCGGATAATATTGGATCCGTTTTATCTGAGACTGAAGTCGCAGATGCCTTCGATCGTTCCCACTTTTACACCTGACCAAATTAGTTTAATTGACTCAAAGCTAAGCTGAGACGTTCCGCCTCCTGAGGGGGCCGGCGGAGTGACTGGGGCCATCTGGGGCTCAAAAACTCTTTACCCGTGTGGAATGTTCGGCCTGGCCGCCGCGCCGTGGGGGTGGCGGTGAACGAACCACTGGGGAGTGAGTCAATGGCAATGACCGGTACGGTCAAATTCTTCAACGGGGAACGCGGCTACGGCTTTATCAAGCCTGACGACGGGGGCCGCGATGTGTTTGTGCACATCACCGCTGTTGAACGTGCGGGGTTGAAATCGCTTGTTGAGGGGCAGCGCATCAGCTTCGACGTGGAACCCGACAAAAAAGGCAAGGGTCCCAAGGCCGTAAATCTCGTCGTCACCGACTGAGACGACGCGACTGCGACGAATTCGCGGCGTATTACAAAGACGCCGCAATATGGAAGGAGCGGGCGGGAACGCCGTGAGCCGCGGTGTTTTGGTTTGTTCCTAAATTTGATCTTGGCTATTCTTGTCGCGTCTTGTCGCGTCTTGTCGTGCCTTGCCGCGGGATTTTTCCAAAAATCTCAAATCCACAATCGTGGATTCAAAAAGCCTTGACTCCGAAATCCAAAATAATGGTGCCAGAATGATGATACTGCGTACGTCGCCGCCCTCGCCGTTCGGGCGTAAGGCGCGGATTGCTATTTCACTGCTCGGCTTTGACGGCGACGTGAAAATTGAGGCGGCCGATCCCACCGATCACAATGACAGCGTCCGCCAGCAAAATCCGCTCGGCAAGATTCCGGTGCTGATCGCCGAGGACGGCACGGCCTATTACGACTCGCGCGTGATCCTCGATTATCTCGACGACCGCTCAGGCGGCGGCAAGATCGTGCCGCGCGACGGCAAAGCGCGGCTTGCGGCGTTGCGCTTGCAGGCCTTGTGCGACGGCATTCTCGACGCGTCGATCCTGACGGTCTATGAGGCGCGCTGGCGTCCGGCCGAGCATCACGTCGAGAAATGGGTCGAGCACCAGGTCGGCAAGGTGACGCGCGGCCTTAAGGCGCTTGAGGTTGCGCCGCCCGAACTCGACGCCAATCCAAAAGCCTTGCCCAATGTCGGCCAGATTTCGCTCGCTTGCGCGCTCGGCTATCGCGATCTGCGGTTCGGCGAAGGCTGGCGCGCCGATCATCCGCGGCTGGTCGCGTGGCTCGACAAATTCTCCGCGCGGGCGCCGGCCTATGCCGCGACCAAAGTGACGGCTAGTGCTCTATAATCACTGTCCCTGAGTCCCAGCCGGCGCTTCCGCCGGTTCATGTGCATTGTTGGCCATGCCGCTGTTTACGCTCGAAGAACTCGAGAGCGCCGCCGCGACCGTCCGCGCCTTTGTGCCGCCGACGCCGGCGCATGCCTGGCCGCTCCTCGCCGCGGCGACCGGCGCCGAGGTGATCGTCAAGCACGAGAACCACACGCCGACCGGCTCATTCAAGGCGCGCGGCGGACTGGTCTATGTCGATGCGCTTGTGCATGGAGGTCGCAAGCCCAACGGCTTGGTCACCGCAACGCGCGGCAATCACGGCCAATCCATCGCCGCTGCCGCCACGCGCAACGGCATTCCGGTAGTGATCGTGGTGCCCGAGGGTAATTCGCCCGAGAAGAACGCGGCGATGGCGGCGTTCGGCGGAGAAATCATCACCGGCGGCAAGGATTTCGATGAGAGCCGCGTCGTTGCCGCCAAAATCCAGCGCGAGCGCGGCTATCATTTCGTCCCGTCCTTTCACTGCGATCTCGTCAAAGGCGTCGCCACCTATGCGCATGAGCTGTTCGCGGCCCGCGCCAATATCGACGCCGTTTACGTTCCGATCGGCATGGGGTCGGGCATTTGCGGCATGATCACGGTGCGCGATCTGCTTGGGCTCAAGACCGAGATTATCGGCGTGGTTGCGGACAATGCGCCGGCTTTCGCTTTGTCGTTTGCGGCCGGGCGTCCGGTGCAGACGAACTCCGCCGCGACATTTGCCGACGGTGTGGCGACGCGCGACCCGCCGGCCGAAGCTCTCGAGATTATCCGCAACGGCGCAAGCCGCGTCGTGCGCGTCAGCGAGAACGAGATCGCGCAAGCGATCCGCATCTACTACACGACGACGCACAATCTCGCCGAGGGCGCGGGTGCCGCGCCGCTGGCGGCGCTGATCCAGGAAAAGCACCGGTATGCCGGCAAGCGCGTGGCGCTCGTGCTCACGGGCGGCAATATCGACATGCCGCTGCTGGCGAAAATCCTGCAGGGCGAGACGCCCGCTGTTTGATGCGACCGCACGCAAAAAACCCCGGGGCAGTTAAGCCCCGGGGCGTTTGACGCCGACAATCTTTGGAGCACGATCTTTTCGGACCTTCCTTCGCCCGCCGAAGCAGGCTTCGCGAAGGCGGGAAACCGTTATCCGCTTTTCCAGATCATGCGCGACGAAGATCAGAACTTATAGTTCACACCGGCGCGCAGGATGTTGCTCTTGAACGAGACGTTGTCCGTGGTGAGACCCGCGCCGCAGCTAATGCCGCAGTTGAACTTGCCGAGATCGACATAGAGATATTCGACCTTAGCGGTCCAATTCTGGGTGATCGCGCCTGCGAGGCCGCCGCCGAGCGTCCAGCCGGCATTGGTTGAGCTTGCCGTGCCGAAGCCGGGCGTCGAAGCGCGGACGTCGCCGAATGCCGCACCGCCGGTGACGAAGGGCATGAAGCGATCGGCGGCATAGCCGAGGCGGCCACGGACCGTCGACAGCCAGGTGTCGCTCGTCCGGCAGCCGGCCGGGCAGAGATTGGTGGTCTTGCCGCTGATGTCGGCCCAGTCGATGTCGCCTTCGACGCCGAACACGGCCTGACCCCACTGGTAATTGTAGCCGATGGTGCCGCCGACGAGGCCGCCACTGATATTACGGCTGCCGGTCGAATCCCAGGCCGAGCTGCCAAACGCGCCGCCGCCGTTCAGGCCGATGTAGAATCCGGTCCAGTTATACGGAAGGTAGGCCGGAGCCTTCGGGTAGTAGGGAACCGGGGCGCGGCGCGCGAGGTCGGCGGCTGCAGCCGAACCCGCCAGCGCCATCAAGCCGATCAACGCAAGGCACAAACGCTTCATCTTGTAGTCCTCCAAAAACGCAAATCGCTGCGCAGTTGGGCGCATAGTATTCAGGGAGACTTTTTTCGCTAGTGTAGAAAAGACACAGCCATTTTCTTCATCGTGACTGTATTGTGGCAAAAATAGACTTTGCCACGTCACGTTTATCGCTAATTATGTTTTAAGATCGGCGAAAATATGATGAATGAATTATTAATGTATACTGTAGGCACTAGAACTTGACTGTACGAAAGCGCTGCGGCAGCGCACTTGTGCCAAGCATTCCCAGGCGGAAACCCGGATTAGAAGTGGTAATTGACGCCGAGCCGCAGCAGATTGGCGGCGAGCCCGTTATTGGCGCCGGTCACCGAGAAGCTGCGATCGGTAAAGTCGAGATAGAGCCATTCGGCCTTTGCCGACCAATGCGGCGTGAAGCCGACTTCGGCACCGACGCCGGCCGTCCAAGCGAAACTCGAATGGCTCTCCGACAGGTTGCCGGCGGTATCCGCGGTCAAGCCGCCATAGGCGATGCCGGCGGTGCCGTAGACAAGGACATTGTTGATCGCCAAGCCGGCGCGGCCGCGGAAAGTTCCAAACCACGGATTGGAGAACTGCCAGGGCGCGAACGTGTCTTCGGCGCCGGACAGATTGATGTCGGTCTCGAGCCCGTAGACGAAATTGTCGTGCTGCCAGTTGAAGCCGGCTTCGGCGCCGCCCGCCACACCGTTGGGCCGCGTCGGATTGTTGTCCACCTTGCCCCATTCGTAGCCCAGCGTCGCGCCGATATAAGGGCCGGCCCAGCTATAGGCGAGCGGCGCGGGCGCTGTGTAATACTGATAGGCGGGAAGATCGGCCGCCGCCGCCGCGCCTATGCTCGCGAGCATAAGCGCCGTGCCGAAAGCCGCGCCAAGAGCGGTGCCGAGAGCCGCGCCGTGAACAGTCTTCTTCATGATGGCCTCCCAAAACTGGAATCGGGCGGAACGCGTGACGCCGTGGTGCGCAAAGAACGCTCTGCGGCGTCAAAGAAAGCTCTGAAGGCCGTCTGTCCGATCTGGAGAATTTATCGCGATTTTTAAGTTAAACAGTTCTGAATCCTTAAGTAGTTCCAAGTTGATATCGTTAAGAAACTGTATATTTGACAAAGCGCCGAGCCTGGCGCGCTTTCCAAACCGCCATCGCGGATTTTTCGAAACATGAGTGGTCAAAAGCCCAAGATTGCGCCCAAGATTGCGTCCAAGATTGCGCCGCAGATTGCGCCCGAGATCGAGCCCGTCGAGGAAGACGACGAGCAGTCGCTGCCGCAGCCCGATGATGAAGCCGGAAAGCTCGGCTTCGAAGAGGAGCAGGGCTCGCTCGCCGCCGGCCGCATGGCGATCTTGGAACACCTCAAACACGCGCCGTCGCGGCCGGGCGTCTACCGCATGATCGACCAGCGCGGCGACGTGCTTTATGTCGGCAAGGCGAAGAACATCAAGAAACGTGTTGCCGCCTACGCGCGGCCAACCGGTCTCGACACCCGTATCGAGCGCATGGTCGCCGCCACCCGCAAGCTCGAATTCGTCGTCACCCGCACCGAGACCGAGGCGCTGCTGCTCGAGGCCAATCTCATCAAAAGGCTGCGGCCACGCTTCAATGTGACGCTGCGCGACGATAAATCGTTCCCTTACATCGTGATCACGTCCGATCACTGGGCGCCGCAGATTCTCAAGCATCGCGGCGCGCGCACGCGGCCCGGACAATATTATGGGCCGTTCGCATCGGTGTGGGCCGTCAGCCGCACCGTGAACGCTTTGCAGCGCGCGTTCTTGCTGCGCTCGTGCAGCGATCCATTCTTCGAGAGCCGCTCGCGGCCGTGCCTGCTTTATCAGATCAAGCGCTGCTCGGCGCCGTGCACCAAGGAGATCGACTTTCCCGATTATTCGGTCCTGGTGCGCGAGGCCAACGCCTTTTTGTCCGGCCGCAGCAAAGCGGTGAAGGACGAGCTGGCGGACGAAATGGACAAAGCGTCCGGCGCGCTCGACTTCGAGCGTGCCGCGATCTACCGCGACCGTTTGGCGGCGCTGTCGGCGATCCAGTCGCATCAAGGCGTCAATCCGCGCGGCGTCGAGGAGGCCGATGTCTTCGCCTTCCATCAGCAGGGCGGGTTCTCTTGCGTCGAAGTGTTCTTTTTCCGCACCGGACAGAACTGGGGCAACCGCGCTTATTTTCCCAAGGCCGATCGCTCGCTCGGACCGAAAGAAATTCTTTCGGCCTTCCTCGCGCAATTCTACGACGACAAGCCGCCGCCACGGCTGATCCTGATCTCGCATGAGATCGAGGATCGGGAATTACTCGCGGAAGCGTTGTGCACCAAGTCCGGCCACAAGATCGAAGTTTTGGTGCCGCAGCGCGGCGAGAAGAAAGATCTGGTCGAGCACGCGCTCGCCAATGCGCGCGAGGCGCTGGGCCGGAAGCTTGCCGAGACGAGCTCGCAGCAAAAGCTGTTGAACCAGCTTGCCGAAACTTTCGGGCTGCCGCGCGTGCCGCGGCGCATCGAGGTCTACGACAACAGTCACATTCAAGGCTCGAATGCCGTCGGCGCCATGGTCGTTGCCGGCGTCGAGGGCTTTCAGAAAGGCCAGTACCGGAAATTCAACATTCGCTCGGCTTCGCTCACGCCGGGCGACGATTTCGCCATGATGCGCGAAGTGCTGGAGCGGCGCTTCAAGCGGCTTCTCGCCGAGGCGCCGCGCGAGCAGGGCGCCAATGCTGCGCCACCGCAGCCGCAAGAGGAGGCAGAGCTCATGCCGACGCCGGGCGACATCGACGAGCCCGACATCTCCCCTTGGCCGGATCTTGTTTTGATTGACGGCGGGCAGGGCCAACTCAGCGCAGCGCGCGAAACCCTTGGCGCACTGGGCGTCGAGGTCCCGCTGGTCGCCATCGCCAAGGGGGCGGACCGCGATGCCGGACGGGAAACCTTCTTTCTTCCCGGCCGCGACTCGTTCAAGCTGCCGCCGCGCGATCCGGTGCTTTATTTCGTCGAGCGGCTGCGCGACGAGGCGCATCGTTTCGCCATCGGCTCGCACCGGGCGCGGCGTACGCGGGACCTGCGCGAGTCAGGGCTGCAAGAAATCGCCGGCATCGGACCGACCCGCAAGCGGGCACTTTTGCATCACTTCGGCACGCTTAAGGCGATCGAACGCGCTTCGGTGACCGACCTGATGCAGGTCGATGGAATCAGCGCCGAAACGGCGCGCCGGATTTACGAGTTTTTTCACGAAGGTGCGGCATAGGGCGCCGTGAAAGGCTTCACGAGGGGCAAACGCCATGATCGAGCAAGCATTATGGGCATAACTGCGCCGTTAACATTGACGTGTGTAACGCCGACGTGCGCGGCTTGGCTCTGTCGGTTCGAACGCTGTGGCGTTATGGTGCCCCCATGAACTCGACGACGACGACAACGCCCGGAACGACACCCGGGACGGCAACAACCGGGCGATTGCGCGGCCGTGCGCTGACGCTGCCCAATATTCTCACCTATGGGCGCATCGTCGCGGTGCCGCTCGTGGTCGGCAGCATGTTCTGGCAGAACATTCTGCATGGCGGGCTGTGGCTGCGCTGGGTCGCGCTCGGCATCTTCATCGCCGCCGGCATTTCCGACTTTTTGGACGGCTATTTCGCCCGCATCTGGGAGCAACAGTCCTCGCTCGGCCGCATGCTCGATCCGATCGCCGACAAGCTTCTGGTCGCCTCGTGCCTGTTGATGCTCGGCGCGGAGAAAACCATCCACGGCTGGTCGCTCTGGGCGGCGGTGGTCATTCTCTGCCGCGAGATTCTGGTTTCGGGTCTGCGCGAATATCTCGCGGAATTGCGCGTCAGCGTGCCGGTGACACGGCTCGCCAAATGGAAGACCACCTTGCAGCTCATCGCCGTCGGCTTTCTGATCTGTGGCGAGGCCGGCGACGCTATTGTTCCGGTGGTGACGCAGATCGGCATCGTGCTCTTGTGGCTGTCTGCTTTGCTGACGCTCTATACCGGCTGGGATTATCTTTATGCGGGTCTGCATCATCTTTATCAGGAGGATGCGTGAAGGTTCGTTACTTCGCCTGGGTGCGCGAACGCGTCGGTCTGGCGGAAGAAGACGTCGATCCACCCTCCGGCATCGCGACCGTCGCCGACCTGGTGGCGTGGCTCACCAAACGAGGCGAGGGCTACGCTTACGCTTTTGAGAATCCAAAAGTGATCCGCGCCGCGATCGACAAGACCCATGTGCGCGCCGACGCGCGGATCGCGGGCGCGGGCGAAATCGCTTTTTTCCCGCCCATGACGGGCGGATGATATTTTACGATGAACACGACCGTCCGATTGCAGCGTGAAACCTTCGACGCCGCGGCCGAGGTGAGGAAACTCACGTCAGGGCGCACCGATGTCGGTGCCGTGGTGACCTTCACCGGCATTTGCCGCGCCGACGAAAACGGCGAACCGATCGCCGCGCTGACGCTCGAACATTATCCCGGCATGGCGGAAGCCGAGATTGCGCGCCACCTCGAAGAGGCGCGCGCGCGCTGGCCGCTGCTCGGCGTCACCGTGATCCACCGTTTCGGGCGAATCGCGCCGGGCGAGGACATCGTGATGGTGGCGACGGTGTCGAGCCGCCGCCAGGCGGCGTTCGCCGCGGCCGAATTTCTGATGGATTATCTGAAAACCCGCGCGCCGTTCTGGAAGCAGGTCGAAAAGACGAGCGGCAAGACATTGGTCAAGACCTGGGTCGAGACCAAGAGTGCCGACGATTCCGCGGCCGATCGCTGGTCGTCGGCACCGGCACCGCGGCGCGGAACGGCGAAATAACTACGTGCTATTTTTGCCTGCCTAGCTTTTTCGTTGCAGCATGATCTTTTCGGAAAACCGGCTTCCACTTTTTCGGATCATGCTCTAAATCGCGCCACCATGAAGTCGACGAAGGCCCGCACGTTCGGCGTGAGGTGGCGCGTCTGCGGATAAACCAGAGAGATCGGGTCGGCCTTCGGGTAAAACTTCTCCAGGATCGGAATAAGCCGTCCCCGCGCGATCTCGGAGTCCAGATAATAATTGTGCAGTTGCGCGATGCCGCAGCCGTCGGCGGCCGCGTCGCACATCGCAGCGCCGTCGCTGAAGCTCATCGTGCCGTTGGGCGTGAGCGATCATCGCTCCGCGCAATGACGGCGATGCTACGCCGCCGCGGCCTTGCCCTTCGGCTGCACTTCGGCGGTGTAGTCGTCCATCAGCTGCTGCGTGATGCGGCCGGGAGTGAACTTCCAGTCGGCGATCTCGGCGACGGCGGTGACCTCGGCGGCCGATCCGGTGATGAAACATTCGGAGAAGCCCGACAGTTCTTCCGGCATGATGCGGCGCTCGATCACGTCCATATTGCGCCGTCGCGCCAGCTCCATTGCGGTCGAGCGTGTGATGCCGGCGAGGAAACAGTCGGCGATCGGCGTGTGGATCTTGCCGTCCTTGACGAAGAAAATATTGGCGCCGGTGCATTCGGCGACGCGGCCCTGCCAGTCGAGCATCATCGCGTCGGCATAGCCGCGCTTTTCGGCGCGGTGCTTGGAGACGGTGCAGATCATATAGAGGCCCGCCGCCTTGGCGAGGCAGGGCGCCGTCTTCGGATCGGGCCGGCGATATTCGGCGAGATCGAGCCTGATGCCCTTCAAACGCTGCGCTGGGTCGAAATAGCTCGGCCACTCCCAACTGGCGATGGCGAGATGGATCTTGTTGTTTTGCGCCGAGACGCCGAGCGCCTCGGAGCCACGCCAGGCAATCGGCCGCACATAGGCGTCTTTCTGATTATTCTTTTCCAGAACGAGGCGCTTGGCGGCGTCGATCTCGGCGACGCTATAGGGAATTTCAAAGTCCATAATCTGCGCTGAATTCTTCAGCCGCGTCGAATGCGCGGTGCTGTGGAAAACGGTGCCGCCATAGGCGCGCTCGCCCTCGAAAACAGCGCTCGCGTAGTGCAGGCCGTGGGTGAGCAGGCTGATCTTGCAGTCCGCCGTCGGAATGAGCTTTCCGTCGAACCAGATCAGGTCGGATCGTTCGTCAAACGGCACTGCCATGGTCTAGCGCCCCTCGCGGAGCCTCCCTTGATGGCCGACTCGCTCCAAACCTTGCCGGTAACGATGCACTTTCATCGGCAATGTGCGGTAGGCCGTGCGCTTTTGCGTCGGGAGCGGACTCCCGTTATGGTCTCGGCTACTCCAAGAAACGCGTCATCAGAACGCGCTACGGCGCGTTCCGCAACGTCCGGAGCGGCCCGGTTACGAAACGATATCGTGCTCGGAGATTAACAAGCAACTCGAAATATGTCAATATAGCTGACCTAAATGGCCGATATCACCATCGTGAGCACACCCCGTTCCACCGCAGCGGCGATCGAGCCCGCACAAGATGCGGATGAGCCGTATTTCGATCTCATCGAGCTGTTGTTCTTCGCATACCGCGACTTCGTCGGCGACCCTGACGAAGTTCTGGAAAAGCTCGGCTTCGGGCGGGCGCACCATCGCGTGCTGCATTTCGTCAACCGCAATCCCGGCATGAAAGTCGCCGAACTGCTCGACGTCTTGAAGATCACCAAGCAATCGCTCGGCCGTGTGCTCAAGCAACTCATCGACAAGGGCTATGTCGTGCAGAAGGCCGGCGCCAATGATCGCCGCCAGCGGCTGCTCTATGCCAGCCCCGCTGGCGAAGTGCTGGCGATGAAGCTCGTCGGATTGCAGACGGCGCGCATCGCGCGCGTGCTTGGCGAACTCGGACCCGATGCGCGCGAGGCGGCGCGGCGCTTTCTCGCCGGCATGATCGATGCCGAGGATCGCGAACGCGTGCTGCGCCTGATCGCGCATGGTGACCGGGTGCGGGCCCGCGGCAAAGACGACGTGTCATGACGAGCACGGACGTAAAGCCCGCCGCAAGCAAGCCCGAAGGTGCTGCGCCCAATCCGGCCGACGACGCGCCGCATCTTCTCGTTGTCGATGACGACCGGCGCATTCGCGCGCTGTTGTCGCGCTTCCTGCTCGGCGAAGGGTATCGCGTCTCGACCGCCGAGACGGCGGCCGACGCCAGAGCCAAGCTTGCCGGTTTGAAATTCGATCTGCTCATTCTCGACGTCATGATGCCGGGCGAAAACGGTTTCGATTTCGCGCGCACCATCCGCACCACGTCTACGGTGCCGATCCTGATGCTGACCGCGCGCGACGAGAAGGAAAACCGGATCAAGGGCCTCGAAATCGGCGCCGACGATTATTTGTCGAAACCGTTCGAGCCGCGCGAGCTGGCGCTGCGCGTCGCCAATATTCTCAAGCGCGCCCGGCCGCCGATTGCGGCGCCGGTGGAATCGGTGCGGTTCGGGCCCTTCGTCTACCACCTGGCACGCGGCGAATTGCGCAAAGGCGAAGAGGTCATCCGGCTCACCGACCGCGAGCGCGACATGCTGCGCGTGTTGACCACGAGCGTGGGCGAGACCGTGCCGCGCCAGGCGCTCGCCGGCGCCGGCGAAGCCGTCAGCGAGCGCACCGTCGACGTGCAAGTGAACCGGCTGCGCCGCAAGATCGAACGCGATCCGAGTAATCCGCTGATCGTGCAAACCGTGCGCGGCGTCGGTTACCGGCTGGTCGCGACGGCCTGAGCGGCGCCATTGATGCCAGACATGGAAGCTTAGATGGTAAGCTTAGACGATGGCATCGGACGCTTGCGCAACGCCGCCGGGCAGGTGGCGGACGCGGCGAACGCTGTCGCCGGCTTTTTTGCCGCGGCGGCGCGGCCGATCGTCGGCCCTTGGGACCGCCTGGGACGCTTTCTCAAATCGGTGATGCCGAAGGGGCTTTATGCCCGTTCGCTCTTGATCATCATCGTGCCGATGGTGGTGCTGCAATCGGTGGTCGCTTTTCTGTTCATGGAGCGACACTGGAATTTGGTGACAAACTATCTGTCGTCGGCGGTGACGCAGGAGATCGCGACCCTCATCGACGTCTACAAGACTTACCCGCAGGATCCCGATCACGCGCAGCTCCGCCGCATCGCGCAGGATCGCCTCGGCCTTGTCGTCGACTTCCTGCCGGGCGCGCAACTGCCGCCGCCCGGGCCGAAGCCGTTTTTCTCGCAGCTTGACGAGGCCCTGTCGGAACAGATCAGCAAACAGATCGGCTTGCCGTTCTGGATCGACACCGTGGGCCGCTCGTCGATCGTGGAAATCCGCATCAAGCTCGACGACACGATCATGCGCGTCTTCGCCAGGCGCGCCGATGTTTACGATCCCAATTCCTGGATCTTCCTGGTCTGGATGGTGGCGACGTCGCTCGTCGTGCTCGCCATCGCCATCGCGTTCCTGCGCAACCAGATTCGGCCGATCGTGCGGCTCGCCGACGCCGCCGAAGCTTTCGGCAAGGGCCGCGAGGCGCAAAACTTCCGGCCGCGTGGCGCGCGCGAAGTGCGCCGCGCCGCGGCCGCGTTTCTCGAAATGAAGGGCCGCGTCGAGCGCGCCATCGAGCAGCGCACCACGATGCTCGCCGGCGTCTCGCACGATCTGCGCACGATCCTCACCCGCTTCAAGCTCGAACTCGCGCTTCTCGGCGAGACGCCGGAAATCGACGCCATGAAGAAGGACGTCGACGAGATGGCGGCGATGCTCGAGGCCTATCTCGCTTTCGCACGCGGCGACATGGGCGAACAATCGGCGCCGACCGATATGGCCGCGTTGCTGGAAGAGCTCAAGCTTGAGACCGAGCGCCACGGCCGGCGCTCAAGCGTCAGCTTCTATGGCCAACCGGAAGTGACGGTGCGGCCGGCGGCGTTCAAGCGCTGCCTCGCCAATCTCGTCACCAATGCCGGGCGCTTCGGCTCGACTGTCGCCATCACCGGCCATCGCGATCACCGCTGGCTTAACGTCACGGTGGACGACGACGGGCCCGGCATTCCGGTGCAAATGCGCGACGACGTGTTCAAGCCGTTCCTGCGGCTGGACGACGCGCGCAATCAGGACGAGGGCGGCACCGGCTTGGGCCTTGCCATCGCCCGCGACATCGCCCGCTCGCACGGCGGCGACATTACGCTCGGCGACAGCCCGCTCGGGGGTCTGCGGGCAAATGTCCGCGTGCCGGTGTGATCCCGAGACCGGCCTCACAACACTCTTGAATCTGCGGCGATTTCTCGCCATTTCGGTGCCGGTGACTCGTCGCCCAAATCATCGCTGAATTCTTGCCAAGGATACCGTCATGGCCGTTGCTGAAGACGCCAAAGCCGAAGAGAAGTCCGAGAGCCGGCCGTTCGAGGCCCATCCTTTCCAGGCCGACGTCGCCAAGCTCCTGCACCTGATGGTGCACTCGGTTTATTCCGACAAGTCGGTGTTCTTACGCGAATTGATCGCCAATGCGGCCGATGCCTGCGAGCGGCTGCGCTATGAGGCGATTTCCGATCCGGCTTTGCTTGGCCAAGATCCCGGTAACGATATCAAGCTCCGGATCACGATCGCGCTCGATCCCGAGGCAAAGCTGTTGTCCGTCGAGGACAACGGCATCGGCATGAGTCGGGATGAAATGATCGAAGCGCTCGGCACCATCGCGCGGTCCGGCACCAAGGCGTTCCTCGAGAAGGTCGAAGCGGCGCAAGGCGGCGAGAACAAGGACGGCGATAAAGGCGACAAAGCCGGGGAGGCGAGCCCGCTCATCGGCAGGTTCGGCGTCGGTTTCTATTCCGCGTTCATGGTCGCCGAGCGGGTCGACGTGACGTCCCGCCGCGCCGGATCGGATGCGGCTTGGCAATGGACCTCCGATGGCAAGGGCGAGTTCGCCGTGTCGCCGGTCGCCGCCGACGCCGCGCCCCGCCGCGGCACCCGCGTCGTTCTCCACCTGATGGACGATGCAAAAACTTATGCCGAGCGTTCGACAGTCGAGCAGCTTGTGAAGGCGCAATCGGGCCATGTGCCGGTACCGATCGCAGTGGTCGAGAAACCCGGCGCGCAATCCAGCGAGATCACCGACGGCGCGGCGCTGTGGGCAAAGCCCAAATCCGAGATCAAGCCGGCCGACTACACCGACTTCTATCGCAGTGTCGCAGGCGCGTTCGATGAGCCGGCGCTGACGATCCATTACCGGGCGGAGGGGCGGCAGGATTACACGGCGCTGCTGTTCGTGCCCGGTTCGCGGCCGTTCGATCTGTTCGACCCGGACCGCAAAGGGCGGATCAAGCTTTACGTCAAACGCGTCTTCATCACTGACGACGCCGATATCTTGCCGCGTTACCTGCGCTTCGTGCGCGGGCTTGTCGACAGCGCCGATCTGCCGCTGAATGTGTCGCGCGAAAAGATTCAGGAGAGCCCGCTTCTCGCCGCGATCCGCAAAGGCGTGACCGGCCGTGCGCTCTCCGAGCTCGAACGGCTCGCCGACAAGGAGCCGGCGACCTACACCAAGATCTGGGACGTTTTCGGCGCGGTGCTCAAGGAAGGCATCTACGAGGATTTCGAGCGCCGCGATGCGCTGCTCAAGCTGGCGCGCTTTAAGACTACGGCGGGCGGCGACGATTGGCGCAGCCTTGCGGACTATGTTGCGGCGCTGAAAACCAACCAGACCGCGATCTATTATCTTGCCGGCGACGAGATCGGCCGCCTGAAATCGTCGCCGCATCTTGAAGGATTTCAAGCGCGCGGCGTTGAGGTGCTGCTGCTGCCCGACCCGGTCGACACGTTCTGGGTGATGCCGGGCGTGTCGTTCGACGGCAAGCCATTCAAGTCGGTCACGCAAGGCGCGGCGGACTTGGCGCTTATCCCCCGGCTCGACGCCGGTGAGTCGGCGACGCCCGACATCGCGGAAGCGGTCAAGCAATTCCTGGCGTTCTTGAAGTCGACGCTCGGCGATGAAGTCGCGGAGGTGAGGGCGTCGGAACGCCTCACCGACAGCGCAGTCTGCCTGGTGGCGGCGGATTCCGGTCCGGACCGCGCGCTGGAAAAGCTTCTCGCCAATGCCGGGCGATTGACCTCGGCTTCGAAGCCGATTCTTGAAGTCAATCCGCACCACAAGCTCGTGGTTGCGCTCGCGGCATTGGGGGCGGGCGAGCAGAGCTTCAAAGAGGACGCTGCGCATCTTCTGTTCGACGAAGCGCGCCTGCTTGACGGTGATCGCCCGGCCGATGCGCGGCTGTTTTCCGACCGCCTGGCGCGCGTGCTGGAGCGCGGGCTGAAATAAGCATGATCCGGAAAAAGCCTGCCCCCGGACTTGATCCGGGGGTGGAAACCGGTTTTTCGAAAAGATCATGCTCCAACAAAAAATAGCGCGATCCGAAACGAAAGCCGCCCCGGACGTGGTCCGGGGCGGTTCATGCTTTTCCGAAAAGATGACGGCGGAAGAACTTATTCCGCGGGGGTCACCGGCACGCGCTGGCCCGCAAGCTGCACGGGGATCTTGCGATCGTCAGTCACGCCGGTCGTCGCGTCGTCATCCACGTTCAACTCGGCCACCTTTGAGCCCTTGAGCCGCAGATAGAGCTGCGAGCCGATCAGGATGACGCACAGCCCGACAAAGACCGCGCTGATTGGGCGTTCGATGAAGACCAGCATGTCGCCGCGTGAGATCAGCATGGCGCGGCGGAAGTTTTCCTCGAAGCGCGGGCCCAGCACGAAGCCGAGCAGGATCGGCGCGGGGTGGAAGCCGAGGCGGAGCAGGATATAGCCGAACAGGCCGATCGCCGCGACTTCGCCGACCTGGAAGAAGTCGTTGTTGGCGGCGTAGACGCCGATACAGACGAAGAACATCGCGCTCGGGTAGAGGAACTTGTAGGGGATCGCCAGCATCTTCACCCAGATGCCGATCAACGGCACGTTCAGCAGCACCAGCATGATGTTGCCGATCCAGAAACTGGCGACCAGTCCCCAGAAGATATCGGGATGCTGCGAGATGAGCTGCGGACCCGGCACGATGCCTTGGATCATCAAGGCGCCGAGCAGGAGCGCCATGACGGCGTCGCCCGGAATTCCCAGACTCATGGTCGGGATGAAATCGCCCTGCACCGAGGAGTGGGTTGCGGCTTCCGGACAAACCACGCCTTCGATCAGGCCGGTGCCGAACAGCTCCGGATGTTTCGAAATTTTCTTTTCCGTTGCATAGGCGACGAAGGAGGCAATGGTCGGCCCGGTGCCGGGAATGAGCGCGCACAGGCTGCCGATGATGGTGCCGCGCCACATCGGGAAGAAGGCCCGCTTCATGTCGGCCTTGGTCGGACGCATGTCTTTGAAGGTGACATGGGTATATTTGGTGTTGATCGGCGCAACCTGATTGACGCTGCTCATGAACTCGGCGATGCCGAACAGGCCGAGCGCGAGCGCGATCAGCTCGATGCCGTCGTCGAGCTCGGTCATGCCGAACGTGTAGCGCTCCGAACCGGTTTCAAGGTCGGTGCCGACCGAGCCGAGGAACAGCCCAAGCACCGTCATCGCCACGCCCTTGATCGGCGAGCCGCGCGCGAGCGTCGAGCCCGCCAGCAAACCGAGCAACATCAGCGAGCACACTTCGGCCGGGCCGAATTGCAGCGCCGCCCGGACAAGGAGCGGCGACAGGAAAACCATTTCGGTGATGCCCCAGGAGGCGCCGACGAACGAGGCGAACACCGTGAGGCCGAGCGCGACGCCGCCGCGGCCCTGCTTGGTCATCGGGAAGCCGTCGAGACATGTTACGGCGTGCGGCGGGTGGCATGGCAAATTGAGCAGGATCGAGCAGATGGCGCCGCCGTATTGGGCGCCGTACATGACGCCGCCGAGCATCAGGATGGCGGCGACCGGCTTCATGCCGAAGGTGAGCGGCAGAAGAATTGAGATCGTGGCGAGCGGGCCCATGCCCGGCAGCACGCCGACCATGTTGCCGACAAGAACGCCGATGAAGCAGAACATCAAATTGTGCGGCTCAAGCGCAACGCCAAAGCCGTACCAGAGGTCGGTAACTGCGGTCCCGATCACGGTGCGCCCTTCCACGTGAGGATCGGCATGGGCACCTGGAGAAAGTAGGAGAACAGTGCGACGCCGAAAATGGTTATGACGGTCGCCAGAATTATCGAGCCCAGCCACGTCGCATTTTTATCGCCGACGGCGGCGATCAAGACGCATGAGAATGTCGCCGGGATCATTCCGAAGTAGCGCCCGAAGAAGATGAAACACACCGGGCTCATGAGAATGCAGAACCAAGCCCACCATTGCGGATATTCCGGCAACAGGTTCTGGTCCTCTGCACTGCCGTCCGTTGACGACATTCCCGCGACAGCGATGGCGATGCCGAGAAGAACGAGGAGCACGCCGAGCGCGGTCGGCAGAAACCCCGGTCCCATATGCATGAGGGTGCCGGCGCGGTAGCTCGTGCCCTTCAGCGCAATGCCGAGGCCGAGCAGCACCATCAAGCCGCCAGCGTAGAAGTCCCGCTTGCCCATCAGCTCGCGGAGTGGGCTAGTGGAAGGCCGCAATTTTTCCTCCCGGCGCCGCTTCGGGGCCTTTGACTAGAGCTCGTCCCGATATTGTTCGAAACGAGGAACTACAACAAGTGGCGAGGTGTTCCGTAGCGACCAGGTGTCGCGGATAGCGTATCGCGATAGTTCCTGGCCGCGGGTCTCCCGCCGTTTTCCCCCTGCCGCGGTTTTTCGGCACAGTGGAGACCCTGCATTCGGCAGGTTCTAGACGATATAGGGCACCGCGCAGGCGCGCAACTCCTATGTATGACGGCACGATGATGCCGGTAGGGAGCGTTCGACTATATTTAATGGCCGACCGGTTTATTCCAATTGGCCTGCCGTCGGCAAGTAATAACACCGCAAGAGCCTTAGTTCGTCGCAGAAGCGGCGCAAACAAATCCGGACTGTCGTTGCGAACATTGCCGACGCGCCGGTCCACCGGCCAATAAGCCATGCCGGCGCCGGGATAAGGCTTGAGCATGGCCTTGAGTTGCGCCGCATTTGCCGCGGTTTCACCGAGCCGAGCGGCCCAATGGTCTGGCGGCAGCAGCACCGGCATGCGGGCATGCAAGGGTTGCAGAAGCGCGTTGGCGGTCGAGGTGATGATGGCGAAGGATTTGACCGCGTCGCCGCCCGGTGCGTTCCATGAATCCCACAGGCCGGCAAAGGTCATTGGCCCGCGATTACTTAGGCCCACAGCGAAGGGTTGTTTATCGCTGTCGCGCCACTCGTAATAGCCGTCGGCGATCACCAGGCAGCGGCGGCCCGTGTTCCAGGCGGCGCGGAAGGCCGGCGCGTATCGATGCCTTCGGCGCGGGCGTTGAAGGTCGAGTGTCCGATCTTGAGGGCTTCGGTCCAAGATTGGGTGGAGCCCGGCACGAGACCCCAGCGCATCAGAGTGAGCGTGCGTTCGCCGTTTCGCGAGACGACAACCGGCAGCTTGGACGTCGGCGCCGCGTTCCAGCGCGGTTTGTAATTGCCGATCTCGTCCCAGTCGATCTTCAGATCGAGTTTGATTTCGGAAACATCGTCGGGAAGCTTGGCGCGTCCGCACATGACATTACTCCTTGACTCCTTGGCGAAGCTCCCGTGAGTGGTTGGGTGATGTTCGCTCAATGAAAGTCTCGGCTCTTGAGCATCCGCCAGGAGCCTTCCTGGTGTGACGGACACGAAACCGCCGGTAGCGAGAGATCGCCGTCGCACGTCCCTTCACGCAATTTGGGAAGCGCGGCGGAGAGATCGATAAAACTTTCCGCGACCACATGGATGACGAGACCGGCGCGCTGTAGGCGCCCGCGTACGGCGAGGAAACGCGCCGTCATCACCGTGCGGCGGTTTTTTTCAAAGACCTTCGGCCAGACGATAACGTTGGCGATGTCGGTCTCGTCCTCCAGCGTCATGAACACGACGCCTTTCGACGTGCCGGGCCGTTGCCGCACCAGGACGAGGCCCGAGACGGTGACAAACGCGTCCTGCGACAAGGCGTCGCTACGAAGCTGCGTGTTGTGGATAACGCCGAGCGCGGTGAGGTTTTCGCGGAAAAAACGCATGGGATGCGCTTTCAGCGACAGGCCGGTCGCGACGTAATCTTCAACCACGTGTTCGCAGAGCGGCATGGCAGGGAGCGCGACTTCAGGCTCCGGGAAAAGCTCGTCGCTCAGGTGAGGTGTGAGGAGCGGTAGCGTTTCTTCCAGGCTAGTTGAAGCTGTGCCGGCGGAAGCTGAGTTGGCGGCAGCCGCATTTGCTGAAGCCGTTTTGCGCGGACGCGCTCCGATCATGTCGAGCCGCCGCGCCGCCCATAATGCTGAGCGCCGATCGAGGCCCAGCGAACGAAACGCATCTGCTTCGGCAAGCCGTTCGATGGTGAAACGTGAAATGCCGGCGATGGCCGCGAGCCGCTCGATCGAGGAAAAGCCATTGCCGCGCGCGGCAATGAGCTTATTCAACTCGGCTTCGCTGAGGCCGTGAATCTGGCGGAAGCCGAAGCGGACGGCATGACCCCCACCC
>Ga0207416_1001683_pt1 | contig 27525 bp, 21 predicted proteins | sample PaiPotPPM11metaG_FD_184107 | JGI IMG/M metagenome (GOLD analysis project Ga0207416, IMG submission 184107) | Iron sulfur acid spring bacterial and archeal communities from Banff, Canada, to study Microbial Dark Matter (Phase II) - Paint Pots PPM... ... | reverse complement strand
AGCCAAACGTGCCTCCTGGCTGCAAGCTCTTGCGCGCTGGGCTTTCATCGCAGATCAGGCTATCCACTCCCCCCGGCTCGCGCCACTCAAAACACGCAGGGGGAATCAACTTTATAACACAGTAGTACTAGGAGAACCGGCGCTGCCGGTGGCCCGCAACGGCCCTTGATCCTTGCTCCCGTTTCGGCCGCACAACTGCAGCGCGTCTGCGCGCCCTCGTCCAGCAGGTGATCGCGAGCTGCGAGTGGCAGTCCGGAACGCCGCCGCCTTCCTCTCTACGCTGCCCGCGGCGCGGAGCAGCACGCCACGCTCGATGCTCCACGCCCGACGCTCCACGCCGCCGGAGCCCGCGCAGCGGGCGGCCCGCGCGTAGCCTGGGGCGCAAGCCCCAGGAAATCCGACGGCACGCGTTAGAACCGGCGCAGCCGGTGGCCCGCAACGGACCTCGACCCCACGCCTTTACCCGTGTAGTCCGGGCACCCACCACTCCGTCCCCGTTTCCGCTTACGGGGCCTGCGTACGGGTGTCTTGCCGACGCTTCCGCAATGTGGACATCATGGCGGCTGTGGGCCAGACCTACACGCAATTGCTGTACCACTTCGTCTTCGCGACCCAGGGCCGCCGGCCCTGGCTGGAGTTGGCGTGGCGGCCGCGACTCTGTGAGTATCTCGGCGGCATGGTCCGGCAGGCCGGAGGCGCCTCCTACGGCATCAATGGAGTCGGCGACCATCTCCACCTCCTCTTGCGCCTGCGTCCAGAGGCGCCGCTTGCCACCCTGATGCGCGACTGGAAGGCGTACAGCTCGCGCTGGGTGCACCGCAACGTTCCCGGCGCCGCGGCATTCGCCAGCGCGGCTACAGCGTTTTTACCGTGAGCCCCTCGCACAAGGATCGCGTGGCCGCTTACATCGCACACCAAGAGGCGCACCACGCCAAGGTCTCGTTCGAGCAGGAGATGGCCATGCTTCTGCGCCTGCACGGGATTGAGCGCGCTGGCTGAGGCGTCCGTTGCGGGCCACCGGCTGACGCCGGTTCGGCGCGATCTGACCGCGATTTTCCTGGGGCTTGCCGCCCCAGGCTACGGGCGGACCGCCCGCTGCGCGGGCTCCGGAGGAGTGGTGCGCATCGTGGTGACAGCGCCGTCAGTCGCGTTCCATCGCGGCGCCGCAGCCACGGGGCGAGCAGACTGCCCGCCGCCCGCGCCCGGCAGGGCGAACCGCACGTAGCCCGGGGCGGAGCGCAACCGCGCAGCGGTGGAGCGGAACCCCGGGAAAGCCGCAGCAGACATGCACGAACCCTGCAGGGTGGCCCGCAACACAACCAGACTCAGGGGCGTTGCGTCCCATTGACTGAAGCTCATGAACATCACCATCCCTCTCGGGTGGCCGCGCCGCTACCGATATCGCTACTTTGAGGCGGGACTCCCGGAAGAAAATTCCGGGACGGTGCTGGTCCAAGGCGAACAGGATGCGGGCGGAGTGGAAGCCCATTTGCAAACCCTACGCGAGCAAGGCGTTGTCGCGAGCTACGCTTGGGAGCACGGCGAGCCAGCGTGGATGGATGTGAACACGTTCTTGGTTACACTGCCGGATGCGGCGGACAAGGAACCCGACGCTGCGATCGTGCTTACGAGACCTGGAAGGCGGCGCAACGGCAAGCCGATGCCGCGCGCGAGGAGTTGACCCGCATCCATGACGACTACCTACGAGCTCTGAGGGGGCGGGATGCCGCCTCCGCCGTCTATCGCAGGGCGCAGGAAGCTGCCGAGCGAGCCTTTCGCGAGTTTCAGGCCGCCGTGCCATTGGCAGGCAGGCCTCCTCTGACGGGTTGAGGTGCGGAACTGGCTGAACCGGAGCACGACCGTGAAGAACTCACACCAACTCCCTGACCCCGACACCGACGCGTACGTCGCCTTGCTCGATCGGGTCACCGATACCGTGCTGGAAGTCGCCACGCCGTACATTTCCAATGCCCGGCAGGCCGAGAGGTTCGCGATGGACGTCCTGCAGAGTCTTGAGACGCACCTCGCCGCCGAGCTTCGCTACGTTGCCACGGGCCGCGGTGACGGCTGCAACGGCACCCGCGCCATGGAACTGCGCCACGCCAGGCGCACGGCACGCTGAACGTCCGGCCAGGTCCTTCGATCAATGCCGGTCAAGCTTCGATTACGGTAAGCCACCCGCGCACCCGAACCGGTGAGGGTGACCCGCAACGCTGCCGCTTGGGCGCAACTCCCTTGAGGTGCGTGGAACGTTCTGGCATTCTGGCGAGAATGGCTTCCCTCAACGATGGCGCCTCCCCCCTAGCCAGATCCTGGTACAGCGCATCGATTCCAAGTTTTCTCAACAGTTCAGGTAGCGAAATTCTCGGCGTCTTGGCCGGTAACTCGGGGTATGCGCTGCTTGACGATCAACGTCGCGCTTGGCAAACACAGGTCGACGTCCTCAAACAAGCTCTGCCGGGAATTGACGGGAACGTCTTTTTTGAATTCACAGTTCCGCGAATGGGTCGGCGAATCGACGTCGTTATCCTGTTGCCCTCCGTTGTATTCGTTTTGGAGTTCAAGGTCGGCGAATCAAAGTTCGACGCTGCCGCACAGGAGCAGGTTTGGGATTACGCGCTCGATTTAAAAAACTTCCATGGGGCAAGCCACCACGTTGCAATCGTCCCAGTGTTGATTGCGACTGAGGCTCCCGCCTCGCGCCAGGTAAACTTTGTCAGTGGAGCCGATGGGGTGTACCAGCCCCTTCTTATCTCGCCCGACTCTTTGAGGGACAGGCTAATCCTCGGCGCGCAATTGACGGGTCAACCTATAAACGCGGAGGAATGGTCGCAATCTCCATATAGGCCAACTCCGACCATCATTGAAGCGGCACGCGCCCTCTATGCCCAGCATTCTGTTCAGGAACTTGCACGTTTCGACGCGGATGCTCTCAACCTTAGGGACACCTCCGACTACATCCTCTCGCTGGTTGATAACACTCGAAGGTACAGCCGGAAAGCCATCTGCATTGTGACGGGAGTGCCTGGTGCGGGGAAGACGCTGGTAGGACTGAACCTGGCAACCAGCCGCGAAAACATTGGGTCGGGTTTGCAGCTAGGTTTGGCGGAGAGCACAAGCGGTGACCATGGCCCAGCGTCTAATGCTGTCTTTCTTTCCGGAAACGGTCCTCTTGTCGCTGTGCTGCGGGAGGCGCTCACGCGTGACGAGTTTCAGCGTCGTAAAGCGCAGGGGACGCCAGTACGCAAGTCTGTTATCAACCGTAGCGTGAGCTCGTTCATCCAGAACGTTCATCACTTCAGAGACGAGGGTCTTCGCGATCGATCCACACCGCCCGCTGAGCACGTGGTGGTCTTTGACGAGGCGCAACGAGCCTGGACGCTGGACAAGACCGTGCAGTTCATGGAACGTAAAAAGAAGCAGCCGGGATTCGATCAGTCGGAGCCTAATTTTTTGATCTCATGTATGGATCGGCATAAGGACTGGGCAGTGATTGTGTGTCTCGTCGGGGCGGGACAGGAAATTAATACCGGGGAAGCCGGGATTGACGAATGGATCGAAGTGGTCCTGAGGTTCTATCCTGACTGGGAGTTGCACGTTTCCAATCACTTGCGGGACATTGAGCATTCTGCGACAGCTCTGGATAAAGTGAAGTCACGCCCCAAAACACACTTTGCAAACGAGCTACATCTCGGGGTGTCAATGCGTTCCTTTCGCTCAGAGAAGGTGTCGCACTTTGTTCAGGCACTGTTGGGGACCGACCTCGATACTGCACGCCAAACGTTTGACCAGATTAAGGTGCAATATCCGGTCGTACTAACCCGCGATCTCGCCAAAGCTAAACATTGGGTGCGGTCGCGGGCGAGAGGAACGGAGCGTTTTGGGTTGGTTGCATCTTCAAAAGCCCGGAGGCTTAAACCGTTCGCGATCGACATCCGCGTCGAAGTTAATCCAGTGTACTGGTTCTTGAACGACCGCGATGATACAAGATCCAGCTTCTACCTGGAAGATGCTGCAACGGAATTTCAAGTTCAGGGTCTTGAGCTTGACTGGGCCTGCATCACGTGGGACGGCGACTTGCGATGGACGGATCAGGGATGGAGCTATCAATGGTTCCGAGGAAATTCATGGGTGAAAATCGCCAACAAGGAGAACCGAAAATATCTCCTCAACGCTTACCGTGTTTTGCTAACTCGTGCACGACAGGGCATGGTGATATTTGTCCCACGAGGGGACCCTACTGACGATACCCGCCGCGCAAGCTTCTATGACTCTACATTTCTCTACCTGACGCGATGCGGAGTGCCAGAACTGTAGGGGACTGAGCTCAGCAGGAGATTAGCGGAGCACGAGAATTGCAATCCCCTTTGGGACTGTAAGTAGCTCGACGCGGCTCCCTCACCCCGCGTTCGCCGCCGGCGCCGCGACGCTCGCCGCCGCTGCCGCTTCGCCGGGCCGTTCGTAGTCGCAGTCGTCCTTGGCGCAGGCGATGACTGGGCCGGCTTTTAGCTGTTTCTGGACCAGGTAGGGGCTGCCGCACTTCGGGCAGGGTTCGTTCAGCGGCCACTGCCAGGTGCTGAACTTGCACTCCGGGTAGCGGATGCAGCCGTAGAAGGTCTTGCCGCGCTTGCTGCGCTTCTCCGCCAGCTCGCCCTGCTTGCACTCCGGGCAGGGCACGCCGACCAGCTTCTGCTTGATGTACTTGCACTCCGGGTAGCCGCTGCAGGCGGTGAACTCGCCGAAGCGGCCGAACTTCACCACCAGGTTCTTGCCGCACTGCGGGCACTTCTCCTCCAGCGGCACGTCGGCCTGTTTCTGCGGGCCGTCGAGGCGGCGCGTGGTCTTGCACTCCGGGTAGCCGGTGCAGGCCATGAACTGCCCGAAGCGGCCGCGCTTGAGCACCATCTGGCGGCCGCAGTTCTCGCAGTACTCCTCGTTGGTGTTCTCGGTGAGCTGCTCGGCGTTCTCCAGGTCGGGCAGGTCAATGGTCAGCTCGCGCGTGTTGGTGCACTCCGGGTAGCCCGAGCAGGCGACGAAGCTGCCGTGCTTGCCCCAGCGGATGATCATCGGCTTGCCGCACTTCTCGCAGATCAAGTCGGTGGGCTTCTCCATCCGCTTGATGTTCTCCATGTGCTTCTCGGCGTAAGCCAGGCTCTTGGAGAAGCGCTTGTAGAACTCCCCCATCGTGTCGGTCCACTTCTCGCGGCCCTCCTCGATGTCGTCGAGCTTCTCCTCGAGGCGGGCGGTGTACTCGAGGTCGAAGATCTCCTTGAAGTTCTGCACCAGCAGGTCGCTGGTCACGAGGCCGAGCTCGGTGGGCATGAACTTGCCGCCGGTCTTGGTGGCGTAGCCGCGGTCCTGGATGGTGCTTAGGATGGCGGCGTAGGTGGAGGGCCGCCCGATGCCCTTCTCCTCGAGTTCCTTGACCAGCGAGGCCTCGGTATAGCGCGGCGGGGGCTCGGTGAAGTGCTGCTCGGGCTTCACGCTCAGCAGCTTGAGGACCTGTTTCTCCTCGAGCGCCGGCAGCTTGTGCTTGAGCGCCTCGTCCTCGTCGTCGGTCTTGTCCTTGCTCTCCTCGTAGACCTTGAGGAAGCCGTCGAACTTCAGCACCGAGCCGGTGACGCGCAGCAGGTACTTGTCGGCCTGCTTGGGCTGCGTGGCCTCGATCTCGACCGTGGTCTGGTCGAAGACGGCGGGCTGCATCTGGCTGGCCACGAAGCGCTGCCAGATGAGCTTGTAGACCTTGTACTCGTCCTCGCTGAGGTAGCGGCGGATGCTCTCCGGGTCGCGCGTGGCGGAGGAGGGGCGGATGGCCTCGTGGGCATCCTGGGCGTTCTTCTTGCTCTTGAAGTAGTTGGGACCCTCGGGGAGGTAGCCGGCGCCGTACTGGTCGCCGATGAACTCGCGGACCTCCTTGATGGCGTCCTCCGAGACGCGCGTCGAGTCGGTGCGCATGTAGGTGATCAGGCCGACCGAGCCCTCGGCGCCCAGCTCGACGCCTTCGTACAAGCGTTGCGCCAGCCCCATGGTGCGCTTCACGCCGAAGCGCAGCTTGCGGCCCGCGTCCTGCTGCAGCTTGCTGGTGATGAAGGGGGGCAGCGGGTTACGCCGCCGCTCCTTGCGCTCGACCGAGCGGACCGTGTAGGCGGCCTTCTCGAGGAAGGCGTTGACGACGGCGGCGCGCTCGCCGTCCGGGAGGGCCAGCTCCTCCTTGGGCAGCGTGCCGTCGGGGTTGAACTGGCGCACCACGCGGGCGTCGAAGTAGGGCGCCTTGCCCGCCGAGAGATGGGCGTCGATGGTCCAGTACTCTTCCTTGACGAAGGCCTTGATCTCGCGCTCGCGCTCCACCACCAGGCGCAGCGCCACCGTCTGCACCCGCCCGGCGGAGATGCCGCGCCGCACCCGGTCCCAGAGCAGTGGCGAGACCTGGTAGCCCACGATGCGGTCCAGCACGCGGCGCGCCTGCTGCGCGTCCACCAGGTTCTGGTCGATGTCGGTGGGCTTGGCAAAGCCCTCCTGCACGCCGCGCTTGGTGATCTCGTTGAAGGTAACGCGGCGGATGGTCTTGCCCTTCTCCTTCAGCTCGCTGGCCAAGTGCCAACAGATGGCCTCGCCTTCGCGGTCGGGATCGGCCGCCAGGTAGATGCTCGTCGCCTTCTTGCCCGCCTTCTTAATGGCGGCAATCACCTTCTCCTTGCCCGGGATGACCACGTAGGTGGGCTCGAAGTCGTTCTCGATGTCCACCGCCAAGTCCTTCTTGGGAAGGTCCTTGACGTGGCCCAGCGAGGCGAGAACCTCGAAGTCCGCCCCCAAGTACTTGCCAATGGTCTTCGCCTTGGCGGGGGATTCGACGATGACGAGCGATTTAGCCATGTTGACGGTTGTCGGTTTTCAGTTGTCGGTTGTCGGTTGCCGGCGCGGCCCGCTACTGGGGGGCTCCGCCCTCCCCAGAGTCCCGGGGCGAGCTCGGCCTACGGTTCCAAGTCCCCCCGATCGGCCGGGGGACTCATGGCACTGTAGCAGAACCTTAGATGTATCGGGGGTGCTGAGGATTAGAGCCGGTCGCCGGGACGGGGGATTCATGGGTTTCTATTTGGTTGACTGGTAAGAGTTTAGGTGCGGCGTAGTCGGTGGTGACGATGGGAACGGTGGGGGGGGTGGGGGGTAGGGAGTGTAGAGCGTAGAGGGTAGGCCAGTGGATGGTAAAGACGTTGCGGGCCACCGGCTTACGCCGGTTCGCCCGCAACGCGGGCTCTGTGAGGTGGCGCCCTCCACGCTCCTCCTCGCTCCACGCCCACACCGGTCTCCCCGCGCCCGCTCCACGCTTCATGCTCCACTCTTCGCCCCCCACCCCCCACCTCTTCTCACGCGCTCACGGTCACGAAATGCATCCCCGGCAGCTGCCGCACGCGGCCGGCGAGTTCGAGCTCGAAGAGCAGGGCCAGCAGGGCGGGGGTGGAAAAGTCGAGACGCTCGGCGAGGGTGTCCACGTGGGTGGCCTCGTCGGCGCGCAGGGCGCGCAGCACGGACTGGGCGGCGGGCAGGGGGGCGGGTTGCGGGGCGTCTCCTCGATTGCCCGCGGGGTTCCCAGCTAGCTCCTCGGCGGCCGCCGGGGGAGCGTTGAGGCGCTGCCGCACCGTGGTCGGCAGTTCCTCCAGGATGTCGGCCACCGCGCTGACCAGCTTGGCGCCCTGCTTGATGAGCGTGTTGGGCAGCCAGGCCTGCTTGTTGACCACGGTGCCGGGGACGCCGAAGACCTCGCGGTTCTGCTCCAGCGCCATGCGGGCGGTGACCCGCGAGCCGCTGAACTCGCCGCCCTCGATGATCAGCACGCCGAGCGCCAGCCCGCTGATGATGCGGTTGCGGATGGGGAAGTTCTGCGGCGTGGGGGAGGCGGTCAGGGGGAACTCCGTGACCCAGGCGCCGCCCTGCGCGAGGATGCGTGCGGCGAGCTTGCCGTGTTCGCGGGGATAAATAATGTCGAGGCCGGTGCCGAAGACGGCGATGGTGAGGCCGCCGGCCTCGAGGCAGCCCTTGTGACTTTCGCCGTCGATGCCGCGGGCGAGGCCGCTGAAGACGGTCAGGCCCCAGGCGGCGAGGTCGCGGCTGAGGCGCTCCGCCATGAGGCGGCCGTACTGGGTGGGGTGGCGCGTGCCGACCACGGCAATGCCGAAGGTATCGAGCGCCGCCACCGCGCCGCGTACATAAAGGACCGGCGGCGGGTCATAGATCTCGCGCAGCCGCACCGGGTATTCGCGCTGGTGCAAGGTGAGCACGGTGATGCCGGCGTCGCGGGTGCGGGCAAATTCTTCCTCGCCGAGGGCAAGCGAGCGGCCATCGGCGATGTGCTGCGCGATCTCGGGGCGCAGGCCACAGCCTTCGAGTTCGGTGAGCGGGGCGGCGAGGGCGGCCTCGGCGCCCCCGAAGGTCGCGATCAGACCGTGCATGCCCCGCAGTCCCAGCCCCGGGGTGAGCAGCAGGCCGAGCCACGCGGCGGGGTCGGGCGGAACGGCGACGGCCATATCCGGCAGCGTAGAGAGCCCGCGGCCGGGAATCAATTCGCCCGAAGGGGTGGGGGAGGGAAACCTGGGCGGTGGAGGGTGGAGCGATGTGGGAGGTAGCGCCGTTGCGTCCCGGAGGGGCGAAACACATGCGTTACCCCGCGCTCCTTGAGGGCGAAACACATGTGTCACCCACTCCCCACCGTCCACAGCCCCCTTTCCCACCCCCCACGTTCTCCTTGACTTCATTTGGTAAGCGATTACAATGCAGGGCGATCCCGTGTGTGGTGCCCGTGACGCCGTCGGCCCTGCTTGCCGGCGGATGCGGGCGGCGGTAATTGAAAAGGTTTACAGGAAGGTGTCCGGCGCGACCGGCCCTCCAGGAGCTCCCCTTTTATGCGTCGTGTCTCGTCCCGCCCCCGTTCGTTCCTGAGTTTTTCCCTGTTCCTCGCGCTCATGATCACTGCCGGCCACGCCGCCGCCGCCGCCCAGGCGGTCAAGGGGACGTTGCTCGGGACCGTGACCGACGGCTCGGGCGCCGCCATCGCCGGCGCCCAGGTAATTGCCACCGAGGTCAACACCAACATCAGTCACACGGCGGTCACCAACGACGCCGGCAACTATGTCTTTGCCGACCTCGATGACGGTACCTACAGCCTCGCAGTCCAGAAGGAAGGCTTCAAGAAAGCGGTGCAGCAGAACATCCTGCTGGCTGCCAACCAGTCCATCCGCACCGATCTCCACCTGGCGCCCGGCACCGTGACCGAGACGGTCGAGGTGACGGCCGCGCCGCTGGGCCTGCAGACGGACCGCGTGGACACCGGCCGCACCATCCCCGAGCAGGCCGTGCGCGACCTGCCGACCGGGGGCAGCGGCAACGTACAGAGCCTCGCCGTGTTGCTGCCCGGCATGACCAATACGCCGCACAACCCGCACTCGCAGTTCTTTAACAGCCAGCAGGCGCTGGCCTTTACCATCAATGGACAGTCGCGGCTCTCCAACAGCGAGCAGATCGACGGGTTGAACAACGACGAGCGCACCGGGCTGCTGCAGATCGTCACCCCCAACCGCGACTCGGTGCAGGAAGTCAGCATCACCACCGGCAACTTCGAGGCCGAGTTCGGGCGCGCCGGCGGCTCGATTACCAACGTCATCCTGAAGTCGGGCGGCAACAACTTTCACGGTAGCGCCTACGAGTACCTGCAGAACAGCGCCATGAACGCGGGGCCCTACAACGTCTGGGACGGTAACGGCACCTTCGCGCCGGGCTTGAAGTCGCCCTCGAAGTACAACCAGTTCGGCGGTTCCTTCGGCGGTCCCATTCGCCACAACAAGACGTTCTTCTTCGTGGACTACCAGACGGAGATCAATCACTCCGGTTCCTCGGCGACCTACACCGTGCCCACCGACGCCTTTCGGCATGGCGACTTCAGCGCCCTGCTGACCCCGGCGGGCGGCACGACCTACACCAACTGCGCCGCCTTCAAGACCAGCGGGTTCTGCCCGGATCTCGTCTATGACCCGAGCACGGGCGGCAGCGATCCCAACAGCCGGCAGCCCTTTGCCGGCAACGTCGTGCCCTTGGCGGTGCAGCAGGCCAACCCCGCCTACGCCACGGTGCAGAAACTGCTGTCCTTCATCCCGGAACCGAATGTGCCGGGGCGCTTGTTCGGCAATTACCGAACCACGGTCAATACGCAGGCGGTGACCAACTCGTTCGACGTCAAGCTGAACCACCAGCCGAACGCCAACGAGACCTATGACGCGCGCTTTACTTACGAGCGGCCGACGGTGACCAGCCCGGCCGTTTACGGTCTCTACGGAGGCCCCTCCAACGGCGGCTTCAACGGCACCGGCATTGACAACACCTACCAGGGCTCGGTGGACTACACCCGCACCTTCAGCCCCTCGCTGCTCAGCGAGTTCCGCTTCGGCGTGAGCCGCTACCGCAATGACGCGCGCAACAGCGACTACGGCAAGGCGACCTCGAAAGCCATCGGAATTCCGGGCGCCAACCTTGACACCTTCTCCAGCGGGCTGACCACGATCAACCTCGGCAGCTTCAGCAACCCCATCCTGGGCTACTCCAACAGCCTGCCGTGGGTGCGCGCCGAGACCGCCTTCGAGGCGGTCAACAACTGGACCAAGATCGTCGGCAACCACACCATCAAGTGGGGCGGCGATTTCCGGCGGCTGCGCGACGAACTGCTGCAGTTGCAGGACAACGGCAGCGTGCGCGGCACATTCGATTTCAACGCCGGCACCACCGCCAACCCCAAGGACAAGGTGTCGCTGGGCGGCATCGCCAACAGCGTGGCGGCGCTGCTGCTCAACGCCCCCACCGGGGCGCGCCGCGACGAGCCCACCGGCCAGTTCCCGGCGCTGCGCCAGTCCCTCTTCTTCGCCTTCCTGCAGGACAAATGGCAGGTGACGCCCAGCTTGACGATCGACCTCGGACTGCGCAACGAGTCCTATGAAGCGCTCAAGCCGCGCCTGCCGGGCGGGCTCTCCAACTACGAGCCCTCGCAGAACGTGTTGCGCATCGCCGGCATCGGCGGCATTCCCATGTCGGACGGCATCCAGGCCCACCTCGTCAACCTCGGCCCGCGCACCGGGCTGGCGTGGCGCATCAACGACAAGATGGTCTTCCGCGGCGGCTACGGCATCAGCACCATCCCCTTCGGCGACAACAGCTACGCCTTTAACTACCCGTTGAAGCAGAACATCGGCTACCCCGTGCTGGCGCCCTTCACCTCGCCGCACGCCAGTACCGATCCCAACAGCGCGGTCGTGAACCTCTCCAACGGCTTCCCGGCGCTGCAGATCAACCCCATTCCCAGCAACGGCATCCTGCCGGTCACCGGCACGCTGCTCAACACCAGCTTCCAGGCGGTGCCCGACAACCTGGCGCAGCAGTACCTGCAGTCCTGGAACATCGCCCTGCAACGCGCCCTGCCGCTGGGCTTCACGCTGGAGGCGGCGTATGTCGCCAACCACGGCATCCGCATCCTTTACCGCGAGAACCTGAACCTGCTGGGACCGGGCGTCAACCCGGCGATTACCGGGCAGACCACCTCCGGCATTCTGCCGCCGAAGTACCCGGCATTTAAGGCCGAGCAACTCTACCTGCTGACCGGCTTCTCAGGGGGCGCGAACACCTGGATTCCGGAGAGCAGCAGCTACAACTCGCTGCAGGTCAAGCTCGACCGCCGCTTCCACAACGGGCTGGGCGTCACCAGCTCCTACACTTGGGGCAAGGCGATTGATTACGGTGGGAACGACAACGGGGGCCTCGCGACCTTCATCAACCCGCGTCTCGACCGCGCGCGCGGCGACAACGACCGCCGCCAGACCTTCTCGCAGTCCTTCAACTGGGTGCCGCCGCTCGGCAAGGGCCATCGCTGGGCCAGCTCCGGGCTGGCCAACCTGGTGCTGGGTGGCTGGCAGGCCAACGGCATCTGGCTGCTCTACACCGGCGCGCCACTCAATTTCGGCTACTCCAACGGCAGCGACACCGTGAACTCGCCGGGCAACGCCAACCACCTCGATCAGGTCGGCGCCTGGCAGGTGCTGGGCGGCCACGGCGGCGGCGGCGACCCCTGGTTCGCCCCTGGCGCCTTCGCCGCACCGCCGCAATCCAACTCCACCGTGACCGCGGCGGCGCCCTACGGCACGCCCGCCAGCCGCTTCGGCAACCTGGGACGCAACACCTTCTCCGGCCCCGGCTTCTTCAACCTCGACGCCTCGGTGTTCCGCAACTTCCGTGTCACCGAGCGGGTCGGCGGGCAGTTCCGGGTGGAGGGCTACAGCGCCACGAATACACCCCACTTCGGCGGTCTGAACCTGAACGTCAACTCCAAGAACTTCGGCGACATCGGCGGCGCCGGCGGCCAACGCAGCATGCAGCTGGCGCTGCGGCTGAATTTTTAAACAGTTGTCGGTTATCGGTTATCGGTTGTCGGTTGGGCACGGGCGACTTTGGGGTCTGTGCCCACACTGACCGGACGCACGAGCAGAGATCTTCGCAGAGCGAAGAGTTGCTTGTAGAGTTGTTCGCAGGCGGCGACCAAACGGGCTGACTGGTCGGGAGCGACTAAGTGCAGACGCCCGGCGATCTCGATTTCCGTAATGAGTTCGGCCAGCGAAGCTCGTGCCAGCGAGAGGAAGTGTAGGAACTCCTTGACGTGCTCCCGCCCCTGCCCTTCGGCGATGTTGGAGGCCACCGAAACCGCGGCGCGCTGGAGTTGCGAACTCAGCCCGTAGGTTTCGTTCCTGGGAAATGTCCCGGTCGTGACGTAGATTTCGGCAACCAGATCCATGGCAGCCTGCCAGACCCGCAGTTCGCGAAAGCCGAGCACCATGCCGCCCATGCCCCCGAGGGTTTCATGGGATTACGCTCCCACGCCAGTCCCCGTAAGGGTGGTTGGCCTTGGAGTTGCGTTCAACCGACAACCGACAACTGACAACCGATAACCTTCCTATGGCATCCCGTCGCACTTTCCTTGCTCAATCCACCGCCACCGCTGCGGTGGGCTTTCTCGCCTCATCTCGAGTTCTTGGCGCCAATGACCGCATCCGCCTGGGTCTGATCGGCGGTGGGGGACGGGGCACGGAGATCTTCAAGACGGCGTTGCGCATGCCCAACGTCGAGGCGGTGGCGATTGCCGACGTCTACACCCGGCAACTGGACGCCATGCGCGCCGCCGTGCCCGGCATCGCCACCTACACCGACTTCCGCCGTTTGCTGGACGACAAGACGATTGACGCGGTCATGATCGCCACGCCGCAGCACCTGCACGCCCTGCACTTCGTACCCTCGATCGAGGCGGGCAAGGACGTGTACCAGGAAAAGACGATGGCCTTCAACCCGGACTTTGCCAAGCGCATGCGCCGGGCCCTGGCCAACTCCAAGCAGATCGCGCAGATCGGCATGCAGTCCTGCAGCGGCCCCGACCTCCCGCAGGCGCGCGCCATGCTCACCCAGGACCAGATGGGCACCATCAGCGCCATCCACTCGCACATGTACCGCAACGCCCCCTATGGCGGCTGGCGGCGCACACCGCCCGCCGACTGCAATCCGGAGCACATCCATAGCTGGGAGGCCTTCGAGGGCGATGCCGCGCGGCACCCCTTCTCGCCCGAGCGCTTCATCAACTGGCGCTTCTTCTGGGACTACTCCGGCGGCAACTGCTTCGAGAACATGGTTCACCAGATCGGCTTCTGGACCAAGACGCTCGACCTCGGCATCCCCGAGACGGCCAGCATGAGCGGCGCGAATTACTTCTCGCCCGACATGCAAGTGCCCGACACCATGGACGTGGCACTCAAGTACAAGAACCTGCTGTTCACCTGGAACTCGGGGTTCGGCAGCTCCTACTACGGCATTGACGAGCAGGTGCTGGGGACGCGCGGCACGGTGGTGCGTACCGACCAGGCGCACGTCAAGTACGTCCCCGCCGGCCGGCACGCCGCCATGGCCGCCTCCACCACCGCCGGGACCGCCGACATCGTCGGCGGCTCGAATACCACCAAGCTGCACGTCGCCAACTTCCTCGATTGCGTGCGCACCCGCCGTCAGCCCAACTGCCCGCTCGAGATCGGCTTCCGCGCCGCCATTGCCTGCCAGATGGCGGTTGCCAGCCTGCGCCAGAACCGAACCGTGCGCTGGGACACGGAACGCGAGGAAATCGTTTAACGGTTGTCGGTTGTCAGTTGTCGGTTGTCGGTAGAACGAAGCATGGCTGTCATCATTGGATCGAGGTACGTCGCAGCCCCATAGCGTTGTGTTGCCGACAACCGACAACCGAAAACAGTTGTCAGTTCTCAGTTGTCAGTTGTCGGTAAAACGAAGAACGGATGTCATGCTTGGACTGGGGAAGATCGTAGCCTTGTAGCGTTGTGTTGCCGAAAACCGACAACCGAGAACCGAGAACGGTTGTCAGTTGTCAGTTGTCGGTTGTCGGTAGAACGAAGCATGGCTGTCATGATTGGATCGAGGTACGTCGCGGCCCCGTAGCGTTGTGTTGCCGACAACCGATAACCGAAAACCGAAAACCGTGTTACCGACAACTGACAACCGACAACCGACAACCCTTCGTTCCCTTTCCGGCATATCTGCCGTGCTGTTGCCGTTTACCGCGCAGGGGACGATTGACGAAGCGGGCTTCCGGCGGCACTTGGAACGCACCCTCAACGCCGGGTTGCGCGTCGCGGTCAACATGGATACCGGCTACGGCGACCTGCTCACGCCGGAGGAAAAGCAGCGTGTCCTCGGCTGGACGCAGGCGACGCTGGGCGCGCGGCAGGACTACACCGGCCGCAACCCGCCCTGCGACTGGTTCGTGGCGGGCGCCATGCCGGCGGTGTTTCCGCAGGGTGCCGAAGTGGCCTATGCGCGCGAATGCGCGGCCATTGCCGGCGCGGGCGGGGTGCCGATCCTGTTTCCCACGGCGGCCACCGCGGCGCTCGATGACGCGGGGCTGATCCGGCTGTTCACCACGGTGGGCAAGGCCTGCGAACGCTTTCTGGCCTTCGAGCTGGGACCGGTGTTCAACCCCCACGGCCGGCTCTTCTCGGAGCCGGTGCTGCGCGCGCTGCTCGAGATCCCGCAGTGCCGGGGCCTGAAGCACTCATCGCTCAATCGCGCGACTGAACTCACGCGGCTGGCGCTGCGCGATGCCCTGCGACCGGAGTTCGTGATCTACACCGGCAACGACCTGGCAGCCGACATGGTGGAGTACGGCAGCGACTACCTGCTGGGCCTCTCGACCTTTCACCCCGAGTTGTTCGCCGCCCGCGACCGCGCCTTCGCCGCCGGGGAGGCGTGTTATCTCGAGCTGCGCGACCTGGTGCAGTACCTCGGCTGGCTGGGCTTCCGGCCGCCGGTGCCCGCTTACAAGCATTCCGCGGCGATGTTCCTCAAGTTGGGCGGCCATATCGCCTGCGACGATCCGCACCCGCGCGCGCCGCGCCGCGACGGCTGGGACCGTGCCGCGCTGGCCGACGCCGCCGCCCGCATTGCGCGAGGCCTGCCCCGATGCGGCACGTAACGAGTACTCTGGTGGGATGATGCGTCGTCTGCTTCTACCGCTGTTGTTGATGGGTGTCGCGCTGGCGCAGGTGCCGCGCGCCGACGTTCTCTTCCTGCATGCCCGGATGTTGGACGGTACCGGCAATCCCTGGCGGTACGCGGACGTGGCGGTGACCGGAGACCGCATCAGCTTCATCGGCGACGCGATGCGGGCCGGGATCGTCGCCAAGCAGACGCGCGACCTGGGAGGCCGGCTCTACCTCACGCCCGGCTTCATTGATCTGCACACGCACACCGCGGCGGGCCTCTCGCGCCCCGACATGCGCGCCAACCTGAATTACCTCATGCAGGGGGTGACGACGGTTGTGAGTGGCAACGACGGTGAGTCGCCGTGGCCGATCGGAGCGCGCCTGCAGGCATGGCGGCACGACGGCATCGGCACCAATGCCGCGCTGTTCGTGGGGGAGGGAACCATCCGCACGCGTGTGCTCGGGATGGCCGACCGGGCGCCGACGCCGGCCGAGCTGGGGCGCATGGAGGCCATGGTGCGGCAGGCGATGCGGGAGGGGGCGATCGGGCTTTCCACCGGCCTGTTCTACGTGCCCCAGAGTTTTTCCAAGACCGACGAGATCGTGGCCTTGGCCAGGGTGGCCGCCGCCGAGGGCGGATTCTACGACACCCACCTGCGCGATGAGTCCAGCTATACCGTGGGGCTGAAGGCCGCCGTGGCGGAAGCGATCACCATCGGCCGCGAAGCCAAGTTGCGGATCATGATCTCGCACATCAAGGCGCTCGGCCGCGACGTCTGGGGCGAGGGTCCGATGATCGTGGCCATGATCAATGCCGCCCGGGCCGAAGGCATTGACGTGGTCGCCAACCAGTATCCCTATGCCGCCTCGCAGACCAGCTTTGAAGCGGCCACTGTGCCCAACTGGGCCGAGGCCGGGGGACAGCAACAGTTGGTCGCCCGCATTGACGACCCCGCCACCCACGCCCGTCTGCTGCCCGAGGTGGCGCACCTGATTGACAAGCGCGGCGGGCCGGAGAGCCTGACGCTGGTGGGTTACGTGGCCGACCGCAAGCTGGAAGGGAAGTCGCTGGCCGAGATCGCCGGCCTCTGGAACGTCGCTCCGGAGGAGGCGGTGTTGCGCCTCGTACGCGCCGGTGAGACCAGCGTGGTCTCGCACAACATGCAGCAGTCCGATATCGTGGCCTTCATGCGCCAGGACTGGACCGCCACCGCCTCGGACGGCGAGAGCGCGTTGCCCGGGCAGCTCACACATCCCCGCAGCTTCGGGACGTTTCCGCGACGCCTCGAGAAGTACGTGCGCGACAACCAGACCACCACCTTGCCCTTCGCCATCCGCGCCATGACCAGCCTGCCGGCCGCGATCGCGGGTTTCAGCGGGCGCGGCGAGGTGCGGGTGGGTAACTACGCCGACCTCGTGGTCTTCGATCTCGCCAAGGTGCACTCGCCCGCCACCTACATCCAGCCGGCGCAGTACGCCCAAGGCTTCGAGGATGTGTTGGTGAATGGTCGATTCGCTGTTCGGGACGGCCGTCCGACCGGGGTGCTGGCCGGGAAGGTGCTGGCCCGGCACGCAAGTTGAAATGAAGCACGCTGCCAACCGACTGCGGCGGCGGAGGTCACCGCAAGGGAAACGGAGATACTGATGCTGCAACCACAAACGTTCGTCTCGCGGCGCGAGTTCATGGCCACGGCGGCCGCGGCCGCGCTGGTCTCGCGCCTGCGGGCCACCGCCGGCGGCGTCCGGCTCGGGGTCTGCACCAACCTGAACAACCTCGATGCCGTCGTGGCGGCGGGCTTTGACTACATCGAGCCCTCGGCCGCCGATATCGCGGCCCTCGACGAGGCCGGCTTCGCGGCCGCCAAGCAGCAGGTGCTGGCCTCGAAGATCCGCTGCGAGAGCTTCAACAGCTTCATCCGCCGCCCGGATTTGAACGTGGTCGGGGAAGAGGTGCATGACGCCGCCCTGGTGGATTACATGGAAACGACGCTCGCGCGCTGCCACCAGTTGGGCGCCCAGGTGGTGGTGTGGGGCAGCGCCGGATCACGCAACGTGCCGGCCGGCTTCCCGCGCGAGCGCGCCTGGCGACAGATTGCCGACTTCCTGCAGGAGGCGGGCGAGATCGCCGCCACCAAGAACCTGGTGGTGGCCATCGAACCGCTGCGCCACCAGGAGAGCAACATCTTCAACACCGGTGCCGAGGCCTTCAAGATGGTGCGCGAGGTCAATCATCCCAACGTGAAGATGATCATTGATTACTACCACCTGCATACCGAGCACGAGGACCCGAAGATTCTCTGGGAGGCACGCAAGGCGATCGTCCACTTCCATTTCGCCAACCCGGCGGGACGTGTCTGGCCCAAGCAGCCCTCCGAGGACCCCGAGTACGCCGCCTTCTTCACCCAACTCAAGCGCCTGCACTATCACGGCGGCCTCTCGGTCGAAGCCCGCGGCAGCGCCCAGGCCGACGGCGCCGCGGCGCTGCGCTTCTTCCACGAGGAACTAGGCGCCTAGAGCAGCGAGGGGCGCAGGGCGCCGGCAGGCAACGCATGTGGGCTAGGGTCTTCGCCCTTCAGCCCTCGGCCCTCGCCTCTCAAGTTCCAGCACGCGTGCTTCGAACGGCTGCAGCTTGAGCTGGTGGAGATCAACCGCGGCCGGGCTGGTTCCGGGCAGGCTGTCGAGCACTTGGCGGGCGCCCTTTGCCAGGGCGCTGAAGTCGCCGTCCTGCACTTGGGCCGACATGTTGAGGGTCACCAGCAAGGTCTGGCCCGGCGAGGTGCGCACATACGCAAGTACGTTCGGATCGTCCCCGTGTACGGCCTGCCATGTCCCCGCGCGCAAGGGCGCGGAGGAGCGCCGCAGCGCGATCAACTGCTGGTAATAGTGCAGCAGCGAATCGGGGTCCGCGCTCTCGGTCGCCACGTTGATGCGCTGGGCGCTGGCGGGAACAGGGAGCCAGGGTGTGCCGCGGGTAAACCCGGCATGGGGTCCGGGGCTCCATTGCATCGGCGTTCGTTCGCCGTCCCGGCCTTTGTACTGCGGCCACCAGCGGCGGCCCATGGGGTCTTTGACTTGGTCAATCGTGGCGGGGTCATGGGTGCTCATGCCGATCTCCTGGCCGTAATACAAGACCGCAGTGCCCGGGAGCGTGAGCAGGAGCGTGGGCAGCAGGCGCGCGATCTGAGCGTTGTGCACGCCATCGCCGTAGCGGTCCATCTCCCGGGGCTGGTCGTGGTTGTCGAAAAACCAGTCGGGGGTGCCGTGCGCCGGGTTGTTGATCCAGGCGGCGATGTGCCGGCGGAACTCCGGCGCCGAGAGGCGATTGATGTCGGCGAACAGGAAATTGAAGGGTAGCTGGGTCTCGTCCTGATGCTTCCCGTAATACGTCGCGAGGGCGGCTTCCGTGCTGCCCGTGGTCTCACCGATGAGCACGGCGTGGTAGTGATCGGCCAAGGCGCGCAGCCGGCGCAGGACACGATGCACCTCGGGAAGGTTGTCGTTGTAGACCGGCTTCTGCAGCGGAGCGCCGAAGTCGCCGGTGCGGATGAAGCCGGGAGGGTTATCGCGCAACTGCGGGTCTTCGAACATGCGGGTGACGGCGTCCAGGCGGAAGCCGGCGACGCCGCGATCAAGCCAGAAGCGCACCGCCGCGAACATGGCGCGCTCCACGGCGGGGTTGCGCCAGTTCAGGTCTGGCTGCTGTTTATAGAAGTAGTGGTAGTAATACTGGCCGGTGAGGGGATCAAACTCCCAGGCGGAGCCACCGAACAGCGAGGTCCAGTTGTTGGGTGGGCTGGAGGAACACTTGGCGTACAAGGCAGCTGGTGCCGCCGGGAGAGGTGCTGCCCCGACCGAGCGCGGCGGGCAGGCGCCCAGCTTGCCGTTGCGCCAAACGTAGAAGTCGCGGTAGCGGGCGTGAGGCGAGGAACGCGAGTTGCGAAACCAGGGGTGCTGGTCCGAGGTGTGGTTCAGCACCATGTCCAGAATGATGCGCAGGTGGTGGGCGCGCGCCTGCCGCACCAGCCTCTCGAAGTCGGCCATGGACCCATAAGTCGGATCAATCGCGGTGTAGTCGCTGATGTCGTAGCCGAAGTCGACTTGAGGCGAGGGATAAAACGGCGTGATCCAGACGGCATCCACGCCGAGTGCCTGCAGGTAACCCAAGTGCGCCGTGATCCCCTGCAGGTTTCCGGTACCCGTACTGTCAGAGTCGGCAAAGCTGCGCGGATAGACCTCGTAAATGACCGCGTGCTGCCACCACGCGGGCGTGGATAATGCCGGGCGTGGCCGCGCGCCCAAGGCAAAGCCCGCAAGGACGGCTGCGATCAGTAACTGCCGGAAACATGCGGCGTGGCTTGGCATGGATATCTCCAAAAACCGTCAGTGTTCAGGCCATGGGCGGCAATCAACAGGAACGCCGAGGTGGGAATCCCGCGCATGGCCAACGCACCAGCGTCTAATGGGGCTGATCTTACATGATGGGGCAGACTCGCGCGTGCGGTGCATCTACTCCGTATTCGCGCTAGTCTGTCCACACTTGCTGATTCTGTCGTGCGAGAGGAGTGATTGTGGTTCGCCCGCGTGACCGAATGCCGGAACGGTCGGGGCGATGCCCGGAACATCAACGCATGGTCGAAGAGGGCGGGGGTATCTACTTGGGCACTGAATCCGGGCATGTCTGGCTGCACGACCCCGACTACGACACCACCCTGGCGTTACCCTCGGACGCCCTGTCGTCGCAGCGCGTTCGCGAGGCACTGGGCCAAATCCGCGTCCTATTTGGCAGGCGGGCGAAGTCCGGGTGAAGCGCGGCGATCGCGAAAGCTGCAGATGCCGACGCACGAAAGTCAGGCAGGCGCACTATGATGGTGCCAAGGGATGGTGCCATGGCCAATGAAGCTGGACAGATCTGCCCCGCATGCTCAGCAAACAACTTGCTGGTCGCCCGTCGTTGCGAAGTCTGCGGCGCCGATCTTCCCGGACAGTCAATCGAGCCCTTGCGTGGCGCGTCGGAGTTCGAGCCTCTGAACTCGGTGCCCTCCGAGGGCAGGGAACAAATGCGTACCTTCGACCGTCAGGAAGAAGCCGAATTGGCGGCGGGGCTCCTGCGCGCCAATGGCATTGCCGCCGAGATCGGCGCCCCCCTGCTACCCGGTCTGGCGCATGTGGTGCTGTGGGTTTCTCCCTCCGACCTTAACGCCGCCGAGCGCCTGCTTGCCGAGGCGGATGCCGGGACGTTGGAGGCGGGGGAGGACTGAAGGCCGCAAACGCCGAACGCTCAACGTCCGACCCGGTTCGCTGCTTTCGCCCTTCGGCGGTCGGCCCTCGCTCTTCTGCCCTCGCCTTAACGCACGCCGGCGGCGTCGCGCGCCGTCTCGAGCACAGGCAGCATGGAGAGGAAGCGACGCACGTCGGCGCAACTTTGTAGTTCGTGGAAGCGGATCTGGTGAGTGCGACAGTAGCTGGCGAGCTGACGGCGCGCGAAGAGGACGTCGGCTTCCCGTGCACAGGCCAGGTCGGTGATGCCGTCCCCGAGATAGATCACGTTCAACCCCTGCGCCTTGGCGCGCCGCAGGACGCATGCCTTGTCGTGTCCGTTGGCGGAGTCATCGCGATAAACGATGCGATAGCACGGCTCCGCGTCCGCGTCGTAGAACAACTGATTACAGCGGACCGGGACGTCGATGCCGGCGGCGCGCAAAAGCGGATGAATGAGGGCATCCATACCGCTGCTCAGGATCTCGAAGGGGATGAACTGCGCCTCGGCCTCGCGCAGCAGGGCGGGCAGTTCGGGGTCCACGCGGATTTCGCCCTGCAGGAAGGCCTCCATCGCCGCCGGCGTGAGACGCAGGCGGGCAAACTCCTCGCTGATCACCTGGCGCACCGTGCTCGTCCCCGCCGTCAGGCGGGCAACCACATCGCGACAATAGGCTGTGCCGAGGAAGGCCTCGACCAGCGTGTCTATGGTGTCCTTGTCGGTGAGGGTGCCGTCGAAATCAGAAAAAATGGCCCAAGGCATGCAGTTCCCAGTATACGAGGGGTGGGCAGTGGGCGGTAGGCGATCGGCGGTCGCCGCCTGACGCGAGTCTGCTCGCCGGCCGTCGAAAGTGCAGGCGGGCGTTCCTGCTGTCCACCGCCCACCCGACACCTTCTATCGCTCTTCCAGTTCCGCGTCGGCGAGGAGTTCAACCCATTCGGGGTCCACCTTCCAGCGACGCAAGCTCTGCTGTACGGCGGAAGGGCTGAAGCCGGCGAGAATGAGCCGCCGGTAGAGCGAGGCGGCCAGGCGGATGTTCTCCGGACGTTTCAGGCGTTTCTTGGCAATGAAGGCGCGGATCAAGCGCTCATCGTCGTGACCGGCGTAGGCGGTGCGTACCGCGGGGGCGACGACCGCATCGCTGACGCCGCGGGCACGCAGATCGCGCGTGACGCGCTGGCGCCCGTGCTTTTCGGTGTCGAGCTGAAAGCGGGCGTAGGACTCGGCAAACCGTCGGTCATCGAGGTAGCCGTGGTCGCGCAACCGTGCCAGCGCGTCCTCGAGGTCAGCGTCGCTGGCGGCACGCGGCAGCAGCAGTTTGCGTATCTCGGCCGCCGAGCGACTGCGGCGCGCCAGCGCCGCCACGCCTTTGGCGTAAAGCCCGTCGGCGTCAAGCCGCACCGTACTGCGCTGGAAGGCCATGGGGAATGATAGCCGGGCGGAGCCGTGGAGCGTGAAGAGTGGAGCGTGAACGGTCGGCGACCACGCTTCCCTACGCTTCACTCTCCCCCCGCGACGCTCCCCGCCCCGTCCTACTTTCTCCCGCCCCCGTTTTCCTGCAATCCCCGAGGACCACGCGCCACGCACAAACCTCTCCCGACAAGCGGCATCTCGCAGAGGGACCCGCACGAACCTGTACCGCGCCCGGCGCGGCCGAACCGCCATGAGCCTGATGTTGCACCGCGCGCCGTCGTCCTCCACCGGCCGAGCTGGTTCCCTGACTGCGGCCCAGCGCCGCATTCAGCGCCGCATTCATGAGCTGGGCGACTGGTTTCAGAATCTCGATCTGGAGGGCGTCCCGACTGCCCCACAACACTTCCTCGGCAACTACCCGCAGCTCAAATGGCGACAAATCGCCCCCGCTCTTCCGGAGCGGCTGGATGGTGCCAGTGTGCTGGACATTGGCTGCAACGCCGGTTTTTATGCCTTTGAGTGCAAGAAACGGGGAGCGGCGCGTGTGCTGGGAGTGGACGCCGATTCCCGCTATCTTGAGCAGGCGCGCTTTGCCGCCGAGGTCTTGGGGCTGCAGGTCGAGTTCCGCCGCCTCTCGGTCTACGACGTCGGCCAGTTGGGCGAACAGTTCGATTACGTGCTGTTTCTCGGGCTGTTTTACCACTTGCGCTACCCGGTCTACGCACTGGACTTGGTGGTGAACTGCGTGCGGCAGCGACTGGTGTTCCAGTCCATGCTGCGCGGTCCGGATCTCGCCCCGGGGATGCAGCCCGCTCCGGATTACGACTTCTGGAACCGCGAGCCGTTTGGCCAGCCGGGCTTCCCCTGCCTGTATTTCATTGAGCAGTGCTACGCCAGCGATCCCACCAACTGGTGGGTACCGAACCGCGCCGCTGTAGAAGGGCTATTGCGCAGTGCGGGACTGACCATTGTGGCGCATCCGGAGCCCGAGACCTGGGTATGCGAGCCGACCTCGCCGCCTCCGGCACCGGGCGAGAGCATCTGGCACCGCGAACTGGCGGGCACGCTATGAGGACGCGGCCGGGTAACAAAAAGGAAGGGAAACAGGCCATGGCACAGCAACTGCGGCGCGCTCTGGTGACCGGCGGCGTCGGCTTCATCGGCACCAACCTCAGCGCCGCGCTGCTCGCGGCGGGAAGCGAGGTGACGGTACTGGACAACTTCAGCCGCCCCGGCACCCGCCGCAACCTTGCCTGGCTGCGCCGTCAGGCGCCGCCAGGCCGCTTGCAGGTCATCGAAGGCGATGTGTGCCACGCCGGTACGGTCGCCGCCGCCGTGGCGGGGCAGCAAGCGATCTTTCACCTGGCCGCCCAAGTGGCCGTCACGCACGCACTGCGCGACCCGCGTGCCGATTTCGAGGTCAACTTGGGCGGCACGTTGAACGTTCTGGAAGCGGCCCGAGCGGGGGGCTGCCGCCCGCTGCTGCTCTACACCTCGACCAACAAGGTCTACGGCGCACTGCCCGATGCGGTCCAACACCCGGAGGGGGTGAGCGAACAGCAGCCGCTGGATCTGCACTCGCCCTATGGCTGCTCCAAAGGCGCCGCGGATCAGTATGTGCGCGACTACGGGCGCAGCTTCGGTATGTCTACGGTCGTCTTTCGCATGAGTTGTATCTATGGTCCCCACCAGTTCGGCACCGAAGACCAGGGCTGGGTGGCGCACTTCGTGCTGGCGCTGCGTGCCGGCCAGACCATCACACTGTACGGCGATGGGCGCCAGGTGCGGGATCTTCTTTACGTCGGCGATCTCGTGGACGCCATGATGGGCGCGGCGGCGCTGCGCCCGCAGGGGCGGGTGTTCAACGTCGGTGGCGGCCCGCGCAACGCCGTCTCGCTGCTCGAACTGCTGCGCCTGCTGGAGTTGCGCAGCGGCCTTCGCGCGGAGCTGCGCTACGCCCCGGTCCGCGCCGGCGACCAGCCCTATTACGTCAGCAACACGCAGGCGCTGGAGCAGGCTCTCGGTTGGCGGCCACGGACCAGCGTCGCTGCCGGCCTCGCGCGGCTCTGGGCATGGGCGGACGACATTACCTGCGCCCCGCTGCGGACGCCGGTGCCCCCCCTCCTGATCAAACAGCCACCCGTCCCGCACGCAGCCCGAGGGGATCGCGAGCCGCGCGGTCCCGTCGCCCGCGGCCGGCGCGTCAGCCTCTGTGAGGACAAGGTGCCGGCATGAAGTACGCCCTCGTCAACCCGTGTTGGAGTTTTACCCACTCGACTTATTTCGGGTGCCCGGACCCGCACCTGCCGCTCGAATTCCTCTTCGCGCGTCAGCAACTGCAGTCCGCGGGCCATGAGGTCCTGCTGGTGGACGCGCATCTCGAGACCCTTGTGGCGACCGCTGCCGCACGGCGCATCGCCGCCTTTGCGCCGGACTTTCTGGTCCTTACCACGGCACCCACCTACCTGTTCTGGCGCTGTCCGCAGCCGGAGCTGACGGTTCCGGCGTACTGGATGCAGACGTTGCGTGCCGCACTGCCGGGCACGGTGACGACGGTGGCCGCAGGGCCGCACGCCTCCGCCACACCGCGCGCCACCGGCAACAAGCTGGGCTGCGACGTGGTGCTGCGTGGTGAGTGCGACGTGACGCTGGCGCAACTGGCCTCTCAACCCTGGGAAGACATCGCCGGCTGTTGCTGGCGCGACCCGACGGGCTGGCGTCTCGATCCACGCCAGGCCCAGGTGGCGATGGCAGATCTGGATGCGCTCGATTTCCGCGACTACCCACTGCATCTTCGCCGGCACCGCCACCACGTCTTCAGCGGCGCGGGCCGCGGGGCGGAACTGGAATTCAGCCGCGGCTGTCCATGGAACTGCACATTCTGCAACAAGACGCTCTTCCGCAACAAATTCCGTGAACGCGCGGTGGATGCGGTGCTGTCCGAAGCGGAGACGCTGGTACGGCATGGCGTGAACTACATCTATTTCATTGACGAAATCTTCGGGGCCGGGAAGCACACGGCCGCGCTACTGGAGGGCCTTGCAACGCTCCCCGTCACGTTCGGCATGCAGACCCGCATTGACCTTTGGGATGAGGATTCGCTTGCCGCCCTGGGCCGCGCCCACTGCATTTCGCTCGAATGCGGCATTGAATCCATCACGCCAGAGGGCCGCGAGCGTTATCGAAAGGGTTGTCGACTCCCCAATGCCACCCTCGAGCACCTGCTGCGTACGGCGCGGGCGCATGTCCCGTGGGTACAGGCCAATCTCATCGCGGCCGATCCCGACCAGCAGGACGCCGACACCGCCGCCATCGCACGCTGGCGACAGGGGTTGATCGATGCCGGAGTCTGGGTCTCCCAGCCGGTCCCCGTCTTCGCTTTTCCGGGTTCGCCGCTCTACGCGCAGAAATTTGGGGTCCCCGACGACACCGCCTGGGAGCGAGCTCACGCCCACTATCTCGCAGCCAATGCGCAACGCAGCTACAGCGACATCCAGGACGCGGATCCGCTGCCTCTGGTGCAGTTGGAATACAAAAACAGGGAGTAAGGGAGGAGCGGGAGAAGGGAGGAGGGAGAAGGGAGGAAGGGCTCCTCCTCCCTCCTCCCCTGTGTTCGTGTTACAGCCGCTGACCGATCGACTTGGCCTGGGTGAAGAGCAGCAGGTAGTCGGGGCCGCCGGCCTTGGAATCAGTGCCCGACATATTGAAGCCGCCGAACGGATGGGCGCCCACCATGGCGCCGGTGCACTTGCGGTTGAGATAGAGGTTGCCTACGTGAAACTGCTCGCGCGCCTGTTCCAGCCGGTCGGGAGAGTTGGAATAAACGGCGCCGGTCAGGCCGTACTCGGTATTGTTGGCGATCTCCAAACCGTGGTCGAAGTCGCGGCACTTCAGGATGGCCAGCACCGGGCCAAAGATCTCCTCCTGCGCCAGCCGCGCGTCCGGGGCGATGTCGGCAAACACGGTGGCGGGCAGGAAATAGCCGGCGCCCGCAAGGGGTTCACCTCCCGCCAGCAGGCGCCCTTCACGGCGGCCGACGGCGAAGTATTCCTGGATCTTGTTCATCGCCCGCCGGTTGATGACCGGACCCATGGCGTTGGCGGGGTCGGCGGCATCGCCGACGGTGATCTGTTTGGCCGCGGCGCCGACGGCTTCGACAAAACGGTCATAGACCGCCTCATGCACAATCGCCCGCGAACAGGCGGAGCATTTCTGCCCTTGGAAGCCGAAGGCGGCTGCCACTACGCCGCTGACGGCAGCGGAGAGGTCGGCATCGTCGTTGACGAGAATGGAGTCCTTGCCGCCCATTTCGAGCAGCGTGCGCTTGACCCACATCTGTCCGGGCGGCGTGCGGGCCGCCTTCTCGTTGATCTCCAGCCCCACCGCCTTGGAGCCGGTGAACGCGATGAAGCGGACGCGCGGGTCTTCCACCAGGGCGTTGCCGACGATGCTACCGCCGCCCGTGACGAGGTTGACGACGCCCGGGGGCAGTCCCGCATCCTCGAGCGCCTGCACGAACAGCGCCGCGATGGTGGGGGAATCGCTGGAGGGTTTCAAGACAACGGTGTTGCCGGCGACGATGGCGGCCCCGGTCATACCGGCCATGATGGCCATGGCGAAATTCCAGGGTGGGATCACCGCCCCGACGCCCAACGGGATGTAGCGCATCTCGTCGCGCTCACCCGGCATTTGTACCAGCGGCGGGGGCTCGGCCAGCTTCATGGCCAGCCGGCTGTAGTACTCCAGAAAGTCAATCGTCTCGGCCACATCGGCATCCGCCTCGGCAAACGTCTTGCCGACCTCGAAGGTCAGCCAGGCGGAGAATTCCGTCTTGCGCTGGCGGATGATCTTCGCCGTCTTGAGGAGGACCTCCACCCGGTCCTCCGTCTTTGACCAGCGCCAGAGGTGCTGGAAGACGCGTTCCGCCTCGGCGATCGCTTCGCGCGCGGTGGCGGCGGAGGATTCCTGATGCAGCCCGACAACCTCGCCGATGCAGGAGGGGTTTTCGGAGATGAACTTCTGCGATGCCGCCTGGCGCGTCGCGCCGATGTGGTTCAGGTATTCGCGCCCCAGTTGCGTGCGCACCTTGGCCAGGGCGGCGAGATAGCTGTCGCGATTCTGCGGCTGGGAGAAATCAACCAGCGGTTCATTCCGGAAAGCGGGGAGGGCCAGAGTGTCGTGGGAGGTGATCTCAGCGGTGGCCATGGGGGGGAACTCCTCCAAACCCCTAGTTTAGACCCGTGGGGAGGGGGGAAGACGGAAGGAGGGGAAGACGGAAGGAGGGAAGACGGAAGG